>Ga0075021_10000221_pt1 | contig 32160 bp, 27 predicted proteins | sample ColStrG_CSR_2012_FD_72749 | JGI IMG/M metagenome (GOLD analysis project Ga0075021, IMG submission 72749) | Freshwater sediment microbial communities in response to fracking from Pennsylvania, USA - Cold Stream Run_MetaG_CSR_2012 | ecosystem: Environmental > Aquatic > Freshwater > Creek >...
GAATGGGCCAAGACCGGCCGCATACCCGCCCACCGTCTCAGCGGCACCGACCGTATTACATGGCGTTTCCGTGCTGAAGAGTTGGACGGTGTTATGATGGCCGCGCCATCTGCCGCAGAGAATGGAGAGTCATTCAATGCGACGGGAAAGTAAAAGCACAACCGGTTCTGTGGTCAAGGACCGGCGTAGTAAGAAGTGGCAGTTCTTTTGGTGGGCCGATGGCCGACGCCACAGCAAGACGCTAGGCCATTTTCCAACCAAGAAACAGGCGTGGGATGCAGCTCAAATCTTCCGGGTTACTCCACTGCCCCAACCGCAACCGTCCAGTGCGCCCACCGTGGCTGCGCTGGTAGAACGCTACCGAGCTGAGCGAATGCCAAAGCGATTCAGCACAAGGCGCAGCTACGAGTCTTGGCTTAAGTGCCACGTAGTGCCGCGTTGGGGTGCACAGCCGATCACCGCTGTACAACCCAGGGATGTGGAGCTTTGGTTAGCTTCCCTTCCCCTTGCGCCGAAGTCCAAAGCTGAGGTCCGCGCTTCGTTGGGCCGACTGTGGGACTTCGCCATGTGGTCCAACTGCGTCCCTGTGCAACGCAACCCGATGTCACTGGTCAAGGTGCGCGGCGCATCCAAGCGCCTAACGAAGCCGCGAAGCTTGACCGCGGAAGAGTTTCAGCAGTTCGTTGTTCAACTGCGGGAACCATTCCGCACCGTAGCGGTGCTTTGCGTTTCGCTGGGTCTGCGTATCAGTGAATGTCTTGCGCTGAAATGGTCCGATGTCGATTGGCTCAACGGTGCGCTGCTAGTTCAACGCGGCATCGTCATTGGGCGAGTTGACGAGACAAAAACCGAAGGGTCACAGCGGGCGTTGACTCTTGCCCCAGAGATTCTAGCTGCACTGAAGAACTGGAAAACGTCAACGCAATTCGGCACGGCTGACGATTGGGTCTTTGCTTCCCCATCGCAGCTTGGCCGGTTGCCGTGGTCTTATCCCTGGACGGAGAAGCTATTTCAGGACGCGGCTACCGCTGCGGGTCTTGAGACGTTCGGGACCCACACATTGCGCCATAGCTACCGAAGTTGGCTCGACGCCGTGGGCACCACGATAGCGGTACAGCAAAAACTCATGCGCCACGCAGATATTCGCACCACGATGAACGTTTATGGCACTGTGGTGACGGATGAAATGACTACCGCATCGGGGAAAGTGGCGCGTTTGGTAGTTAACGGCACGGGAAGCGGCACGGAACCCACTTCAAGTCATTGAAAATATGGCGGAGAGAGTGGGATTCGAACCCACGTTAGAGTTTCCCCTAAACACGCTTTCCAAGCGTGCGCCTTCAGCCACTCGGCCATCTCTCCGATTCGTTGAGGAGGATTGTTGGGAAGGTTTCCGGCGCGACTAGAGGTGCTCGACCTTGCTAGCGTGCATCGGAAACAGCTGACTCTTTTGATTGTATGGTGATCTTCGGCAGGTCGCAACCCATCCGGGCTGCCGATTCGTGTCAGGCGTCCTGAAATGAAAAGCAGGTCCCCTTCGGCTGCGCTCAGGGCAGGCTCTCCACTTCGCGGTATCGACGGAAAAACGGCGATTCCACTCCGGTAGGGATGACAAATTAAACTTGATCGGAGTTCCTTAGCTAAGGGATGGGATGCTCGCCTTAGGAAACTCTGCCGTTACCCGCTGCGGCTGCGGCAGCTTGCAGAGGAGCTTCCACGCGCTCGGGTGCAGGAGGAATCGTGCTTGTATCGACGACTCTGTTATGCAGACAGAACAGAGCCAGCTCGAGCCGATCTGCGACACCGAGCTTGTCGTAAACTTTACGCAAGTAATTCTTCACCACTTGTTCCGTCGTGCCAACGCGGTGGGCGATTTCTTTGTTCTTCATGCCCTGGGTTACGCAGGCAACAATGACGGATTCTTTCGGGGTCAGCTGTACTTTGGACCGGGCGTTGGCTGGACGCGAGGCATTATTACGGAAAGCGTTCAGAACCCATCCCATGCCTTGCAGGTCGAGCCACGGCTCGCCGGCTGCGACCTTGCGGACGCATTCGATGAGCTGATCGGGTTCGATTTCGCGCGAAACCACAGAATGCGCTCCGCGACGCAAGCACTCCAGCGTCGTTTCCTGCTCGGGCTGTTCAGTCACTACGATCACGCGGGAGTCGCGGGATTTACGGAGAAAATCGGTGACAGCTTCCGCCGGCTCGGAAGCCAACGCGGATTCTAAAATCAAAACATCAATGGCGAACTTGCCGGCAGATCCCAGAGTCTGGGCGAGCGATTCGGCTTGGCCCACTACGCGAATGTCGTCTTCGACGGCAAAGATTTTGCGCAATCCGGCGCGAAAGATCGCCTGTTGATCCGCCAACAGAACGCGGATACCGGCTTCTTCTCCGGCCGACCCCCCGTTACCGTCGTGGGTCGCTGGCAGGTGGTTTACACCATCTTCCGCGAGTTTGACCGCTGTGGTTGCCATGCTCTTCCTTGTGGAGCCCGCGTCAGCGGCGCTCGAGGTGGTACTGATCGATCACCACGCCTACACCGCGGCGACCGCTCTCTTCGTAATTCCTTACGACCCGGCCACTGCAGTCCAACTGGACATCGTGCGCCGTACCCACCACCTGAGCTGGAACGGAGATCGTGAATTCCACGCGGGAACCCACGGGCATATCCGCATCTACCTGAAACAGGACACCATTGGCTGAGATGTTTTGCGTGGTTGCCAGCGCTTCCCTGCCGCCAGACTTCAGCGCGACTGGAAGCTCCAGAGGAAAGCGAACTGCACCCTGCACGCTGGCAAACGGAGACTTGGCTGGCGCGGCTGCTGCGCCCGCACCGGACGAGGCCGACGCACCCTTGGATTTCGACTCAGGATTCATCGGATTCGTGCCCTCCGTCATTCCGCCTTGGTTCGTCATCGTGAGGAGAGAGTACACCCGGTATGGTGCAGAAAAAAGTTACTGAAGTTTGAAAATTGGACGACGGCTTGGTCTGTAACCTATTGGCCTAAAGAGACTTACGTAGGGGTTACAACTCTGGTTCAGAGGCGGGCGAAGCAGGTTGGAGCGCCCGAAAAGAGTGGGTAATTTCGGTCAATTTCGGGTCAAAACTTGGTGGTTTCCGTGAAGTTAAAATCGCGGACTTTCATGGCCGGGACGACCATGTCGAAGGACTCTTCGCCGGTGGAACGCACTGGAGTACTCATCGATTCCACGTTCGAAAGCATGTGGAGCAGGCTCTCGTTGAATCGGAAGTTCCGGATGCCACGCTGGATCTTGCCGTTTTCAACAAGGAATGTGCCGTCGCGGGTCATGCCAGTCATCATCTTGTCGTAGGGCTCAACTTCGCGGATGTACCAGAGCCGGGTGACCAGGACGCCGCGCTCGGTGCCGGCAATCATTTGGTCGACTGTTTGGGGATTCGCAGGGGCGGCGAAAACGATGTTGCTGGGCATTTCGCCCATCTCGTTGGGGAGTGCGAAACCGTGACCTGTGGCTTGGACCGGGCCAACTTTGTCGGCAAATTCGGACTTCCTGATTTTCTCCGCCGTGGCGCGGGAGTGCACCAGCTGGCGGACTACGCCGTTCTCGACGAGCTGTACGGGCTGGCGCCGGATGCCTTCGCCGTCGAACGGGATGCCGGTTTGCAGAGTGTGGGAAGCGTCATCCCAGATATTGATGTTGTCGCCAAAAAGCTTTTTGCCAACCCGGTCATTGAGGAACGAGCGTTGATCGAGGACAGAGAGGCCTCCGAAATCCCAAAACATGAAGCCGACAATATCGAGCACTGCGGCGGGTTCGAGGATGACTGTGTATTTTCCGGGGGGGAGGTCTAGCGGATTCGCGGAGTCGACGGCTTTGCGGGCGGCGGTCTCGGCCAACGCGAGGGGATCGAGATGCGCGTTGTCGGGCGAGTTGGCCTTTTGCCAGCCGGAGCCGTTCGCTCCAATCATGGTGATGGAGACTTCGGCTAGCGTCTGCGTGTGCCAGTCGTGCAATCCGGCGGAATTGAAAATTCCTTCGAAGCTTTCTGTGCTGGCGTAAATGCCTGCCGTGGTGAGATTGTGTTTCTTCGCTGTGCTGACGATTCTCTCGACGCCTGTTGCTCGGTCTTGCGGCGTCAGATTCGCGGTGCTGTTGAAGTGCCGTGAAGGGATCGTGGTTGGCGGACCTCCGTTGGACGGCATCGGGAGCAGGTCGGGGTCGGGCTCCTGAACTTTCGCTAGATTCTCGGCAGAGGTTACGGCACGATTCAAGCTTTCGTCGTCCAAGCGGTTCGTGGTAGCGCGCGCGGTGCGGCCGTCTTTGGAGATGCGGACGGAGACGGAGGTGTTTTCCTCCGTCATGTTTTGGTGGATGACGTTGTTGGCGAAACGGGTGAGCGAACTGCGGCCGCCGGAGAAGGTGACTTCCAGCTCGCCAGAGGACGAGGCTTTGCGAAGCTTTTGGAAAATATCGGCGGCCTGGGATTGGGTCAGCATTGTCTCGATTCTTAAACCTTATCTCGGTGGCTAAAGCCGCTTCTAGCGCAGGTTCTATGCAGCGCTAAAGCGCTGCTCCACCCAAAAGCTACAGCAGGTCCCTCTACTTCACAGTTGCTTCGCTCCGCAAAGCAACCGCTCCGGTCGGGATGACAGACATCTAACTACCCTGAAACGCGCTGCCTACGCGAATGTTCTTAAAACGGGCCGGAGCGGCGCCGTGGCCTGTGCCCATGGTTTGCTGGGGCTGCCCTTTGCCGCAATTGGGCGTACCCCAGAGCGTCCACTCGTCGCGGGAGCAGATGGCGTCCATCGAGTTCCAGAATTCGGTGGTGATACCGGAATACGACGGATTCTTCAACATGCGAGCGCGCTTACCACTTTTGATTTCCCAGCCGACTTCGCAGCTGAATTGGAAGTTGTACCGCTTGTCGTCGATCGACCAGGAGCGGTTCGTTTCCATGAAAATGCCGCTGTCGGTCGAGGTGATTAACTGTTCTTTGGTCAGCGGATCGCCGCCGGGGACGATGCTGATGTTAGTCATGCGAATCATGGGAATGCGATTCCAGGCTTCGGATCGCATAGTGGCGCCTGAGTGAGTTTCGCCGATAGTATGCGCGGTCTCGCGGGAGGAGAGATAGCCCGTGAAAAGGCCGTTGCTGATGATGGGAGTGCATTGCGCGGGGACCCCCTCATCGTCGTAGCCAAACGTGCCAAGACCGGGGCCATGTTCCTGGCGGCCATCGGCGACGACGTTGACGATGTCGCTGCCGTAGCGAAGCTTACGGAGTTTCTCCAAGGTTAGAAATGAAGTGCCCGCGAAGTTTGCTTCCATTCCGAGAACGCGGTCGAGTTCGATGGGGTGTCCGACGGACTCGTGAATCTGCAAGCCAAGTTGCGAGCCATCGAGAATCAGATTGAAGGTGCCTTCGGGGCACTGATCGGCTTTCAACAGAGCAACCGCTTCCTCTGCAACCCGGCGGGCATTTTCTACCAGCTTCATCTCGTCAATCAGCTCGTAGCCTTTGGACTGATACTGGCCGCCAAAGGAATTCGGGTAGGAACGCTTCTGGATTTCGTTTCCCGCGAAGGCGTAGGCGGCGTAGCCGGCTCCGGTGGAAAACTTTGTCTGGTGAATGTTCGCGCCTTCGGAGGAGACGAACCACGTTTCTTCGCGGTCGAAACTCATGCCGGTTTCAGTGAGGGTAACGCCGGAGACGGTGCGCATCTCGGCATCGATCTTTAAGAGAAGATCTAAGTTCTGCTCAATGGAAGTGGTGAAGGGATCGATCTTGTGAGGCGTTGTCCACTCGGCGACGACGGGCTTTTCTTCGGTAAGGCGTAGAGGCCCGGACTGTACGCGGGCGGAAGCGTGGGCTACCTCGATGGCGAGAGCGGCAGCTGCCTCCACCGATGCGCGCGTCAGGTCGTCGGTGGCGGCGAATCCCCAAGCGCTGTTGGCGATGACGCGGATGCCCATGCCCAGCGATTCCGCATCTTGTGCGCTGCCTACTTTGCCATTCTTGGTAGAGAGTGCACGGCTGCGATGCGAGACGATGCGCGCATCGGCATAAGAGGCTCCGCGAAGCGATGCGACATTCAGAGCCCAGTTTGCGATTTCATTCATGGTCGAGTTTTTCGGATCAACTTTCAATTTACCACGGCGGAAAAGGCACCGAGTAAAGCATCCACCCGCTAATGAGGATCGGGCCTAACGAGGATTGGCCCTCCATGCTAAAGTGACGTGTCGCTGCGTGGTCGAGACGGACGGCCTTCACTGGCGCCCCTAAATTGAGGAAGAGGAATGGCAACCGAAATTGAGACCAGCACCGGGGAGCCGCGGGCGGCATCCACGCCCGGCGAATCACGCGGCTCGTTGCTGCGCGTACTGGGGGTCGGATTCGGGCTCGCTGTCATCATTGGCAATACGATTGGCGCAGGCATTTTACGCAATCCGCAAGTGGTCGCGTCGCAGCTGCCGGTGGTCTGGATGTTCATTGGCGTGTGGATTGTCGGTGGTCTGTATGCCCTCCTGGGATCGTTCGCGATTTCGGAGCTTTCGGCTATGTTGCCCCGCGCCGGCGGTTATTTCGTTTTTGCGCGCAGCGCTTTCGGCGAATACGGCGGATTCATCGTAGGTTGGACCGATTGGATGGCGCAGTGCGGCAGCACATCCGCGGTGGCGCTGGTAATCGCGGAATACCTGCAAGGATTTTTCCCGCGACTCCTTGGTCATGAAGTTGTGGTCGCCAGCAGTTTGGCGATTTTCTTCGGAGCACTGCAATGGCGAGGGATCAAGTGGGGCAGCCTGATTCAGAACTCGACCACATTGGCCAAGACGCTCGCGTTTGTCGTCTTTGTGGCCGCGGCGTTCCTGTTGCCACACGCTCAGGTGGCGCAGTATCCGGCACAACCACTGGCAACCGGCGTTGGCCTGATTACTGCGATCGTGATCGGTTTACAGGCCGTGATCTACAGCTACGACGGATGGTACGGCTGCATGTACTTTTCCGAAGAAGTGCGCGACGTAAAGCGCGATATACCGCGCTCGATGATCGGTGGCGTGCTCGCACTCATGGCGATTTATGTTCTGGTCAACGTGGCGTTGGTGCGCATGCTCTCCTTGCCGACGATTGCTCACGAGAACATGGCGATGGGTACGGCCATGCAAGCGATGTTTGGCCCGCGCGGCGATACCATAATCCGGCTGGTGATGATTGTCTCCATGATGAGCGGGATCAACGCCTATCATCTGATGGCTAGCCGCATTCCCTTCGCCATGGCCAAGAACGGAATGCTGTTCAGCGGCGCCAGTCGCGTAAACCGCGGCGGAACTCCGACCGTTTCACTTTTTCTGAGCGTACTGGTGGCCGTGTTGTTTATTGCCGGCGGCAAGATTTTCGAGCGTGTGGTGGCGATCATGGCATTTTTCTTTGTCGCTGACTATGCCATGGCCTATGCAGCAGTGTTCGTTCTGCGTTGGCGTCAGCCGGAGCTGCCACGGCCCTACCGGGCATGGGGATATCCGTGGACCACCGGCCTCGCGCTGCTGGGATCGATCGCGTTTCTCATCGGCGCCATTTTTGGCGATCGTGAAAACAGCGTCTATGCCGTGCTGGTGCTGGCGCTGAGTTATCCGCTGTTTCTTTTGAGCCGATTTCTTCTGAAGAGATCGGTCAATAGCCCGGGAGCGTGAGACTGGATCCAAGTTGCTGCCCTTAGAACGCTAACTATTTCCCAAACCCCAATCCCTTCATCAACGCAACCATCTCCGGTTTCTTCAGAAACTCAACAAATTCCTTTGCTGCGGCTTTCTTTTTCGACGACGCAAGCACGATGCAACCTTGCTGCAGCGGCGGATAGAAATCCGTGGGAATTTCCGCGTAGCGGCCTTCGGCTTTCATAGCAGGAGCGACCGCTAGAGACAGCGCGATGACGCCCACATCCGCAGCACCAGATTCTACGAATTGGGCAGCTTGCGAGATATTTTCGCCTAACACCATTTTGTCTTTGAGTTTTTCGTAAAGCTTTTCGTGTTCGATTGCGGCGACGGCGGCGCGTCCGTAAGGCGCGTGCTGCGGGTTCGCGATGGCGATTTTCTGGATGGAAGGATCGAGAAGGACAGCCAATCCCTTCGTTACATTCAGCTTTGAGTCGTTGCGCACCCAGAGGACGATTTTCCCAGTGGCGTATTGGTAAAACGTCCCCGGCTCGGCAAGGCCAGCGGCTTCGAGCTTCTTCGGGTAGTCGAGATCGGCGGAGAAGAATACGTCGAAAGGTGCTCCGTTCTGGATTTGGGAAAAGAAATTCCCGGAAGAGCCGAACGTTAGCTTGACGGAATTGCCGGTCTGCTTTTCGTAGCGGGCGGCGATGTCTTTTAAGGCGAACTGCAGGTCCGCGGCGGCCGCGACCGTGATTTCCTCGGCGGAGAGCCCTGGGATGCAGAGGGCGAACAGGAAGAGGGCAGTAAAGACTTTCGTCATGCTTGTCATTTTAGCAAGAGGGATTCTCATGTGACTTGTCATGCTGAACGTAGTGAAGCATCCCTGCCCATTGAGATCACGTCTGGGAAAGGGATCCCTCGCCTTGCTCGGAATGACAAATCATTGGGAATGACGAATCAATGACAAATCTTGGCTCAACAAGAAAATGGGCGGCCGAAGCCGCCCATTGGATCGAACCTCTTCTCCAGCTTTTAACAGCGGACCGATCTATGTTCCTTCATTCCAGCTCGCCAGATATTCTTCCTGTTCCGGAGTCAGCTTGTCGATCTTGACGCCCATGGCTTCGAGCTTCAGGCGCGCGACGCGCTTGTCGAGATCGGCGGGAACGGTGTGAACTTTCTTTTCCAGGGTCTTGTAGTTCTTGACCATGTATTCGCAGCAGAGCGCCTGATCCGCGAAACTCATGTCCATCACGGACGGCGGATGGCCTTCGGCGGAAGCTAGATTGATAAGACGGCCTTCGCCGAGAAGGTTGATTTTACGACCGTCCTTCAAGCTGTACTCTTCAACAAAGTTGCGCGTGGTGCGCTTCGAGGACGCCATATTTTCCAATGACGGAATGTCGATTTCGACGTTGAAGTGACCCGAATTGGAGATAATTGCGCCGTCTTTCATCAGATCGAAGTGCTCTTTCGCCAGAACATTCTTGTTGCCCGTGACGGTACAGAATACGTCGCCCAGCTTGGCTGCTTCGTGCATGGACATCACGCGGTAGCCTTCCATCACCGCTTCCAGAGCCTTCGTGGGATCGACTTCGGTGACAATGACTTCGGCGCCAGCGCCGCGCGCGCGGGAAGCTAGGCCACGTCCGCACCAGCCGAATCCCGCGACAACGAACTTCGCTCCGGCCAGCAGGAAGTTGGTGGCGCGAATGATGCCATCCAGCGTCGATTGCCCTGTTCCGTAGCGGTTGTCGAACATGTGCTTGGTGTCGGCGTCATTGACGGCGACGATGGGGAATTTCAACGCGCCTTCCTTGGCCATCGCACGCAGCCGAATCACGCCAGTGGTGGTTTCTTCGGTGCCGCCGAGCACATGCGCGAGTTCCGCAGTGCGCTTGGTATGCAGGATGCCAACGAGGTCCGCGCCGTCGTCCATGGTGATCTGCGGCTTGTGATCGATAGCCGACATGATGTGGCTGTAGTAGGTGTCATTGTCTTCGCCCTTGATGGCAAAAACTGGAATGTTGTAGTCGCGGACAAGGCTGGCGGCAACATCGTCTTGTGTCGACAGCGGATTCGAGCCGCAGAGAACTACATCAGCTCCGCCATCGCGCAAGGCGATCATCAGGTTCGCGGTTTCGGCCGTCACGTGCAGGCAGGCAGCGATGCGAATGCCCTTCAGCGGCTGGTTCTTGATGAATTCCTTGCGAATGATCTGCAGAACCTGCATGGACTGGTTGGCCCAATCAATGCGTTTCTTGCCCAGATCGGCCAGTTCCATATTCTTTACATCGCAGTTCAAAGTGGTGGTGGACATGCTTCTCCTGTGTCAGCTTCCGCTGTTTCAAAGTTAAAAAGTGTTCCAATGTGGCGCTGGGGCCGTGACCGGCCCCAGTTCGAAATCTACTTGCGGGCCCCGACTGGCTCGGCCTGACGTGCTCTTGCGTCCGCGGCAAGCTTGCTTGCCTTGTCCGTCGTTTCCCAGGTAAAGTCGGCATCTGTGCGTCCGAAATGTCCGTAGGCGGCTGTCTTACGATAGATGGGACGGCGCAAATTCAGCGACTCGATGATGCCCTTCGGCGTCAGGTGGAAGTTCGCGCGAACTACATCGGAAAGCAGGTCAGCATCGACCGTGCCTGTGCCGAAGGTATCGACGCGCACGCTCACCGGCTCAGGCACACCAATGGCATAAGCCAGTTGCACTTCGCAGCGGTCGGCCAGCTTCGCGGCCACGATGTTTTTCGCGATGTAGCGCGCCATATAGGCCGCGGAACGGTCCACCTTCGTCGGATCCTTGCCGCTGAATGCGCCGCCGCCGTGACGGCCCATGCCGCCGTAAGTGTCGACAATGATCTTGCGGCCTGTGAGACCGGAGTCGCCCATCGGTCCGCCCACTACGAAGCGGCCCGTGGGATTGATGTGGTATTTGGTGTCGGCGTCAAGCAGGTTCGCGGGGATGGTGGCCTGAATCACGTACTTCAGGATGTCCGCGCGGAGTTCCTCTGTCGAAACATTCTCGGCGTGCTGCGAGGAAATTACGACCGCGTCGACGCGGAATGGCTTGCCAGCTTCGTTATATTCAACTGTGACTTGGGATTTGCCGTCGGGACGAAGGTAAGGGAGTTTGCCACTCTTGCGAACTTCGGAAAGCTTCAGAGTTAACTTATGCGCCAACGAGATGGGCATCGGCATCAACTCTTCGGTTTCATTGCAGGCGTAACCGAACATCATTCCCTGGTCGCCAGCGCCGCCGGTATCGACTCCCATAGCGATATCACCGGATTGCTTGTTGATGCTGGAAATTACCGCGCAGGTATTGGAATCGAAACCATAGAGCGCGTTATCGTAGCCGATGGAAGAAATGGTGCCACGAACCAGCGCCTGGAAATCCACGTAAGCACGAGTGGTGATTTCGCCCGCGATGACGACCAGGCCGGTGCAGGTCAGCGTTTCGCAGGCTACGCGGCTGGAGGGGTCCTCGGCGAGGCAAGCATCCAGAACGGCGTCCGAAATCTGGTCGGCAATCTTATCGGGGTGACCCTCGGTCACCGACTCGGAAGTAAACAAAATACGATTTTTGGAAGACAAATTGTAGGCTCCTTGTCGCAGGTTGGTGCTTCTGCCTGAAGCATCTCTGCCCGAAAGATCAGGCGCAGGCAAACTAGGGCCAGACTGCGGGAATCATCTAAGGCTACCAAAGCCAAACCTGCTAGGCAATGGCTTTAGGCCTAACGAAGGGCAGAGCGTGCCGAGATGGGAAATCCAGCGCTGTATGGTTCTGGGATGCAGCGAATGGGATCAGTTCGGACTGGGCGGCGGGCCGCCGGCATACTGCAAACCGGACGCGGTGAAGGTCAATGTCTCCGGCTGTCCTTCGGTCCCGCGAATCGGGATGCGCTTCCCGTTAATGGAAACCTGCAAAGCCGTAGGGTTGCCGATTCTTATAACGACTTTATCGGAGGCTTGCAGGGTCTTCGACTGGCCCTGTTCCATAATCGCTTCCGAAGGGGGCTGGGCGTCCACCGTCGTCGAGAGCCAGACTTCATCCACGGCGTGAAGAGAGAGCGCGAAGCTGCCGGCACTCGAGGCCGGTGCGGAGGCTACGCGGCTCGAATTAGCGCTTGGCAACGTCGAAGCCGGGGCAGAGGCTTGGGTATTTGCGGACGTTGCGTCTGACGGCGCAGGTCCAGGAGAGGCGGTCGTCGCCGAACCCTCTGGGGCGGTTGCTGACGATTCAGAAACGTTAGTAATCTCCGCTGGTTTCCGATGGGAGTAGTAATGCCAAGCGGCAAAAAGCAGGATCGCGACCGCAACAACGACTGCCATGGATCCCCAGGGTAGCGGCGGAGACGAGCCTTGGAGCCTGGCCTGTTCGTTCGCATTCGCCTGGGTAGGATCGGCTAATGTCGGCGCAGGGGTGGACTCACCTGCCGCTTCCATGTAGTCCGCCACGACAACCTCATCATCCAGCCCAAGATGCTTGGCATAGGAGCGAACGAAGCCCCTGTTGAAGATACCCCCTGGCAGAAGGTCGAATTTTTCCTGTTCCAGGGCCTTCAGGGAGCGGACGCCGATTTTCGTCGCAGCCGAGACTTCCTCTAGGGTCATCCCCCGCTTTTCGCGCTCTTTCTTCAGCCGTTCGCCAAACGAGACCACTGCGTTTCGACCCTCCCGCTTCCGTGGAGCGGGATACATCATAAGGGAAATTAGAGGAATGTGAAGAGAAATTCGATGGGAAAGCCGTCTCGGCCCACTCCTGGCATGCCGTCCGGATTGGCGGGGTCACTTTAGGTGTCGTGCGGAGTACTGGGTACTAACGTTTATTGCTTAGCCCATTTTGGGGTGCCTATAATTAGAGACCCGCAATCTCCAGCTTTTCGAAGGACTTGGATGTCAGAAGCCGCAGGAACCGAGCGCCAGCCCACGTCGGAGCTGAGCATCTTCCACGAGGTCGCGAAAGCGCTGACCTCGTCGCTGGAGCTCGACCCGATTCTGCAAACCATCATGCAGAAGGTGGCTGAGTTCTTTCGTCCCGACAACTGGTCCCTGCTGATGGTGGATGAGCAGCGCAACGAACTCTATTTCGCCATCGCGATTGGAGAAGCTTCCGAAGCAGTCAAGAACCTCCGCCTGAAAATGGGAGAAGGAATTGCTGGCTGGGTGGCCCAGCACGGCGAACCGCTGATCGTCCCCGACGTTTCGAAAGACGAGCGCTTCGCGAAGCGCATCGACGCAACCACAAAATGGGAGACGCGCTCGATCGTGTGCTTGCCGTTGCGGTCCCGGCATCGCGTGCTCGGCGTGATTCAGCTGGTGAACATCACACTGCACAACTACACGGAAAGCGAAATGTTTTTCCTGAATGCACTGTGCGATTACGCCGCCATCGCGATTGAGAATGCGCGCTCGGTCGAGAAGATTCAGGAACTAACCATCACCGACGACTGCACGGGCCTGTATAACGCGCGACATCTGTACAAGGTTCTGGATACAGAAGTCTACCGGTCAGCCCGTTACGCGTATGAATTCACCATGATCTTCATTGACCTCGACCACTTCAAGCAGGTCAACGACACGCACGGCCACCTGATCGGCAGCAAGCTGTTGGCGGAAATTGGGTACGTCATCAAATCTCAGCTACGTTTGATTGATTACGCTTTCCGCTACGGCGGAGACGAATTCGTGGTGTTGCTGCCCCAGACTAGCAAGGATCAAGGCCTGGTGGTGGCACGCCGCATCCGCGATTCTCTACGCGCCAGCGAATTCTGCAAGGCGGAAGGCCTGAACCTGAACGTGCGCGCCAGCATGGGTCTGGCCACCTATCCGCACGATGCTCGGACGCCGCATGAAATCATTCGCCAAGCCGACGAGATGATGTATTCGGTGAAGAACAGCACGCGGGACAATATCGGCGTGGCGCAGCGGGGCGTAGTGAAGTAACGCTTCAGCTACAAACCCTTCCAAGCAGACGATCTCTGATCAAAGACGTTCTGCGGGAGGCAGCACTCCGCCTCCCGCACGCCGACTACTCTCACTTAGTTGGCCGAGATTTTCGTCATAAACCCGGACTCACAAAATGAGGGATCGCACATGGAGCCGTCGGTCACGGGAAAATCTATTGAGCCTGCGGTGCCGCCGATCCAAGTGGTGCCGTCGGAATTGACACCGATCCCCGTCATGCTATCGGCGAAGCCGCTCCCGCCGAGGTAGGAAGACCACAGAATAGTTTTCCCAAGACCATCGAGGCTGGCCACAAACCCGCTTGCCGGCTTGATTTGAAAGGCCCGCACCAGGGGAAACTGAGTCGACGTCGTCTGGCCTGTCACATAAGCGCGGTTTTTCGCATCTACCGCGATGGCCACCGGAGAACCCGGTCCGATTGCCTTGTGGTAGACCAATTTTTGGCCGGAAGTAAGGACCTTGCTGACGTAAACGGTAGGAGACGCCTTGGTGCCCGCATATCCCGTGACAAAGACGCCGCTCGGGTTGATAGCGACGGCATCCGCTGACGTACCACCGAACTTCCCGTTTAGGTAGGTAGCAAAAAGCACGCCCGTTCCTGTGGCGTTGAGCTTTGCCAGGAAAGCGCCGTTTCCCACCGGTTGGAGAGCGTTGAGAGTAGGCAGATCCTTGGCAGCGTTACCAACAACATAGACCTGTCCCTGTTTATTGACGGCGAGTCCGGTGATGTTGGTAGCGCTGCCGCCCAAAGTGAACGTATAGACAAGAGCGGGCTTTGAGCTGATCTTGAAGACAGTAGGCCCACTGGCAACATACACCGAATTGGCCGAGTCAATCGCTATCGCGGTCGGGCCATTGACCAGGCCGGGAATGCAGGTGACGTACGACCCGCCATCAACCCAAGGGTCCAGAATCCCATTCGATGGGACGCAGCTTTGAATCGATGTAGCTGTGCCACCCAGATACGAACCCGCGCCACCAGCAATCACTTGAAGCCCAGAAGAAACCGTAAGTGCGGTCACGTAATTCGGGTTGCCAGCATCACTGGTATAAGTCATGCCAGTGAATAGGTTAGATTCATAAAATGCGCCACCGTCGACGCCTTCCGTCCCTCCGAAAACGAAACTGTTATTCGGACTTCGAACCGCCGCAAAGATTCTCACAAAACCTCCGTTCGCTACCAAACTGGAGAACAAGACCATTTTTGGAGCAGCCGGAAGACTCTGCGTTGTGGGTTGGGTTTGGGAGAAAGGTGTAGAGGCTAGAGTGAGGGTAAACAGCACAACAAGACAAACTGAACTACGCTTCATGGAAGACTCCCCTGGTGAAAATCTGCTGAAGTTTTTTCAGGAGGGGGAAGCAGATTTTCAGGCTATCGTTCTAAAACCTGAATGTCAAATGAAAATTTGGTTTCAAATCTCAGAAGCTACGGCTTGGTACTCCGTGAAGAACAGTACACGGGACAACATCGGTGCGGCGTGGTGAAGTAACGCTTTCCGCCGCAGGCGACTCGAGTCAAGAGGAATCGAACTTCCCGGGAGTCTACGGGAGGCAAACTGCTTGCCTCCCGCACCTGAATTTCTCGATCAATTTGCGGAAATCTTCGTCATGAACCCCGACTCACATCCAAAGTCAAAACAGGCGGACCCGTTTGTCACAGGAAAGTCAGTGGACTCAGTATCGCCGCCGACCCAGACGGTGCCGTCGGAATTGACGGCGATTCCCCTCATATGATCGACGCCGCTTCCGCCAAGGAAAGAAGACCACAAGATAGTGCTTCCATTTGAACTAAGGCTGGCAACAAATCCGCTTGCCGGCGTGGTTTGAAACGCCCGCACCAGAGGAAACGTGGATGACGCTTGGCCCGTCACATAACTCTGCCCTTTCGCATCCACCGCAATGGCGGCCGGAATGCCCCGGCCTATGGCCGTGCGGTAGATCACTTGCTGGCCACTCTTCGCGACCTTGCTAATGAAGGTGGTAACGCCGGCGTCCGGAGACCAGCCGGTGACATAGACTGAAATACCGTCATACGCGATGGCATTCGCCGCCGTACCGCCAATCTTTCCGTTCAGGTAGGTTGCAAAGACGACATTTCCCGTTGGGTCAATCTTTGCCAGAAATGCCCCGTTTCCCGTGGGTTGGAGAGCGTTCACGGTCGGCAGATCCTTGCCCGCGTTGCCAGTAACGTAGAGTTCGCCGAAGCTGCCCGCTACGATTCCGGTAATATTGGTCGCGCTGCCACCCAAGTTGATCGCATAAATCGACGCAGGTGTGGCGTTGATCTTAGTTACCCGGGACCCGCTGGCGACATACACCGAATTCGAGGCATCCACTGCAATCACGCTTAGGATTGCGCCGTCCGGAATGCCGGGTACGCAGGTAAGGTACGTCCCCGCATCAATCCAAGTGACCATCAATCCACCAATCGGCGTACAGCTTGGAATACCGGTACCCTGGTCGAAACGAATACCCGAGCCAGCAGCAACCGCTTGCGAGGACTGCAGCACCGCTAGCGCAGTGATATTCGAAATATTGAAAGGGGAAATATAAGTAACGAAAGCACCCGTGCTGGAAGAATAAAATCCAGTTGAGTCTAGGTCTTCAGCCCCGGCGAGAAAGAAGACGTCGTTTGGACCTCGAACAGTGGAATCGACCATGACGTATCCGTTGTCGTTTACGTAGGTCGAAAATACGATCTTTTTCGGAGGAGCAGGCGGGAGGTTCTTCGGGGTGGACTGGGTTTGCGATTGAGCGACCGTAATGGAGGCTGCTGCCGCGAACAACAGAACTACAAAACAATCAGAACTAAGCTTCATGGGAAACCCCTCAATGAAATATCTGCTGAAGTTTTTTTCAGGAGGGGGGAAGCAGGTTTTCAGAGTATCGTTCTAAAATCAGTAATGTCAAATGAAAAGTGTGTTTCAGTTCCCGTACCGAGGGCTTGCTTGGGCAGCGCTTAGTTCCGTTTCTCCAACCTCGGAGACTCGGTGGGCTTTGCCGGCTGCTTCGATCCTACCGCCTTCCATGCTGATGGGTTCGCAGGCGCGTTCGGATTCACGCCAAAATCCCAGACAAACAAGTTCATTCCCTCTTTGCCAAGAATTTCAACGATGGCATATTCCCCGGGGGCCAGATCGCTGGCAGGAGTCAACTTGACCCAGCCGCCGGAGACTGGCTCGCTCTTCGTCTCGACAAACTTTTCCTGCTGGCTTACCTTTCCGTAGACTGCAATTTTGACGTTGCCGACCACCCGGGTTTCTTTCTTCAAATCGGCGCGCACAATGTGAAAACGGTCGGAAGCCTGCTCCGGCGTCAGCGGCCCCGCGGCCCGGGCGGGATCACTGCTGGCGTTGGCATCATCCGGCGGCGGGCTGATAAACAGCACGGGGCGGACCTGGTGCGACTGCACAAAGGCATGCAGCCCCGTCAGCTCAATGCTCTGCTTCTGGCTGGCAACCGGGTTAATAGCTCCGCGGAGAATGTTCTTGCCCATGTTGTGGTGGAGTTCGCCTCCGTTCTGCGAAATCTCAACCAGTTCCTGATCTCCTTTGAAGGTATCGAGCAACAGCACTCCACCGTCTTCGGGAAGACGCAGGCCTGGTGCGACTTCTGGCGTACGCGCTTCTTCGGCCTTGAGTTCGGCTTCCGCTTCCTTGTCCAGTTCGACGGCTTCCGGCGAGGGGGCTCGATCAGCGCGACCGGCATTGAATGCGTCCGTGGCTTTCCAGTCGATAAGGTCTTTGGGGAGTTCCTCCCACTCCTCGCGGTCGGAACTCATGTAGCGGACGCGTTCGCCCTTCACCTCATACTTCGAAACTGACTGATAAGAACCGTCCTTTAGTATGAGGCGCTTGGCGGTCCCGGCGAGGGCGGGGGGCGTGAAAAGCATGGTCCCTAGAAGGACTGTCAGGAGTGCTACAACCCACAAGCGGACGGTTGAACGATTGGTCATTATTGTTTTAGATGCAGGTATTGTAGCGCCGCGCTGCAACAGCTCCAATTTCCACACTGGAATTTCGGTTTTTTCTATGCAACTCAGTCGCGTTTTGGCATAATTGTTTGTGCGCCCAGCCTGCACAAATTTCAAAAGACAATTTAAGGTGAGGACAAGATGTCGGCAAAGTACATCTTTGTAACGGGCGGAGTTGTGTCTTCGTTGGGTAAGGGACTGGCGGCGGCCTCGATCGGCTGCCTGCTGGAAAGCCGCGGGTTGAGTGTCAACCTGATGAAGTTTGACCCCTACCTCAACGTCGACCCGGGTACGATGTCGCCATTTCAGCACGGCGAAGTCTACGTCACGGACGATGGCGCCGAAACCGATCTTGACCTCGGCCATTACGAGCGCTTCACCCATGCTAAGCTCAGCCGCGACAATAACTGGACGACGGGCCGCATCTACGAGCAGATCATCACCAAAGAACGACGCGGCGACTATCTCGGTAAGACCGTGCAGGTCATTCCGCATGTGACGAACGAGATCAAGGCTGCGATGAAGAAGGTCGCGCAGGATGTGGATATCGTCCTTGTAGAAATCGGTGGCACGGTCGGCGACATCGAGTCGCTGCCGTTCATCGAGGCCATCCGCCAGATGCGCCAGGAGCTTGGCCGCGAGCACACTTTGTTTGTTCACGTGACTCTTGTTCCATTTATTGCTGCTGCGGGAGAACTGAAGACGAAGCCAACGCAGCACTCGGTGAAAGAGCTGTTAAGCGTGGGAATTCAGCCGGATATTCTTTTGTGCCGCACCGATCGCTTCCTTGCGAAAGACATTAAGTCGAAGATTGCGCTCTTCTGTAACGTCGGCGAAGAGGCTGTCATCACCGCGAAAGACGTGGCTTCGGTATACGAGGTGCCACTGGGGTTTGCGCGGGAAAACGTCGACACGCTTTGCCTGAAGTATTTGCACATCGACGCTCCCGACCGAAAGATGCAGGCTTGGGAAGAGCTCGTCCACCGCTGCTACAACCCCAAGGACGAAGTTAAGATTGGTATCGTTGGAAAGTATGTCGAGTACGAGGATTCCTATAAATCGTTGAAGGAAGCTCTGGTTCACGGCGCGTTGGCCCACAACTTGAAGCTAAGCGTGAGCTGGATCGAAGCCGAAGGCCTCGAAACTTCGGATGAGTCCTACCAGGTGCAAATCGAAGCCTACGACGGCATCCTGGTCCCCGGAGGCTTCGGCAAACGCGGTATCGAGGGCATGTTACAGGCGATTCGTTACGCCCGCGAAAACAAGGTTCCTTACTTCGGAATTTGCCTCGGCATGCAGACGGCTTGCATTGAATTTGCGCGCAATGTTGCTGGATTGGAAAATGCGAACTCCAGCGAGTTCGATCAAGCCACCCCGCATCGCGTGATTTATAAACTCCGCGAACTGCGCGGCGTGGAAGAACTCGGTGGGACGATGCGCTTGGGCGCGTGGCCGTGCAAGATCGAGCCCGACACGCTGGCGCACAAGATTTACGGCAAGACGGAAATCAGCGAGCGCCACCGTCATCGCTACGAATTCAACCGCGAATACGAAGAGCCTTTGGTTGCGGCGGGGCTGCGGATTTCTGGTTCGACGCCGGATGGAACTTATGTGGAAATGATTGAACTGCCGGATCATCCGTTTTTTGTAGGCTGCCAGTTCCACCCGGAATTCAAGTCGAAGCCGCTGGAACCGCATCCGCTGTTTAAAGAATTTGTCGGTGCCGCGTACGCGCACGGACAGCAACGGCGAACAACGAAAGAAGCGAACACGGTCGAGATGTTTCATCGGCCGGAGAAGTTGGCGCGAAGGTAAGTCTTAGTTTCGAGTTTCGAGTTTCCAGTTTCGAGTAAAACCTAGCATTCGCGGACTTGAAACTTGAAACCTGAAACTTGAAACTTTGAAACTTTGAAACCCACTCCCTTCCAAATCGGCAACGTCGCCATCGGCAACGGCGAGCTTTTCCTTATCGCCGGCCCTTGTGTGATTGAGAGCGAAGCCCACGCCATCAAGATGGCCGAAGTGGTCAAGGGTGTAGCTCGCTCACTCAGCATTCCCTACATCTTCAAGGCCTCCTACGATAAAGCCAACCGTACGTCGATCGGCAGTTTCCGCGGGCTGGGGATGGATGAGGGTTTGAGAATCCTGAAGAAAATCCAACAGGAACTCGACGTGCCGGTACTCACCGACGTCCACGAAATTGCGGATGTGGAGAGAGTTGCCGAAGCGGTCGACGTGATTCAGATTCCCGCGTTCCTCTGCCGACAGACCGACCTGCTCATCACGGCGGCGAAGACCGGGCGCGCCGTCAACATCAAAAAAGGCCAATTCGCTGCGCCTTGGGATATGGAACACGCGGTTGAAAAGTGCCACGCGACGGCGAATCCAAAGATCCTGCTCACCGAGCGTGGCGCGACCTTCGGCTACAACAATCTCGTCGTGGATATGCGCTCGCTTCCGATTATGCGCAGGTTTGCGCCGGTCGTCTTCGATGCCACACACTCTGTCCAGTTGCCATCCGCTTCGGGCGAAAAAGGAAACGCTTCGAGCGGCGGCCAGCCGGAATTTATTCCCGTTCTAGCGCGGGCTGCTGTGGCTGCCGGCGTGGATGGAATCTTTCTGGAAGTCCACGACAATCCCAAAGAAGCGAAATCAGACGGCGCCAACGCGCTGGACCTCAAGTTCTTGCGAGGAGTGTTGACGCAGTTGCTGGCCGTGCACAAGGCTGTGCAGTAGTTACGCGTTATCCCGAAGCGCTTCCTGAGCCCCAATCAAGGCCCGCCCTTCGTCCCGGATCATCGGCAGGTAAAACGCAAATACGGCGGCTCCCACAATTGAGGCCGACCCTCCGATCGCAACCGTCAACGGCGCTCCAATGCGGTGCGCGATCGCTCCACCAAAGAATGCGCCGAACGGCGCCATGCCCATGAACATCATGGAATACACCGCCATCACACGCCCGCGCAGCGCATCCGGCGTCATGGACTGGATCAGCGTATTCGACGACGACATTTCCAGCATCATGCAATAGCCGACCGGCAACAAGAGTACGGTCGAAAGCCACAGAATCCGCGACAGTGAAAATGCAATCAGAAAGAACCCCAGCCCTCCGGCGGCAATCGCCACCCACCGGCCAAGTCCACGAACGCCCTTGCGCGACGCCAGCGTGAGCGCGCCAAACATGGCTCCTACCCCGGTAGCGCCCATCAGCGTGCCCAATGCTTTCGGACCGCCATTCAGGATCTTATCCGCGAAAATCGGCATGAGCACCGTATAGGGCATGCAGACCAGACTTACCAACCCCAGCAGCAGAAGAAGCGCACGGATCGGAGTGGCGCCACTCACGAAACGAAACCCCTCCAGCAAGGATTCCAAAGGAGAAACATCGGTTGTCCGTCGTGGACAATGCACGTTCATCAAGAACAATCCCAGGATGACTGCGATGTAACTCACACCATTCAGGAAAAAGCACCAGCCCTCGCCGATTCTCACCAGCAAGAGCGCGGCGACCGCCGGGCCGACGATCCGTGCGCCGTTAAACATGGAGGAATTCAGCGCAATCGCATTCATCAAATCCTCGCGACCCACCATGTCGACGAGGAAAGACTGCCGCGCCGGAAGATCAAACGCGTTCACCACACCTAACAAAATGCTTAGCACGGTGATATGCCATACCTGGATGCGTCCCGTCAGCGTCAACCACGCCAGCAGGAAAGCCAGAAGCATGGAGACGGTCTGAGTGCCGATGACGACGCGGCGGCGATCAAAATGGTCCGCCAGCATGCCGCCGAGCGGCGCAAAGATAAAGACTGGAAACTGGCTGGAAAACGCCACCGTCCCCAGCAACAGGGACGATCCCGTCTTACGGTAGACCAGCCAGGAGAGCGCCACGCTCTGCATCCACGTGCCAGTCAGAGAGATAAGCTGCCCGCCAAAAAAGAGCCGGAAATTGCGGTGTTGCAGTGCCCTGAAAGTCGTGCGCAATACTCCAGGCGGCGTCGCCGGCCCGGTATTCGGCATCTCGGGACTCATGTCGCGAGGTGTCTCGGACTCCGAACTGGCTGGATTTGGGCTAACGGAAGCGGGCATCTGTAGATTCGATGCTACAACCTTGGGAAACAATTCGCCCAGCACGATTGGAGCCGAACTTTCCACAGGGTCACTAATTCGCCATCTTCGCAAAGAGCACAAAACGCGCTACAGTAGCTGGGTTCCCTTACGCGCTCGCAAAAGAACACGCTTGGGAACCACGAGCCTCCTGCTTCATCCCCGTTGAACAGGAAGCTGCCTAAGCTTGATCGTGCAACGCCAGGCCCAACTTGGTGCGGCAATACTGCTCTCACTGCGATTGTGAGGGCACCCACGAACGCCCAGGAGGCAGAAACTATGGCTACTTCGCAGGCATTTATCGAACGACGCTCCACGCAGCGCTTCGACTTCCACCGCTCCGTCTCGGTTCGCCGAGGCACCGAGGAAGGACTTGCCTTCACGCAGGATCTAAGCGCGCGCGGCATGTTTCTGTACACCGACATGGTTTTGCAGGCGGGAGACGAACTGGAACTCGTGCTGAATATGCCTTCCGAAATCACCTTGTCGGAAGATGTGCGAGTACGCTGCCAGGTCCGTGTCCTGCGGGTCATTCCTGCGGAAACTAGCTGCAAGAGTGGCGTCGCTGTCCTGGTCAAGAACTACGAGTTCCTGAATGAGAGTCCGATCCCGGCGACACAGCCTGCGCACGAATCGTCCCTGGAAGAAGTCGCGCTCCACGGCAAAGCGTCCGCTTAGACAACTTCTTGGGCGCCGATTTCTGGGGCCCGCCGAAGATTCGCGCTGCCGGACCTTGCCCTTCCGCTCACCTGCCAGCCCTTAGCATTCCTTCGATCCCATTTAGCAATGTGCCAGTCCGACGGATCCCAGCGATTTTTGCTACCATGTGGTTATGTCGGTGAGCAGCGTCACCACACTCCCCTTAGATTTTGCGCTGCATTTCGAGGATCTCAATTGGGACGTGCGCCGTTCAAGCTAGTGACTAAGGTCACGTGGCTTTGCGTGATCGCGTAATCTAAGATGAGTCTGTGTGAGAACGAGTTGAAAGCGGGGTCTTGAGTGTCTGCTGTCGCCGTAGCCATCCTGACGGAAAATAGCTCCCAGCTTCCGATATTGCACGGACGTGTGGAGAGCACCGCCATTGCGCATTGCGTGCTCAGCCACGGCGGATTCCCGATGGGACCGACCGACCCCCTCCTGCGCCAGATACAAGATCTGAACGTTGAAGTCGTGCTGGTGGAAATGGAAGCGGGCCACCCCGAACGCGCCGCGGCAGCCATCGAACTGCTGCATTCCACGACGAGCGATCTTGCCATTTTTGCCGTCGGAGCGATGACGCAACCCATGGCGATTGTGGCCGCGATGCGCGCCGGCGCTTGCGAATATTTGGACCGCGAAGGCAGCACGAATGCACTTTTGGACGCCTTTACGCGTCATACGGCAAAGCGGCAAAAGAGCCAGCGACCTTCGGGACGCGCGCAGGTATTTGCATTCATTAACGCCAAGGCCGGTTCCGGAGCCACCACTCTCGCCGCGAACGTTGCCACACAGTTGCAGCGCACGCTGGGATCGGTGGCGCTGGTGGATTTCGCGCCCCTGGGCAACTGCCAGTTGCACCTGAACGTGAAGCCGAATTTCGGATTGGCCGATGCCATCCAAAACATGCACCGGCTGGATCAGTCGATGCTGGGAAATTTGATGACCCAGTGCGAGGGCGGGCTGCATCTCCTGTCGGGGCCGCAGCAACCCATGCAGGTTGTGCCCACGCCCGCGGAATTGGCTCGGCTTTTTGATCTGCTGGTTTCCAGCTACAGGTACGTTATCGTGGATTGCTCGAGCCGTATGGATTCAGCGGTACGGCTCATCACGGACCTCTCGAATCGCGTGCTGATGGTCGCCCAGCCTGATCTGGTTTCCTTCTGGAGTGCCAAACATATGCGCCCTTTCCTGACGGACGGCGCGCAAAGCGAAAAGGTTTCTCTCGTTCTCAATCGCTACAAGAAGATCCCTGGCTTCTCCGAGGAAGACATCGAGAAAGCCACCGCCAGCAAGATCTACTGGAAGATTCCGAATCAGCACACGGTCGTTGCCCCGTCGATCGAGAAGGGCACGCCAATCGTCCTGCAAGAGGCTACGGAAGTCTCGAAGGCCATGCGCGGCCTGTGCGCCGAACTATCGCGCACGGAAGGCGCGGGCGCTGGAGCAGCACCAGCCTCGGCTCCTTCGAAAGAAAGCGGCCTGCGACGCTTCTTCGGCTCGCCACTGCGCGCCAGCAATTAGTTACACTCCGGAACTTTCGCCAACCCAGAAATGTAATTTGTCATTTCCGAGCGGAGCGAGGAATCCCTTTCCCACCCGTGGTGTCCGGGAAATAGAGGGATTCCTCCCCTCGCAAAAGAGCTCAGGGTCGGAATGACAAGGTTGAGTGGAGTTTTCTCGACCGAAGATTCCCTTGTCCCTCCTGCCCAAATCCAGTCACGTTCATTTGTGTCCGCCATCACTTGCAATCGTGCGTTCGTCGTGCCAAAGTAGGTCTATACCCCTCCGCGCCGCTTCTAAAGGAGGTTTCGATGCTCGCTAAGTGTGCGAACCCGATCTGCGGGGCTCATTTCCGATATCTCAGCCAGGGCCGGGTCTTCAATGTTCCGCTCTACGAAGCGGAAGCCACGAATGGAACATCGGGAAACGGAACAGAGGCCGGTCAGAAATGGCGCGCCTACCCTCAGCGGGTGGAACACTACTGGCTCTGCGCGGAGTGTCTGCTGACGATGACGTTGTTCCTGCGCAACGGCAAGGTAACGGTACGGCCCAAGTTCCCCCAGCTCACGGACGGAACCAAAGGAAAGGCATTCCCCGCCGCCGCTTAGGGATTCTCTGAATAAGTTCAGCATCTCAAAGACTCGGTCATTCTGACGGCAGTGAAAGCCTGCCCTGAGCGAAGTCGAAGGGAATCCCTTGACTCTGTATCCTCACCTCCACTTAGCACCTGTCCGCATCCAGCTTGTTATACTCACTCTGAAATTCCGGTCGGAGGTGCTCTTTGGGAATCCACATTTTGCGGATCTTGGCGTCCTTGCTGGTGTGTGTGTCGGCGGTTCCCTGCTGGGCACAGGATAAAGTTACGATCCTCTATGACGCGTTCGGGGAATCGAAGTAACTAACCAAGGATTGGGGATATTCCGCTTTGGTGGAGCACAACGGAAAGCGAATTCTGTTCGATACAGGTATGTGCCCGCGGATGGCGGAAATGGATTTGGAGGAGTGCCGCTTCCGAAGACGTTTTTGCGGGCGGATGAGACCTTGCCCGCGAAGATGCGGTATTTCGGGGGAACGGATCCCGAACATTTCGCACAGGGCAAGCTGTATGACACGGGGAATTTTGTAGCGGTGAATCAATTGACGGAAGTATTGCCGGGAATTTTCCTGGTGCGAACCGTTTCGCAGAAGAAAGGAACGCTGGAGCTGCCTGAATTGACGCTGGCGATCAAAAGGCCGAATGGATTGCTGCTGGTGGATGGGTGTTCGCACGCGGGGATTGAAGCGATCTTGGAAGCGGCAAGCGCGGTAGATCCGAGGACGGAGATTGTGTTTGGCGGATTGCACCTGGTGACAACGCCGGTGGAAGAGATTGACGTGCTGGTGGAGAATCTAAAGACGAAGTGGAAGGTGCAGAGGATTGCGCCGGGACATTGCACAGGTGAGCCGGCCTTTGCGCGATTGAAGAAGGCGTACCGGGAGAACTATTTGTATGCGGGGTTGGGAACGAGGATAGAGCAGTGATCGCCATTTCACTCGCAACCCGGGTTCTGAGTCTAACCGGCCTGGTTTCATCAGTTATCCTTTCCGTTATGCGTTTTGAGCGTCTTCCATTCTCGCCGCAACTAATTCAGGCTCGCTGGGTGTTGAACAAACTCCCGAGTGAAGACGTTCCTCGATTAGCGCAAGACGCTCTTGAGAGCGGTTATGACGGCAAGAATGTACGGCGGATAGCCGGCCTCATAAAGACTGACTGGGCTGAGTTGCTTCCGCTCATGCCGGGATTCCTCTCGGAGATGGGAGTTGTCGCCCCGCTCCCTAGGGATGAAGCGGGTTGGTTGCTCGCCCGTCTCGTCGCCAAAGGAATATCAGAAGAACAGCTCACGCCATACGAGGGGGCCAGATTTATCTGGAAGATTGTGACTGAAGTCTGGCCCAACCAGCAGCACCCGCTGCTGTCGTTCGTTGGCAATGCTTCCGAGTACGAGGACTGCGAATCATACAGCCAGCATCCTGAGGAAACCCGTGGCCAGATTGAACAGGACATCATCAAAGACGCCCGAGCGCTGCTGGCGGACAAGAATGGTTGGCGATAAATCGCCGTTACACTCAAACCCCTTAAAGTAAGCCGACTCTCATCTCACCTTCCAGTCGGAGGTCTCTTGCGTTTAATCAAGTTCCGTACAGAAAGCACAAAAGCCAGAAGGAAGGCGAAGGCGACACCGAAGAAGATATTGCCACGCACTCGGTAGATTTCAGGATGTGGCGTGGGCGGACCTCCGCTGGCCCAGTAGTTGAACGCCGTCAGATTCAGCGACCACAGAAATCCCAAAAATAGCGCAAGCGCTACGAGCCACAGCGCGAGAGTCCTGTACTTAGACGACATCGAGAAGAGCCTACCACGGGTTGGCCAAGGGCAGGCCGTTCTGACAGTTGTTCAGAAATCGCCATGTCACTCACTGACGGGTTCTGAGCTCTAGCCAGACCCCGCCCGATGGGGTTTTGAGCGCTAAGGCCTGTTTACACCAGTTGATCTGACGAAGGCCATCTAAGTCGCTGCATTAAGGCCCAGATTCCCTTGACACAAATAACTTTATTACGTAAAGTTAATTTGGTCGGAGGTGAACATGTCGTACGCGCACCGTGATGGCACCCCAACGCGGCAACCCAACGGTTGGTGTAAGTCGCCTAATTAACAACAGTGATCTTGCTTCATCAATTCATCTGCCGTAGCATCCGTCTCTAACATCTCGACTTACATGAATCGAACAGCAATGCAACTCAGGGCGCATCCGTTTCGCAATCTGCTGTTGTTGGCGATTGTTTTTGTTCTCGGGATCGGATGCACGCGCTGGTTCAGGTTTTCTAGTGCAGCGTTGAACTACATATTTGGCTTCTGCGTTCTTTGTGTTCCGTTCCTCGCGTTGCGCCCACTCCTACAACTCCCGCGCATTTCCAAAGTGTTCGGATTCGTCCTGATAAGTCCGCTTTTGATGCTCTGCATCCTCATGGCTCTAATGATGACCACCTGCGGTTTCGATCTTCACCCGTATGCCAAAGGGAGTTGCCTGCAGGAGTTGCAGCGAGTCGAGCAGATCGGCTATACCGTTCGACTGATTCAGGACGAATGTGGCGGCCCACTGACCGGAACCGCAGTAGCAATCGAGCAACGGATACGCTTACTCCCTGGCCTGTATGTCGTCAGAAACGTTGACTACATTGATAGTGCATCCGAGGGTCGACTCACAGTTATCGGACCAAATCAGGTTCAGGTGCACATTCCGAAGGGGTATGGCTTGCCTGGGGATATTGATCGAACATACGCGCTAAAACGACACGTCTATTTCTAGTCGCCGTCCCTAAGTGTGTAGCAGGCCGTCATTGACGTAATATCGCCATTACACTCACAATCCCATCGAAACGCCGAGCAAGCGGTCTCGGGCATACTTGCGCTTATTCAGAGTTTCTCAGGTTTCTGAATCTGGCACAGACGCCGTCTACTCGCTCTTGCGATTCGCTGCGCTTGCGTCTTCCGGAAAGAGCTTGAATTCCACTTCGCGCGATCTCGCCGTTTCTTTCTTGTTTAAGTCCGTTACATACTCCGTGAGAGTGCCCTTCATCACGTAATAGCCTTCTTGCGCGCGCGTCTTGGCTGGGCCTCGATCCACGCTGCCCTTAAACTCAAACCGAACGTCGTGAATGATCGCGGTCGCAAAGCTCACCTGATGGCCCTCCAGCTTCGCGACCTTGAAGAAGTGGTCGAGAACCGACCCGCGATCGCTTTCGTGATCGCCAAGGCGGGAGATAAACCCGTTCAGATGGCCGTCATCTTCCACCGTGAGTTGCACAAATTCGCCCTCATGCAGAAAGGTATACATGCCGGAGTAGTCTTCCGCCGGCGGGGGTGGGGCGACCGGCTTTGTCTCCTGCGCGCAGGCGACAGCTGCTAAGAACAGAAGAAGTCCCAAATTTTTCAATAAGTTCGTCATGACCTCACTCCATCTGCGTGCATCTTACGAAAAAGCCCAAAACGGGAATCCTTGCACCGCCGAGTAAATCAAGACAGCGACGGATGCCGCAGAGCCTCTATAATAGGGCAAGTCTGTAATGTAAGTTCCCTGCCCTTCGGTTTAGATGCCCACACTGCAAACATCTCGAGAGGAATTCTTGTCCCCTGCGGTGGAGGATTCCCCCGGAGCGCGAAGTCTGCCTGAGCTGCGCTTGCTTCTCGAACTCGAGCCACGGGGACCGGCTTTTCGCCAGAATCTAAAGCACTTCCTCGGGAAAAGGCCTCATCCGCTTCCCTTTCCGCAGAACGCGCCGCTACGTTCCGACGTTCTTCTTCCCTCGCGGATGCCCTGGCCCAGCTTTTCGGAGTCTGTGGCTTACCACATTCTGGCTATGGCGGCGATTTTGGCCTGGCTGCATTGGACTCCGCGGCACATCACGCAAATCGATCCGTGGAAGGACACGCGCGTCATCACCTACCCGCTAACCGCGCAGAAACAAGCGGACTTGCCGAAGCTCGATACAGGAAGCGCCGCGCCTCGGCGGGCGCAACAGGGCGATCCGGTGCTGAACCGGCAACCGATCCTGTCTGTGCCCCAGGAGCCGGACAATCGCGCGCAAACCATTGTCACACCACCAGATATCGTTCTGCGGAACGAAGTAAAGATGCCCAACATCGTCGCTTGGACGAGTCTGCCGCTGGCCCCTCCAGCGTCCGCAGCGGGGCTGGTGTCGGAACGTACTTTCAAGGCTCCGGAAGTTTCGGTTGTCGCGCCTCCGCCGCAAGTGGAGCCCGAACGGCGCAACCGGATGGAAATGCTTCAAACGGCAGCAGTTGCGCCGCCAGCCGAGCTGAAAGAGACGCAGGCCCTGAAGAACGCGGCGACGCTAACAAGTGTGGCAGTCGAGCCCGCTCCGCAGGTTAACTCATTGACAATGAGCAAGTTAGGCGTGATGAACATGGGCCACACGGATGTGGTCGCGCCGGCACCTAAGCTTGCAGTCGGCGAGCAACGGGCGATGGATCAAGCTGCAGGTGGGCGAGCGACCGCGGCACAGGCTTTGGCAACTGCGGCCGTTCCGCCCCCGCCGTCGCTGTCGGGCAGTACCGCCCCGGGAGCCGGACGGATGATCGCTCTCGGCCTGCATCCGGATGCCCCTCCAGGGGCCGTAGTACCCCCTCCAGGCAATAGGCGGGGCGAGTTTGAGGCTGGGCCCTCTGGCAAGGCAAATGCGTCAGGTAAGGCGACGATTCCCGAAACGGGAAAGACGACGGACCGCGCCTCCGGAACCGGGGGAACCTCTCAAAATCCCGACCTGCCCGCTGGACTCAAAGTTGGCGATCCGAAGCAGAGTGGCGCAAACGTGGGAGATCCATCGGGAGTGCCGACGACGACAGCCAGTATCTCGATTGAGCGCTATCCCCTTGCATCGGCAACACTTCCACGGGTCAGCGCGAATCGCAGACCGGCCGTGGTTGTGGACCATCCTCCGACCGACGCTGAAAAGAAAGTGTTTGGCGGACGGCGGTTCTATTCCATGACGCTCAACATGCCGAACCTGAATTCGGCGGGTGGCAGTTGGATTGTGCGTTTTGCGGAACTGAAGGAGGGCCCAAACAAAGGCGAGCTTTTCTCTCCGCTGATGACGCGCAAATCCGACCCGGCGTATCCGCTGGAGCTGCAACGCGCCAATGTGCAGGGGACGGTGGCACTGTACGCCATCATTCACAGTGACGGCAGCGTGCGCGATATTCGCGTGCTCGATAGCGTGGATGACCAGCTCGACCACTTTGCCAGCGAGGCCTTGGCCAAGTGCAAGTTCGAACCGGCGATAAAGAACGGCGAACCGGTCGCGCTGGAAGCGGTTATCCTGGTGCCGTTCCGAGCGCGTCGAGGATTTTAGGAGAGCACCTTGCGTTTTTGCAACGGCGGCAGCAGCCTCTCGAAACTCCATCGCCTTCGCGTTACCCAGGCGTTCCAACTTGCCAACATATCTGCCTCAGGTAAGGGGCGCGGGGCGACGGTGTTACTGAAGAGATTGGTCCGTGCGCACGTGACCGGTGTCCAATAAGTCTATGGGACTCCTCTCATTGCTCAGGCTGCGCCTCGGATTGACCATCGCCTCCTCTGCGCTGCTACTTTGCCTTAGCGCGGGTCTCGGCTGGATGCTATGGCAGCGTTTCCCCGCTCACAAGATCACAGACCAGGAACTACTTCGGGAAGCGGTTGCCGAGTGGAAAGGCGCCGGGGAACCCGGTGATGGACCCTACCGCCAGATTTTCGAACAGCAGGCTTCTCAGGGCTACTACGACGATGCGGCAGCGACAGGCCGCCTATTCAAACATGCCGACGATGTGGAGTGGTCTGTCATCGAATTGGTGAAGGTTCGTGCTGAAAATGGGGACCTTCAAGGTGCGAAGGAATCGATTCAAAGGCTTACCGGATCGGACCAGCAAAGGAAAGGTGCCGAAGCCATCGCACTAATCCAAGCTCAGAATGGAGATCTACCCGGTGCGCTGAAAACGATAGCTCCCTTTGACACCGATCAGGTTTTCCTGGCATATGGACGTCACCAGATTAAGATGGAGGATTTTGAGGGAACGCTTGATACGGCTGAGCGAACCAAGTCGGGTTACGAACTCTTTTACGACATCGGCGAAGCTTTGGGCCTTCGGGGCCAGCAAAGTCGTGCTCGTAAACTCGCAGCCCATATGAAGAACCGCAAGCTTGCCGCTCTATTTCTGGAATGTGCACGATTCACGCTTTGGCCTGACGCAGGTGTGAGGACGATTCAGCCAAACTCCTGTGATTATTCGTGGCTGAATGCCATGCAGGGAAAGTTCGCCGAGGCCGATAAGATAATTCTGAACAACAAGTGTCCGAGTGTGTCTTTTGTCGCTGCCCGCCAGTATCCCGTGGACCCGTCTGGGGCGGAGCAACTACTCCGCGCAAATGCAGGCAAAGAGGATTTGGCCCGAGGGTTGGGCGAGATCGCAAAACTTGCCGCGGCTCAGGGCAACATAGCTGAGGCTCTACGATTCCTCGGCGACGCTCAGAGCCTCAGGGGACCGGATCAACTGGGTTCGCAAATCCGCGAAATTGCGCGGGCCTGGACAATTCGAGATGGCCCTAAGGCGGTACTCCTATGGGGACGTTCCAGGCCGACAACTGAACAGCGAACCTGGGCACTCATCGGCGTGGCGGAAGCGCTGGGACATACGAGGCGAGGGCGATAGTTCCCTGCCCGCAGCTACGCGGGGAGTGCGAGTCTCTTCGCAGCTCTTCACTTCACAGCGTCAACTGAGCGTAGGGGCCCCTCCACTGCGGTCGGGATGACAACTTGAAATGATTTACACTTTCGGCGGGTGGCCGCCCCCTCTGCGCTATTGATCTCCATTCCACCACCAGAGTCTCGAGGCGCACGGCCCTGCCCGGGAACAAATAGTACGAATATGGCGGGCTTTTCGCGGGCGAGGGCGCCCGCGCCACATTTGTTTGGGGCTACCCCTTCGCCCCGGCGTCCTTCTCGCCTGCCAACTTCGCATACAGCGCCGCGTTGGTGCAGACTTCGTAGTACTTCTGACCAGTCCAGCCATGCACGGAATAGTCGCGGGGGTCGGCGAGCGCAATGTGGCCTTCGCGAATCAGGATGGGACGGAAGACTTCGCGATCTACCGGGACGAGGCCGTGAAAGACCTGCGCATCCTCGCCATCCCAAAGTCGAGGCACCTCAAATGAACATGGCACTAACGAGATCTCCGTCTGCAGTTTCTGGAACGCCGCCTCGCTCAAGCGAATACCACCGATGTTGTATTGAGCGAAGAGTTCGAGAAACGTGTCTCCCACGGGCGCGTCATCTACGGTTTGGAAGGCGTAGACATTGAATTCCGCGGCCTGGCCCTGCATGGCGCGGCGCGCGATCTTGCTGCACGACGAGAGGCGATCGCTGTCATTAATGGCGTCGGAAATCATGATGGGCCGGTCTCCATCGAGCAGGAACAGAGGCGCGGAATTCTGATAAGCGATTCCCAAGCCTAGCTCGATGGTGGGCAGTCCCGACTGCTGCAGCCGCTGATTGTAGCCGCGGACAATTTCAATCATGTCGCGGGCGAGAGCGCAGGCGCGGCTGACCAGAAAGCCAGCGTCGCCTTCGTTTTCCACGAGCGAAAGAATGATGGCGTCGCCTTCAAGGAAGACTTTCTGCGCCTTGTAACGAGCCAGCAATTGATTGACGGGATCGTAAAAATTCAGGCTGAAATAGGA
>Ga0075021_10000222_pt1 | contig 32114 bp, 30 predicted proteins | sample ColStrG_CSR_2012_FD_72749 | JGI IMG/M metagenome (GOLD analysis project Ga0075021, IMG submission 72749) | Freshwater sediment microbial communities in response to fracking from Pennsylvania, USA - Cold Stream Run_MetaG_CSR_2012 | ecosystem: Environmental > Aquatic > Freshwater > Creek >...
CTACGAGAACAAGGTGTACACGCTGCCCAAGCACCTCGATGAGAAGGTGGCCCGCCTGCATCTCGACGCACTCGGGGTGCGCCTCACCGAGCTCACCGATGATCAGTCGGCCTATCTCGGTATCCCCGTCGGCGGCCCGTACAAGCCGGACCACTACCGGTACTGAGCCCGTGAGGGCGATTTCGCCCCGGCCGGTCGTGCACGCCTAGCTTCGTTGGCGTTCACGACCGGCGAGCGGAAGCCTCGCCACCAGAGAGGGGTTCCCGTGGAGAACGTGCACGGCAAGGTCGCCGTCATCACGGGCGGCGCCAGTGGCATCGGGCTGGCGCTTGCCCGCCGGTTCGGGGCGGACGGCATGAAGCTGGTGCTCGCCGACGTCGAGGTGGACGCCCTGGCCGCGGCGGCCGCCGACCTCCGTGGTGATGGCATCGAGGTGTTCACTCACGTGACCGATGTGTCCGACGGTGATCAGGTCGATGCGCTCGGCGAGGCCGCGCGAGCAGCGTTCGGGGCGGTCCATTTGGTCTGCAACAACGCCGGTGTTGGCGGTGGGGGACAGACCGATCAACTCACCACCGCCGATTGGGAATGGGTCCTCGGCGTCAACTTGTGGGGTGTCATCCACGGCATGCGAGTCTTCCTTCCCATGCTGTTGGCCCAAAACGAAGGCCACATCGTGAACACCGCCTCGATGGCCGGACTCATTGCCGGCCCGTTCATGGGTCCCTACAACGCCAGCAAGTTCGCGGTGGTCGCCATCTCGGAGACCACCCGCAGCGAGCTCACCTTGCTGGGGTCCAACGTCGGCATTTCAGTGCTGTGCCCACTGTGGGTGCGTACCCGCATCCACGACGCGGCCCGCAATCGACCGGAGGGTTTGCGCAACGAGCCATCGGGCGAGGCCGACGATCGCGAGGCCGTCATCAGTGGGGTCATCGCCGGCTTGATCGAGCAGGGATTGTCGCCTGACGAGGTCGCTCGCCAGGTCGCCGATGCCGTGGCCGCCGATCAGTTCTATGTCCTGACCCATGAGGGGTCGGCGGAACTCGTTCGCGCTCGGATGGAGGCCATCGTTGCCGGTGACCGACCACCGATGACCATGCCGCAGTAGGCGCGTGGATGTCGGGGTGAACACGTCGGGGCCATCACGAGATGTCAGACCCCCTCGGTAGCGTTCCCGCCATGTTGTTCCCGTCCGAATGTGCGGTGTGCGGCTCGCCCGGGCCGCCGATATGTCGGGGCTGCCGGCCGCGGCTCATTCGTGCGGGCCCCGTGGTCGTGCCGGCGGGGCTCGATCGATGCAGCGCGCTCCTCGACTACGGCGGCGCCGCTCGTGACCTCGTCCTGGCCCTGAAGTACGGAAATCGGCGAACGCTGGTCGGTCCCCTGGGGCGGGAGATGGCGGCCCTTATCGAGGGCCCGGTGGATGTCGTCACCTGGATACCGACCACGGCACGGCGACGGCGCGAGCGTGGCTATGACCAGGCCCGCCTGCTGGCCCGCGAGGTCGCGCGCGGCCTGAGTTGTCCGTGCCGAGGCCTTCTGCGCCGGGCCCCGGGTCCACCCCAGACTGGCCGCGGGCTGGCGCAGCGCCAGCACGGCCCCGGCCTGACGACTCGCGGCGGCGTAGAAGGCTCGGTGCTGCTGGTCGACGACGTCCTTACCACCGGGGCCAGCCTGGCGGCTGGGGCGGCGGCCTTGCGGGGTGTCGGTGCGAACCGCATCGAAGGTGTCACCGTCGCTGTCACCGCGCTCAAGGTCGGGTAGGCAGCCGCCGAAAACCTCAGCATCGACTCATCTCAAGACGAATGGGGCCCCCGGGCATGCAGGTAACCGAAGCGCAGGTGCAACGATCGCTCGAAGCGTTGAAGGCTGACGATGGCGACGAGAATGCCCCGGTTTCGCCCTCGCGCCTCGACGCCCAGTCGACTGACCTGCCGGAGGGGCTCGTGGCTCAGTTGACGGAAAGCTCACCCATCCGCAGTGACCGTCTCGAGGAGGTCCGCCGCCGCCTCGAGACCGGTGATCAGCCGTCGGCCGAGGATCTGGCTCAGCGCATGGTCGGCCGCCTGGTGTGTGACCGGCTTCGCTGAGGCCGGTTCGAACCGCCTCCGGGCACAGCGGGCCGTTCCACCTCCTACGATGCCGGTATCGAGTCGTCGAGGTCGGGAGCGCGCGGTGGAGATCACCATCAGCAGCAAGGGAGTCGACCCCTCCGAGGCGCTGGTCACCGCGGCCCGACTCAAGATTGGCCGCTTGCCGCGATTCGTTGACGGCATGGAACTCGCCCGGGTGCATTTCGCCGAAGAGAAGAACCCTCGGATCGCAGACAAGGAGACCTGCGAGGTGGTGATGGAGGGTCACGGCCACCAGGTCCAATGCAAGGCCTCGGCCCCGGACCGCTTTGCCGCCCTCGACCGGGCGGTGGAGAAGCTCGAACACCAGCTCACCACGTTGAAGAGCAAACTCAGCGCGCGCGGGCGCTGAGCAAGCGAGAGGGAGCCACCATCAGCGAGTTCGTGGATGTCGAGAAGTGGTCGGATGCCACGATCAGCGTGTTGGTTTGCGACGACGTCGCCCACTGGCGCCGGCTGCTCACGGTGGCACTGGAGACGTCACCGGCGATCGAGGTGATGGCGGAGGTTGACGACGGCGACGCCGTGCTCGGCCAGGTCAGTGAATCGGCACCCGACGTCGTCTGGTTGGGGCTGCGCATGTCGGGACCGGGCGCGCCCCGCCTCACCGCCGCCATCCGAGAGCTCGTGCCGTCAGCGCGCGTGGCGGTCGTGGCCAACCCCGAAGAGGCAGATCTCCGGCTGCGAGCACTCCGAGCCGGCGCCACCGGCATCGTCGGTCGGGCGTCGGCTGCCGCCACGGCGGTGTCGGTGACCGAACGGCTGGCCTGGGGGCGCTGTGTCGTCGAACCCGAGGATGTGGCCCGATTGTTGGAGACCTATGCCGGGCTCAACCGCCAAGCCAGCTCCGTCCAGCAACAGCTCGTGGCGCCGGTCCTCACCGCCCGTGATCGCGATGTCCTGGCCCGGATGGCGCTGGGTGAGTCGGGTGATGAGGTGGCCAGAGTGCTCGGTCTGGCGCCGGCCACCGTGGATCAAACCCTGGCCCAGGTCGTGGGGCGGCTCCACCGCTACACCCGGACGGAGGCCGTGGTCTACGCCGTGGGTGAACGGCTCTTCGAGCCGGGCTGACCCTTCACCCAGGCGCCGGTAGGCTGATCGCACCATGGGAGTTTTCGATAAAATTCTGCGCGCCGGCGAGGGCCGGAAGCTGCGTGCCGTTCAGGGGCTGATCCCCGACATCAACGCGTTCGAACCCGAGTTGCAGGCGCTTTCCGATGATGCCCTCCGGGCCAAGACCGGCGAGTTTCGCCAGCGGCTCGACAACGGCGAAACCATTGACGACTTGCTCATCGAGGCCTTCGCGGTGGTGCGGGAGGCGGGCAGTCGGTCGCTCGGCCAGCGCCACTATGACGTGCAGCTCATGGGCGGCGCCGCCCTGCATTTCGGGTGGGTGGCCGAGATGAAGACGGGCGAGGGCAAGACCCTCGTGTCGACCCTGCCCGTGTATCTCAACGCCCTCGGCGGCGAGGGTGTGCACCTGGTCACGGTCAACGACTATCTCGCCACTTTCCACTCCGAGTGGATGGGTCATCTGCATCGCTGGATGGGTCTCACGGTGGGGTTGGTGATCCCGGGCGACTACGACTGGGACCACAAGAAGGTCCAATACGGCTGCGATGTCACCTACGGCACCAACAACGAGTTCGGCTTCGACTACCTGCGCGACAACATGGCCATGAGCCGTGAGCGTCAGGTGCAACGGGGCCACTCGTTCTGCATCGTGGACGAGGTCGACTCGATTCTCATCGACGAGGCCCGAACCCCGCTCATCATCAGCGGTCGTGTCTCCGACGCCACCAAGCTCTACTACCAGTTCGCCAGCATCGTGCGCGGGCTCAAGCGCGACGTGCACTACGACGTCGACGAGGAGAAGCGCACGGTGGCCCCCACCGATGAGGGCGTGGAGGCGGTGGAAGCCTCCCTCAACATCGAGAACATGTACGACGAGGTCTCCACCAACCTGGTGCACCAGTTCCAGGCGGCGCTCAAGGCCAAGGAACTCTTCAAGCGCGACAAGGACTACGTCGTGCAGCAGGGCGAAGTGAAGATCGTCGACGAGTTCACCGGGCGGATCCTCGATGGGCGCCGATGGTCGGAGGGACTCCATCAGGCCGTGGAGGCCAAGGAAGGCGTGAAGATCAACGAGGAGAATCAGACCCTCGCCACCATCACGCTTCAGAACTACTTCCGCCTCTACGACAAGCTCGCCGGGATGACCGGTACCGCGGAGACCGAGGCCTCCGAACTGTCCAGCACCTACTACCTCCAGGTGGTGCCGATCCCGACACACCGGCCGCTCATTCGGGAGGACCAGGCCGATCTCATCTACAAGTCGGAGGACGCCAAGTTCGCGGCGGTGGTCGAGGACCTCAGGGAACGTCACGAATCGGGCCAGCCCGTCCTGGTGGGAACCATCTCGGTGGAGAAGTCCGAGAAGCTCTCGCGCGAGCTCGAGAAGCAGGGCATCCCCCATGAGGTGTTGAACGCCAAGCAGCACACGCGTGAGGCGCACGTCATCGCCCAAGCCGGTCGGCTGGGTGCCATCACCGTGGCCACCAACATGGCCGGTCGAGGGGTGGACATCCTCCTCGGGGGCAATCCCGAGGGCATGGCCGAACGCGACGCGGCAGCGGAGGGTCTGGGGCCGGAGACGGACGAGGGCATCATTCGCATCGAGGAACTGACCAAGAACCACAAGGACCAGACCGATGCCGAGGGTGAAAAGGTCCGAGCCCTCGGTGGTCTGTACGTGCTAGCCACCGAGCGCCACGAGAGTCGTCGCATCGACAATCAGCTGCGGGGCCGTTCGGGCCGCCAGGGCGATCCGGGCGAGAGTCGGTTCTACCTGTCGCTCGAGGATGAGTTGATGCGACTGTTCGCCACGGGCGCCATGAACTGGGTGATGGGCCGTGCCCTTCCTGATGACGTGCCCATCGAGGCGAAGATGGTGTCCAAGGCCATCGAACGAGCCCAGAACACCGTCGAGCAACGCAACGCCGAGATCCGCAAGAACGTGCTGCAGTACGACGAGGTCATGAACGAGCAGCGCAAGGTGATCTACAAGCGCCGCGACCAGATCCTCGACAACGCCGATCTCCGGGCCGAGGCGATGGAGTACCTGGCCGAGGCGGTCGAGGGAGTCATCTCGACGTTCTGCGTGAGTGACTTCAACGAGGAGTGGGACGTCGAAGGACTCCTTCCCGAGATCCAGTCCTACTGGCCCACCACCGCCACGGTCGAGAGCTTGGCCGCGTGCACGAGCACGGATGATCTCTACGAGGTCTTAATGGCCGAGGCCATCGCCTACTACGAGCAGCGCGAGGTCGACTTCGGCGCCGAGACGATGCGAGAGATCGAGCGCCAAGTCATGCTCCAGATCATCGACCAGAGATGGCGCGAGCATCTCTACGAGATGGACTACCTCCAGGAAGGCATCAACCTCCGGGCGATGGGCCAGAAGGACCCGCTCGTCGAATGGCAGCGAGAGGGCTTCGAGATGTTCGGCCACATGATGCGGGCCGTCGCGCAGGATTTCGTGAAGTACGTGATGCATGCCCAGATCGCGGTAGCGGACCAGCCGGTACAGGAAACGGCGATCGGCAACGTCGAGTACACCGCTCCGAGCGATCCGTCGGAGGCGCCGAACTCGATGGCTGCCGCGGCCCGGGTGCAGGCGCTGGCCGAGGGGGAGGAAGGGACTCCGCAGGTCGAGGAGGCGCCGGTGAACAATCCCGTGGTGAAGTCGGAGTGGGACAAGACACCCCGAAATGCGCCGTGCCCGTGCGGGTCTGGCAAGAAGTTCAAGCTGTGCCACGGAGCGTGAGCGCGCCACGGCGAAGCCGAACACGAGCGGTTCGACGAGGACCCGACTGATGCGTGACTTCAGCGACGATCTGGCCGGGCTGCGCAAGCGCCTGGATGAAGCGCTTATCTATCTCCGGATCGAGGATTTGCGCCGGGATCGACCTCAGCTGGAGACCGAGGCGTCCCGCCCTGATCTGTGGGATGACCCCGACCTCGCTCGCAAGGTAAATGGCGAGCTGGCGGCGATGACCGAAGATCTCGAGTTGTTCGAGGCGCTGACGGCGCGTATCGACGACGCCGAGACGCTCTACGAACTCGCCCGGGAAGAAGCCGACGAGTCGCTCGAAGCCGAGATCGCCGAGTCGATCGCTTCGATCGCCGCGACCTTCGACGAACTCGAGCTGCGCTCCCTGTTCACCGGTGAGCACGATGAGCACGATGCCATCTGCGAGATCCAGTCGGGTGAGGGGGGAGCCGACGCCCAGGACTGGGCCAACATGTTGTTGCGGATGTACCTCCGGTGGGCGGAGCGGCGAGGCTTCGCCGTCGAGCTCGACGAGGTCTCGCCCGGTTCGGAGGCCGGTATTTCGTCGGCCACCTTCCTGGTGAACGGTCGCCACGCCTACGGTCGGTTGCGATCGGAACACGGCGTGCATCGCCTGGTGCGCATGTCCCCATTCAATGCGCAAGGCAAACGCCAGACGGCATTCGCCGCCCTCAAGGTGACGCCGTTCCTGGACGATGTGCCCGACATCGACATCGACGAGAAGGACCTCCGCGTCGACACCTACCGTTCATCGGGGGCGGGTGGCCAGCACGTCAACGTGACCGACTCGGCCGTCCGGCTCACCCATCTGCCCACCGGTGTCGTCGTCTCCTGCCAGAACGAGCGCAGCCAGCATCAGAACAAGGACCGGGCCATGCAGATCCTCAAGGCCAAGCTCGCCGAGCTCCAGCGTGAGGAGCGTGTCCAGGAGCTGAACGCCATCCGGGGGGTCCAGCAATCCGTCGGCTTCGGCAGCCAGATCCGGTCGTATGTGCTTCAGCCCTACCAGATGGTCAAGGACCTGCGCGACGAGTACGAGACCGGCAACGTCGAAGGGGTCCTGGACGGCGACCTGGACCAGTTCATGGAGGCCTACCTCCGCTGGCAACGGGGTGAGAGCGAGCACGGAGCGACGTGACAGATGGCTCCCCGGGGTACCCCTCCGGGCCCTGGGCCACTAGTAACCTAACCGCAACATGATTCGCCTCGAACACGTAACCAAGACCTATAAGGGCGAGCATGCTGCGCTCCGAGATGCCAACGTCGACATCCAGAAGGGTGAGTTCGTCTTCCTCGTCGGCCCCTCTGGGTCAGGGAAGTCGACCTTCATCCGCCTCCTGAACAAGGAGGAAACGCCGGAGCTGGGCCGCATCTTCGTCGCCGGCAAGGACATCGGCGAGCTTTCGAGCTGGAAGGTGCCTTTTTTGCGGCGCAACATTGGTTGTGTGTTCCAGGACTTCAAGCTCCTGTCGAACAAGACGGTGTCGGAGAACGTCGCCTTCGCGCTCGAAGTGATCGGCCGGCCTCGCCACGTCATCCAGACCCAGGTGCCCGCCATCCTCGACCTGGTGGGTCTGTCCCACAAGGCCGAGAGCCTCCCTACCGAACTCTCGGGTGGCGAGCAGCAGCGCGTCTCCATTGCTCGGGCGTTCGTGAACCGCCCGCTGATTCTGCTCGCGGATGAGCCCACCGGAAATCTTGATCCGGCGACCTCCGTCGGCATTATGCGGCTGTTGGACCGGATCAACAAGACCGGCACGACCGTTGTCATGGCCACCCACGATCGCGGCATCGTCGACACGATGCGTCGCCGCGTCATCGAACTCGACCGCGGCGCCATCGTGCGTGACCAGGCCCGCGGCGTCTACGAGTAGGACATCCCTGTGCCCAAGATCGATTACGTCGTCCGCGAGACCACGTCCAACCTGGCTCGCAACTTCACCATCACGCTGGCCTCCATCATGACGGTGGTCGTGTCCCTCTCCCTGGTGGGAGCGTCGCTGATGTTGCGTCAGGGGGTGGAGAACGCCACCAAGCGCTGGCAGGGCGGTATCGAGTTCGTGGTGTTCATGAACGCCGACGCCTCGCCGGATCAGATCGATGCTGTGGGCCGGAGTCTCGACGAAAATACGCAGATCGAGCGCAAGACGTACTTCGACCAGAACGCCTCCTACGAGGAGTTCAAGCAGCTGTTCGCTTCGACGCCGGAGATGGTCAGCAGTGTGACTGCGGCGGACCTACCGCCCTCGTTCCGGGTGGTCCCGGTCGACAAAGATGCCAAGGCGGTGGAGGAGCTGGGCCGGGAGTACCGCACCAAACCCGGGGTGAAGGATGTCGCCTTCGCCTCGGCCACGATCCGAGCGGTGCAGGAGTTGTCGGCACGATTCACCGTCGGCATCTTCTTCATCGCCGCGTTCTTGTTGGCGGCGGCCATCCTGCTCGTGCTCAATACCATCCGCATGGCCATGTTCGCCCGGCGGCGAGAGATCGAGGTCATGAAGTTGGTCGGCGCCACCAACTGGTTCATCCGGGTCCCGTTCATGCTCGAGGGTCTCGTCCAGGGGCTGATCGGCGCGGCCGTGGCGATCACGTCGCTGGTCGTCTTCAAACCGTTCTTCGAACGCTGGCTGCCCAACCCTCAGGATTTCCCCCTGGTGAGCGGGTTCGTGCTTTCGGGCTCGGAGCTGGCGCTGATCTATATCTTGATGGGCATCACCGGCTGCGCCGTCGGCGCCATCGGTGCAGGCATCGCCGTGACCCGCTTCCTCGACGTCTGACCTCCCGGATTCTGGTTCCCTCCCATTTCTCCCGTTCCCCCCGGAACGTCGGGACCTCCACGTACCGATTCGGTCGGTAGCGGTCCCCGCGATTCACTCGGCGGCTCATTCGCGCCCTCTGGTCCCAAACGAACCCGAGGTTGCGATGACGGCTACCGAGCTCGACCATGCCATTGACGTCCTGGCTCGCCGGCAACACGGCGCCTTCTCGTGGCGCCAAGCCGTAGCTGCCGGGGCGACCAGTCGGATGGCCCATACCCGCGTGACCCGGGGCACGTGGCTCCGGCTCGCGCCGGCGGTGTATGCCTTGCCTAGCCACCCCGGTACCTGGCACCGGGCGCTCATGGCCGCGGTGCTGGGCGAGCAGTCAGCTGTAGTTGGCGGTCGTTCGGCCGCCGCTTTGCATGGCCTCTCCGGGTTCCGGCCCGGACATCCGGAGATCATTGTGCCTCCCGGAGCCAATGGGCGGAGTCGGTTGGCGACGGTTCATCGTTCGGCCCACCATCGCTCCACCATCGTCGAGCGGATCCCCGTCCTGACCGTGTGCGACACCCTCTTCGCGGTGGCCGGGCAGTTAGGCAGCCAACCGCTCGGGATGGTGCTCGACGATGCGGTGGCGTCCAAGGCGGTGACGATTGCCCAGCTCCAGGCTCGCTTCCTGGACCTCGGTGCGTCGCGGCGTCCGGGCATCGCGGCCATGGCCGGCCTACTCGAGGCCCGTGGCGCTCATGGCTACGTCCCACCGGAGAGCGTGCTCGAGGGGTCGCTCTACGCCATCCTCGATCGACCCGGCATGCCCGGCTATGAGCGCCAGGCCATGCTTCCCTGGGCCCCCGCGGCGCGGGTCGACGCGCGGTTGCTCGCCTCGCCGACGCTCGTGGAGGCCGACGGCCGGCGGTGGCATACGAGGGTGGCTGATCTGGCGAGGGATCATCAGCGGGATCGTCTGGCCGCGGCGCACGGCTATCTGACGCTGCGCTTCACCTATGAGGAGATCCGTGGCGATCCCGGGGGCGTGGCCGCGGACATCATGGCGGTGCACAAGAACTGGCTCGCGTCGGAGGAACGACCGGCTCTGGGCTGACGCGGGGACGTTCGGGTACCGATTCGGTACGTGGGCGTCCCGGCGTCGACGGCTGGCGCGGGCGGGTAGGTTCCTGGCCACACCGGACCGGGAGAATGCGACGTTCATGGATTACACAGAGATCGCCTACGAGGTCGCCGACCGCGTGGCCACGATCACCCTTGACCGACCCGAGCGGCTGAACGCCTTCACGCCGACGATGATGCGCGAAATGATCGACGCCCTCGATCAGGTCGATGCTGACGACGATGTGCGGGCGGTCATCGTCACGGGCCGGGGTCGGGGGTTCTGCGCCGGTGCCGATCTCGGTTCGGGCGGCGAGACGTTCGATGCCACGGCCGGCCGTGGAGGGCAGGTTAGATCGGCGCCGCGCGACGCCGGCGGCCGGCTCACCTTGCGCATTTATGAGTGCACCAAGCCGGTGATCGCGGCCATGAACGGCTCCGCGGTGGGTATCGGCGTCACCATGACCCTGCCCATGGATATCCGCCTCCTCGCCGCGGAGGCGAAGGTTGGGTTTGTCTTCGCCAGCCGAGGGATCGTGCCCGAGGCGGCGTCGAGCTGGTTCCTCCCGCGCGTCGTGGGCATCAACCAGGCCCTCGAGTGGTGTCTCACGGCTCGCGTCTTCGGCGCCGAGGAGGCCCTCGCCGGTGGTCTGGTCCGCAGCATCCATCCCGCCGACGAGGTCTTAGCGGTGGCCCAGGGTCTGGCCGCGGAGATCGCCGAGCACGCCGCGCCCGTGTCGGCCGCCCTCACCCGCCAGATGTTGTGGCGGATGCTGGGGGCCGATCACCCGATGGAGGCCCACAAGATCGACTCCCGCGGGGTGTTCGACACCGGCCGCGGTGCCGATGCGCGCGAGGGGGTCATGTCGTTCCTCGAGAAACGCCCGCCGGAGTGGACCCTCCGACCCAGCGAGGACATGCCCGAGTGGTTCCCCTGGTGGGAGGAACGTCTCTTCGAGTGAGGCGGGAACGCCGGGGCGGTCGCTCGGGCGCGCAGAAGCGGCGGCATCCACCGGTGGCCTCCGCGGGCGTGCCACGGTGCCCCCATGGAGGACGAACCTGAGGGAGCGACGCCGGCCGAGGTGACCGGTCCGGCCCGGTCACCGGACGCCCCGGCCAGCACGCTCATGACGGCGGAGATGCCGCCATGGCTCCCGAGGGCACTGCTCTACTTCTTTCTCGGCGTGGCCGCCCTTTCGGCGGCCACTTGGTTGTTGGACAAGCTCACCGGGCTGCTTCTGACGTTGGTGGTCGCGCTGTTTCTGTCCTTTGCTCTCGAGCCGGCGGTCGACTTCCTGGCGCAGCGAGGCTGGCGTCGAGGCTCGGCCACCGGGCTCGTCCTCGTGGTGCTGTTGGTGATGTCGCTGCTCTTCTTCGGGGCGGTGGGCAAGCTTGTGGTCGACCAGGTCTCGGAGTTCATCGACCAGGCGCCGACGAAACTCGAGAGCATCGAAACCTGGATCAATTCGACGTTCGGCACCCATCTGTCCAGTGATCAGATCTCGGCGGAGTTCAGCAAACCCGATGGGCCGATCCGAACGTTCGCCACCCATTTGGCTGGTAACGCCGTCGGCTTCAGCCTGAGCGCCGTCGGGGTCGTGTTCCAGTTCTTCACGATCATGTTGTTCACCTTCTACCTGGTGGCCGATGGCCCGCGGTTTCGTCGGACGATCTGCAGCTTCTTGCGTCCGGATCGTCAGATCGAGGTACTGGCCAATTGGGAGGTGGCCATCCAGAAGACGGGTGGTTACCTCTATTCGCGACTGCTCCTGGGTCTGTTGTCCGCGTTCTTCCACTACATCGCGTTCGTGCTCATAGGCGTGCCCTACGCCATCGCCCTAGCGCTGTTTGTGGGCTTGGTCTCGCAGTTCGTGCCCGTGATCGGCACCTATATCGCCGGCGCCCTGCCCACCCTCGTTGCCTTGGCCATCAGCCCCACCGACGCCCTGTGGGTCCTGGGGTTCGCCCTCGTCTATCAGCAGATCGAGAACTACCTGTTCGCTCCCCGGATCACGGCGCGGACGATGTCGCTTCATCCGGCGGTGGCCTTTGGATCGGTGCTCGTGGGGGGAGGGCTCTTCGGTCCCGTCGGGGCCCTCCTGGCGTTGCCGGCGGCGGCGGTGATCCAGGCCGTGGGATCGAGCTACATCGGGCGCCACGAGGTGGTGGACACGCCCATGACCACCGACCGGGTCCCGCGTCGTCGACTCCTGGCCCGCCTGCGCCATGGGCGTCACGGATCCCGCTGATCCGACCGGTAGTATTTTCCTTGTTCCCCGATGAGGCCCCGCCGAACGATCAGCTCGGCCTCGTCCCCTTTCGAGAGGTACCTCATCGCCATGCAAAACCCGGCACTCAAGGACGCGGTCTTCCAAAAAGAGATCGACGAAACCGATGGCACCCAGGCGGGTTGGGCAGCGGGGGCCAGTTCCACCCCCACTGCCACCGCCACTGCGGCTGCCCCCCCGGCGGCACCGGGGAGTGAGCTTCGCGCTCCGGCCCATGTCGTAGGCAAGCCGATGACCCTCTTCGGCACCTTCACCGCCACGTTGGTCATGTTCGTCGTGCTCCTCGGTGCTGGCGTGTACGGCTGGAACGCGGTCACCCAGACCACGGTGGAGGTCCCCAACCCCAACGCCTTCGGACAGACGATGACCCAGGTCTCGACAAACTTCCCGTCGTGGATCTTCCTGTCAATGATGGTCGGCTTCGGCCTGGCGATGGTGACGATCTTCAAGCCCAAGCTGGCCCGGGTCACCGGGCTGCTTTACGCCATCGCCCAGGGCATCGCCCTCGGGGCCATCTCCCACGCCTACAACATCCAATACGACGGCATCGTGTTGCAAGCGGTACTGGCCACGATGGCCGTGTTCGCTTCGGTGCTGTTCCTGTACGCCACGCGCATCGTGAAGGTCACCAAGCGATTCACCCGGATCATCATCGGGGCGATGATGGGCATCCTGGTGCTCTATCTGGGCTCGTTCATCGCCAACCTGTTCGGCGTGGACATGGCGTTCTACAACAAGCCCACGCCGCTGGGGATCGGCATCAGCCTGCTCATCGTCGGGGTGGCCGCCTTCTCGCTGATGATCGATTTCGATTTCATCGAGAAGGCCATCGCCGCCGAAGCGCCCCGTTACATGGAGTGGTACGGCGCGTTCGGCCTGATGGTCGGGCTCGTCTGGCTGTACCTGGAGATCCTGCGGCTTCTGTCACTGTTGCGGCGCTGAGCCGGGCGGATCCGGCGGGGGAGGAAGCCAAGCCAGATCGCGCGACGTCGTGGCCGGACCGTGGAAGTGGTCCCACCAGACCGCGTTGATGAGCGCGCTGCCGACCACGATGTTGCCGAGCAAGTAGAGGTAGAAGAGCACGGCCGCGGCGATGCCCAACGAGCCGTAGAGGCTCGACGATCGGGCGACCTTGTCGGGGAGGTAGTAGGTGGCGAACACCTGGAGAGCGGCGACGGCGATGGGGGCGGCGATGGAACCGGGAAGGAGCCACTTCGGTGAGCTGGACCGATGGGGCAGCATCGTCGCCGCCGTGAAGAAGGCGAACCCCACGATCCCCAAGGCGCCAGTGATGCCGGCGAAGCTGGCGGCCAACCCGACATGGCGCAGGGCACTGACGGCCAGGATCAGGATCACGATGGCGACGAGCGAACCGATGAACTTCGGGATGCGGGACAGACGGCGGGGGATCCGTGCCGCATCGAGCCCCCAGGCCTGCGCGAAGCAGTAGTTGCACGCGGACAGGAGCCCCGAACCGGTGAGGCCCAGCGCCAGCAGGGCGCTGACGGCGAGCGGGACCCACCCCCGGCTGGCCTGGTCGGTGGTGTCGGCCACGGACTTGGTCATGGAACTCGAGAGGCCGAACGTGCCGCCGAATTTCAGGCTGACGTCTACGCCGCGGGACCGCAGGAAACCGGCGACGGCGACCAGCAGGACCACGACGGGGAGAATGAATAGAAATGACCGAAAGGCCAGGTGGCCGGCGAGAACCGTGGCGTTTTGTTGCCGGTACCGCCGGTAGAGCTCGCGGCCTAGGGAAAGGTGGGGAACCCGCGATTCCAGGTCCTCGGCTTTGGCAACGGCCTGTTCCTGAGCGTGCCGGGCCCGCTCGGTGGCCCGGCTGACCCGTCCCGGGTGGGGTGGGGCGCCGGTGAGGGCAGAGACGTCGGATGGGGGCGGTTCACCTGCAGCAGCAGCGATTCCCGGTGTTTCGATCTCCGACATGGCGCCGCCAGTCTGGCCCATGGGCACCACCGCGCGAGTTGGAGCGGACGTCATTTTGTCGCGACTGGCCGGCGAGAAGGGGTCGAGATCCTTCAGCGCAGCCCCTAGAGTGCCGACGAGTATGACGAATGGGTTGCGAAGTGGTTGTCAGAATGCACGGACCTAGGACGACGCTCCGCAGGGGTGGCCTGGTCCGTCGCGGCCGGGTACTCCTCGCCGCCCTGGTGGTGGTTGGCCTTGCGTCGATCGCCCTGCCCACGCCCGCCCAGGGTGACGAGGTCACTGACAAGGTTCGGCAAGGCCAGGAGATCGCCGATCAGCTTGACCAGCTCAACCTCAAGCTCTCTGAGCTGACCGGCCAGCAGGAGCTGGCGCGCCATCAGCTCGAGGATGCCAAGAAGGTGGCCGCCGACGCCCAGGCCCGACTCGACGCCGCCAACGCCGACCTGCTCAGTCACCAACGGGAGTTGGCCAAGTTCTCGGTCGAGGCCTACATCAGCGGTGGAGGGTCGTCGCGGGGGAGCGGCCTGATTGGCTCGCCGTCGCAGTCGGCCGAGGTGGCATCGGGCTATATCGACACCGTGGGAGAGAAGCGCCAGCGTCTGATCGATGAGCTCGCCTCGACCCGTAGCCGCATCGACAGCGAAGCCGAGCACCTCGCCCTGGCCGAACAGGACGCCCAGGCACTCGCCGATCGGATCGACCAGGCGGGCCGGGACACCGACGCCGCCCTCACCGAGCAGAAGCAGCTCCAGGATCGGGTTACCGGGGAACTGGTGGCCATGGTCACGACCGAGCAGCAACGGTTGGCGCAGCAGGCCGCCCAGGCCGGTCAGACGCAGTCGGTGGTCAACGACGGCTCCGTTACCAATGTCGCGCCGCCGCAACATCCCCACGCTGGTGATGTCGTGAAGTTCGCGCTCTCGAAACTCGGGGCGCCGTACATCTGGGCTGCGGCCGGTCCCGACACATTCGACTGCTCCGGACTGATCTTGTGGGCCTGGGGTCTGGCCGACGTTCACCTTGACCACTACACGGGATTCCAATACGCCCAGACCACCCATATCGCGGTGGCCGATCTGCTCCCCGGTGATCTGGTGTTCTTCTGGGCCGCGGGCGAGACGGGCGACCCCAGCCACGTCGGCCTTTACATCGGCAACGGCCTGATGGTGCATGCCCCCCACGCCGGCGGCAACGTCATGCTCAGTTCGATCTACTACTGGCCGTCGGGCACGTTCTCGGCCTCGCGCGTCCCGGCCCCACCCCAGCCGCCTACTCCCTAGGTCTCAGGTCGGCGACGTTCCTGCAATTGACCACCCTGGAGGGGTCTTACGGCAGGAACGATGCCGGCGCGCCCACTCGTTCCGCTCAGCAGGCGCGACCCATGCGGCAGGGCTCGGCGCTGGAGGGCGAGGCGATCGGCGCGACCGTCGGGGCCTTGGTCGTAGTCACGTTGGCGCGGCCCAGCGCGAACGACACCGCCAGGAGGACGATGATGGCGAGGGCGATCAGCGCCAGGCGCACGGCGTGCGTCCCGGAATGACCGGTGGTGGTGGGAGTGGAAAGGATGGTGGCGCTCATCGGGGTACCCCTTTGGTTTCACCGGTTCGGAAGTCCGAATCCCGGCTCCATGGGCTGCCTCGTGGCGGCCCTGGATTCCACCATGGGCGTAAGGAGAACCCGCCGCATCGGGAGACCTCCTCAGATTGAGGCGCCGCGCTCCCTAGATGCGTGTCCTCGGAGGCGGGGTTGTGCCAGTAGCCACCGTGGCGGTGGTTTCTGGCACGACCCCAGCGGATTCCCCGAACGACTCAGGGGTGACGGACCGCCGAGCGTTCGCCCGCGTCTCAGGGAGGCGGTGCGAGTCCGGGGAACATCGGGGCGATGCGGTCGTTCACGTAATCGTTCGCCTGTTGGCCCGTCGCGGTTGTGGGGTCGAGGCCCGGTTCGTGGCCGGTCAAGTGCTGGTCCAAGCGGATGGCCATTCCCAGGAGATAGACGCCTAGTGGTCGCAGCAGCCTCTCGAGGTGCGAAGGCCCGCCGCTCAGCGCGGCGACGGGCTGGGGTGCCACCTCGGGCCAATCCTCCTGGGGTCGGGGGGTAGCGCGGCTGAGGACGGGGGCGATGTCGGCCGCGGTGGCGTCGCGCGCACTTAGCGCGGGACCGAGTGGCCAGCGTTCACGCAGTGTCCGGATCAGCGAGGTGTTGCGGTAGGCGTCGGTGATGACGGACTTGGGGTCGATGTAGGCCGACACCGCCAGGGTGGGGATGCGAAGGCCGGCTCGGTCGAACGGGAAGCCCAGTTGACCGGCCGGCGCGGCGGGGTCCGGGGGATCGGCGCGTGGCGGAATAACGTGGTCGTAGGTGCCGCCGTGCTCGTCGAACGCGACCATGAACAAGGTGTTGGAATAGTTCGAGCCGTCCATGGTCGACGACGTTCGCACGGCGTCGTAGATACGGGCCAGAAAGTCCTCCCCACCCAGAATCGATGACGGCTCAGACGGCGAGCCGACGACGGTGGGGTGGTAGTCGTTGTGGGCATGGAGCAGGCATGGCTCGACGAACGAATAGGTCGGCAACTTCCCCCTCTCGGCATCCTCGAAGAAGTCATCGAGCATCGAGAAGTTGGAGCCGAACTGCTTGGATAGCCGTGAGGCGTGGAGCATTGCGGTCACCGAAAGGCGCATGTGGGGATCCACGTAGACACGCCAGGACAGGCCGGCCGCATCGAGGCGTTCGAAGATGGTCTCGGCGTCGTTGTGAAAGGGATAGTTGGTGTGGGGAGCGTTGTCGACGAACCCCGACGAGGTGGCGGCGTGGTAGAAGGACCGGTTCGTGAACGTCTGCGACGGCACCTCGCAGTGCCAGTGATCGAAGGTGGCGAACCCCCGAGCGATGGTGGAGATCACTGGCACCTGATCGGGGGTGTAGCCCGTCATGATCTGGGCGTACTCGTCATAGGTGGGTTGGCGGCCAATCGCCGCCGTGAAGGCGCTGACGTAGTCGGCGACGAACCCGTCCATCGTCGGGATCTGGGTGGGGTCGGCGGGCGCATTGAACGGCGCCGCCATCTTCCCCGACGAGACGCACCGGTTGGCGGGTGGGTCGATGAGGCCGAACAGCTGCGTGTTGACGTGGGCGTACTCCTCGCCCGGGTCGGGGTTGGGCGAGTCCATCCCGGTCGCCACGCCGTAGGGCACGGTGCCTCGTTCGGCGCCGTCCTCGGCCCATGACGGGATCGGGTTGGCCAAGTTCTTGCCGATCACGCCCTCAAACGAAGGCACCTCACCCGGCTCGTACAGGCGGCCGAGCAGATTGTCGAACGACCGGTTCTCGAACATGACCGAGACCACATGGTCGAACTTGGTATCGGGAGCTGCCATGGCACGCGCTTTCGAGGTCGGGTATCCGGTTCTCAGACGATCTCGATCCGTCGGTCGCCAGGTGCAGCGGTGGTGGAGCTGGAGGGAATCGAACCCTCGTCCGCCAAGCGGTTACCACCCGTGATACGACCATTCCCGGATTACGGCTCTACGGCTGCCGTCCCGCCGGGTCGAGTGAGCTTGCGCCCACCGCCGGATCTTTCTCCGATGTCAACGGTCTTTCTCGTCGTCAGCGGTCTCTCCCTGCGGTCCTCCACTGCTTCTGTTGCCGGGCTGCAGTGGACAGGCCCCGCGTGCCATTGCTGGTCGCTGTGACTCTCTGACTACCTAAAAGTTAGGCAGCGAGAGCGAACTCGCCATCGGCGGTTCTTTTTGTGCCCCGTTTAAGGAGTCTGAGCAACTCCGGTCGCACGATGTGGCTTCCAGTCTCAACGTCGAAACCGATCAGCCCCGTGTTGTCCTGCTATTCAGTTGTGTCCTGCCGAAGGCAGGGACACCAACCCTACCGGGTCATGGCCCCCCGTCCGCCGTGATTACTGGCCTTTGCCGGTGCGGGCATTGGACATGGCTCGGGCCGCGTCGCGATCAGCGTCGCGCTTGGCGATGACCTGCCGCTTGTCGTACTGGCGCCGCCCCCGCCCGATGCCGAGCTCGAGCTTGGCCCGGCCGTCCTTGAAATAGAGCGACAGAGGCACGAGCGTGAGGCGTTCCTGGTCCAGCCGGGACTTGATCTTGATGATCTCTGATTTGTGGAGGAGAAGCTTGCGTTGACGGTCGAGGTCATGACCGTCCGCTGCGCCCGAATGGCTGTAGTGGGTGATGTGCAAGCCCACCAGCCAGATCTCCCCGTTGTCGATCCGGGCGAAGCTCTCGGCCAACTGCACCTTGGCTTCCCGGAGCGATTTCACTTCGCTGCCCTGCAACATGATGCCCGCCTCGAACGTGTCGAGGATCTCGTAGTCCCGCCGGGCCTGCCGGTTGGTGGCGACCGCTCGGGGGCCGGTGGGTGTGGACTTGGGGGCCATAAGGGATCCGAGGTTACTGCTGGACCGCTGCGGCCCATGATCGAATGCTCACATCTCCTGCATCGCCGCCTCACCCGCCGACCCGATGCTGTTGAACAACAGGCACCCAATGACAAGACCCGGGAACGATGCATCGTGATGGACGGCGGGTTGATCAGGTTGATGGCGGTGGCGGTGGTGGTCGGGATGGTGTTAATCGCCATTCCTGCCTGTTCCCGCTTCGGTGGCTCAGATGAGGGCGTCGCACCGGGTCAGACGGCACCGCTCAGCCCCGAGGCCCAGGCCACTGGCATCAAAGCCGGCGTTGACCCGATCGGCACCACCACCGATGGCCAGCTGACGGTCGACGGGCGGACTCGGACCTATCACCTGTACGTGCCGTCGTCGTTGCCCACCGACACGCCGGTGCCGCTGTTGGTGGCCTTGCACGGAGGAATGGGGTGGGGCACGCAGTTCGAGGCCAACAGCGGCTTCGATCGGCTGGCCGAAGCCAATGGCTTCGTGGTGGTCTACCCCGATGGCTTCGGCATGGGCCGGAACAACGACCGGCTCCGTACTTGGAATGCCGGCATGTGTTGCGGCCCGGCCATGAACAACGGTGTCGATGACGTGGCCTTCGTGTCCCAACTCATCGACGAGATCAGTGCCACGCGATCGATCGATCCGGCGCAGGTCTTCGCCACCGGCCACTCCAACGGCGCCATGATGTCGTACCGGCTGGCCTGCGAGTTGAGCGACAAGATCGTCGCCGCCGCGGTAGTGGCCGGGACGCTCGCCGTGCAGCCGTGCACCCCGAGTCACCCGGTGTCGTTCATGGAAATTCACGGCACGGGTGACAAGAACGTGCCCATCGACGGCGGCAAAGGCGACCGCAGCCTGGTGCAAGCCGACTTTCCGTCGCCCCGCGTCGGCATCGCCACCATGGCCTCGCTCGCCGGGTGCACGGGTGAGCCGACCATCACGACGGCCGGCGATCTCACCACGACATCGTGGTCCCCATGCGATGCCCAGACCGAAGTGAAGCTGGCGGCCATCGCCGGAGCGGTCCACGCCTGGCCGGGGAGCGCGCCCACTCGCGTCAACCTGGCCGGCACGCCGTATCCCGGCTACGACGCCAGCCGCGAGGTGTGGGCGTTCCTGTCGACGCACCCCCGCCGGGGCTAACCCCCGAACCGGCGTAGGCAACGGGCGCCAGGGCGCCCGTTGCTGACGCCGGTTCGTCGGCAGACCTGGCGTCGTTGGTTCAGGCGGGGTTGCTTCGAGCCGCTCGACTAACCTCGCTCGCAGTTGGGCGGATGATCTGGGGAGGGCGCCTGTGGTGTCGTGGACGCGTTCTGCTGGCACTCTGGTCGCCGCGTTTGGGCTGTTGGGGTGGCTGGGTGTGATGCCCATGAAGGCGGCGTACGCGATCGTTCCGCAGGGTGCTCCGATTCCGCCCGGTGCTCCGGTGGTGTCGCCGTCGACCGTCAGGCCAGGGCAACTCTTTACCGTGTCGGGTGACCCGGACTGCGTGAGCTTCGGGAATCTCCTTACCATCACGGTCCCGGGCCTGGGGCTAGCCGATTTCATGGCCTTCCCCGACTGGCGGCCATGGAAAGCGACGTTCCGGGCGCCCACCACGGTGGTCCCCGGCTCCTACCCGATCGTGGTCGTCGGGTCCGAGTGCGACTATCCCCCGGCCTCGGTCACGGTCGTCGGGTCGGTGTCGCTGGTGGAGACCGTCGGTCTCGCGGACCTGTCCGGCCAGCATTGCGGCTCCGCTCACACGATCACGGTGGCGGCGGGCACCACCGTCTTCTACTGCTACACGTTCATCAACAACACCGGGTCGACCATCACCCTCGGCGATCTCACCGATGACAAGTTCGGTTCGATCTACCACCTGGGCACCGCCTACGGGCACGTCATCGATCCGGGCGGGAGCTACGACACGGCGATAAACGGGCGGACCCTGTCCGCCGCAATCAACACCACGACCACCAACACCGGGACCTGGACCGCCTACACCTACCCCGCCAAGGTGCCGTTCACCGCCACGGCTACCGCGACCGTCAAGGTCAACACCCCGCCCAGCACCACCCCCCAGCTTCCGCACACCAGCGCACCGGCCGTCGCTCCCGCAGCAGTAACCGCGACGCCTGCCTTCACCGGCTGAACCGGCGTAGGCGGCGGGCGCCAGGGCGCCCGTTGCTGGCGCTGGTTCGCCCGTGCGCCGGTACTGTGCGGGGATGCCGCCTCTGTCACCCGCTCACCGCGTCGCCCTGCCGGCATGAGTGGGGCCGACATCCACGATCTTGGTGACCGGCCGGTCGCGGGGGACACCGTGGGGCTCCTCGAGGGCCTCTCGACGACCCGCTCGATCCGGCGCTACCGAGACGAGCCGGTGCCGGACGCGGTGCTGCGCGACATCCTCTTCGCCGCCACGCGGGCCCCGAGTGGCTCGAACCGACAACCGTTCCGCTTCGTGGTGCTGCGCGACGGCCCGAAGGCCCGCCAAGCTCGCACCTTGTTGGGCGAGAGCGCCCGCGTCTTCTGGGCGGCCAAACTCACCCATGACGGCTACGACCAGGGATCCGGTATGGACCCATCCACTCCGAAGGCCCGTATGGCCCGGACGATGCAGCACTACGTCGACGAGCTCGAACTGGCCCCGGTGGTGATCCTGCCGTGCCTGGTCCGGTACCGAGTCGATCACCCCGGCCAGGGCGCCTCGGTCTACCCCGCCTGCCAGAACCTTCTCCTGGCGGCCCGGGCCCTCGGCTATGGCGGGGTGTTCACCGGCTTCCACGAGGGCGTCGTCGACCAGCTGCACGAGCTCTTGGACATGCCCGACGAGGTTTGGATCGCGGGGACCATCACGTTGGGTCGACCGGAGGGCGCCCATGGGCCGGTGCGCCGTCGCCCCCTGCCCGAGTTGGTGTTCGAGGACGCGTGGGGCCAACCCGCTCCGTGGGCCATTGATCCACCCGGCACCACCCACACGGCGGCCGGACCTCCCCGGCCCGGCCGATAGCCTCACGGCCGATGCTGCGCCTCAGCCACCAGAGTCACCTGGCCATGATCGGCCACATCTACGACGGACTCCCTGATGAAGCCTGCGGGCTGATCGCCGGTCACCCCACCATCAACCGGGTCGACCGCTTCTATCCCACCCGCAACGCGGCCGCCTCCAGTCGGGTCTACACCGTCGACCCCAAGGATCATCTCCGCGCCGATCGTGACGCCGAGGATCGCGGCCTGGAGATCTTCGGGGTCGTGCACAGCCATACACACACCGAGGCCTACCCATCGCCCACCGACGTGGCCCAGGCCCCCGACCCGAGTTGGCACTACATCATCATCTCGCTGAAGCGGGAGGCGCCTGTGTTGCGCAGCTACCGCATCGTCGACGGGAAGATCACCGAGGAGCCCGTTGTTGTGGACCGTGGGTAGATTCCCTACCGTTGTGGTCAACAATTGATCCCAATCCGCCCGTCCCGCTCGCTGGCGTCCGCGCCGGTTTGATCGCCACTGCTCCCGGGAGCGCCCTCTGATGGCTGTGTTCAATTCGGTGCTCGACATGATCGGCAACACGCCGATGATCGATGTGACTCAGCTCAGTCCCAATCCTGCTGTGCGGATCCTCGCCAAGATGGAAGGCCAGAACCCGGCCGGGTCGGTCAAAGACCGCATCGCTCTTTCCATGATTCTTGAAGCGGAGGCCGACGGAAGCCTGCGTCCCGGCCAGACGATCATCGAGCCGTCGTCGGGCAACACCGGCATCGCTCTGGCCATGATCGCCAAGCTCCGGGGCTATCCCATCAAGATCGTGTTGCCCGAGAACGTGTCGATCGAGCGTCGCCAGCTCCTCGATGTCTGGGGTGCCGAGATCATTCTCTCGCCCGGTGCCGAGGGCTCCAACGGGGCGGTACGCCGGGCCCAGGCCCTGGCCGAGGAGCACCCCGAATGGGCGTTCCTCTACCAATACGCCAACGAGGCCAACCCTCGCGCCCACTACCAGACGACTGGCCCCGAGATCTGGGCCGACTGCCCAGAGATCACGCATTTCGTCGCCGGCTTGGGGACGAGCGGCACGCTGATGGGAGTGGGCACCTTCCTGAAAGAACAGAACCCGTCGATCCAGGTCATCGCCATTGAGCCGCCCCTGGGCGAGAAGGTCGAGGGGCTCCGCAACCTGGACGAGGGGTACATCCCGCCTGTGTACGAGAAATGGGGTGGCCAGCAGCTGCTCGATCGCAAGCGCGTCGTGCGGCCCCGCGAGTCGATCGAATGGACCCGCCGACTGTCCGAGCTCGGCATCTTCTCCGGCATTTCGGCTGGTGCGGCGATGGCCGGTGCGGTGCGGGTGGCCCAGGAGATCGACACCGGCACCATCGTGTTCATCGTGTGCGACGGCGGCTGGAAGTACCTGTCGACCGGAGCGTGGACTGACGACATCGACACGGTGGTCGAGCGAGCCGAGAAGATCATCTACTTCTAGGTCGGTCCCGGCCGGCTTCCCCTGGGGATGGTGGGCGAACCCATGCGCTCGCCATTCGCCGGCATCGTGGCACCGCGGTCGAGCGAGGCCGACCTACCCTGAGCGACCGTGGACGATCGACCGATCGGGATGTTCGATAGCGGCTTCGGAGGCCTCACTGTGGCCCGGGCGCTGATCGACCTGCTCCCCGATGAGGACCTCGTCTATGTAGGCGACACCGGACGCTACCCGTATGGGTCGCGGCCGCTCAGCGAAGTCCAGAGCTTCGCCATCGAGATCACCCGCTACCTCGTCGACCAACACGACGTGAAGGTTGTCGTGGTGGCGTGCAACACCGCTGCGGCCGCCGCCTTGGTGGACCTGCAGGCCGAGTTCCCGGTGCCGGTGGTCGGGGTCATCGAGCCCGGGGTGCGCGCCCTCGTGTCGGCCACCCGCAACGGGCACGTCGGCGTGATCGGAACGGTGGGCACGATCGGCTCCGGTGCCTATCAGGCGGCGGTGGCCGAGGCCCACGGTGGGGTGAAGCTGTCGTGTGCCGCATGCCCAGGATTCGTCGAGTTCGTGGAGCGCGGCGAGATCGACGGGGACGAGGTCCATGTGCTGGCCGAACGATTGCTGGCTCCGTTGCAGGACGCCGGGATCGACACGCTGTTGCTGGGCTGCACCCACTATCCGTACCTGGCCCGCACGATCGCCGACGTGATGGGCCGAGAGGTGGTGTTGGTGTCGTCGGCCGACGAGACGGCGTTCTCGGTCGCCGACGAGCTGCGGGCCACGGGGTTGACCCGAGCGCCTCGAGCCGACGGTCCCAGCCATCGGTTCTTGTCGTCGGGCGATGTTGCCTGGTTCCGTCATCTCGGTCGCCAACTCCTCGGCCCCGAGCTCGGTCACACGGAGGCGCTGGTATGGGACTGAGCCAGCTCGGAGGTTCGGCCGCGTCATGAGCCTGAGCCTCACGGTGCTCGGCTGCTCCGGCAGCTACCCCGGACCCGATGCCGCGTGCAGCGGCTACCTCGTGCAGGGCGGAGGGGTGAACGTGGTGCTCGATTTGGGCCCGGGTTCGCTCGCGAATCTGCAACGCCACCTCGACCTCGGTGCCATCGACGCGGTGGTGCTCAGTCATCGTCATCCCGACCATTGGACCGATCTCACTGGCTTGGAGGTGGCGTGGCGCTACGGCCTCGAGCTAGAAGGACTCGCGGTCTACGGGCCGAGCGAGATCGCCGGGCTGTCCGAGATGTTGAGTGGGCCGCTGGCGCCCACCCTCGTGTGGCACGACGTGGCCGATGGCGACGAGGTCGAGATCGGTGGGCTGCGGCTGAGGTTCTCCCGCACCTTGCACTATGTCGAGACGTTGGCCGTCCGCATCGATGACGCCGAGTCGGGATTGTCCCTGGCCTATTCGGCTGACACCGGGCCGGGCTGGTCGTTCGACTCGCTCGGCTCGGGCATCGACCTGGCGCTGTGCGAGGCGACCCATTTGGCCGCTGATGAGGCCCGGGGAACGCTGCACCTGAGCGCCCGTCAAGCCGGTGTCATGGCCCGCTCCGCCGGCGTGTCACGCTTGCTGCTCACCCACCAGTGGCCCGAGTACGACCCGGAGTTGTTCCGGGTCGAGGGCAGCGAGGCGTTCGGCGCTCCCGTCGACGTCGCCGTCACCAACGAGAGGTACGACCTGTGAGACCCGATGGCCGCGAACCCGACCAGCTTCGTCCGATCAGCTTCGAGCGTGACTTCACCACGCAGACCGATGGGTCGATCCTCGTCACCGCGGGGGACACGATCGTGCTGTGCACCGCCTCGGTTGACGACGGCGTCCCGCGTTGGATGAAAGGCAAGGGCAAGGGATGGGTGACGGCGGAGTACTCCATGCTTCCCGGCGCGTCGAACGAGCGCATCCGCCGCGAGGTGACGAAGGGAAGCCCTGGTGGGCGCACCCACGAGATCCAACGGCTCATCGGCCGGTCACTGCGGGCGGTGTGCGACATGGTGCTCCTGGGCGAGCGACAGATCCTGGTGGACTGTGATGTGTTGCAGGCCGACGGGGGCACCCGCACCGCGTCCATCAACGGCGCGTACCTCGCACTCCACGATGCGCTCAGCCGGTTGATGCAGCGCGGCGAGCTCAAGGAGCACCCGTTGACGGAGGCGTGCGCCGCGGTGTCGGTAGGGATCGTCGGTGGCATCCCGTTGCTCGATCTGCCCTATGTGGAGGACTCGACCGCCGAGGTAGACATGAACGTCGTCATGACGGCATCGGGCCGGTTCATCGAAGTGCAGGGAACGGCCGAGGGCATGGCCTTCAGTCGGGGCGAGCTCGACGAACTGCTCATCCTGGCCGAGCTCGGCATCGGCGAGATCGTCGCGCTGCAGACCGAGCTCGTGGCCGAGGCTCCCAGCGCGCGGCCCCGACCCTCGGCATCTTGATGGCCGGCATCGCTCGTTGAGTGCTGAGCGCCCACGCCTGGTGGTGGCGTCGGCTAATCCCGACAAGGCGGCGGAGATCGCCGCCATCCTGGGCTCGGCATTTGACCTGGTGGCCCGACCGGCGGACGTCGCCGACGTCGTCGAGGATGCCCCCACCCTGGCCGGCAACGCTCGGCTCAAAGCCGTCGCCATCGGTCGGGCCACCGGGATGGCGGCCGTGGCCGACGACACCGGACTCGAGGTGGCGGCCTTGGGCGGAGCCCCCGGTGTGCGGTCGGCCCGCTATGGAGGAGAACACGCCAGCTACGACGAGAACGTCGACAAGTTGCTGGCCGAGCTCGATCGCGTCGGAGCGCACACTCCTGCGGAGCGCCGGGCCCAATTCCGCACCGTGGCCCTGGTCTGGTACCCCGATGGACGCGAGGTCGAGGCCGAGGGGGTGGTCAAGGGTGTGATCGCCGGGGAGCGCCGCGGCTCGGGGGGATTTGGCTACGACCCCGTGTTCGTGCCCGACGGGGATGACGGCGGCCCCGGCTCGCTCAGCTTCGGTGAGATGTCACCGGAGGACAAGCACGCCATCAGCCACCGTGGCCGAGCCTTCCGCGCCCTCGCCACGCTCCTCGTCTGACCACCGCGGCCCATCTCACCCCCCTCGCCCGCCCAGCCTGCACTCGCCCTGCCGGCAATCTGGACGGAAGTGCACCCGTCGGGTGCAGAAACGTCCAGATTCGGCGGTGTCAGGCGGCGAGGCGGATGGCGCGGGTCAGCATCTCGATGACGTAGTCCGGCCGCCGTGTCAGCTGATGCCAAGTGAAGCGCAGGACCGTCCAGCCTGCTAGCTCGAGCTCGTTGCCCCGAACGCGGTCGTCCTGGAATACGCTCCATCGAGTGTGGGACTCGTAGCCGTCGACCTCGATGGCGATGCGCAGGCTCGGCAAGGCGAAGTCGATCCGACGAGGTCGTCCGCCGAGCACCACCCGGTACTGAAACTCGGGTGTGGGCAGGCCCGCCCGGACAGCCAGACGCACGAAGATCGCCTCCAGTCGGCTTCGGCTCATGGTCGCTTCCTGGCCCGTCCTCCGGTCGAGCACCGATCGAAGGGTGGCCACCCCTGAGCGGCCGGTGGCCGCCAGCTCGTCCAAGGTGCTGCGGGTGCCGGCTACTGAGATGATCCGCCGGCCCACGAGATCGTCGAGTGCGTTCTCGACCACCACAGGAGGTGAAACAGCTCCGAGATCCACGAGTAGGCGCATCGGTGTGGTGACTGGGATCCTGCGACGCTTGACGAGGTGCCTCGCCGACAAGTCGATGGAGCGATGGACGATGATGCCGTCATAACGAGAGCGACGGTCCGGGGTGACGGTGACCTCGACCGGCGGTGGCTCAGGGAGCTCCACACCCCAGAGAGCGGCCGCGGCCCGGTGGGAAGCGCCGACGAGGCCTCCGACACGAAGGCAGCCAGCGAGCGCCTGCTGCTCGAAGGTGACAGGCGCCCCACCGATGCGGTACACGCCGGCGTGCACCTCGTCGAGGACGCCTCGAGCGACTCGCTGCGCGATCATCCGGCGACTGAGGCCGAATGTGTCGAGCTCCCCACGGGTCACCAAACCGTGGTGGCGTGAGGCGTGTTCGTGCGTCCGGCGATCGCTGTCCATCTGGCGAAAGGTACCGACGGGGTGAGACACCGAGAAAAATCGCCCTCGCCCAAACCTGGAATCTGGACGAAAACGCACCCAGAAGGTGCGGATTGGTCCAGATTGCGGCTCGGGGGGCCGGCGCGGGCTACCAGTTGCGGAGATCGACGGGCCAGGTGTCGACCACCTTGCCGCCCTGCACCACCGACATGCGCTCGTGGTAGGCGACCGTCGGGTCGACATGCGCCGGCACCACCCGCACCCCATCACCGACCTGCACCGGCGTTGCCTCGCGGGCGACCGAGAAGGTCAGGTGCTCGTCCGAACAGAACCACACCTTCGCACCTTGTGGTTCGGCCAGGGAGGGGTTGCCGTGGTCCATGCCGAGCGCTTTGAGACCCACGTCGGCTACCGCCCAGCCTCCCGGTCGGTTCACCGAGATCACGGTGCCCAGCACGCTCAACGCCGGACGGAAGGGCATGCCCAGGGCGGCGTAGGCGGTGTCCATGAGGAGATACGAGCCCGCCTGCAACTCAGTGATCCACCGATTGCTGTCCCAGGTGCCGGTCCCGCCGCCCGAGACGATCTCGCCCCCGACGTCCCCGTGGGCCTTGGTCAGGATTTCCATGCTGATTGCCACCTTCGCTTCGCGGTCGTCGCGGTCCTCGAGGCCGACGACGTGGCCCTCATACCCCATGACCCCCCGCACGGCGAGGCCCGCGGTCCGCGCTTGGTCACCGAGGCGACCGGCCTCCTGGGGAGGACACCCGCAGCGAGGGAGCCCGACGCATACGTCGATGAGCACCTCGCCGACCCCTCCGGCCACGGCCGCGGCGATGGTTTCGTCGGAGTCTACGGCGACGGTAATGCGGGCTCCCGCCTCGACGAGTGCCCCTAGGCGGTGGGTGTCGAGCACCTCGTTGGCCAGTAGAAGATCCTCACCGAGCCCGGCCGCGGCCATGCCCTCCATCTCCCGGATGGTGGCGCAGCAGAAGGCGACGTGTCCGGCCTCGGCGAGGCGTCGAGCCAGGGCCGTCGACTTGAACGCCTTCACGTGGGGCCGCAATCGCGTTCCGGGCCACGCCTCGGACATGACGCTCCGGTTGTGGTCGAACGCATCGAGGTCGACGACGAGCGCAGGCGTGGGGAGATCGGTTTCGAGCACGGGGCCACCGTACGCGATCGACGCCAGAACCAGGGGCCTGCGGTGGCCGCGTTGAAGGCGAAGACCATTCCCGCGTTGTTGCCGATCAAGCGCGACGACCACGCCCAGCACGAACGCGAGCCGTCGACCTGTCGGCCTCCGTGCCCACGCCCCTCGCGGCAACGGTCGAGCGCACGAGGATGGCGGTGTCGACTGGTCCGCTACCGTTCGTTCGTCACGCACCAGTGGCGGAATCAGGCAGACGCGCAGGGTTTAGGTCCCTGTGTCCGAAAGGACGTCCGGGTTCGATTCCCGGCTGGTGCACATCGGTTTGCCTGAGGCTGACGTCAGATCCAGCCCAGGATGGTCGACCGGAGGCAACCAACTCGTCAGCGAGATGGCCCAAACGGAATGAGGCGGGGCCGACCCCAGGCACCGGTCGACTCGTTCAGCCTCCCGATGGCCTCCCGATGGCGTCCCGAGGCGACATCTCGCGCAAGGGGTCGTAGATTCCCGTCGGGTCGACACTCGTCGGTCCCAGGACGGATGGAGATAGACATGTCTGCGAGTGAGCCGTTTGCTGGGCGGATCGAGGTTGACATCCGAGATTCGGTGGCCGACTGGACTCCTTTCGAGCCTCCCCGGGCGCCGGATGGCTCGCCGAACGTCATCTACATCACGCTCGACGATGTCGGGTTCTCGGCGATGAGCGGGTACGGCGGCCCAATCGAGACGCCGAACATCGATCGGATCTCGGGTGATGGGGTGCGCTATACGCAGTTCCACACCACGGCCTTGTGTTCGCCGACGCGGTCGTGTCTGCTGACCGGACGGAACCACACTCGTAACAGCATGGCGTGCATCACCGAGGCGGCCGTCGGATTCCCCGACGCCAGCGGCACGATTCCTCCGGAGAACGGGATGCTGTCGGAGATCCTCGGAGAACTCGGCTGGAACACCTACATGGTCGGCAAGTGGCACCTCTGTCCGACCGATGAGATGAATCTGGCCTCGACCCGACGCAATTGGCCGAGCGGGCGCGGATTCGAGCGCTGGTACGGGTTTCTGGGCGCCGAGACGAGCCAGTGGTACCCCGACTTGGTCTACGACAACCATCCCGTCGACCAGCCGACATCACCCGAGGACGGCTACCACCTCAGCGTCGACATCACCGACAAGGCGATCGAGTTCATGGGGGACGCCAAAGCGGTGGCTCCGGAAAAGCCCTTCTTTCTCTACTACTCGCCGGGGGCGTGCCACGCGCCGCACCACGCGCCTCGGGAGTGGATCGATCGGTTCAAAGGTCAGTTCGATCAGGGGTACGAGGCGATGCGGGAGGAGACCCTGGCCCGGCAAAAACAGCTCGGCATCGTGCCAGCCGACACCGTGCTTCCCCCGATCAACCCGATCGGCACCCCTGAGACGCGCACCGGGCCTGACGGCAAGACGTTCCCGCCCCTGGACGTCACCCGTCCGTGGGGGTCGCTATCGGACGACGAGCAACGCCTGTTCTCGCGCATGGCGGAGGTCTATGCCGGGTTCCTCGCGCACATCGACGACCAGATCGGCCGGCTCCTCGACTTTCTCGACTTCATCGGCGAGCGCGACAACACCCTCATCATTCTGGTGTCGGACAACGGGGCCAGCGGCGAGGGTGGTCCTGACGGCTCGGTCAACGAGATGCTGTTCATGAACGGCATCCCCGACGACATCAACGCCAACCTCGCCATGATCGACGAGCTGGGGGGAACCAAGACCTACAACCACTACCCCAACGGTTGGGCGATGGCGTTCAACACCCCGTTCAAGATGTGGAAGCGCTACGAGTTCGAAGGGGGCACTGCCGACCCGTGCATCATCTCCTGGCCCGCCGGGATGAAGGCGCGCGGTGAGCTGCGGACGCAGTATCACCACGCCGTCGATCTCGTCCCCACCGTGCTGGACGTGCTCGGCGTCGAAGCTCCCCGAACTCTCAAGGGGCACGTCCAGAGCCACTTCGATGGTGTAAGCATGCGGTACAGCTTTGACGACGAGACGGCGGCGGGGCAGCGATCGACGCAGTTCTATTCGATGCTCGGATCCCGAGGGATCTGGCACGACGGCTGGAAGGCCGTGACGACCCACCCGACCATCAGCGGCTGGGGTCACTTCAACGACGACGAATGGGAGCTATACCACACCGATGTCGACCGTTCCGAGGTGAACAACCTGGCCGCCGAGCACCCCGAGAAGGTTCGCGAGCTCGTCGGGCTCTGGTTCGCTGAGGCTGGGGCCAACGGCGCGTTCCCGCTCGACGACCGTAGCGCGCTGGAGATCTTCACCACTCCCCGCCCGCAGCTGACGGCGCCGCGCGATCGCTACGTCTACTTCCCGGACGGAGCGGAGGTCCCCGAGGCCCAGGCAGTCAGCATCCGCAACCGGTCCTTCTCGATCGGTGCGCTTGTCGACATCCACGGGCCGGGCGCCCAGGGCGTGCTGATCGCGCAGGGCTCGCGGTTCGGTGGCTACAGCCTCTACCTCCGCGACAACCGGCTGCACTACGTCAACAGCTTCGTCGGCATCGTGGAGCAGCAGGTCGTTGCGACCGTCGACGTTCCGACGGGCACGAATCTCCTCCTGTCCGCGTCGTTCGAAAAGACGGGCGAGGACCCACCCGGCGTCGCCGCTGGCACCCTCTCGCTCTACCACGGTGACACGAAGGTCGGCGAGGGGTCGATCAAACTCCAACCCGGCGGGTACATGATCGCCGGCGAAGGGCTCTGCGTCGGCCGCGACGGGGGCCACCCGGTGACCGACGACTACCAGGGCGACGCTCCGTGGCGGTTCACCGGAGGCATCATCAATCGCGTCGTCGTCGATGTCAGCGGGGAACCGTACGTCGACCTCGAACGCGAAGCCCAGGCCCGGTTCAACCACCAATAGCAATCCGCGAACGATCGAGCCGAAAGACGAACGGCCGGATCAGACGAGGTTCGCGCTCCCGACAAGGGGCGACGACCCTCAACGCGGGTTTTGAAAGCAGTCCCGCTAGGTGCACCGGTTAGTCGGCGCGCCGGCCGACCCTTAGGACGCTCAGGTAGCGGCGCACGGCCCTGTCACCCATCTGGGTGCGAATGCGTTCGGCGATCGCGTCGAGCAAGCGCTCACGCACGTCGGGGTCAAGCCTCCGATATAGGGACGTGGTGCGGAGGAGATCGGCGAAGCCGTCTCCGTCGAACCACTGCCCCGTAGCGTGCCAGCGGACGATCGTCGGACCGAACAAGCCGGCCGGGGGCTCGTTGGGTGGTCCCCAACCCTCGTCAGTGGCCCGCACCTCGTCCTCGAAGGGCGGATCGCCCCAGTCGGGGTTGCCGGGCGAGAAGCGCTCGTGGAGATCGGCGGTCTCCGCGTACACCTCTGGTTCGCCCGGCCGCCGCACGACGACGTTGCCGAGCAATGCCATCCATCCTCCGGGACGGATGACGGCGTGAGCTTTGCGCCAGCCGATCGACGGGTCGACCCAGTGCCACGACGCCGCAGCCACCAGGAGGTCGAACTGTCGACCGTGGTCGGCCCACTTCTCGAACGAGGACGTCTCGACCTCGACGTTCGGATCGCCCGCAAGCCGCTTGCGGGCGAGTGTGGCCATGCCCGCTCCGGGCTCGACTGCGGTCACCGAGCCCCCGAGGCCGGCGAGTGAATGCGTCGCCTGCCCGCTGCCGCAGCCCACCTCGAGCACGGCGAACTGCTCGTCCATACTGGTGATGGCGACGAGATCCGCGAACAGTTCGTCGGGATACGTCGGGCGCACCCGGTCGTAGAGGTCGGGCACCTCGTTGAACACCAGACCGGGGTGAGGTCGCTCCGCGCCTGCCATCCGCAGATCATGGCGCGTCGGTTGCCTACCTGCCGCCCTCGCTCCCGAGTCGCTGAGACATACCCCAACTAGTTGGGGT
>Ga0075021_10000223_pt1 | contig 32050 bp, 23 predicted proteins | sample ColStrG_CSR_2012_FD_72749 | JGI IMG/M metagenome (GOLD analysis project Ga0075021, IMG submission 72749) | Freshwater sediment microbial communities in response to fracking from Pennsylvania, USA - Cold Stream Run_MetaG_CSR_2012 | ecosystem: Environmental > Aquatic > Freshwater > Creek >...
GAGTGGTGGAGCGGGGGCCGTTCATGCTGTCGGGCGGGCTGGATGCCGGCAATGTCGCGGCGGCTATCCGGCTGACCGGCGCGCCGATGGTCGATGTGTCCTCGGGCGTGGAAAGCGCGCCGGGAATTAAGGATAAGGACAAAATTCGCCACTTCGTCCTTGCTGCTCGTGGATCAGAAGCCAACAACCCAACGTGATGCCCATGAAAACGTCTAAGCCCCCCAACAGCTACCGCACCGGACCAGACGAGCGCGGCCATTTCGGCCTCTATGGCGGCCGTTTTGTCGCCGAGACGCTGATGCCCCTCATCCTCGATCTCGAGGCCGCCTACGAGGCCGCGAAAAAGGACCCCGACTTCGCCGCCGAGCTTGCCGATCTGCACACGCACTACAGCGGTCGCCCAAGCCCACTCTATTTCGCCGAAAGGCTCACCGAACATTTGGGCGGCGCAAAGATTTATTTCAAGCGCGACGAGCTCAACCATACTGGTTCGCACAAGATCAACAACTGTCTGGGGCAAATCCTCCTTGCCCGCCGCATGGGCAAGACCCGGATCATCGCCGAGACCGGCGCTGGGCAACATGGCGTCGCCGTCGCCACCGTCTGCGCGCGGTTCGGACTGCCTTGCGTCATCCACATGGGCGCGACCGACATCGAGCGCCAGAAGCCCAATGTTTTCCGCATGAAACTGCTCGGCGCCGAGGTCAAGCCGGCGGTTTCGGGCAACGCCACGTTGAAGGACGCCATGAACGAGGCGCTGCGCGACTGGGTATCGAATGTAGCGGACACGTATTATATCATCGGCACGGTCGCGGGCCCTCATCCCTACCCTTCGATGGTGCGCGATTTCCAGTCGATCATCGGCCAGGAAGTGCGGACACAGATGATGGCGGCGGAAGGCCGGCTGCCCGACACGCTGGTCGCCTGCATCGGTGGCGGTTCCAATGCGATGGGCCTTTTTCACCCGTTCCTCGACGATGCCTCGGTGGCCATCCACGGCGTGGAAGCGGGCGGCCACGGCCTCGACCATCCCAACGGCCACGCCGCGAGCATGAACGGCGGAAAACCAGGCGTTTTGCATGGCAATCGTACCTATCTGCTGCAGGACGACGACGGACAAATCCTCGAAGGCCATTCGATTTCGGCCGGCCTCGACTACCCCGGCGTCGGCCCCGAGCACGCCTATCTGCGCGACACCGGGCGGGTCACTTATGTGGCGGCCACGGACAAGGAGGCGCTGGAAGCGTTCCAGCTCTGCACGCGGCTGGAGGGCATCATCCCGGCGCTGGAGCCGGCGCACGCGCTGGCCTATGTGCGGAAGCTCGCGCCGAAGCTGAAGGCCGACAATCTCCTGGTGATGAACATGTGCGGGCGCGGCGACAAGGACATCTTCTCGGTGGCCGAACATCTGGGGATGGAGATGTGAAAAGGAGCGAATTGGGAGTTGCGAGTTGCGAATTGGGGAGTGATGGCGTGGAAAATCCGGGCGTTCGCACGTATCGCGATCTCGAGGTTTGGAAGAAGGCCATTGTGTTGGCGGAAACGTGTTACCGGGAAACGTCGCAATTTCCGCGCGAAGAGATCTACGGTTTGACAGCACAAATTCGTCGCTGCACCGTGTCCATCGCGGCAAATATCGCCGAGGGTCATGGGCGCGAAAGCACTGGGTCCTTCATCCAGTTTCTCAGGGTTGCCCAAGGCTCGCTCAAGGAACTTGAGACCCACTGGATCATTGCCGGGCGGGTCGGGCCCATTCCCCCCGAGCCCCTCGGCCGGTTGCTGGACGACAGCGACACGGTCGGCAAAATGTTGCGCGGCCTCATCCGGTCCCTACAGGATCGGCAAGAAAGGAAGGACAAAGAATGATGAGCGGCTCAACCAAGCTATCCTTACCTATTCCCCAATTCGCAATTCGCAACTCGCAACTCGCAATGTCGCAGGCAAGAGTGCCGGCATGACCACGGGTACACGCATCGAAACCCGCTTCGCCGAGCTGGCCGCCAAGAAACGCGCGGCGCTGATCACCTTTATCACCGCCGGCGATCCCGACCTTGTCACCGCCCGCGAGCTGCTGCTCGCGCTGCCCGCCGCCGGCGCCGACATCATCGAGCTGGGGATGCCGTTCAGCGATCCGATGGCGGACGGTCCGGCCATCCAGGCGTCGTCTTTGCGGGCCCTGAAGGCGGGGCACAAAATGGCGGATACATTGCAACTGGTCCGCGACTTCCGCAAGGCCGACACCGCGACGCCCATCGTCCTCATGGGCTACTACAATCCGATCTACGTCTACCCCGCCGCCAAATTCGTGGCTGATGCCGTGGCCGCCGGGGTCGATGGCCTGATCGTGGTCGACGTGCCCCCCGAAGCCGATGACGAGCTTTGCCTGCCCGCCCTCGCGGCCGGCCTTAACTTCATCCGCCTCGCCACCCCCACCACCAACGACAAGCGCCTGCCCGCGGTGCTCGCCAACACCTCGGGCTTCGTTTACTACGTTTCGATCGCTGGCGTCACCGGCACCCTCGCGCCCGATGTCAGCGCGGTGCATACCCAGGTGGCGCGCATCAAGCGGCGGACCAAGCTGCCCGTCGCGGTGGGCTTTGGCGTCAAAACGCCCGAGCAGGCCAAGGCCATCGCGGCTGGCGCGGACGGCGTGGTGGTGGGCTCGGCGCTGGTTACGGCCATCGCGGGCAGCCTGGGCAAGGATGGCCGGGGGTCGGGCAAGACGGTCAAGACTGTGGTCAAAATGGTACAAGGGCTTTCGCAAGCCCTGGCAAAGGTTTAACCTGGCCACCATGTATCAGCTGAGTCGGCGTCAAGACGGATTGATGACGTGCGACACCTGTGGCGGTTTTCCATCCAGGTCGGGCTCGAATCGGGCCGCCGGATTGGACCAACCGTCCAACTCGTAGAGGTAGCCATTCCGTGAATTGGATCAGCAGCGTTGTCCGGCCCAAAATCCGAGGCATGTGGCGCAAGCCCGAAACGCCAGACAATCTCTGGGTCAAATGCCCCGAGACCGGCCAGATGGTCTACTACAAGGACCTCGAGGCAAATCAGTTCGTGATGCCTGGCTCGAATTTTCACATGCGGATGGGCGCCAAGGAGCGCTTCGGGAGCTTTTTCGACGCTGGCGCGTTCGCGCCCATCGCCGTACCCGATGTGCCCGCCGACCCGCTGAAATTCCGCGACGAGAGGCGGTATACGGATCGCATTCGCGACGCCCGCGAGGAGACCGGCCTGCAGGACGCGGTGGCCCTCGGCGAAGGCACGCTTGATGATGTGCCAGTGGTCGCTGCGGTGCAGGATTTCCGCTTCATGGGCGGCTCGCTCGGCATGGCGGCGGGCGAGGCGGTCGTCACCGGCATGATGCGAGCGGTTGAGAAAAAATCGCCGTTCGTGATTTTTGCCGCGTCCGGCGGCGCGCGGATGCAGGAGGGAATGCTGTCGCTGATGCAAATGCCGCGCACAACGGTCGCGGTGCAGCGTCTGCGCAAGGAGAAGCTGCCCTATATCGTGGTGCTGACCCATCCGACCACCGGTGGCGTCACGGCCTCCTACGCCATGCTGGGCGACGTGCATGTCGCCGAGCCTGGCGCTTTGATCGGGTTCGCCGGCCCGCGCGTCATCGAGCAGACCATCCGCGAGCAGTTGCCTGAGGGCTTCCAGCGCGCCGAATATCTGCTGGAGCATGGCATGGTCGACATGGTAGTGCACCGGCACAATCTGCGCGCGACCCTCAGCCGGCTGTGTCGTCTTTTGATGCGCCAGCAGCCCATGGCAAAGCGCGAGATCGTTGCCGCCGAGGTGGTGCAGAACCAGATCGCCAACGGCGAGCCGGCCATGGCCGCGCTGCCGCCACCGGCCAAGGGCGCGGGCAAGCCGATCGAGGTCAAGGTATCCACGGTCGCCGCCACCGCCCAGACGCTCGCCGCGATGGTCAAGAGCGGCACCGACGCCGTCCGCCCCAAGCCCAACAAGCCGTCCTGATCTTGCGGCGCATGGAGTCTGCGGGCGGACAATGAGCGAACTTCCAGCCGCCAGCGCCGAGCTTCTGGCTGCGCTGCGGCGGCTCTACCCGAAGCGCATTGATTTGACCCTGGACCGGATGCACCGGCTGCTGGCTGCTCTCGGGCATCCCGAACAGCGGCTGCCGCCAGTCGTGCACGTCGCCGGCACCAATGCCAAGGGGTCGGTAATCGCGCTGTTGCGCGCGATGCTCGAAGCGGCCGGATGGCGCGTCCACAGCTATCAATCGCCGCCGCTTCATCACATCGCTGAGTGCGTTCGCCTGGGTTCGAGCGGAGGCGCGAGTGCCGAAATCGCCGAGCCGCAGTTTGCCGATGTGCTGGCCCGCGTGCTCGTGGCTAATGCTGGCGCGCCCTTGACCTCGTTCGAGGGCGAGACGGCCGCCGCTCTCTTGGCGTTTGCCGAGACTCCCGCTGATATCCTGCTGCTCGAAACGGGACTGGGCGGCCGGTTGGACGCCACCAACGTCATCGCGCATCCGCTGCTCAGCGTGCTGACGCCCATCGACATCGACCATGCCGAATTCCTTGGGCCCAGTCTGGCCGAAATCGCGGGCGAAAAGGCAGGCATCCTCAAGCGCGGCGTGCCTTGCGTGGTTGGCCGCCAGCACATAGCGGCCCTTGAGCGCATTCGCGGGGCCGCGCGCAAGTTGGGTGCGCCGTTGATCGAGCACGGCCAGGATTGGGACGCCTACGAACAACACGGCCGGCTGATCTATCAAGACGAGGGCGGACTGCTCGATCTGCCGCTACCCGCGCTTGCCGGTCGCCATCAAATCGACAATGCGGGTCTGACGGTAGCCGCCGCGCTGCGGCTGGGCGCGTTGCGGCCAGATGACAAGGCGCTGGCACGCGGACTGACCCAGGTGTCCTGGCCCGGCCGCTTGCAGCTGCTCTCGCGCCAAGGTTTGGCCGCAGTGCTCCCGCCGGGTTCCGAGCTGTGGGTCGATGGCGGCCACAACGCCGCCGCCGCTGCCGTCATCGCCCAGGCCATGGCCGAGATGGAAGAGCGCTCGGCCAAGCCGCTGCATCTGGTTCTGGGAATGCTGAAGTCCAAGAGCCTGGAGGCGTTTCTCAGGCCCTTCATGGGCCTTGCCAAAAGCGTCACCGGCATCGTGCCGCCCGACCTTTCGCGCGCTTACGCGGCAGCTTATTCAGCGTCCGAGATTGCCGATGCAGCCCAAAACCTTGGCGTGTTCGCGCGTCCCGCCGCCAGCCTCGAGGATGGCCTTGCCGCCATCGCCGTCCGGGCCAACTCCAAGCCCGTCAGGGTCCTGGTGTCCGGCTCGCTGCACTTGGTTGGCTCGACCCTCGCGGCCGAAGCCACCGCGCTCGCCGCCACCAAACGGACGGGCCTGGCGGGGGGTGGGTGAGATTTACTCCTCCTCTCCCCGCTCTTGCGGGGCGAGGATGCCCAAAGGGCAGGTGAGGGGCAGCTGCGAACTCTGTCCCCGGCACGGTTTCCGGCACAGTCCGGTGTCGCCCCTCATCCGGCCTGCGACCACCTTCTCCCCGCAAGAACGGAGAGAAAAGAGAAAGGCAGCCGATCGATCGGCGGTCACGCCGCCTCAACCGCACCGTCATTCTCGATCAGCGACGGCACTTTCTGCCGGAGCTGCATCGGGAATCCAGCGCAACGCTCTTCGTCCAAGGGACGCAAAATACAGTGTGCCAACGGCGCTTCTTGCGCTGGATCCCCGCGCTTTGAGGCGCCAAATAACGCGCTCGCGCGAGGATGAAGAGAGGCCTGGTCAGGCCGCCACGATCGACTTGGCGATCCACTCGGCCAGCTTGCTCTTGGGCAGCGCGCCCGTCTGGGTCGCTTTCACCTGACCGCCCTGGAACACCATCAGCGTCGGGATGGCGCGGATGTTGAATTTGTTGGTGATCAGCGGATTATCATCGATGTTCAGCTTGGTGATCTTCACCTTGCCGCCCATATCCTTGGCGATGTCTTCCAGCGCCGGGCCGATGGCCTTGCACGGCCCGCACCACTCCGCCCAGAAGTCGACGACAACGGGCAGGTCGGACTTGGCGACTTCGGCATCGAATGTCTTGTCGGTGACGGCCTGAGTGCTCATGATTTTTGATCTCCTGAGGGCCAAAAAATGGGCCGCGCGATTCGGCGGCCCGAAGGGTTCGAACGATAGGTATGGATGCGGCCGCATTGCGTCAAGCCCAGGGCCGGCCGGCCAGAATCGCTTTCTCGTGATCGTCGAGCAGCGCGGCGGGCACGGACATCAGCCGCGCCCCGTCAGTCCACAGCAGCGCGGCCGCAACCTGGTCGCTTCGGTAGATTTGCTTAACCGCGAGCCGGTAGGCGGCCAATTGGAGCAGATAGGTTTTGGGCACGCCCGCAAGTTCAGCCGGCGGCGGCCGGTTGGTCTTGTAGTCGATGATGGTGACCTGGCCAGCGGTCGCCAGCAGCCTGTCGATCTGGCCGGTGATACGCACCGGCTGGCCAGCGGCGAGCCCGATCTCGGCCACGATGGGCACCTCGGCCGCCGAGCCGGGGCCGAACACGGCGGCAAATTGAGGGTGCTCCAGGACCGCCAGGACCTCATCCACGATGCTGGCGCGGGCCTTGGCTGGCAATTCAGTCCCCCGCGCGGCAAGGAACGTCTTGGCGACAGCGCGGCGCTTGCTGGGCGCGATCTCCGGCAGATGTTGCAGCAGGGCGTGGCTAAGCGTACCGCGCAGGAAGCGGTTGCCGGAGCCCAGTAGGCTCGGGCCGGGCGCAGACTCGGTGGGTGCCGCGACGCCGCTGCCCTCCTCGGTCTCCAGCGGCGCCAGGCCCGAGGGCGCAAGCGGCACCGTTCGAGCCTCGGCGCGGGGGGCGTTGCGCATGGCCCAGTCGGGATAGGGCACGGCGCCACCCCCCCCCAAGGTTGAGGCCTGCAAGGCCTCCGGCTTGGCGGTCTGGGCCGCATCGATGCGCAACACAATGCGGCCATCGGCTTCGCGGTGACTGGCGCAAGCTGGTGTAAGGGCTTCGGTCACCAGATCGTACCAGCACCCTCTGTCGCGACCCTTGCTGCCCTCGAATCCGGCGATATAGAGCCGGTCGCGGGCGCGTGTCATGGCGACATAGAGCAGCCGGTTGCGCTCGTGCCGGTCGGCCTCGGTATTGGCGTTCTTGGCGGCCGCGACCGGCGCCAGCTTCGTTGCGTCCTTCATCATCCATACCAGGGGTTCGCCGTCGCCAAGCGCCAGCAGCGTCGGGCTGCCCGCCCCGCGCGTCGAACAGGTGTCAGGCAGGAACACGATGGGTGCCTCCAGGCCCTTGGCACCGTGGATGGTCATCACCCGGATTTCGTCGCGGCCCTGGTCCATGTCGCGCTTGATCTCAGGCGCGGCGCGGCTCAGCCAGTCGAGGAAGCCTTGCAGCGAGGGCGGCTCATCGGCGTCGAAGCGGATGGCGAGATTGAGGAATTCGTCGATGGCATCGCCTGCCTCCGGGCCAAGCCGGCCGAGCAGCCGGGCGCGCCGGCCATCCTTGTCGAGCAGCTTCTTGTAGAACTCGAACGGCGGCAGGAAATCGGCCTCCGATCGCCACCGCTTCAGGCTTTCGACGGCCTCGGCATAGCGCGGATCGCTGCCAGCCCCGGCGATAAACGCGCTCCACAGCGAACCTTTGCGCTGATGACCAACCGCGAACAGATCGTCGTCCGTGAGGCCAACAAGTGGGCTGACCAGAACCTCGGCGAGCGCCAGATCGTCCTCGGGCAGCAGCAGGAAATTGCCCAGCGACACCAGGTCCTCGACTGCGATCTGCTCGGTGACGCGAATGCGGTCGGCGCCTGCCACCGGCAGCCCGCGCGCCTTCAGTGCCCGGATCATCACCGGCGCGAAAGGCTGACGCTTGCGCAGGAGGACGAGCACGTCGCCGGCCGTGACCGGACGATCTTGCGAGGCCAGCCGTTGGCCTTTGGCGATCCAGCCCGCGATGGTATCGGCGATCCGGGCCGCCAGCCTCTCGGCCGCGCCGCGAACGCCAACACCGGCCAGCGGCGACCACGGCTCGGCCGCCGACATTTGCTCGGTGACCTCGGTTGGCCAGATTTCGAGCCGGCCTGCCTGCCCGATGCGGTGTGCTTCATGGCGGATGGGCTCACCGCCCGCTGTAAGGCCGGAAGCGGCCTCGGGGGCGGCAAACACCGCGTCAACCGCGCCCAGCACGGGTGCGACGGTACGGAACGAGCGGGTCAGCGGCACTCGCTCGAACCGCGCGGCGGCGGCTTTGGCGAGCGCCGCGAACTCAAGTCCGATGCGTTGGAACTGTTCCGGCCGCGCGCCCTGGAAGCCGTAGATCGACTGCTTCTCGTCGCCGACCGCGAACACGGTACGCAGCCGCGCGCCGGCGCCCGCATCGGCGTAGAATTCATCCGCCAGCGCCTGGATGATCCGCCATTGCGGCGGGCTGGTGTCCTGGGCCTCATCGACCAGGATGTGGTCGAGCCCGCCGTCGAGCTTGAACAGCACCCAGCGGGTATCGGCGTTGGACGACAGGAGCCCGGCGGTCTTCGCGATCAGGTCGTCATAGTCGAGGGCGGCGGCGCTGGCCTTGCGGTGCGTGTAGTGGCCGAGCGCGGCATCGGCTAGCCGCAGCAGCGCGGCGCTGGCGGTGGCGAGCTTGAGCGCGAGGCGCTGGCGCAACAACGTCACGGCCTCGTCGGCGGCGCGTTTCAGATGGGCATTGAGCGCGGGATGCGCGGCCGCGATGGCCTTGGTCATGGGGTTCTTGCGCGGTTCGCCGTCCTTGGTGAGGAGGAATGCGGCGAGGGCGTCCTGTTTGGCGTCGGGTGCTGCCGCCAGCAGGAATTCCGAGAGTTTGTCGGCCGATTTGAGATCGTTGGCCGTGCCCTCGACCAACGCCGCATGGACGTGTTCGGCCTTGTCTTGAGGCATCAAGGCCAGCATGGTCGCGCACAACGTTTCATCGGTGGCACCGGCCGGCGCGCCGAGCAACCTTCTCAAGTCCGCCGCGACGGCATCGAATGGATCGGACCCACCGGCATTGAAAATGAGGTCGCCTATTTTGTCGCGTAACCGCACCGCGTCGGTCAACAGAGTGTCGAACCGCGCCTCGCCGGCCAGCGCCACGACTTTTTCCAAGGCATCGCGCAGCGGCCCGTCGGCGGCATTGGCGGCTTCCAGCACCTGATCGATGCTGGCGCGCACCAAGGCGGTCTGCTGATCGCTTTGCAGCACCGTAAATCCCGGCGTCAATCCCGCTTCCAGCGGAAAGCGCTGCAACACCCGCTCGCAAAAGGCATGGATGGTCTGCACCTTGAGGCCCCCCGGCGCCTCGATGGCGGCGGCGAACAGGGTGCGGGCTTGGCCGACCTCGGCGGGGCTGGCGGCGTGGCCGAGCAGTCCGGCAAGTTCATCGGCCAGAGCTTTCTCGTCCGCCGTCGCCCAGGCCGCGAGCTGGCGGAACAGGCGGTTCGACATTTCCGCCGCCGCCGCCTTGGTGAAGGTCAGGCACAGCACGCGGCCGGGCGCGGCGCCCGCCAGCAGCAGACGCAGCACCCGGCGCACCAGCACATAGGTCTTGCCGGTGCCCGCGTTGGCGCTGACCCAGGCCGAGGCTGCCGGATCGGTCGCGAGCCGCTGGTTGGTTCCGGTCTCACTCATTGCCGCCGTCCTCGGCCAGCAACGACCATTCGGCGATCCGGGCGAGATGGGCGTAGTCGTCGTACCGGTAGGTGTCCCGGAAGGCCGGGCGCCGCAACGCGGCATAGGGCGTTGCCGGATCGTCGAACAGGGCGATCAGGCGTTGCAGTCCGGCCAGTGTTCCGGCGGCCAGCTCTGCGACATCCTCGCATTCGACCGGCTGCTCGGTACCCGGCGGATCGCCACCGCCGGCCGCGATGAACCGCAGCCCCGTGACCGCGCCCGCCGCGATGTCCTCGAAGCCGCCCTCAGCCGCGATGGCGGCCTCCAGCGGCAATTGCGGCGCGAGTCCTTCGACAACGCGGGCATTCTTGGGCGGCGTGCCGCTCTTGTAGTCGGTGATGACGAGCCCGCCGGATTTGAGCTGATCGATGCGGTCGGCGCGGGCGGTCAGCAGAAATGGCCCGCCCGGTGACACAAGCGCCAATGAACCGCGCAACTCGCTGACCGTGCGGGCGATGCCAATCCGTCTAGACGGCTCGGTCTCGGCAAACCATGTAGCGAAGCGTGCGAAACGCGGCCGCCAGAAGGCCGCGACGCGCGGATGGGCGGCGAGGCGCGCAAGGCCAGCCTCGGCATGGGCAATCAGCTCGGCGGCGATGTCGGTTGGAAGGGAATCGGGATGGCCCGCCGAGAACCTGTGCAACGCGCCGTGGATGATCTGCCCACGTACACTTGCCTCTGGCGGGCCACCGAGCGCGGGCATCGGCTCCAGCCGCAGGATGTCGCGGGCAAAGATGGCATAGGGGTTCGCCATCCAGTGCTCGATCCGGGTCACACTGAGCTTTCGCGGGCGCGCGGCCAAGGGGGGACGTGGCGACGGGGCGGCACGCGGGCGATGCTCGGGCAGCGCCTTCTGGTTCTGCGCCCAGCCAAGCCACGGCTCCGCCGCGCTTCCGGTCAATGCATCGGTGAGGCCCAGCCCGGCCAGCAGCGCTTCGAACCGCAACAGCCAGCGCGACGGCACGGTCGGCGCGCCATCGAGCTTGGCGGCGCGGGTGAGGTAGACCCTCCGTGCGCCCAGCAGCTGCACGAAGTCGTGCGCGCTGTCGCCGATCTGGGTTTCGGGTTGCGGCAGGCCGAGGGCGGCCAGCATCGGCCGGTTAAGCCAGGGATCGGGCTCGGCGATCTCGGGCCAGGCGCCATCGTTGAGGCCACCGAGAATGGCGACGTCGTGGTGCAGCAGCCGGGCCTCGAACGGGCCAAGGATGGCGAGGCGCGGATGGCTGGTGCGCGGCTGGCGGGCCGTCTCGGCGGAGATCAGCGCCCGGTAAAATTCGGGATAGTCGGCGAGCGACAGGCGCAAGGGGCCGGCGCCCGCTTCAAGCAGCTTGGCGAGGCAGAACGCGGCCGTTTCGCCGGCCGATTCCGACCAGAGCGTGGCGGGGCTGCCGGTTTCGTCAGCTGCCAGGGCTTCGGCGACCGCGATATGGGCGGATACCAAAGCCTGGATGGAATGTGTTTCTCCGCCCTCGCCCAAGTCCAGCAACGGCTTGAACGCCGCCTCCAGCTTGCCGAGCACGATCCCCGCTAGCTCATGGTCGCGCGCTGCCATGCCGGAAATCGCGGCATGGTGGCCGATGGCGGCATCGCCATCCTCGGATGCGTCGCTGAGACGAAGCATGGTCTTGAGGCCCGCGAGCCCGCGCCCGAGATTGGGCCGCCGCAAGGTCCGCAATTCGAGCATCCGGGCTCCCCGCCGGATTTCGGCGACTGGCAGGCCAAGGCGCGTCAGCGGGTGCTTCAACAGCGCCAGCAGCGACGCGGGTGCCCATTGGCTGGCGAAGCAAGCGAGCGCCAGATCGAGCAGCACGCCCGGCGCGGTCTTGGCGAGCGGCCGGCCGGCCGAGTCATCGACGGTGATACCCCAGCTCTCAAGCCGTGTCGCCACCCGGCGGGCCAGCGTGCGGTCGGGCGAGATCAGCGCGGCGGTGGTGGTGGCGTCCTCGCCGGCGCGGCGCAGGATGAGCGCGACGGCCTCGGCCTCCTCCTCCGGACTGCCGGCATCGAGCCGCTCGATGCCTGCGAGCGCGGCTTGTGCCCGCGCGGGAGAGAGGCGGGTGGCGATACCGCTCCAGGCGGCGGTGGTTGTTGCCGGGCGCAGGGCCTCGCCGACGAAGCGAAAGCGGTCGCGGATCGCGTCGGGTGGTGCGCTGCCAAGTTCCGCGACGTCTCCGCGCGCGATCCCGAGCGTGGCAAGGAGGCTCGCCATCCGGAATTGCGGATGCGATGGCGACTTGGGGTGGATCGCGGCCCAGCCATCGTCCGCCAGCGTCTGATCGAGCCCGCTGAGCACGACAGCGCCATTCGGTAGCCCCGCCACCACCGCCATGAGACGCGCCGTTGCCGGAATGCTGCCCGTGACGCCGGCTACAATGATCGGATCGGCCGGCGGATGTTTGCTCAACCGCTCCGCTTCCAGCGCGAGCAGCCTGTTGCGGTGCTCGGCAGCCGAAATCTGACCCCGGGCCGCGAGAACCTCGGGCCAAGCCTCCGCCATGATGCGAAGGAAATCCAGGGTCAGCCGCCAATGCTCGGTGAACTCCTCGGGGGCCAGATCCGCCAGGCTCGAAAGATCGGCGCCCTCGGTCTCGATCTGGTCCATCAGTTGGGCGAGGCCGCGCGCCAGACCCGAGGCCTCGGCAGGTGTTTGCCTGACGGCCGGACGAACCAAGTCACGGTCATCCGCAGTGGCGGTACGCGCGAACCGCGCCTCATTCCACCGCATCACGAGGCTGGTCAGCGCCAGATGCCGCTCGACCGGGTCGATGGCGGCGGGTACGTCCAGAGCCTCGGCGGACCCCGGAGCGTTGTCAGCCAGGCCGCGCAGCAGGCTCTCGTCCTCGTCCACGCCGCCGATGGGCCGGATGCGCGGAAGCAGCATCGCCCGATTGCCGCCAGCCTCGAGAAACGCCTCCAGCATCGCCTTGCAGGCGCGGCGCGTCGGCAGCAGCAACGTCATGCGCGGCAGATCGAGCGGTGACGGGGCCGGGCCACCTGCGTTCGGCAGATCGCCGGCAAGGATCGCCCTGGCCAGGCACGGCAGGAACGGCACGCCGGCCGGGATCGTCAACACGCTCGGGGCCGAGGCCATCAGAAATACAGCTCGCCGCTGGCCAGCATCTGTTCGGCCTCCTGGAGCGCGGCCGGCGACCCCACATGCATCCACAGCCCATCCTGGCGCAAGCCATGCAGCCGGCCATCGTCCATTGCCCGGTCCCAGAGCCGGTTGAGCGAGAATGGCCCCTTGGGCGCATCGCGGAACAGGCGCGGGTGGGCGATCGATGTGCCGGTAAAGGCGAACGGCGCCACCTCGCGCTCGCGGCGCCGCCTGAGCAGGCCGTCGGGCGTCAGGAAGAAATCGCCCTGACCGTCATAGCCGACTGCGGTGGCCGCGGTCGCCAGCAGCATGAGGCAGTCCATGGACTTGGCATTGAATGCGGCAGCCATGCGCGCCAACGACGTCGTACTGGCGGGGATCGAGAAACTATCGGCATTGCAGATGAAGAACGGGTCAGGTCCGAGTTTTTCCAGCGCCTTCAGCACGCCGCCGCCGGTGTCCAGCAAGGCATCGCGCTCGTCCGAAATCAGCACCTTTGGCGATTTGCGCCCTTTGACGTGGCGCTCGATCTGCTCGGGCAGATAGTGGACGTTGACCACCGCGGTTTCGATCCCGGCCGCCGCCAGCCGGTCGAGCACATGATCCAGCAGCGGCTTGCCGGCAAGCAGAACCAATGGTTTAGGCTTGTCGAGCGTCAGCGGCCGCATCCTGAGGCCGAGGCCCCCGGCCAGTACCATCGCTCGTTTCGGTCGCACCGCCATCGGCCGTCTGCCCTCATTTCGTTCGCGGCTGAAGCCTTCATTCCATTGGCGCCAGCAAAAGTCGAGCGTGGCGTCACGCGCCCAGGTGGCGCTCGTACCAGGCGCGAAGCTCGGCAAGTCCTGGATCGGCGAGATTGCGGGCGAGATAACGCTTGATTCGTGGCAAATGGCCAAGATAGCCGGGCTTGCCATCCCGCTTGGCGAGCCGCACGAAGATCCCCAGCAATTTGGTGGCCCGCTGAGCGCCGAGCAGGGCATAGGCGTGGCGGAAGGCCGCGGGATCGAAGGAGGGGTCGCGGCGGGCGCGCTCGGCCACGTAGTGCGCCAGCAACTCGCGCTCCAGGCTCTCGGGGACATCGAGGCGGGCGTCCTGTAGCAGCGAAGCGAGGTCGTAGGCAGCGTGGCCGGCCAGCGCATCCTGGAAGTCGATGAGACCGACTTGGGCGAGGCCCTGGCGATCCGGCAGCCAGAGCAGGTTGGGCGAGTGGAAATCGCGCAAAACCCAGGCGGGCGGCAGCGTCGACACGGAGGCCAGGGCCAGCCGCCAGAGGCGCTCGAATTCGTCCGCGACGGTCTGGGGCGCCGGCGCGCCAGCGACATGGGGCACGTACCAATCGATCAGCAGGCTGACCTCGATCAGCAGGGCGCCGGTATCATAAGCGAGCAGGCTCGAAGGGGCGGGATGACGGGTGAGTTCCACTAGCACGTCAGTCGCCGCGCGGTAGAGCTGGCGCAGGGGCGTTCCGGCGCTAATAGCGGCGGGGAAGGTCAGATCGCCAAAATCCTCCACCAGCAGCAGACCTGCTTCCACATTCCGCGCCAGGATGGTCGGGACCGAAAATCCGTAGCCGCGCAACATCGCTTCGACCGCGATGAAGGAGCGGATGTCGGGCGCCGAGTGGGCGAGCATCCAATAGGGTTTGCCGTCCTTGACCGGCGGGCCGTCGGGTAGCGGCGGGCTGTCCATCAAGAGGCATGTGTGCCCGCTGAGGCTCAGCCGCGCGTAGGAGCGTCGCGACGCATCGCCCGCGACGTGGGAGATGCGTGCCTCGCCCCAGCCGTTGGCCGCGATGAATTGCGCCACGCCTCGGATGTGGTCCAACCGCTCGGCGAGCGCCCCTTCGCCGGTGAGATTGACATAGCGATGGTCAGGGTCTGGTGCATCGCTGAGCGCGATCCGCAGGCGATCGGGCTGGAGCAGGCTGGCGGCCCGGTCGGGCCATTCGACGAGCACCAGTGCGGCTTCAAGCGCCTCGGCAAAGCCGATTTCGCGCACCTCGTCCGGCCCCGAAAGCCGGTAGAGATCAAAATGATGAACCGTAAGACGCGGCGTGTCGTAACTCTGCACCAGCGCGAATGTCGGGCTTGGAACTTCCTCGGCCTCGTTGCCCGCCAGCGCCCGGATCAGCGCCCGCGCGAAGGTCGATTTGCCGGCGCCGAGATCGCCTTCGAGCAGCACGAGGTCGCCGCCGCGGACATGCAACGCGACGTGCTCGGCCAGCCGCTCCAGGCCGTCCAGGTCAAGGGCGCCCAAATCCCAGTCACTCATGAAGGTCCGCTTACGCTCGATGCCACGCGCCCGGGCCGACAAGCTGTCACGCCGCCGCCTTGCTCCTGGGCAGCATCTTCATATCGGCCGGGAAGCGCGCCGTCACGCGCGTACCCTTGCCCGGTTCCGAGCTGAGCGCGACGGTGCCGCCATGCAGCTCGACCAGATGCTTGACGATGGGCAGACCCAGCCCGGCGCCGCGATGGCGCGAGCCTTGCGAGCGAGAGACGAACCGGTCGAACACGCGCGCCTGTTCATCGGCGGGAATGCCGATGCCCTGGTCGGTGACGCTGAACACGACGTCGCCGCCCTCGCGCCGGCACTCAATGGCGATGGTGTCTCCGTCCTTGGAGAAGCCGATCGCGTTCGAGATGAGATTGTAGAGCACCTGCTTGACGCGGTGCTCATCGGCCATGAACTCGGCGGCGGACGGATCAATCGTGGTCCGCAACTCGATCCGACCCCGGTTCAACCGGTCCTCGGCCACCGCGGCGGCCTGCTGCACCACACTGGCCGCCTTGACCGGCCCGAGCTTCAGTTCCAGGGCCCCGGCATCGATGGTGGTGAGGTCCAGGATGTCATTGATGATGGCCAGCAGCGTGCGCGAGGAACCGTGGATGTCCTGCAGATATTCGCGCTGCTTGGGGTTGAGCGGGCCAACGCGCGGGCTTTCCAGGAATTCCGAGAAGCCGATGATGTTCTGCAATGGTGAGCGCAGCTCGTAGGACACCAGCGAGATGAACTGGGACTTGAGACGGTCGGCCTGGATCAGCGCCTCGTTGCGCTCCTGCAGCATGTGGGCGGCACGGGCGGTGTCGGTGACATCGACAAAGGTCAGCATCACCGCGCCATCGGGCAGCGGGAGGCCGGCATAGGCGATGACGCTCTGGTCCGGCCGCTGCATGGTGCCCTGCAGACGCTGGCGCTGACCATCGATGGAGGTGACGGCCCGCTTGACGGCGCTCCAGGTGGCCTCGTCGTTGAACAGCACGCCGCAGCGCTTGGCCACCTCCTCGATATGCGGTTCGCGGGCGAGATCGTTGGGATTGAGCTTCCAAAGCCGCGCGAAGGCCGGATTGAACAGGCTGAGCCGGCCGTCGGTGGCGAACACCGCAACCCCCTCGCGCAGCGTATCGAGCGTGCCGCGCTGCATCCGCATGGCCGCATTGTAGCGGCTTTCCAGGGCCAGCCGCTCGGTGGCGTCGTCGAACAGATAGGTGACGCCGCCATCCGGGCGCTGCTCGATGGTGACATGCAGTGTGCGGCGGCTGGGCAGATACCACCAGACTTCCTTGCCCTTGGTCGATGAATAGCTTTCGAGCACCGCCGCCTTCCATTTGCGGTAGTCGGCTTCCTCGGGGAGCTGGCGGCGCTCTCGCAGCCGGTCGAGGATTTCGCCGTCCTTGGGGCGCGAGGACAGCCATTCCGGATCGAGCTTCCAGAGTTGGCGATAGGCCTCGTTGCAATAAACGAGGCGCTGATCGGGGCCGAAATTGGCGACGGCGGTGGAAACCCGATCCAGCGTGCGGTCGTTGGCCGCCATCTGACGCGACAGCTCCACCTGCGCGGTCTCCAGCGCGGCGGCGTCGTTGGCGATCATGGCGCTGGCCCCGTCCAGCGGCACTCCGACCAGATCGTAGGACCGCCGCTCGCCGCCAACGAACACATGCACACGCTCGCGATGAATGCGGCCGGCGGTAAGCGAAGCCGCCAATGCGGTGCGCTGACGGCTTTCCAAGAGCTCGATCTGGCGGGTGCGTACATCCTCGCGGCTGAAGCCATCGACCGCGCGCACGTAGGCCGAGTTGACCCAATCGATACGGCCGTCGGCCGAGCGGAACCAAACCGGCACGGGTAGCGCCTCGAACAGCCCGCGCGTGATCTGAGCATCGCGGGCAATGCGGGTGCCACGGTCCTCGAGTTCCTTGAAGGTCTTGCGCTGCGCCGATTGGTCGGTGACCCTGAGCACGGCGTGGGGCCCGCGTGCCTGGCCGGTCACATCCAGCGCGGCGCCGGTCAGCGTTGTCACGGTCAGTGCGAAAGCCTTGCCCTCCGCCGTCAGACGGTCGACGGCGCCGCGCAGTTGCTGGGTTGCCGCCGGCTCTAGCCATCCGCCGACGCGCAGCAAGGCCGTCGGATCAGCCGGAACCCCATGTCGCGGGTCCAGGGTGGTATGTAGCACGCGGGGCGAGCCGTCGGTTTCCCAGTACAGCAGCGTCTCGCTTTCGGCCGGCCCGACCGATTGGGTGACATCGAGCGCCCGGCGTGCGGCGGCCGTCGCGGCTTCGCTGGCGGTCAGCCTGCTCGTGATTGCCGCGAGCGAGCGACGCAAGCGCCAAGCGGCAAGGCTGGTGGCGATGGCAACAGCAACGGTCAGCGCGATGATCGCCGCCGCTATCGGGTTGAGACTGGGCGTCGAAGGGCCATTGCCCAGCGAGAGTACGCTGATCGCAGCCAATGCGGCCGCCAGGCCCGTCGAAGCGAGCGCGGTCAGCCCGGCTCGCGGCGATCCGATCGCCGATTTCAGCTGCGCGATTTTCATCTCAAACCGGTCTTCTGGCGGCGGACGCAACCCGAATGGGCAACGGGTCGTGTCGCGCCGGGCCAAGAACGAATCATGACTGCGATGGAGACAGTATGATCGAGCCCGGCAACGGTGGCCAGAAAACGCAGACGGCCCGCCTGAATTTGCCAGGCGGTCCGCTAAGGGTGCGTCAGTGTGGCAGGTCAGTAGCGGTAGTGGTCCGGCTTGAAGGGGCCGGCCGGCGTCACGCCAATATAGGCGGCCTGCTCGGCGTTGAGTTTGGTGAGCTTGACGCCGAGTTTGGCCAGATGCAGGGCCGCTACCTTCTCGTCCAGGTGCTTGGGCAGGGTGTAGACCTTGTTTTCGTACTTTGCCCCGTGCTTCCAAAGCTCGATCTGGGCGAGGGTCTGGTTGGTGAAGCTGGCCGACATCACGAAACTTGGGTGTCCCGTAGCGCAGCCGAGATTGACCAGCCGCCCCTCGGCCAGCACCAGCAGGCGCTTGCCATCCGGGAATTCGACCTCGTCAACCTGTGGCTTGACGTTGTGCCATTTGAAGTTGCGCAGGGAGGAGACCTGAATCTCGGCATCGAAGTGGCCGATATTGCAGACGATGGCCCGGTCCTTCATCGCCCGCATATGGTCGAGGGTGATGACGTCCTTGTTGCCGGTGGCGGTGACGAATATGTCGGCGCGCGGTGCCGCGTCCTCCATCGTCACGACCTCGTAGCCCTCCATCGCGGCCTGCAGGGCGCAGATCGGGTCCACTTCGGTCACCAGCACGCGCGCGCCGCCATGCTTGAGGCTGGCCGCCGAGCCCTTGCCGACATCTCCGAAGCCAGCGACCACGGCGACCTTGCCGGCCAGCATCACATCGGTCGCGCGGCGGATGGCGTCAACCAGGCTTTCGCGGCAGCCATAAAGATTGTCGAATTTCGACTTGGTTACCGAATCGTTGACGTTGATCGCCGGGAACGGGAGTTCGCCGCGCTTCTGCATTTCATAGAGGCGGTGAACGCCCGTGGTCGTTTCTTCCGACACACCCTTGATGTTGGCACGGACCTTGGCAAACCAGCCGGGGCTCTCCTTGATGCGCTTGGCGATCATGGCGTAAAGGCACTCTTCCTCCTCGTTCATCGGCTTGGCAATGACAGAGGGGTCTTTTTCAGCCTTGGCGCCGAGCAGGATATAAAGCGTGGCGTCGCCGCCGTCGTCGAGGATCAGGTTGGCGGTCTGGCCGCCCGCGAAGTGGAAGATGCGGTCCGAGTAGTCCCAATATTCGGCCAGGCTTTCGCCCTTGACCGCGAATACGGGGGTTCCCCGAGCAGCAATAGCCGCCGCGGCGTGGTCCTGGGTCGAGAAGATATTGCAGGACGCCCAACGGACGTCGGCGCCAAGTGCTTTCAGGGTCTCGATAAGCACCGCGGTCTGGATCGTCATGTGCAGGCTGCCGGCGATGCGGGCGCCTTTCAGAGGCTGATCCTTGCCATATTCGGCCCGCATCGCCATCAAACCGGGCATCTCGGTCTCGGCGATGGCGATTTCCTTGGCGCCGTAATCGGCGAGCTTGAGATCGGCGACTTTAAAGTCGGTTGCTGGCATCGGTTACCTCGGGTGTCGGGCCCATCGCTCGCCGTGAACCGGTGTGGAGCGGAGCAAAGCCGTTACAAGGGTCCGTCTATAGCGATGCAACCTGACGAGTGCAAACGCCGTCGAAGCGCTGATTGACGCCCTTCCGGGCGCTCAGGCCAAGTTCGATTAAACTTAGAACATTAGCGGCAGGGGGATGGTAATCAGCCCTGATCCGTCGTCTGCTGATATTCGCCAGATCGTTCAAATTGCAGGGAACTTCATTCGTAATTCTCAACGGACGGCAGGCATGTTGGCTCCAATCGCAATAATGGAGGCGAACATGCTTTGCGAACTTGGGCGGACCGTATCTGGTCTTACCGCTAAAGGTCTGATCGGGCCCGCGCTGTCGCGCGGCAAGGCCGTCTTCGCGACGGCAGGTTTCAAGCGTTTCCTGGCCGACCGGTCCGGTAACATCTCCACCATCTTTTTCATGATCATGCTGCCGCTGGTGCTCTTTGTGGGTGTCATGACGGACTTCGGCCGCGCCTATATCGCCCGGCAGCAGATCAGCACGGCCATCGATGCCTCCGCCCTGGTGGGCGGCCGTACGTTCGATGCCACCGGCGACCTCAACGCCTCAACCCAGGCGGCACAGGCCTACTTTGTCCAGGTGCTGCCCAAGACGGTCTCGGCTCAGCTCACCAGCGTCAAGGCCGACTCGAAGGGCAATGTCAGCATGTCGGCGTCGACCAACGTGCCAACATTGTTCCTGGCCGCCGCCGGCATCGGCAACCTGAACGTCAAGACCCAAGTGACCTCGCTGGCCGTCGACACCCCGGCCAAGGATCTTGAAGTCGCCTTGGTCATGGATGTCACCGGCTCGATGGCCGACAACAAGAAACTGGATAACGCCAAGCTGGCGGCCCAGGCTCTTGTCAACACGCTGCTGCCCGCCAGCGGCGTTGGCTCGCGCTCGGTGCGCATCAGCATCGTGCCGTTCTCGGAGGCGGTGAACGCCGGCAGCTACGCTCCCGCGGCCACCGGTGTGGCTGCGACCCAGAACAGCAACTATGCCTGCACCCAGTCAACGACGACCTGCAACTTCAAGTCGGCGACCTGCACCAATTGGGAAGGCTACAACTCGTCCGGCTACGACACCGCCAACTACGACAAGCACGGCTATACCAAGACCAACCTGAGTGGCGGCGACCATCCCATGCAAGATCAGGACAAGGACGGCTATGACCACAATGGTTATGACCGGCATGGCTTTGACCGGAACGGCTGGGATCACTACGGCTACGACTCCCATCACACCTATCACGGCACCTACCGCAAATCCATCAGCCAGGAAGATGATGCCGAGACAGGCGACGACAACGACAGTTTTGGCAACGGCTCAACCAACTCGGTCACCGACACCCACTACGACAGCCACGGCTACAACAGGGCCGGATACGACAGGAATGGCTACGATCACGAAGGTTTCGACGTGAACGGCTACGACAACGGCTCAACCAACCTCGTCTCGGGCAGTCACGGCGACGGGGTCAAGCGTGACCACCACAATTGCGGACAGGACGGGTTTGACACGACCAACCACGACCGCGAAGGCTATGACCGGACGGGCTACGATGCCACCGGCCTCGACCGCAACGGTTGCGACCACAGCGGTCACGACAAGTTCGGCAATCTGTCGCCCGCTGGCATCAACCCGATGCAGGCTGGTCAGCTCTGCGCGGCCTACGCTGCCAACCCGTGCTCGACGGCGAACGTCGCCACGACCTGCACAAGGACGACCTATCTGACGAGCTGCATGTCCGAGCGTCAAAGCTCGACCGGGCACGCCTATGACGACGCCTCGCCCTCGACCTCGCCGTTCCACGCCTTCACCACGACCAACAGCGCAAGCACAAATTGTGCAACGCCCGCGGTCGCCGTGACGCCGCTGACGAACGACCCGAAGGTGCTCAGCGACGCCATCAAGGCCCTGGTGCCCGCTGGTGGGACCGCCGGACATCTCGGCACCGCCTGGGGCTGGTACACGGTCTCGCCGAACTGGTCCAGCTTCTGGCCGGCAGCAAGCGTGCCCAAGCCCGCCGGCACCGGCCTGATGAAAGTCGTGATTATCATGACGGACGGCGCCTACAACACGCACTACGATGGCAGCTGGAACGAGGTGTATGAAGATACGAGCTCAACGCCCACGGCCGGCAACGGCCGCTCCAGCAGCCAGGCTCTATCGATCTGCACCAACATGAAGGCCGCTGGCATCGAGGTCTTCACCATGGGTGTGGAACTCGGCTCCAACTCGACGGCACAGAGCACCTTGCAGAGCTGCGCATCGCCTGCCGACACGGCCTTCGCCACGCACTTCTACAACGTCGTCAACAATCAGGACCCGACCAATGGCTTGGTCCCCACCTTCCAGACCATCGCCACGCAGATCGCGGCGGCGACGGGCACCGGCAACCAGCGACTGCGGATCACCAAGTAGGAGCTGCTGACTGACAGCTGCGGCGTAAGCGCCGCAGCCAACTGGACCGGGCCGGGAAGCTCATCGCTTCCCGGCCTTTTTCATTGCGTTCGCGGATATGCGGCGCCTCCGGAGCTTCCAGTTTGCGAGCAGAGAAAAAATCGCGAAAACCACCGGCACCGGTAAAAGTTTAGCGGTTTGCGCAACAGATCGTTCCAGCCTTCCAAGTAGATTGTCTCCAGAGGCGAAATTCAGTGGAGGTGGCAATGTCGTTTGCCGTTACGAGGATCCTCGCGGGGATCATGGTGGTAGGCACGGTGGTTGCCAGTCTGCCCGAGATCGCGAACGCGCAGGACTGCAGCAGCAATGCGCTCGCTGTCGGCGGCGTGCAGACTTTCAACTACAGTCTCGATCCCAGCCAGACGGCCCAGATCGCACTCGACAGCACGGCCACGGATCTGTCGTTGATGGCAGTCGACGACCAGAGCAATGTTGCCTGCCAGACGTCGGTGCCCAACACCGGCCATCAGGTGTGCAGCTGGACGCCGGTTGCCGGGGCGGTCTACACTGTGCAGGTCCTTCGCCCCGCCACTCAGGCCGCGATCGATGCCGCCAACGCCGCCCAGACCCCACCCGCCTCGAGCGACTCGGGATCAGGCAACTCCGCGAACTCGGATAACTCCGGAGGCTCAAACGGAAACGGCAACGGAAACGGCAACGGAAACGGCAACGGAAACGGAAACGGCAACTCAACTGCATCCGCCGCTGCCAGTTCGTCGACGTCGACCGACCCGAACGCAGCCGCCGCGACCCCGGCCGCCGATACCATCACCGAGATTGTTGCGACCGGCCCCGCCGCCGGTCTGGGCGGCCCGACGGAAGACTTCAACGTCTGCTCTTTGACGGTCAACTGAGGCCACACTTGCCGGCAAGGTCAAGCTGGCTTCAGAAGGTGCTGTTGGGACGATCCAGACCCAGCCGCACCATTGAAGGCGAAAGGGTGCCCTCGAGCGGGCACTCTTTCTGCGTTTAAGAGGGCGGAGGAACCGCTGTCGCGATCTCAGCACAGACGATCTGGACACGCGCTTGGTTCGGCGGCCAATTCGGCGAACTGGCCGGCTTGCAGGTCCGCCGCGATGCGCGCGCGGGTGGCCGGCTCCGAGGCGATAAGGTGAGCGTGAACCTCGTTGGCGCCAAGCTGCGCCGCCCGATGGCGGATTTCAGCGAGATTGAGCGACCAAGCCTCGGCTGACACCGTGCCGATACGCAGCGGCTCGCGGTTGCCAGCGGCATCGCGGCGCACCAGCACATAGCTGCAAGCCGGTAAGCGCGGACACGCGATGAGATCGAAGATGGTGTGAACGTAGCGACGGCCGGACGCACCGCGCCAGAACTGGAATGACAGCGCGCGCGAAATCTCGGAGACCGCGACCGGCTCAGTCCGTACACGTGGATTGATCGCGCGCGACCTTGCGAAGTCATCAGTCTTGAATTGGATACCCATGACGGCGGCCCTGGAATCGATGCCCGCAAATCGCATCCGGCAGCCGCCGGCTCGAAATCACGCTTACCGGATAAAATTAGTCGGCGTTTCAAGCAGAAATATGGCCCGGATTGCGTGCGCTGTGGCAACATTTCGGATGACCTGGGGTATTTTTCAGGCCAATTGGCTAATGCGCGCGAGCTGTGGCTCCCTTGCCTAAATGCCGGAGCTGCTGCAACATTTCCCACGGTGGCCCAGGCGACCAAGCACGCGGCTTGTTGCCGCCGATTAATACGGCATTATACATCCAGGCTTACAGTTTGCCGAGGTCGAGGCGCCCGCTAAGCGGGCTTCACTCCGTTATGGCGGGTCAAGCGTGAAGGCGGCTGTGAATCTGGCTCTTGCCACGAACAAGGCACCCAACGTGCTCAGCCAATCCGTTCGGATGGCAGGTCAGCGTGGCGCCGCGATTGCGCGACGATTGGGAATTGTGTCCAAGCCGGAATTGCCCGGCAACCTTATACATATTCTGGTCGCGGCTCTGTTCGTTGCTCTTGTCGGCGCTGGTTTCGGCATCGTTGGTACCGCATCGCGCGAGATACTGCGCTCACAGGCCGAGAATACCGCCAACGGCTGGGCAAACTATCTGTCCGCCAATGTGCCGGACCTTCGCCAGATCGCCGCCGGCAATGCACCAGCGCAGGCCTCGCTCGACGCCTTCCAGCGCGTTCATGGCACCGGCGATATCGTCCTGCTTGAGGTGCTCGATGCCGAGGGGCGTCCGCAATTTTCATCGCAAGCCACATCGAAGTTGACCCTTCGCACCGATAGCGATCTCGCGGCGCGCCGCGCCATCATTCAGCGCGTTCAGCAAGGTGGCGTCGAAACCCAAGTACGTCGCGGCGATGGCCGCAAGGGGCAGGCTTATTTCACCGACGTTTTGCTGCCGATCATGGATGGCAAGTCGGTGGTCGGCATTCTTAGCGTCTATGTCGACATGACCCAGAGCCACGGTGCGCTGATCCAGGTGTTGATCGGTGCCACGGCCTCGTTCGGGCTCATGCTGGCGGTCGCTTTCGGTTTGCCGGGGATCGGCTATTGGCTGCGTACGCGGCAGAAGGAATTGGCCGAGAGCCAGCTTCGCTTCCTGACCGAGCACGATGCCCTGACCGAGCTGGCCAATCGCAACGCGCTCATGCGCAAATTGGATCTGGTCCTTGGCGCCGCCGAGCATCCCTCGCCACTCGCGGTGCTGTGCATGGACCTTGACGACTTCAAGGACGTCAATGACGCGCTCGGCCATGAGGCCGGTGATCAGCTGCTGAAAGAGGTGGCCGCGCGGCTCCGGCAAACTCTCAACCACGGCGAATATATTGCCCGCGTGGGCGGCGACGAGTTCATCATTCTGCTGGAGAATATCGCCAGCCGCGATACCGCATCGCAGCTTGCACAGCGGTTGCTGGACTCTTTCTCGCGGCCCTTCACGATCGGCGATCACAGCTTGAGGATTGGCCCAAGTGTCGGAATCGCGGTCGGGCCAGGCGATGGCGCCGAGTCGGAAGTGCTGATCAAGAACGCAGACATGGCGATGCACGCCGTCAAGTCGAATGGCCGGGGCACCTTCCGGTTCTTTGATGGCGAGATGGATCTGCTTCAGCAGCGCCGCCGGCACGTTGCCGAACAGGTTCGGATCGCCTGTCAGGCCGGCGGGTTCCTTCTCAATTTCCAGCCAGTCTACAGCCTGGGGACCGGACTGCTGGCCGGGTTCGAGGCGTTGGTGCGGCTGCGCGGGACCGATGGCGAGATGGTGCCGCCGTCGGAGTTCGTGCCGATCGCCGAAGAACTCGGTCTCGTGACCCACATAGGCGCCTTCGTACTGGAAACGGCGTGCGAGCAGGCCGCGGTCTGGCCGGCCGAACTGACGGTGGCAGTCAACATCTCACCCAACGAGTTTCGCGCTGGCGACGTGGTCGAGCGCGTCGCGGCGGCCCTGGCCAAGACGGGTCTCGATCCCGAGCGGCTGGAAATCGAGGTGACCGAAGGCGTGCTGCTTGCCGACACCGACACAACGCGGGCGACCATCGAGGGCCTGAAGAAGCTCGGTGTAGCAATCGTGCTCGACGATTTTGGCACCGGCTATTCCAGCCTCAGCTATCTCTGGCAGTTCCGGTTCGACAAGATCAAGATCGACCAGTCCTTCGTCAAGGCGATCGGCAAAAGCGATAACGTGTCGGACATCATCCGGACCATCGTGGCGCTGGGGCGGGCGCTGGATCTGCGCGTGACCGCCGAAGGCGTTGAGACCGAGGCCCAAGCCGCCGTGCTGCGGGCCATGCGGTGCGATCTGGTGCAAGGCTATCTCTATGGCGCTCCAGTCGCCCAGCCTGACGTGCCCGCCTTCGTTTCCCGCCCGCTGCCTCAGAGCCTTGCGGCCAAGACCCTGCGCGAGGCCGAACATCAGATCGTCACTATCTGAACCGGCACGGCCAGGCTATCGCTTGCCGAGCCAGGCCAGGACGGTGTTCTGCAGCTCTGCCGTGATGCCGAACCAGTTGTGGTCGTTCGGCAGGAGCCGGTCCTGGAAAGCCACCCACAGTGATTTGGTCCCCACCACGCCAAGGAAATCGTGGACCGGTGGCGCGAACACGAATGCCACGGCGGCCGCCGCCATCATCGCCAGCGAGGCGCCAGGATGCCTGAAATCGGCTAGTTTCAACGCAGTGCCAAAGGAGGACTTTATCCTCTCGTTGTTGAAATCGACGCTGTAGATTTCGTCGAGCACGAGATGAATGAGAAAACCAAACAGAACGAACGATCCCGCGAGCCAAGCCAGCCCCGCTCCGTGACCCAACCCACGTACATAGAAGATCGCGGTCAGGCTCGCGAACATCAGTCCGGCAAGCAGGGAATGGAAAATGCCGCGATGGTGTGAGAGGTGATGGAAGATATTGTGACCGATGAACCTGACGGCGAGAAACGTCGCGGTCCAGATTACCCACATCTCGGCGATGGAGTAGCGATAGCCGACATTGAACAGCACAGCGAACGCAATAGCGATGCCAAGGCCCGTGAACAGCGCCTGCGAAGGGCGCGAATTGCCCAGGTCAATGTCGGGCAGGATCGAACCCACGGCTCCGGCAAAGGCCAAGGTAACGATATCACCGGGCGCGACCATGCCGGAAGCGAGGGTGAGCGTCGCCAGCGCGCCGCTGCCTACGATGCCGACCGCGAGATGCGTAGGGAAATTGGCCATGCCAAGGGCCTCCTGAGTGTCGAGGGTTTGATTGCCCCGACAGGCCGCCTGATTCGCCATTGCCCCGGCAAGGGCCAACTATCGAAATCTAGTGGATAAGCCCGATGCGAACCCGGCCTGCCTTCCGATTTGCGCCCAGCCCCAACGGCCACTTGCACATGGGCCACGCTTATTCGGCGCTGCTCAACTTTGACCTCGCCCAGAGGTTCGATGGGCGCTTCGTGCTGCGTATCGAAGACATCGACCCCGCGCGGAGCCGGCCGGAGTTCTTGGCGGCCGTGATGGATGACCTGAAATGGCTGGGTCTCGTCTGGGAAGAGCCCGTGCGGAAGCAGTCAGAGCACTTTGCCGACTACCGATCAGCAGCGGATAAGCTGGCGGCAATGGGATTGCTCTATCCGTGTTTTGCCAGCCGCGCCGAGATCGTGGCGGCGGCCGGCCCGGCCGCTCCCGCTGACCCCGACGGTGCGCCGTTCTATCCAGGCCTCTGGCGCGGGACGACCTTGGCGTCCGTACAACAGCGCACGCAATCGTGCGAGCCCTTCGCGCTGCGGTTGGACACGCAACTGGCTTTGGCTGGCTTCGGCAAGCCGCTCACCTGGACCGCCTTCGAGCCGGACCAGCCGTTTGTGTCGCACAGCCGCACGGCCGACCCCGGCCGCTGGGGTGACGCCGTTATCGTGCGCAAGGAAACGCCAACCAGTTATCATCTCTCGGTGGTCGTCGACGATGACTTGCAGGGCATCACCCATGTGGTGCGCGGGCAAGACCTCGAGGCGGCGACCGATCTGCACCGGCTACTGCAAGCACTGCTTGGGTTGCCATCTCCTGCCTATCATCACCATGCCCTGGTCACCGACCCGAAGGGCCGGAAGCTCTCCAAGAGCCTTGGCGACACTAGCCTCGCGCAAATGCGCGGCGAGGGAGCGAGCCCGGGAGACATCCGCCGGTTGGTCGGCCTGTCAATTTGAGTTTCAACCAATTTCGCGCGCGTAGTACGACGTGACCATCCTAGCCAGGCGCGCTTACGCCTTAGCTTCAGATCATCGCCTGTGACAGCGCCTGAAGGTCAAAATGCGATCTGCACCTTCATGGCTTGGCTGCGGTCGCCGGCGAGTTCAAACGCCCGGACTGCCTCGCCCATCGGCATGACGCTCGTCAGCAACGGACCGAAATCGACGCGGCGGCGATTGATGATGTCGACGGCGAGCGCGAATTCCTCGTGGAAACGGAATGAGCCGCGGATTTCGATCTCTTTGGCGACGATGGTGTTTTGGGGCACGGTGACCTCTCCGCCCAGGCCGAGCTGGACCAGCACGCCGCGCGGACGCAGCAGCTCAAGGCCCAAGCGCAGGGCTGCCTCATTGCCCGAAGCCTCGAACATGACATCGAAGTTGCCCTTGCCAGCCTTGTCGAGCGCCAAGCTCTCGCCATCAGTTGCGACGTTGACAGTGCGGTCGGCCCCAACCTTCCGCGCCAGCGCAAGGGTGAAATCGGACACATCCGTTGCTACGATCTCTCTTGCACCCTGCAGCCGCGCGGCGGCGATGGCGAGTGCGCCAATCGGGCCGCATCCGGTCACCAGCACTCGCTTGTTGATCAGCGATCCTGCGCGCGTGACGGCGTGTAACGCCACCGCGAAGGGTTCGGCGAAGGCTGCTTCCTCAACGGTGACGCCCTTGGCGATGAGGTGACACTGCAAGGCTTGCGCCACCAGAGATTGCTGGAAGGCACCTTGGACATGCGGCATTCGCATGGCGCTGCCGTAAAAGAGCATATCAAGGCAGTGGTTCTGCAAGCCCCGCTGGCAGTATTGGCATTGGCCGCAGGCACGGCTTGGATTGATGGCGACGATGTCGCCCGGCTTGAGGGCGGTCACAGCGGGACCGACCGCCGTGATTTCGCCGGCGACCTCGTGTCCGAGCACCATCGGCTGCTTGATCCGCACGGTCCCGAAGCCGCCGTGGCGGTAGTAGTGCAGATCGGAGCCGCAGATTCCACCGCGCTTCACCGCTACCCGCACATCGCCCTGGCCGGGCTCCGCCTCGTCGCGGTTCTCAATGCGCAAATCCTGCGCGGCGTGTATGACGATGGCTTGCATGGCTCAAAGTCCCTTTGCGGGCACCGGGTTCTTGCGTTCGTTGTCGATAACATCCACAAGACCGGTCCGGGCCGAGGCCGGGTGCCGTCCGGGCGATGACTAGCTTATGGGTGAGGCAATGCGCAAGCCGACACAACTATTCGATCTGACCGGCCGGCGCGCCTTGATCACGGGTTCAAGCCAAGGCATCGGCCTTGCCATCGCCCAGGGGTTGGCGGCGGCAGGCGCCCAGGTTGTTCTCAACGGCCGCGATCAAGCCAAGCTCGATGCGGCGGTCGCTAGCCTCGGCGATGGTGGCCAGCAAGCGCACGCGGCAAGCTTTGACGTGACGGACGAGACGGCGGTCCTGGCCGCCATAGATGCCATCGAAAGGGACGTCGGTGTCATCGACATCCTCGTCAACAATGCCGGAATGCAGTTCCGCACACCGCTCGAGGACTATCCGGCGGCGAAATGGCGCGAACTGATGCGCGTGAATGTCGAGAGCGTCTTCCTCGTTGGCCAGGCGGTAGCGCGACACATGATCAAACGCGGCCGCGGCAAGATCATCAATATCGGATCAGTGCAGAGCGAGCTGGCGCGCACCGGCATAGCGCCCTACACCGCCACCAAAGGCGCAGTGAAGATGCTGACCAAGGGCATGTGCGCCGACTGGGCCCGGTATGGCCTCCAGATCAACGGCATCGGGCCGGGCTACTTCAAGACGCCGCTGAACCAGGCATTGGTTGACAATGCCGAGTTCTCGGCCTGGTTGGAGAAGCGCACGCCCGCCGGCCGCTGGGGCAATGTGGACGAACTGATGGGCGCGGCCATTTTTCTTGCCAGCGACGCCTCCTCTTTCATCAATGGACACATGCTCTATGTCGACGGTGGCATCACTTCCGCGCTCTGAGGGTTTCGGTGGCGCCGCCGTGGTGATGGGGGTCACGGGCTGTGGCAAGACCACGATCGGCGAGGCGCTCGCGGCGCGGCTTGGCGTGCCGTTCCTGGAGGGCGACCAGCTGCATCCGGCCGCGAACATCGCGAAAATGTCGGCCAGTGCGCCGCTGACTGACGAGGACCGGTGGCCGTGGCTTGCTGAAATTGGATCGCGGCTGGCTGGCACGTCGGGGGTGATCGCCTCTTGTTCGGCGCTGAAGCGCGTCTACCGGGAGAAGCTGGCGGCGGCAGCGGGCCGGCCGGTGGCTTTCGTGTTTCTCGACGGGTCGCGCGAACTGCTCGAGGTCCGGGTCCGTCAGCGTCCAGGTCATTTCATGCCGCCAACCTTGCTTGCCAGTCAGCTCGCGACGTTGGAGCGGCCTGGAGCCGATGAGCGCGCCTTGGCTATCGACATTGCGCTGCCAGCGGATGAGATTACCACCCGGGCCGCCGGTTTCCTGACCAAGTTGGCCTTGGGGGCCGGGGCCTGAGTAGTGTTGGCGATGACATAGAGTGGTCGCGGCCAGCTTCGCTGGGCGTCGTGCTTTGGTGCCTCGCCAATTTGTTGAGGGATGCAAGCAATGTATATCAGATACGCCTTCTTTGAGGGCAAGGTGAAGGAAGGCTGCGAAGCTGCGTTCACTAAATTCGTGCGGGAGCGGTTGGTGCCGATCTGGACCACTTTTCCCGATGCAAAGGAAGTGCGCATCCTCCGCCAGCAATCGGCCGACGACGGCGCCCCGCGCTTCGAGATGGTGCTCGCCATTCGCTACCCGAGCTTGGAGGCCGTCGAGGTCGCAGTAAACTCCGACGCTCGGGCGCGGGCGCGCTTGGAAACCCGGGAACTGGTGAAGATGTTCGAAGGCCGCATCTTCCACAATGTTTTCAAGGTTGACGAATTTCCGCCGGCCTGACACCTCGTCAGCACGAAACCGGGTTGCACGAAGGAAGACATCCATGCCCGAAGCAGAAATTGGCTTGATCGGCCTCGGCGTCATGGGCGCCAATCTCTCCTTGAACATCGCCGAAAAGGGCTTTGGCATCGCCGTGTTCAACCGCACGGCGGCGACAACGCAGGCTTTTCACGCTGGCGCCGGCGCGCTGGCCAGCAAGATCATCCCGTGTGCGACCTTATCTGAGTTCGCCGCCGCGATCCGGCCGCCCAGGCCCGTCATCATCATGGTCAAGGCCGGCGAGCCCGTCGATGAGCAGATCGCCGCCTTGCGCGGTCTACTGGGCGCCGGCGACATCGTCATCGACGCCGGCAACGCGAATTTCCGCGATACGATCCGCCGCTTTTCCGAGCTCAAGGGGTCCGGCCTCACCTTCATCGGCATGGGTGTGTCGGGCGGCGAGGAGGGCGCGCGGCACGGGCCGTCGATCATGGTTGGCGGCACCGAGGACGCCTACCAGCGCGTCGCGCCGGTGCTGACGGCCATCGCGGCCAAGTATCAGGACGTGCCATGTTGCGCGCGGCTGGGCGACGGCGGTGCCGGGCATTTCGTCAAGACCGTCCACAACGGCATCGAATATGCCGATATGCAGATGATCGCCGAGGTGTACGGTGTGCTGCGCGACGGTCTCGGCCTCGGTGCCAAGGCCATCAGCGATATCTTTGCTCGTTGGAACGCAGGGCCGCTCAATTCGTATCTGATCGAGATCACCGCCACGGTGCTTGCCGCGAGCGATCCAGCGACCGGCAAACCGCTGGTCGATATCATTCTCGACCGGGCCGGCCAGAAGGGCACCGGCCGCTGGAGCGTGATCGAGTCACAGATGCTCGGCGTGCCGGCGACCGCGATCGAGGCGGCGGTCTCCGCGCGGGCCCTCTCGGCAATGAGGGATGAACGCCTGGCGGCGGAGCGCATCTATGGGTTCTCGCCGGCACGGATCATCGCGGCGGACCACGTGGCCGTCATCGCCGATCTCGAACACGCCCTGTTGGCCGGCAAGGTCGCGGCATACGCGCAAGGCTTTGCGCTGATGGCTGGCGCCTCGCGGGAATTCGGCTGGGTCCTGCCGATGGCCACCATCGCCAAAATCTGGCGGGCGGGCTGTATCATCCGTTCGCAGTTTCTCGATCTCATTGCGTCGGCCTTCGCGGACGATCCGGAACTTGCCAATCTTTTGGTCGCACCCGGGTTCGTCGCGCTGATGCGCCGATCCCATCCCTCGCTACGCAATGTGATCGCGCTGGCGGCCAAGAACGCGGTGCCGATGCCAGCCCTGTCATCCGCACTCGCCTATTTCGACACCTACCTGCAAGGCCGTGGCACGGCCAACCTCATCCAGGCGCAGCGCGACCTGTTCGGCGCGCACGGCTTCGAGCGGATCGATGCAGTCGGGACTCATCATGGCCGCTGGGCCTGAGCGCTGCACGCGCCGGCGGTCTCACCAACGGCCACGAGAAGGTGTTGCAGCTCACCCAAGGTATCTCGTTGGTGCTGTCCGCTTTGGGGCATCACCCATGTCGCAGCCGATGCCCTGGGCGTACTGAATTCGTTCGCGCCCTCCAAGCGGTGATCGGGGAACCACTTACTAACCCGACACACAAATAGGTATCTTTTCCTGACGAATTCTGCTATGCGATTCGTATGGCAGGAAGCCGCGATTTTCGCAAACTCGACCCTTCGGCGCAGGCCGAGGCGAGGC
>Ga0075021_10000225_pt1 | contig 31490 bp, 27 predicted proteins | sample ColStrG_CSR_2012_FD_72749 | JGI IMG/M metagenome (GOLD analysis project Ga0075021, IMG submission 72749) | Freshwater sediment microbial communities in response to fracking from Pennsylvania, USA - Cold Stream Run_MetaG_CSR_2012 | ecosystem: Environmental > Aquatic > Freshwater > Creek >...
CGCATGGCGCGGTCCTGGGCGCGCTGCTCAGCGGCATCTTTGACAATTATTTTTTCAACATCGACTTTCATAATTCAGTCATGTTGCTGTGGATCATGATCGCGCTGGCCGCGGCGCAAGCGATTGCGGCCCAGACGAATCCGGCCGGGCAGGTCGCGAGCGATCCGGGTTGACGGCCATCGCGCCAGCCGCAGCCCCATCCCCGCAGAGCAGGTAGCGCTGCTACAATTCCCTAGCGATGAACGAAATTGAAGTCAAAGTCCTTAAAAAGGTCGATGTTGTCAAGTTGTCGGGCAGGATTGACAGCTCGAATGCCGCCGATTTCGATGCTGCGCTCAAAGACTTAATTACAAAACATCGCACGCATATCGTGCTTGACTTGTCAACCCTTGATTTTATGTCTAGCGCTGGGCTGCGAGCCATGGTGGCGGGACTCAAATCGGCACGGCACGGGGGTGGTGATGTCGTCATCGCCCAGCCAAACGAACGAATGGTTGATACGCTCAAGCTCATTGGATTTCAGTCGTTGTTCAAGCACTACGACAATGTCCTCGACGCCGTCGACGCCTTCTAAGCCGTCCGAGCCGTCTAATGACGAACATGTGCTTGTCGTGCCGGCGCAATTTGACCAGGTGCGCCGGGTCACGCAGTTTGTCCGGCGCATTGCGAGCGCGGCTGGATTTGCTGACGGGGTGCTCGATCAGATCGAATTGGCGGTGGATGAAGCTTGCTCCAATATTGTGCAGCATGCCTACGTGGGCCAAAGCGACGGCGACATCCGCGCCGTCGTCCACACACCCTTGCCCTTGGGCCGCAAAATCACGATTTCTCTCCTCGACTCTGGCCAGCCCTTCGATCCTGACGCCGTGCCAGCCCACGATCCGGCCGCGCCCCTGGACGATTTGAAGGTGGGTGGCTTGGGGTTGTTTTTGATCCGACACCTGATGGAAGATGTGCACTTCGAATTTGGCCTGGCAGGCGAATACCCTACGGACAGGCGCCGGTATAACCGGCTGACCATGAGCAAGACACGATGAATTTCACCTTAGAAGTGACCCAGCCGTTTCCGGATCAGCCCATTGCGGTGTTTGAGACGGGCGGCCGGTTGGATGCCTCCACGGTGTTTGAGTTAGAGCGTGCATTTGGTGCTGCCCACTCGCCAAAAACAGGGTTGGGCATGCGTGTGATCGTCGTGACGATGGATGGCCTGCGCTATATCTCCTCGAGCGGCTTACGCGCGTTGCTCGCCGCACGCACCGCCTTGCGCAAAACGGGTGGCGATGTGCTGCTGTGTACGCTGAGCCCCGCCGTGCGCGACATCTTTGACATGGTCGGCTTTGATACGATATTTAAGATTTACCCGACCCGTGAGGAAGCGTTAGGCATTGCCAAGCTTGTTGTCACATCGTAGCAGATTGTCAGAATCTGTCAGAATCTGGCCGAATATTGTTGTCATGTCTTTGTCAAGTTCGTTGCTGGGCCGGTGTGGCGGCGGCCACACCGCCTCAAACGAGGCGTTTGGTCACAATCTGAGACGTCGCCGGCCGGGTCTGGCGTGGGTTTGGAATGCTCGTGACGAAAAACCCCCAAAAATTATAGGAAAACTCGTTGACAACACCTTTGCGGTCCTTATAATCCCCGCGAGCGTGCCTCTTAAAGCGAGAAGGCCCACTTTTGAGTGAGAATTCAATGACCACTTTTGATTTGCGCGATGCACTGCTCGAGCATCGCCCCGATACACTGGGCACTGCACAGGACGATGCCGGCTGGAAGCCAGCCATTGTCGCCTATGCACCGGCCGATGACGAAGACGACGACCTCATTGAGGACGATGAGACCGAAACCGAAGACGAAGACGAGCTCGTTGAGGACGATGCCGACCTCGATGAGTTAGGCGAAACCGAAAGCGAGGAGGAGGCGGCTGACGAAGACGACGAGATCTCGCTCGAAGAACTCGATGAAATGGAAGATGCCGAAGACACTGACGCCGACGCTGATGCCGAGGAGGATACCCTCGATATCGATGACTTAGACGAGGATGACGATGAGTCGTTGTGGGACGATGACGACGATGACGATGATGATGACGACGACTTTTGACGGTTGGACGCTGGCCTAATTCCGCGGCGCCGGTCGATGCGCTGGCCAAGTCGTGTTTGTTATCTTCACAAAGGCCGTGGGCTTGGATTGGACACGCCTGCGGCTTTTTGCTTGGTGGTTCCGTTGACTGGCCCGCTCTGGCCTTTATCCCAGCCTGCCACCTGACCAATGGCACGGGCGATGTCTAACGCCGAATTCGGCCGGGCCAAACTCGATGAGGCCTGCCTGGCTTTGCGCAAGGCGCCTGGCTCGTTTAGCCATTGCTTTAACTGTTTCAGGACCGACCATGGCAATGGGCACCATGCCCCTGCGCCATTTTCGACCACGTAATCGACGTTGCCTTCTTCTTGACCCGGCACCGCGTCATATAACAGGATCGGTAAGCCGGCGATAAACGCCTCGCAGATGGTGCCCGGGCCCGCTTTTGTCACCAACACGTCGGCCGCGCTCATCAGTTCCGGTATATTGTTTACAAAGCCCAGGACATGCACTGGCACACGCGGGTTCATACTTTCCAGGCTGCCCTTCACGGTGTGGTTGCGGCCGCACACGACGATCAACTCCACCGGCAAGTGGCTGTTGGCGATTTGGCGGGCCGTGACCTCCAGGCGCCCCATGCCGTCCCCGCCACCCATCACCAATACCGTCAAACGGTTATCGTGCAGGCCAAGCGCTTTGCGCACGCTATCCCGGTTGCCCAGGCGGGCCTGGAAATCGGGGGCGACCGGCTGGCCGGCGATCGTGATCTTATTGCGTGGCACAAAATTGCGGATCGCATCGCGCCGTGATTCGAGCGTGGGCACGATCAAATGATCGAGGTCGGTGGCGTAATGGGCCGCATGTCCGGATACCAAATCGGTGACGACATGGATAACCTTGGCTGACCGCCCCAAGCGCTTAATCGCCGATGGCACGCTTTGGGCAAAGGCCAAATGACATGACACATACACATCGGCTGGCCAGCGTTCGATGATGGCCTCGGCCGTTCTCTCGGTCAACGGATCAAGCACGCTGCGCAGGGCGATGATGCGCCGGCGATGGTTGGTGGCGTGAAAGCCGATGGCGTAGAACACACGCGCGTGGTTGACCCAAATCGGGTAGGTATCCGTGAACGCGCTGATGATGGGTGGCACATCCGCCAGCCCATTCGCGAGCGTCACGCCCACGGCATCTCCATAGATGCGCTGTAAACCGCCACCGATAGCTTGGGCTGCGCTGCGATGACCGCCGCCAGTGTCGCCGTAGAGCAACACAACTCTCTCGTTCATAACGGTGTTTCGTGACCATCCGCACCGGGGTGTTGCTCATTCTGGGATGCGAGCGGGGTGACCAGACGGTCAAGCCGGCGTTCGAAGTCGCGCCGGGTGAGCAGCACGCGCCGGCCGCAGGTCTCGCATTTAAGACCGATATCCGCACCAACACGGACGACCACCCAGCCGTGTCCGCCACAGGCGTGTGGCTTCCGCAGCCGTACACGGTCGGACAGGCGAATTGGCGTAATCGTAATCGGGGCCATGTATGGCTTGGGATTATAGGGCGCGCAGGCGAAGGCGGCGGACAAGCGCGAGGCGCGCTTGGTGCGGCACTGGGCCGCCACAGCTATTTCAAGCCGCTGTGAAACAGGGCCAGGTCTAGATTTGGCTTGGCTTGCGCATTCTTGACCGGTGTTGAGACAATCTTTCGCGCACACACACGTCGTCTATAATCTTTTTAACATTATGGGTGGCCCTCTCATCGACATGATTACCGCGCTTGGTCAGAACGACTGGCTGCGCGCTTTTGCAGACATCGTTGTTTTGGCGTTGCTACTGCTCGTTTGCTTTCCCGTGCACGAAATGGCACATGCGCTGGCTGCCAAGTGGCTGGGCGACGACACCGGCGAGCAAATGGGCCGCATCACCCTCAACCCAATCGCGCATCTGGATCCAATCGGCGCCATTTTGTTTGCATTGTTGGGCTTTGGCTGGGCTAAACCGGTGCCCGTCAATATTTACCGCTTGAACGGCAACCCGCGTGCCTCGTTTGCCCTTGTGGCGCTGGCTGGGCCGGTATCGAACCTGTTGATGGCGCTCTTGTTTGGCATCCTGTTTCAAGTGGTCACGCCGCTCGGGGCGAGCCCGGCGGTGCGCTTCTCGCTCTTTACGGCCGTCAGCCTGAACGTGATCCTCGCGCTTTTTAACCTGATCCCTGTTCCGCCGCTCGACGGCTCACGCATTCTGGCCGTGCTTTTGCCGCCCGAGGCGCAGGGCATCATGGATCAGATCAGCCGTTATGGCTTCATGATCGTGTTTTTGTTGTCCTATACCGGTGTTCTGGGCCTGCTCATTGGTCAACCCGCGAATGCGCTGACGCGGTTATTGACCGGCCGTTAAGCTAGATTCGTTAAGCTAGATTCGTCCAAGACAAAGACTATGGCAAAAACACGGGTAACGTTGATTGGCTGCGGCTTCACTGGGACCACGCTGGGGCTTGCACTCAAGAATGTCATCAAAGGCATCGAAGTCGTCGGCAATGACAAAGACCGGGAGGCGGTCAAGCGTGCCGAGCAAGCAAAGGCGATCGACCGCGGCGAGTGGAATATCCCCAGCGCTTGCAATAACGCTGCAGCGGTCTTGATCACGGGTGGGGTCGAAGAGTATGAACTGGTGCTAAAAGCCATCGGCGCCGATGCGCAGTCCGGCACCCTCGTCGCCACGATCGGCGGGGCGAATGCGACGGCCCTTCGGCTAGCCAGCACCTACTTGCCGACCGACGTGCCCTTTTTTGCCACATCGCTCATCTTTCACCCCGAGCGTGTGAACGCCGCCAATCTCATGGGCGCCACACCCACTGGGGACGCTGAGGCGCTCAAAGACGCCATCTGGACCATTGCGCCCCGGAGTGGGACCAACCCCGATCAAGTGGATATATTCACGGCCCTGGTCACTGAGACCGGCGCCCGGCCGGTCTTTGTCGACCCGATTGAACGCGATGGTTTGGGCGTGGGAGTGGACACGCTGCCGCCCGTGCTGAGCAGCCTCATGATGTTAGCGCTCAGTGGCGATTCAGCCTGGCGTGACCGGCAGTGGATGGCCGGGGCGCAGTTTGGGGCGGCCATGTCAAATCTTGAAGCGGCGGCCCAAATGGCGCAGACCTTGGTGTCGCAACCCGACGCAGCCATACATTGGCTCAATCAAATCATGTTGCAATGTATGGCCTTGCGCGACGCCGTGCGCGAGCGTGATGAGAAGACCACGCGCGAGATGTTGACCCAAGCCAAGGACAAGCGCGATCAATGGCTGGCCGATTGGCGGCGTGGGCGCGATGATGGCCGCCAGCCGATTCAAAAACAAAGCAACATGCTTGGGATGTTTCTCGGCGAGCGGATGGCGGGTAGGCTCGCGAATAATAAAAAGCGCTGATGCGAATTCTCAGCCTTGCTCCGACGTCGTTTTTTAACGACTATGGCTGCCACGTGCGCATTTATGAAGAAGCGCGGGCACTGCAAAACGCCGGTCACCACGTCACGGTGCTCACCTATTTCAAAGGTGAGAATGTGCCGGACCTTGAGATCATCCGCACCCGCCCGACACCTTGGCACAGTCACTATGAGGTCGGCTCCTCGCGCCACAAATTCGCATTTGACGCGCTGCTCAGTATCCGGTTGCTACGGGTGTTAGCCAGCCGGCCGTTTGACGTGATCCATGCTCACTTGCATGAGGGCGCGCTCATCGCCAGCCTCATCGCCAAGCCCTGGAACATACCGGTGGTTTTTGACTTTCAGGGCAGCCTGACCGATGAGATGACGCAGCACCGCTTTATCCGCGCCGGCACATTGCCTCACCGGTTTTTCTCGCGGTTTGAACACGTCATCAATCATTTGCCCAACGCGATTTTGACCAGCACCCGTAACGCGTCTGAGGTCCTGCGCCGCACGCTGCGGGCAGGCGATACGCGCATCATTGAGCCCTTGCCCGACGGCGTCGATGTGCAGACCGTCCGGCCGAATGTGCTCACGGCGCTTGAACGCGCACATCTGCGCGCCCAGTTTGGCATCACGGGCGATGAATTTGTCATCGGCTTTCTGGGGTTACTGGCAGAACATCAGGGGATTCAATGTTTGATCGACGCAGCGGCGTGTCTCAAAGCCCAGGGACGGCATGTCCGCTGGCTGGTGATGGGATACCCCGGCGCGCACCATTGGCGTGCCCAGGCTGACGCGGCCGGGGTGGGGCAGGAGATCGTGTTCCCGGGGCGTGTGCCCTATGCGCGTATGCCGCATATGCTTGCGCTGAGTGACATCGCGGTCGCGCCGAAGCTGTCGCTGACCGAGGGCAGCGGCAAGATTCTGAACTATATGGCTATGGCCTTGCCAACCATCGCGTTCGATACACCCGCACAACGCGAGATTCTGGGTGCGCTGGGCGTGTATGCACCCAGAGGCGATTCCCAGGCGCTTGCCAAGGGCGTGGCTGAGCTGATGGATCAACCGGCCCGCAGACAGGCCCTGGGGGCCCAATTACGACGGGCTGCCGTTCAATATCATGGCTGGGATCGGGCTGTCCCAACCATGGTGGGTGTCTACGAGGCTGCCCGTGCGCGTCGGGTCGCGCCACACACCCGCGCGCAGGCTCACGCACCCGCACATGCCCACGCGCCGGCACGGCGTGATGTGGGGGATAAGACGGGCCTATAACCGCCAGCGCCGCCACTGCTGCTAAAGCCAAGTCATGCGGCGTAGAACGCACGCGGCGACCGTTTGCCCTTTATACATGAACGCATTCGTCTCCGACTTTCAAGAGGTTTGGAAATACCGCTCGCTGCTGCGCATGCTGGTGACACGCGACCTAAAGACGCGCTACCGTAACTCGGCGTTGGGCGTGGCGTGGTCGTTTTTACAGCCGCTGGGCATGATGCTCGTCATGACCTTTGCCTTCAACACGATCAACCGGGGTGACCCAACCATCCGACATTTCAACGTGTTTGCGCTGTCAGGCTTACTGCCGTGGAATTTTTTCTCGGCGGCCGTCGTCGGTGCTACGGGCAGCATCGTTGCGAACGCTTCGCTCGTGAAAAAGGTCTACTTTCCGCGCTTGGTGTTGCCGGTATCCGTCGTCATCTCAAGCTTGGTCAACTTCTTGCTGGCGTTGCCGGTGTGGGTGCTCGTCGCGCTGGTTTCAGGCCACCCGATCCCCGTCACACTGGGGCTTTTGCCAGTCGTGATCCTGATCCAGGTCATTTTCAGCATTGGCATCTCATTCCTGCTCGCGACACTCAACGTGTTTTATCGCGACACTCAGTTTATTTTGGAACTCGCCATGTTGGCCCTATTTTTCCTCACGCCGATTTGGTATGACATTGGCAAGGCGCGAAAAGCGGTTATGTTTGGTCAGGTCATTGACCTGGCCGTATGGGTGCGACGCCTAAATCCGATGGCGTCGCTCGTCAACATCTATCAGGACTTGATGTATCAAGGCGTGACGACCGACCTTGGCTTCGTCCTGCGCACGGCGTTGACGGCTATGGCGGTGCTGATTGTGGGCTATTTTGTCTTTCGCCGTTACAGCCCGCGTTTTGGCGAGGAAGTCTAACGGCAGAGAGTCTTGCGGCCCTTTCCCGGACGGTCCGGGGCGGTCCCGGTGTGGAAACGGGCGACCGGCAGGACGCGCTGACTACGCGAACGCCGGCCGTTTGGCGAACGCCGGCCGTTTTCTTGCGCTCCAAGCTTAACTTGCGGACAATAGGGCCTGTTCAAAGAACCATCCTTCGAGGTAATAATTGATCTCACTTAAAGACATTCGTCATCTCATCATCGACATGGACGGCGTATTGTGGCTGGGCGAGCAGCCCATGCCGGCGCTGGTCGCGTTCTTCGATGTGCTCCGGCGCCAAAACATCAAGTTTGTGCTTGCGACCAATAACGCCAGCAAAAGCGGACGCGAATACGTTGCCAAGCTACAAAAATTTGGGGTGGATGTCGCGCTGCACGAAATTCTGACATCGCCCCAGGCAACGGCCATGTATCTTGCCGAGCACTCGCCAGAGGCTCGAATATTTGTGATCGGCGAGCCGGGACTGGCCGAAGAACTGACCGCCAAACGTCTGCGGGTGGTCAATGACGCGCCACAGACGGCCACGCACGTCGTCGTTGGCTGGGACCGGTCGCTCAGTTATAGCAAGCTGGCCGAGGCCTGTCTGCTGATCCGCGCCGGGGCAACATTTATCGGCACCAATCCCGATGTGACCTATCCCGACGCACGCGGCATCGTGCCAGGCAATGGCGCGACATTGGCTGCCCTGCGGGTATCAACCGATGTTGAGCCGATCATCATTGGCAAACCACAACGTGAGATGCTGATACAAAGCATGCTGCGTATGGGCGGCACACCGGCCGATACGGCTGTCATCGGCGACCGGCTGGACACCGATATTTTGGGCGGTATCCGTGCCGGGCTCACGACACTGCTGGTGCTGAGTGGTGTCTCGACACGGCACGAAGCCCAGACGGGCGAGATTCACCCGGATCACATCTTTGCGGACATCGGCGAAATTAAGCTGGCGCTCGAATCGGTTTCGGGGTAGCGTGGCCCTTTTTGGGTCATGGGCTGCGCCGTCAGGGCGTCCGGGGCCAGGCGCCCGGCCCACTGCGGGTCCGACAGCCACCCAGGGTGCCAGGTATCCATGCACCAGATGAGCCTGATTTTTCGATGAGCGATGCAAACGGGACAAACACACCCAATGCCTGCTTTTGACCCGCATGTCAGCGGTCAGGCCAGCATATAGCCGCGGCCACGCAAGGTAATAATATTCAGCTCGCGGCCAAAGTGCTGCTGCAGTTTGGCCCGCAGCCGCGACATGTGGAGCCGTAGCAGCGACGTTTCCATCGGTGACAGCAGCGTGCGACCCAGTCCGCGCTGCACCAAATCGCAACAAGGGACGTTGGAACCCCGGTTTTGGAGCAGTTGCTCAAACAGCCGCCATTCAATCGGGCTGAGCGATACCCACATATCTCCCCTACGAATGGCGCGCACGCTGGCATCGAAGCTCATTTCATCCTTTGGCGGACGCGCCTTGGGTTGTTCTGAACTTCCACGAAACGTGGCCTGCGCGCTGGTGGCCGAAATAAGGGTATACAAGCGGGCCACACGCTGCTCAATCTCTTCGGCGGTCATTTGGCTGGTCAGATAATCGACGACACCCAGCTGCAGCGCGCGAATCGCGGCCTGCAAATCGCCGTGTGTGTCGATCATGACAATGGGAATGCGCTGGCCGTTGAAGCGTTCACGGAACGATTCTGTCAGCGCGAGGCCGCCATGTTGCACTTGAGCGATGATGAGCAGGGGAAGGCCACTTCTAAGATCTTCCTCCGCCTGGGTGACGATGTCACCAAACCGGTCAAAGACCTGGACCATAAAACCGCCTCGTTCGAAGAATGCTAATGAAAAGTGTGGCTCGTGTGAACTCTGAAGGCTGAGGGCAAGATGTTTTGTTGTAACGGACGCCATGGTGTTCGATGAATCAGGATGTCTGGCAATATTTGAGTTGTTAGTTGCGCGTTTTGCCCAGTGTTTATGGTTAGTTGTTAGTCGTGCGAGTGCGTATAGACTGCATGTATAGGGTTGGTCTGGGGCGGGCGTGGAGGGCTATAGACCGATAGGTTCCAAACGATCTCCCTATCGTTGCAGCCGTTGCGTCGCCGTGACACCGCTGAGTTGCTCAGGCCGTCCACGTCAACTGCGCGCCAACCCGAGTGGACCCGTATTGCCCGGTGCAATGCGGGGCGGAGGCCGATGTGCCGGGGTGATTCCGCCGGCGTCCTGGGCCGGGTGGAGGAGGAATCGCCAACCGCGTGAGACGCCGGGTGCCGTGGATGGTGCGTGGGCGCAGCGCGGGCTATCTGCGGGCAGGGCACTTTTGAAACGGCCAGCCGTTGATATAGATGGTCAAACTGCTGGTGATGCGGGCGAAACGTTGGGTATAGTCAGGCCCACCTCTGGCTTGTTCATCGGCAGAGCGGACAAATGTTCATCCTAGGCACGGGGTCAAGGCTGGGTCCGTGAAGGTGGCTGTCTGGAGATTAATTCTTTCTGCAACATGACCACGTTTTCATACGAGTCACTCCCCAAAAAACGCACCGCTTCCGGGGCCATCATCCGGAACGGCGAGGGCAAATTTCTGATCGTCAAACCCACCTATCGCCCCGACTGGCTCATCCCCGGCGGCACGATCGAGCAAGACGAGTCACCGCTGACATGCTGTATCCGTGAGGTCAAAGAGGAGACCCAACTTGAGATGCCGGCCGCTCGTTTGCTCATGCTGGCCTACTGCCCTCGCGATGCTTATTCTAATGAAATGCTGCAATTTATTTTCGACGGGGGTGTCTTGGCCGATGGGCAGGCCGCCAAAATCGAGTTGCCGACGGATGAGCTGAGTGACTATCGCTTTATCAGCCCGGCTGAGATGGCGGACTATTTTCGACCCGGGTTTGCGCACTGGGTTGGATTGGCGTTCAAGGCGCTGCAGGCTGGTGCCGGTGGCGTGGTCTATGTCGAAGAGGACCCTGAGGTTATATGATGCGCCGGACGCGATAAGCTGGAAACAGGCTGTATCCCCCCACGGGTTTGGAACGGCCGTGGCCGGTTGCCACGGGGCAGACGATCCGGGATTTGGTTGATCCGATCAGCCGGTTTGAGCCAGTCGACGTTACCCCAGCGCCGGCCTAAGCTTCTTACGCTCCTGGGCGCCAAACTGACCCGCCCCGGCCTGTAGGCCCTTGGCACCCCTAAAGCCTTGAATAATGGCCAGATCGGGATATAATTGATGGTCGTCTACCTCGACAGTGGAAGGTAGATGCATGCAACAAGCAGTGTGACGAGGAAGAGACAAAGACGGCAAGTTTGACAGTAAGTCCCGCAATAGCGGGGGAGGAATGAGGCATCCCGCAGTTTAGACCCCAGCAACCAACGTTTCGAATCAACAATCAGATTCGTGTTCCCCAGGTGCGCCTGATTATGGCCGATGGCACAAATCGCGGCGTTGTGGACACACGTGACGCGCTGGATATGGCGCGGCGCGACCACATGGATTTGATTGAAGTTGCCCCGAACGCTGATCCGCCCGTTTGTCGTATCATTGACTACGGCCGCTTTCAATACGAGCGTGAGAAGAAAGAGCGTGCCGCTAAGCGAGCGCAACGAACAGTCGACATCAAAGGCGTGCAACTGCGCCCAAAGACGACGGATCATCATCTCGCGTTCAAGATCCGCGCTGCACGGCGGTTTCTGGAGCAAGGCAATAAGGTCAAGGTAAGCTTGCGCTTCCGGGGACGAGAAGCCGCGCACCTGCATGTGGCCCGGATGATGTTGCAAAAGGTTGTCGATGGTGTATCCGATCTAGGTGTGGTCGAGGTAAACCCCAACGTCGAAGGACGTGCGATGTTGTTGATCATTGCGCCGACACAGGCGACGCTGGCCAATGTGGGCTCGCGCGCCACGCAACAACGCATCGAAGCTGAGCGCGCCGCGGATAAAGCGGCCGGGTATGACGAAGAAGTGGAAGAGGCCGAGCTGGATGACAACGAAGTCGACGACGAGATAGACCTGAATGGCCAGGCCGATACGTCAGACAAGCCGCATACCAAGACTGAGGAGACGCTGGCCCGTCGGGCGGCAAATCGTGAGCGTCAAGCGCAGAAACGGGCAAATGAACAGTTTGGGTTGCCATAGTCGTCAAAGTCAGCGCTGACACGAGCGCTGTAGCTGGGTTGGGTCGTTGGTGAGATAGTGACGTCGTGAAGTTGAACGCAAGAGTGAGGAGGCAGTAGATCAAGAACATCATGGGTAAAATCAAAACGCACAAAGCGACCAGCAAGCGCTTTAAGGTAACTGGGAGTGGCAAATTGATGCGCACACAGCAGGGTAAGAGCCACTTTCGCCGCAAGAAGCCGGCCCGCCGTCTGGCGCTATTTACCGAGATGACCGCAGTGGAAGGCACGGGTATCCAGAAGCGTCTGCGCAAGCTGATGCCATACCTCAAGAACAAGTAATCAATCAAGTCTCGTGTTACCTTCGGGGACCAGGCTACACATACGCTTGGCGGCTTGGGGTGACGCATTATGGAAGGAGAAGCTGGAAAATGGCACGAGTAAAGGGCGGTGTGAAGGCACGCCGACGCCACAACCGCATTCTTGCCGCGACAAAAGGCCAATTTGGCGCGCGGCATAAGCACATTCGAAAGGCGACCGAAGCCCGGTTGCATGCGATGGATTACGCCACGCGTGACCGCCGCACCCATCGCCGGGACCTACGCTCGCTGTGGATCACCCGCATTAATGCGGCTGCGCACCTGAATGGTACGACCTATAGCAAGTTGCTGCAGGCGCTGAAAACGGCGAATATCGACCTGGATCGCAAAGTGTTGTCTGACTTGGCCGTGCAAGACGCCTCCGCGTTTTCAGCCATCGTGAAATCCGTCGGACTCGCTTAGACGCGAGGACGGAATACATGAACCGTTTGTAAACGCCGCCGCATCAGGCGATAAACAACGCTTAATATGACCCGCCGTGTTGACCTTTCACGGCGGGTCATTCTTTTTCCACCCGGTGTCCATCTCAAGTCCCATGCGGGATGTTACGAGCGTTACGACAATCACACCGGAGGAGAACAGAACCGTGCGACATGCAATCTTTCTCGACCGCGACGGCGTCATAATCGAAAACCGGGATGAGTATGTGCGTCATTGGGATGATGTGTCGTTTATTCCTGAGGCGCTGCGTGGGCTGTTACGCATCGCACTGTCTGAGTTTTTGATCGTGCTGGTGACGAATCAAGCCTGTGTGGGCAGGGGACTCCTGTCACTCGATGATGCAACCGCGATCAATCAGCGCGTCATCGCTCATGTGCGCTCACTCGGCGGGCGTATCGACGCGGCCTACCTGTGTCCACACCGTCCCGATGAGCATTGTCTGTGCCGGAAGCCCAAACCCGGCATGTTGCTACAGGCCGCGCGCGAACTTAACGTGAGCCTGGCTCGCTCAATCATGATCGGTGATGCAATCACCGATATGCAAGCAGCTCAAGCCGCGGGCGTCGCGGGCATGATGGTGCGGACGGGCCGGGGCATGCGCGAGCTGGCCGCGTTTAAGGACTCGTTTTGGTTCTCGGTTGAAGATGATCTGGGCCTCGCTTTATCGCATATACCGGTGGTTGCCAGTGTGTCGCCGACCGATGCGTTTGGTGGCTCTGATCGATAACGATATCTTGTCTAGCGCTGATCGCGCCTATTCTTACCATGTTTGATTTTATTTCCGATTACAAACGAAATTTTTGCGCTGTTATCGACAGCCTCGATTCGGAGTCCGTGCAGCGCGTGGCTGAGGCGTTGGAGAGCGCCTTTACCAGCGGCAAGCGCGTCTTTATCGCCGGCAACGGTGGTAGCGCAGCCACTGCATCGCACATGGCTTGCGATCTTGCAAAGACGACGCTTGGCAAAAACAAAACACTGCCCACCAAACGCATCAAAGCGATTGCGCTCACCGACAACATGCCGCTTGTGACGGCTTGGGGCAACGATGTGAGTTATGATCTTGTCTTTTCAGAGCAATTGCGCAACTTGGCCGAGGATGGTGATGTGCTGGTCGTCATCTCTGCCAGCGGGAACTCGCCCAATATCATCGAAGCGCTCAAAGTGGCAAGTTCTCTACATATGCACGCGCTCGGCTTATTCGGGTTTGATGGTGGTAAGGCGGCCGTGCTGTGCAACCAATCGGTCGTGGTGACGAGCGCCCACTTTGGCTTTATCGAAGACGCCCATAGCGTCATCAGCCACTTGATCACGGATCACTTGAAAAAGGCCGTGCAAGCCTAGCGCCTGGATGCGGTGACGAATGCAGGTCGTGTCTCGCCTACGCAGCCGCCCCGTCGCCGTCGTCGCCGTCGTCGCAGTGATGTAGCCGCCGGTGACCGGTTGTATACGGCCGTTCCGGCATTGAACCTGTTCGGTCTGGGTTATCTGCGATCAGTCAAGCCCATCAGCACCCCTACACCCTGAGTGCTCGTTGACGCGTGGCCGCTGGACGAACAGGCCCACGATCGGCGACTGACACGGTCGGGGATCGTCTCACCGTCTCACCGTCTCACCTGTGTTGAAGCGTAGGACCCGACGCTAGGCCCAGCCAAGCGCGGTCGCTATGTGATACAACCAGCGGTCGTGGATACCGGCACACGCACCTTTGAGGTCGTCAAATCGAACCGGCTTGACAAAGCGCTCGCCACGCTTGTGGAGGGCCTCAGCCGTAGCGCCGCGCAGAAGCTCATCGACCAGACCCTGGTGCGGGTGAATGGCACCCTGCGCGACGCTAGCTTTCGCGTGCAGCCGCGGGACAGGATCGCCGTGGATTTCCCCGCGCCGCCAGCGGTCCTACCCCAAGCCGAGTCCATAGCCCTAGATGTGCTATTTGAAGACGCAGACGTCATCGCGATCAACAAGCCAGCCGGCATGGTCGTGCACCCAGCCGCGGGCAACGCCTCTGGCACGCTGGTCAATGCGCTTCTGGCTTATGATCCCAATATCGCATCCGTCGGTGAGGCCGCCCGGCCGGGCATCGTGCACCGGCTTGACAAGGAGACCAGTGGCGTGCTCTTGGTGGCGAAACACGCGGTGGCCTATCGCGCGCTGCAAGCGCAGTTTAAGACGCGCACCATCAAAAAGACATATGTGGCCATATGCGTCGGCAGGCTAAATCCACAGCGCGGCACGATCAAAATGCCGATTGCGCGTGACCCCGGTGACCGTAAGCGCATGGCCGTTGTCACGGGTGGACGCGATTCGGTGACCCAGTATGCTGTGACCGAGGTGTTTGAGCACCGGGCAAATGGGGGTGTTGGGCATTACTCATTTGTCCGGGCACAACTGCTGACGGGTCGGACGCACCAATTGCGGGTCCACTTCGCCTCGCTTGGCACCCCCATTGTGGGTGATGCGTTATATGGTGCCAAGAAAGATCCGCTCACCCGGCAACTTGCACCGCGGCAGATGCTGCATTCAAGCGAGCTGATCTTTGTCTTACCCTCTAGCGCGCAGACCGTGAAGTTATTTGCGCCAATACCGGATGACATGCGGCGCGTGTTAGATGAATTGGCGGGCTGAGCGCCCAATGAGCGGGCGCGCATAAGCCCTGGTCTCATGCGCCGGCGAAAACAAAAACCCGACTCCGGAGCGGAATCGGGTTTTTGGTGTGCAGAATCTGAAACGGCCAAACGGCTAGGCGCGCTAAAACATCGTGCTCATGATCTTCTGCAGGCTCTCGCGGCTGGGCCGCAGTTTGTCCTGCTGCAGGTGTGACAGCGGCTTGTCGGTCAGTTGGTGCACTTCCGCCAAGTTTGGCCGATCTTCGTTGATGTACAAGAGCCCCGTGATGAACTGTTGCTTCTTATGCGACTCAGTCAGCAGATGCAGTGCGGCTTGCATGTCGGTCGGGTCGTGGCTTTTGTCCACGGCTTTCAAGATGATGCGCGAACCATCGTGCATCTCGACCTCTTTGGTTTGACCAGGGACCTGCTCGATCTGAATCTCTTCCTGCGACATGACGAAGCCAAAGTCATTGATGCGCTCGTCGTGCTCCTTGCCCCACGCATAACTCTTGGTGCTGTCGTCGCGGTTGTTAAACGTCACGCATGGGCTGATGATGTCGAGCACGGCCGTGCCACGATGCGCCAGCGCAGCCTTGATAAGCGGCACGACCTGCTTTGGGTCGCCAGCGAACGAGCGGGCCACAAAGCCGCAATCGGCCACGATCGCCTCGCGGCACAAGTCAATCGGCGGCAGCTCGTTCTTACCCGCATGCTTGAGTTCCTGGCCGATGTCGCTGGTGGCGCTGAATTGGCCTTTGGTCAAGCCATACACACCGTTGTTCTCGATGATGTAGACCATGCGCAGATTGCGCCGGACCAGGTGGATAAACTGCCCCAGACCAATGCTGCCTGTGTCACCGTCGCCGCTCACACCGATACCTTGCAGGGTGTGATTTGCGACGAGTGCGCCCTGGGCGACGCTGGGCATGCGGCCGTGCAGCGAGTTGAAGCCAAACGACCGGCTCATGAAGTAAGCGGGTGACTTGCTGCTGCAGCCGATGCCGCTGAACTTGATCAAGCTTTCGGGTTTGACGCCGAGTTCATAGCAGGCGGTGATGATCTGGGCCGAGATCGAGTCGTGCCCACACCCGTTGCACAGCGTGCTCTCGCCGCCTTTGTAATCGATCTTGGACAGACCGACGATGTTGACGTTGGCTGGCTTGTTGACGCCTTTCATGGGCTGCGAGCCCACAATCGGGCTGGCTGTCTTGGCGCCGCCGTTGGATGTCGTTGTCATGATTTCTAATTCCTCCTTCCCCCGCGCCCAGACCGCTCGATGGCCCCTCGAAGGGCCACCTGAGGGGTGGGGTGGGGGAAGGATCTGAAGGGTCTACTTCTTGCTCTCGAGATATCCGATCTCGCCCGTGATCCAATGTGCCGTCAGTGGCAAACCGTCGTTGTGGTTGCACTTGTGCACCTTATCAGCGCTCTGCGGCGCATGCAGCCGCACCAACTGACACAGCTGCGCGTCACTGTTCAACTCGATCACGTAATTGCGCTTATGGGCGGCCAGGAACATGGTCACATCGTCGTTCATCGGCAGCGCGCGCAGGCGCAGATACGATGTTTTGATGCCTTGCTTACTCAACAGGGTCCGCGCCTCCTGGATGGCAAAGTCGGTGCTACCGCAGGCGATGATGCCGACTTCGGCATCTTGTTGCATGTCAACCACCGGGGGAGGCACCAGGCGGCGGGCTGTCTCGAACTTACGTGTCAGCCGCTCCATGTTGTTCTCCCAATCCTCGCTCCGTTCGCTAAGCGCAGCTCGTTCGTTGTGGCCGGAGCCACGGGTGAAGTAAGCTGCTTGGGGATGATCGGTCCCGGGCAAGGTGCGGTAGCCGATGCCATCACCGTCGGTGTCCTTATAGCGCCCCCAGCCACCCTTGAGCGCGGTTACCTCTTCGCCGGATAGGACTTTGCCGCGATCCATTTGGTCTTCTGGATAATCAAATGGCTTGCTCATCCACTGGTTCATGCCGATGTCGAGGTCAGTCAGCACGAATACCGGCGTTTGCAAACGCTCGGCTAGGTCTAAGGCGCGCCAGCCAAACTCGAAGCACTCATAGGGCGAAGACGGCAAGAGCACCGGATGTTTTGTGTCGCCATGCCCCAGCCAATACGCCTTCAGAATGTCACCCTGTGACACACGCGTCGGCAGGCCTGTGGCCGGACCCATGCGCTGCACATCCACGATCACGGCTGGGATCTCGGCGAAATAGCCCAGGCCGGTAAATTCGGCCATGAGTGAGATGCCCGGGCCGCTGGTGCTAGTCATCGACCGCGCGCCGGCCCAGCCTGCGCCAAGCACCATACCCAGTGCAGCGAGTTCGTCCTCGCTTTGCACAACGGCGTAGGTCGGCTTCTTGGTCTCAGGGTCAGTGCGCAGGCGGGGCAAATAGTCGTTGAGGCCATCGGCCACGCTCGTCGCGGGGGTGATGGGATACCAGGCGACAAAACTCACGCCACCATAAATCGCGCCGAGAGCGCTGGCGGTGTTGCCGTCGATCATGAGCAGCCCGTCATTCTTACCCGTCATACGCTCGACCTTGAACGGGTCATCCTTGACCAGGTTCTTGGCGGCCCACTCAGCCGCGGCGCGCACGACCTTCATGTTGCTGTCGACCGGCTTTTGCTTGCCCTTAAAATGAAACAACAGCGCCGCCTCGATCTCTTTCTGCTCGAGGCCGATGAGCTGGGCAATTGCGCCGACATACACCATATTTGCGATATAGCTGCGAAGCTTGGGGTCGGCCTCACTGGCCTTCGCCATTTCCTTTACCGGGATTTTGTAGTAGCTGATGTCGGTGCGGCTGACCGGCAGCTTGAGATCATCGGCATACATGAATACACCACCGGGCGCCACATTGCTGTGATCGTCGAGCACGGTGTCGTTGTTCAGCGCGATCATGATCTCGGTCGTTTCGCGGCGGCCGATATATCCGTCCTTGCTCAGACGAATGGTGTACCACGTCGGGCGGCCCTGAATGTTGGAGGGAAATTGGTTTTTGCCGCTGACAGGAATGCCCATCTTGAAGAATGCGCGCAGCAGGGCGAGATTGGCAGTTTGGCTGCCAGAGCCGTTCTTGGTAGCCGCCGTGATCGAAAAGTCGTTGATCACCGGTGCACGCTCGGCCACGCCACTCGCGGGCGCCTGAACGGGTTGTGATGAAAGGTTATCGGGGGCTGTTAAGTCTCTCAGCATTGAATTGATTTTCTCCTAAACCATCTCGGGTTCAAGTAGGATGTGTATCTTTCGCCCGCCGCAAGGGCAGGGCGTATATGCTAACGCGGGGTGAGCCGCTTGCGCTCCCTCGCAGTTGCGCCGGCGCCGTTGGCTGTGCTGTTTGCTTCTTTGTCGTGCGCCGCGCCATTACCTGCATGGCCGTGAGCGTTGGGTGAGGAATTCGCCGCGTTGGCTGCGTTGGCCGCGCCGTTACCCACAGGGCCGTGGCCGTTGGGTGCGGGATGCGTCTTGTTGGCCGCGTCGGCCGTGTTAACAGCGTTAGCCGCGTCGGCCACGTCGGCGGCGTCGGCGGCGTCGGCGGCGTCGGCGGCGTCGGCGGCGTCGGCGTCATTTGCTTCGACGGTGCGGTTGCGGGTTAGACGCGAACTGGGCCGCTTTTGAAGCAACTTGGTGTGCTGGACCAGCAGCTGGTATGCTTCGTCAATATCCCCTGCGATGATGCTATTGACGATGCCTTCGTGATAGGTCCACACTTCATGCAGGTAGTCGATGTCGGCAAATACGCTCAGGCCCTCGGCCTCATAGGCATCCCAATACGCTTCCAACAGACCGCGCACAAACGGGTTGTCCAGCCGCTTGTAAATGGTCAAATGCAGGTCGCGGTGTTCAGGGTGGGGGATACGGGCCGGCGCGCCTTCGAGTTTGGCCCAAGCGCGCTCGATCAAGTCTTTGAGGTGGGCGCAGTCCTCATTGGTAAGCAGCGAGACGGCTTGGTGAAAGAAGCCGAACTCGACATGGGTGCGAAGCTCACTAAAGGCGTCGAAGCGCTTGTGGTCCTGAGCCAGGGCATACAGTAGGCTGAAGCGAACGGCCGGCGCAAAATCAAATTCGGCTAGCCTAATACCCGTGCGGGGTTTGATGTCAACGAGGCCCATGACCCGCGCAACCTCGAGCTGCTCCCGCAACTTACCCGTGCTGACATTTAACTTCTCGCTCAGCTCTTTTAAGGCATCGAGCTTGGCACCGGCTTGCAGCCCTTGCTCGACAACGTGGTTGAGCAGATCGGAATCTCGGAGCGTTGACATAACCAACTGTTCGGATGAATACAAATAATCTGATTCATCCAATGATTTAGATAAATTATATCGATCCGGGCGCGGCTGTCAATGCCCACTGCAAGCGCCCTGATCCAATAGTCCTGCGTGAGCATCGGCAGACAACACCAGACGCCGTCTGACAGTAGCAGACGTCCATGAGTCTGCTCACGCTGAACAGATCGATGTTGCTCACACGGGCATTTGAGCGGTTGTGCTGGTTACTGCGAGGCCACACAAGGTGATTCGCTGTCGCGCAGCCATAGGACCATCATCGCTTCCGTCGCTGGGCCAGACCACGCGCCTGTGGGCAACCCTCCTATTCGATCCAGTTCGATCCAGGACTTCGGTATTTTGCCGGATGCGATAAACCCAAAAATTGAACAATTAAGCCATTGAACGATTGGAACGTTTGAATGACCAAACAACGACAACTCGTCGCCTGACCAACCCAGACATCGATCACAGATTCGATCACACCTGAACGCCTTTGGAAGCCGGGAAAGCAGGCGTTGACAAGGTGATGAGCAAGGTGGAACAACAATGACGCATGCATCGCGCTTCAGCCTAACCCGTATTGCTACGCCTCCGCACGCCGAGCCCATTCGCCGCAGGATCCGGAGCCGCCGACGCCCTTGGATGATGATTGCTAGCGCCATGTGCGCTAGTGTCACAATGATCTCTGGTCTGTCTGGCCTACTGGGCCTGCCCAGTCTATCTGACCCGCCAAAGCTCGCCCATGCCGCCGCGGTGGCTGGCAAGATCACAGGCCTGGCCTTCCGCGACTACAACGCCGATGGCGTGCAGAACGCAAACGAACCCGGTGTCCCGGGTATCACGGTCACGGCCTATGACAAGGCGGGCACGGCTTCGGGCACGGCAACGACTCTTTCCGATGGCACCTACGCAATCGTGACGACTGGGACCGGCCCTTATCGGGTCGAATTCACCAGCATCCCGTCTTTTCTGCAGTCGGGTCCAACCGGTGCAAACTCTGGCACGACCGTGCAATTTGTGCCCGATGGCGGTGCGAGCAATGTCAGCCTGGGCCTGCTCAACCCGCGCGACTACACCTCGCCAAATGCCCGCATCGCAACCTCGATTTTTCGCGGCGGTGACCAAACGAGTGGCAATGCCACGATCGTGTCGCACCCGTATTTTGCGGCTTCACGCCCGCCCGACAACTTAACGACCCATGCCACCGATGTTCAGGCCGGCAGCACGTATGGTCTGGCCTACCGGCGCTCGACGCGTGACTTGTTTGCGTCGGCCTATACCAAGCGCGGTGCTGGTTTTGGCCCAGGTGGCATCGGTGCGATCTATAAGATCACGGCCTCAGGCGTCGTTTCGGTGCTGGTCAACCTCGGCAGTGCGGTCGGCACATTCACCCGAAAGCGCAGTTTTGCTCTGGACGGGACTCCATTTGACGACGAAGCATATGCGCTCGTCGGCAAAAGTGGTTTTGGCGGCCTTGACATTGCGGACGATGAACAGGCGCTCTGGACGATCAATTTGGCCGACCGCTCGCTCTACAAGATTGACCTGGCCGTGGCTGAGACTGCACCAGGCGGCACGGCTGGCGTTACCAAAATCGGCCCACCGCCCGACCCTGGCTGCGTGACTGGTGTCGCGCGGCCGTTTGGGGTGTCGGTCAAAGATGGAGTCATCTATGTCGGCGGCGTGTGCACCGGCGAAAACAGCCCAACAACACCTGCCAAAGGCATGCTCGAAGCGTTTGTATATCGCTATACGCCGTCCGGTGGCTGGAATCCCTCACCCATCATCCGCTTTTCGCTTGCTTACCCGCGCACCTGTTCGGATGTTTGGAGTGCCTATCAGCCGGCCGTGCCCTGCGCCAAGACCGGTCAAACAGGCGCATCTGCCCAATGGCGGCCATGGTATGACGCGCTGCCAAACACGAGCGGCGGCTATGCCTTTAGCGCCCAAGCGTTTGATGGGTCGGTCGCTGACCCACAACCCATGCTGACCGGGATTGCCTTCGATGGCAGCGACATGATCTTGGGGTTCCGTGACCGCTTCGCCGACCAGATTGGCTGGCAAGACCCGGGTCCGGGTGGCAAAGGCAGCTCACCCTTTGGCCAAAACAACCTGAGCGTGATTTCGGCCGGTGACATTCTGCGCGCCGGCTCGTCTGGCCCCGGCCAGTGGCAGATCGAGGGCAATGCGTCCGGCACAACCTTCGGGCCGGGCGCACACGTGGGTGACGGCTCTGGGCCATGCGCCGATGCAGCCCAAACGCAGTGCGGCGAGTTCTACAACGACAACTTCAACTTGGGTGCAGACACTGCCCACGATGAAACCACGCTCGGGGCGCTGGCCCAGGTCCCTGGGGCGGGTGAAGTCGTGAGCACCCTGTTTGACCCGTTCGACGTCTATACCGGTGGCACGGTGCAGTTCAGCAGAAGCACAGGCCAGCCCGTGCGCGCCAACACGGTCTACAAGAGCAAGTCGCCCACCACGCCATCACAAAACGGGGAGCCATTTAGCAAGGCCAACGGCCTGGGTGACCTCGAGATCATCTCCGACCCGGCGCCGATCGAGATCGGTAACCGCGTCTGGCTCGATACCAATGGCAATGGCATCCAGGACCCGGGTGAGCCAGGCATCCCAGACGTGACGGTGCGGCTATATCGCCCGGGCGTCGGGGCCGACTGCATCCCGGGCACTGCCGATGACAACCAGTCGATCGCCCGAGCCGTGACCAACGCGAATGGTGAGTATTACTTCCGCACCGGCTCCGGGCCGGACACGCAACTAGACGCGGTGGGCTTGGTCGATGGTAGCCAGTGTCCCTTGCAGCCAAACGGGACGTATGAGATCCGGCTGGACAATGCTGGCGACTACAGCCCGGACAACCCGCTGGCAGGCCTGACGCTCACGGCCAAGAACGCGCGCCTGACGCCCGGTGCCTCCCGCCTAAATGACAGCGATGCGTCGTATGTGGGCACCACCGCTATCATCACCTATACCACTGGCCCGCAATATGGCACCAGCGATCACACCCTCGACTTTGGCTTCGTGCCAGGCTTATCGCTTGGGAATGAGGTGTGGTTTGACACCAACAACAACGGCCGCGTCGATCCGCTTGAAGCCGGCATAGCTGGGGTGACGCTGACGTTGTTCGCGGATACGAACGGGAGCGGCGTGATCGACCCGGTCACCGCGACGCCGATCGCCACTCGGACGACGAATAGCGCTGGCTTCTACCTATTTACCGGTCTCAAGCCGGGTGGCTATGCGGTGTGTATACCCCCTTCCAACTTTGCTGCGAGCGGGGCGCTGGTGGGTCGCTTTTCTAGCGGCGTGAGCATGGGCGCAAATGGGGTGATCACCGAGACGCCGCCGCCTGCCCCTGATACCAATGTCGACAACGATGACAACGGTGCCTACCAGACGTCTGGTTTCTGTACCAGTGGCGTAGCCAGCGGGGTGATCCATCTGGCAGGCAATGAGCCCACGGATGAGGTGCCGGCGAACGCGGGTGCAACCCTGCCCGGCACGACGCCCGGTCTGACCGACCCCACGCCCAACAACGATAGCAACCTGACACTCGACTTCGGCTTTTATCGGGCCACAATCGGCAATCAGGTCTGGTTTGACACCAACAACAACGGCGTGCGCGATGCGACCGAAAACGGTGCGCCAAATGTCACGGTGAAGCTCTTGGCCGCCGGCGGCGTGACCGAGATCCCAGTTGGGCCCGACGGCATACTTGGCACCGCCGACGACGCGCCAGGGGGCATGCTGACCGACGCCAGTGGTCATTACACCTTCACCGTGCCGCAGGGTAGTTATATCGTGCATGTCACGCCGCCCGCGGGCTACGTCAGTTCATCCGGCGCCAGTAGTCAGTATGAGCCGGCGCCAAACCCCAATAACAATATCGATGACGACGATGATGGCACGCTCATTACCACTGGCGCGTTCTCAGGCACGATCGCGAGCCAGGTGCTGACGCTCACCGCTGGGACAGTCCCTGGGGTTGCGAACGCCATTGATAACGCGACCGGCACCACCCGCAATCCCACCCTCGACTTTGGCCTTGTCAAGCCCATCGACCCCAATTCATATAGCTTGGGCAACCGGGTATGGCTGGACTCGGGTGTGGGCGCACACGGCAACAACGGGATTATGGACGCTGACGAAATCGGGATGCCGGGCATCACCGTTACGCTGTATTTCACCGGCGCTGTCGGCGGCCCGACACCGGTGCAGACGACGACCACCGATGTGCACGGCTACTATCGCTTCGATGGTCTCGTCGCCGGTGACTACTTCATCGAAGTGCCACTCCTGCCGGGCTTTTCGGCTAGCACGGGTGCCGGCAATGAGACGAACCCCAACAACGATGCAGACCGGAACAACAACTGTGTGGCGGTTTTACCGGGCGTCGTCCGCACGAACCCAATCACGCTTGGCCCAGGCCCAAGTGAGCCGGTGGGCGAACCGGATGTCTTGCCCGAAATCGGCCAGGGCACGCGCGATGACCATGCCAACATGACCCTGGACTGTGGCTTGATCGCGCCGCCCATGAGCATTGGCAACCAGGTGTTTGATGATCGCAACAACGATGGTGCGTTTGACCCGGCGGCCGAGGTTGGCTTGAACGGGGTCGTGCTAAATCTGTATACAGATCTAAACTCCGACGGGGATGTCAGCGGCCTGGAATTTGACACGCCGATGCTGACGACGACGACCTATGCCTCCGGCACGCTCGGCGGGTTCTACCTTTTCAAAGGTATCCCGCCGGGCACATATGTGGTCGAGATCGCCTGTAGCAACTTCGACCCTGGTGGCATCCTGGCTGGGTATACGTCCTCAAGCGGCAAAGTGGGTAGTAAACTTGGCCCATACGAGCCATCCGGCAATCCCAATGATCCGAACTTTGAGGCGGACACGCTCGACGTGGGTAGCCTAGTGACGACTGCCCGGGGCAAGACCTGCATCCGCACGCAGCCGTTCACGATGGTGCCGGGGACTGAACCAACCGTCATTGGTAGCGGCCACGACACCAGTGGCAAGGCCCATGACGGCATCGCCGACGAAGTCGAGATCCCCCAGTTTGTCAACGACTTCACTACGCCCGATGCAAACAGCAACCTCACTATCGACTTTGGCGTATTCAAGCCCTACTCAATCGGCAACCGGGTGTGGTTGGACAAGAACGGCAATGGCCAACTCGACCCGCTCGAACCTGGTTTGCCTGGCGTCAACGTGCGGCTGTATTCGATTACAAACACGTTGCTGACCACGACCACCACTGACAGTCAGGGTTACTATCGATTTGACTTCTTGACATCTGGTCAATATGTGGTCGAGGTCGAAGATCCAGTCAACCCAAACCCGTTGCCCCCGCCAGGATCAGGCTACGGCTTTATGCGTGTGAGCCCTGTCCATGGGGGTCTGAGTGTCGACAGCGTCAACAAGGGCGTCATGACGACGACGGTGAGTGGCAAACCGGCCACCCGCAGTCTCACGATCACCCTCGGCAACGCCGCTAGCGGCGACACCGAGCCGGTCGGCGAAACCGACCTCGAGTCGAATCTCGAAGGGGCCGCTATCGACGGACGGTATAACGCGACGATCGACTTTGGCTTTTACGAGCCGCTGGAATTTGGTGATCGTATCTTCGACGATGCGACCAACAAGGGGCGGCGTGTGTCGGGTGAGAAAAACGGCATCGTCAGCGCCACGCTCAAACTTTACAAATACGACCCGACGGGCGGCGTGACGGGTATCTGCACCTATCAGAACCCGATCTCCACCACCCGGCCCAGCACGGCCGTGGCCACCTTCTCCGATTACCATTTCACCGATCTTGCGCCGGGTGCCTATGTCGTCGAAGTGGTGCTCGATGCGAGCCTGAAGGACTACACCAGCTCGAGCGGCATACAAGGCTCGCCATACACCGGGCCGTATGAGAATTTAAATGGCAACGTCATCGACCCAAACGACGGACCTGGTGGGGGCATCAACAACGACGACAACGGCTGGACCTGCCCAAACGGCCGGGTGGTGAGTTTGCCATTCGTGCTGTCCAGCCGCGACGAGAACGCGCTTGACAGTGTGACCAACCCGGACGTGAATAACACCCTCGATTTTGGCTTCTTCCGGCCGCTGAGCATCGGCAACCTAGTCTGGAATGACTTGAACAACAATGGCATTTGGGACCCAGGGGAGCCGCCTATCCCGGGCGTGAAGGTGAGTCTAGCTTGGGACGCGAACCACGATGGTGTCCTCGATGCCAGCGAGCTAGCCGCGCCGATCCTAACGACCACAACCGACGTGAGCGGCCTGTATGTATTCAAGGGCCTGGGCGCCGGCACCTATGTCGTCGAACTGGATGCCAGCAACTTTGCCCCGGGCGGGGCGCTATCTGGTTTCCGCTCGAGCACGGGTGCGGGGATCGGCATGATCGGCCCGTTTGAGCCCCCGCCGGATCTAAGTACGAATACCGCCGACAATCACGACAACGGCACGTTTGACCCGGCGACCAAGACGATTCGGAGTGCGCCCATCAAGTTGGCCGCGGGCACCGAACCAAAAGGCGAGAGCCCGAACAATGACCCGTCAACCCCGGACAAGAACAACAATCTCACCGTCGACTTTGGTGTATTTCAGCCGTTTAGCATCGGCAACCGGGTATGGCTGGATGCCGATAGTGATGGGCAGCTGACGCCCGGTGAGCCAGGCTTGCCAAATGTCCTGGTCAATCTGTATGCCCGCGACACAATCACCAGGCTCGCGCAGACGACGACCGACGCGCATGGCTACTACCGTTTTGATGGGCTGCGGGCGGGGGACTACATCGTTGGCCTGGATGCGAGCAACTTCTTCACCGCGAGCGAAAAATCGGCACCCCCGCTTCTTGGCTATGTCAGCAGCGCACCCGATGATATCAGCGCAAGTAGCGGTATCGACAACAACGACAACGGTTTGGGTGTCATGCCCGATCGGGTCGTCGGCATTCGGAGCGACATCGTGACGCTTGGGCCGGGCGGCATCGAGCCGACGGGTGAGACGGACCTTGCGCCTGGCCCTGACCCACAGGGTGCCGATGATGCGTTTGCCAACATGACCATCGACTTTGGCGTGCATCTGACGGCGACATTGGGTAATCGGGTGTGGATTGACACCAATCGGAACGGTATCGCCGATCCGTCTGAGCCACCTGTGCCGGGGGTAAAGATCTCGCTCTGGTCGATGAGCAACACGGTCGTCGCCACGACCACGACGGATGCCGCAGGCTACTACACCTTTAGCAACATCGCGCCCAATACCTATCAGATCTCGCTGGATCTGCCGCCGGGCTATACCTATACCGTTCAGACGACTACCCCAAATGCCGACAACGTCAGCCACATCGATCCGCGCACCGGCCGCACCCCGCCCGTGACGCTGCATGTGGGCGACGTGAACCTGACCATAGACATCGGCATCATCACTAATCCGACGGCGGTGACGCTGTCGCGTTTCCGGGCCAGCGCACAGGCCGACGGTGTCAACGTCGAATGGCAGACGATGCTCGAGCGTGAGACATTTGGATTTGTGCTGTTGCGAGGCGAGAGCGACGATGTGGCGCTTGCCATTCAGGTGACGCCGGATTTGATCGTGGCCCATGGCACCACCGGTGGTGCGAGTTACAGTTTTGTCGATCACACTGCTGATCCAACCCGTCGCTACTGGTATTGGCTGCGCGAGGTCGAATTGAGTGGTGGGCACCAGACCTATGGCCCAGTCATGCTTGATTCCCTGTCATTGACGCCGACACGAACACCCCTTCCAAAGTGGCCAGGGGATGCGGTGCCGGCCTCCGGGTCCACGTCAGCGCCAGCAACCCAGGTCGCCGCCACACCACTTCCGACACCCAGTGTGGGCGGCGTGCAGGTGAACGCGATTGCCACGGCCCAGGCGACCGCCCAGACACCTGCTCCGCTAACGGTGCAACCCGCCGAGCAGCCGGCCCTGGCTCAAGGGCCGCACCCTTCGGCCGCCCTTACGGGCACAAACAGCGTCAGTGTGCCGGTCCCGGGTGGGCAGGCTGATGCCCAGATAGGCACTCGGCCGGATGCCAAAGGGGCGAGTGCCGATGCGTCCAACGCGAGCGGGAAGTCTGCCCCCGCACCGATGCCGACCGACGCGCGCACCAGTGTTCTTACCAGCGCGCATGAATCGATTGACCCGCCCACAGTGAGTGGCGCGGACGTTGGGGCGGCGCCCAGCACACAACCGGACGTGCAAGGGCTTGAACAGGCCGTGCGTGTCGTGCGTTCGGCTCCACCTGCCCAGGCCCAAATTCTACCGGCGAGCGCTTCGACGCCAGCGCGCATCTCGGCCGGGGATATATCCGCAGCGCCCCCCCTATCGTTTGGGGGACTGACCGCGCTTAGCGGGCTGATATTGGCCGTACTGGGCGCGGGCATGGCTTGCGCCGCGACCATCCGGCATCGCCTCTCACGCGCCACGCGCGCCGTGAATGCGGGCCGTCAAGACAGCGACAAGGGTAAGAACGGCAGGATCGTATCGTAAGGCTGCTGCCTTGGCCTACCTGCCCGGCCAGCATCAGGCACATCAGAGGCTACAACTGGTCCATAAGGATCGGGTTGTAGCCTCTCGTTCGTTTGGGTATCGTATCGCGCGGGGTGAGAAGCGGTGTGGCGCTAACCGGACATTGGCCGGAGCGCTCTGGTATCAGCGTCGTTCTGACGCAGGTGCATCTGTAGGACGACCAGCCGACAAGCCAAGAACGGCACAATGTGATATCTTTGGGCCGTCCGCACCGTCCGTATAGACGGCACCGCTGGCGTTGCTCCCTACACCAGACAGAAGCCAGCGTGCATCTAAGTCCTGTAAGCTGTGTCAGACTTGGTCAGACCTGATCAAGCAGCGAAACGTCATCAGCCGAGGCCGTTAAATGTCATATGACACACCGCGCAGCGCTGATATAAAATAATGGTGCCTGTTTAGCTTTACGAGGTAATCAAGTTAATGCTCCCTCCAGCAACGCAAGACGCCAAACTCATCAGTGATCTGTTTAACCTGATTTTCATTTTTGCGGTCCTGACCTTTGTTTTGGTCGAAGGGTTACTCATCTATTCGGCCGTCAAGTTCCGCCGCCGCAGCGAGACTGAAATGCCCGTGCAAGTGCACGGCAGCCGCACGTTCGAGTTGGTCTGGACCGTCATTCCGGCCGTGCTCGTGGCGGTCATCTTTGGACTGGCAGTCAATACGATGAGTCAATTGACCGGCGCGGGCACCGTTTCAAACCCCATCCCCCATACCCACGCCATCACCGATGCCGAAGCGAAGCGACGGGTCGAAAGTGCCCAACCCGTCGATCTGGTGATCAATGTGACCGGCCGCCAGTGGGTGTGGCAGTTCAAATACCCGGGCAACCAAGCCGTCAGTGTGAACCAGGAACTGGTCCTGCCGGTTGGTAAGACGGTGCGGCTCGATATGACCTCGGTCGATGTGATCCATGCCTGGTGGATTCCAACCCTCGGGCCGATGATCTATGTCAACCCGGGGGAATTGTCATATGTCTGGATCAAGGCTGACCAACCGGGCGTCTACAAGGGTCAGTGCAACATGTATTGCGGTGTTTCACATGCCGGCATGCTGGCTGACGTGAAGGTCGTGCCCCAGGCCGAGTTCGACGATTGGTTTGCCAAACAATCGGCGTCGAGCGCGCCCGCGCCAGTGGCCTCTAAGCCGCAACCATGACGATCCGGAACGATGGCAGCGCCGGACGACGATCCTGCTCGATGTAAAGACTAAGGTCAGATGGACAGATAGTCGGATAATTGTGAAATTTGGGTAATCGGTTTCGGCTAACTTTTTCGAAAACCTATGGCATCTATAAGCATCCCCGTTTCAGCCCGTAATCGCGTGAACACCGGCCTGCTAAGCTGGCTGGCGACCGTCGATCACAAGAAAATCGGCATCATGTATATGGTGATGTCGTTTGTCTTTTTTTGTTTTGCGGGCATCTTGGCCTTGCTCATCCGCTTACAACTGGCCGTGCCGAGCAATACGCTGATCGACCCGCAAACCTATAACCAGCTCTTCACCATGCACGGGACGACCATGATCTTCCTGTTTACCATCCCGATGCTGGTGGGTGGCTTTGGCAACTACTTTGTGCCGCTCATGATCGGCGCCCGTGACGTGGCCTTCCCACGCCTAAATGCCTTTAGCTTTTGGATCACGCTCGGCGCTGGTCTGGTGATGTTTGGCGGTTTCGTGGTGGGTGCCCGGTCGGATGCGATGTGGACGGCGTATGTGCCGTATTCCACCCGGCAGTTCTCACCCACGTCCGGCATGGACATTTGGCTGATCGGGTTGATTTTGACCGGGATTGGCAGCACGCTGGGCGCGGTGAACTTCCTGGTGACGGTCCTGAGCTTGCGCGCTCCAGGCATGACGGCTTGGCGTGTCCCGATGTTTGTGTGGGCGATGGTGACGACCGCGACGATGGTGCTGTTTGCCACGCCGGTGCTGACGGCGGCGCTAATCATGTTGGTTGCCGACCGCAACTTCTCCACCCAGTTCTTTACCACCAACAACGCCCGGTTGTGGCAACATATGTTCTGGTTCTATAGCCACCCGGCGGTCTACATCATGGTATTGCCGGCCATGGGCATCATCTCGGAGATTTTGCCCGTGTTCTCGCGCAAACCGCTCTTTGGTCTCAAGGCGGTCGTGATCAGCACGGTCCTGATTGGCCTGCTCGGCTTTATGACCTGGGTGCATCACATGTTCGTCAGCGGCGTCGACCCGGCCGTCGAACGCTTCTTCATGTTTACCACCATGGTCATTGCGGTGCCGACCGGCGTCAAGATGTTTAACTGGATTGCCACCATGCTGGGCGGGTCGCTGAATATGAAGACGCCGCTGCTGATGGTCTACGGATTCTTAAGCACATTCGTCATCGGCGGCATCAGCGGTGTGATCCAAGGCGCGATCCCGGTCGACGAATATGTGCACAACAGCTATTGGGTCGTAGCGCACTTCCACTATGTGCTGTTTGGCGGCAGCGTGTTTGGCATTTTTGCTGGTTTGTATTACTGGGTGCCCAAGATGTTTGGCCGGATGTTGAACGATAAGCTGGGCAAGCTGCAGTTCTGGCTGATGTGGATCGGCTTTAACACCACCTTCTTCCCGATGCATATCCTCGGTCTCGAAGGCATGCCCCGCCGGATCGCGACCTACGCAGCTGACCGTGGCTGGGCCATCCCAAACCTCATCGCCACCATCGGCGCCTTTACCATCGCAACATCGGTCCTGGTGTTCATCATCAACGTCATCCGGACGACGCGCACAGGCGAACGCGCCGGTGACGATCCATGGGAGGGTAACACGCTCGAATGGATGACATCCTCGCCGCCACCGGAATATAACTTTAAGGACATCCCCGAGGTTAGTAGCGAGCGACCGCTGTTTGACCGACGCATGCAGGGGCTGACACACTGACCGTGAACGCGCTTCAAGGCACACACCCGACTCGGCCCAGAGTCGGGTTTTCTGTCCTCCGCTTGCTTGCCCAGGTCGGCATGATCGCGACCCTCGCGCTTATGGTCGTTGGCAACATTGCCCGCGCCTCAGGCCCAGCGTGCCTTGACTGGCCGCTGTGCTATGGCAGCGTCCTGCCCTTGGCCAATGCGCAGGCGTTGGTCGAGGTCGTGCATCGTGGCCTGGCGGTGGTCACAGCTGGCGTGCTGATGGCGTTGTTTGGTGCAAGTTACAGACTCGCTCTTGAGGCACACCCGCACGCCCAGGTGCCCATTCAGCTCAGGCAATATAGCGGCTTAGCTCTGGCCCTCATGCTGACCCAAGTCGCGCTCGGCGCAGCCATCTCGATGTTTGGTCGTTCGCCGCTGCTAGCCGTGGGGCATTTAATGGCTGGGTTGGCGCTGCTCGGCGTCGTGACCGCGGCCTACGCACTTGCGCGCTGGCCCGAGGCGCAGGACCGACAGGCCGATG
>Ga0075021_10000226_pt1 | contig 31465 bp, 28 predicted proteins | sample ColStrG_CSR_2012_FD_72749 | JGI IMG/M metagenome (GOLD analysis project Ga0075021, IMG submission 72749) | Freshwater sediment microbial communities in response to fracking from Pennsylvania, USA - Cold Stream Run_MetaG_CSR_2012 | ecosystem: Environmental > Aquatic > Freshwater > Creek >...
ACTCGGGGATCAGGGTGTACCAGTTCCGGCGGATATCGTGCAGAATACGCGTGAGATAGGGGCCGAAATCCACGCCCATTGTGTCGCTAAGGACGTCTAAATCGCTGGTCACGCCTCCTTGGCGTCCTTGCGACAGGCCGTTGTCGCCGTTGTCACCAAAGGTGCCGCCGCGGTTAGCCGCGGCCGCCCGCGCTGCCTGCTCCACTGCGGTTCCAGCGGAGACTGTGCCGCCAAACAAGACCTTAGGTCCCTCGGGGGAGGGCTTAACCTCCGCGAGCTCCTGGCGCGGCTGAGGATGATCTTCGTGCGGAGCGCTCGGTTGATTGGGGCCCGGCGCGCTCTGCGCGGCTGTTTGTGTTGGACCTTGTGCGGCTTGGGGCGCTGTTGTGCCCTTGGCTCCGGCCCGCGCGCTTTGGATGATCTTCTGTAACTCCTTTGGATCTAGCGGCGTGCTGTGGGTCGCCACTCGGTCTTTGTCGGAAATGATCTTGGTGTCTGGACGCTTCGCGATCTTCTGCGCGTCGGACGGTAGTTCAAGGAATGTAGCGTCATCCTGCTTCATCCAATTGGGAGCAGTGAGAGGCGTATGGGAGGCAGGAAAGAAGCGTATGAACTTGTCGGCATTCCAAAATACCGCGAAAAACAGCACGTGCGCTGCCACGGAGATCCAGAAAGCTTCACGACGCCGCGAGCGGGATAGCTCGTCCTGCAGGTCAAGCAAGAGTTTGGGCGGGTCGAAAACCTCGGAATTGCGGTACGCATCTTCCCAGTGGTTGGGGTCGTAGAGTTCGGTGCCGGTGGACCGAGGCGCGGGCTTCGGCGGGGGAGCCGAAGGGTCGCGGGGCGGAATTTGGGTCGTCGACATCAGCAGAGGATGTTAGGGCCGCTTCCGGGGTGGCCCGAAGTTCAGGCGCAAGTGCATCAATTTGGGCATTTTTCCGGGTACTTCCATTGTCGCATCCTTGCGCATTTTGTGCGAAAAACGAAAGTTACGGAAGCTTGCTGCGGCATCCAAAGCGTCACCTGAGTCGTTTCCCGTCGTCGCCGGTGCTTCGTAGACGCGAACACGAATCGAAGGCAACCTATTGCGTGCTTGGCACTTGGATGCGCTGTCCGTGCTCTCGGATGGCCGATAAAATATCGAGCGCGAGGGCGAGCGCGCGACGGCCATCTTCAAGAGGGACAACGGGTTTGGTGCGGGTGCGGACTGAGTTGAGGAATGCACGCAGCTCAGCGCGCAGAGGTTCCTCGGCGCTGATCACGGGCTTTGCCACTTTGATCATGGAATCCGGTTGCCCCGGGACAGGATTCGTACCAGAAGGGTCGACCGTGAAGACCAGCAAGTCCTGTCGTCCGTAGTCGATGGAAAGATACTGGTGCGCCTGAAAGAACCGCACCTTGCGAACCCGCTCGGTCGAGACGCGGCTGGCTGTCAGATTCGCCACGCATCCGGAGGCGAATTCCAGACGGACGTTGGCGATGTCCACTTTGTTCGTCAAAACCGGCAAACCCACAGCGTGCACGCGTTCGACCGGTGAATTCACGAACGACAGGACAATGTCCAGGTCGTGGATCATCAAGTCGAGGACGACATCGACGTCCAGCGACCGCGGCGTGAACACGCTCATGCGGTGAATCTCGAAAAACAGCGGCTGCTGGAGTAAAGGATAGGTTGCACGGACGGCGGCATTGAAGCGTTCCAGGTGGCCGACCTGGGCAATGCGCTGGTGTTGTTTGGCGATTTGTATCAACTCGTCCGCTTCGGCCAGAGTTGCCGCGATCGGCTTTTCGATGAGTACGTCGACGCCCGCTTCCATCAAAAGGCGTGCCGTCGCAAGGTGATGTTGTGTCGGAACCGCGATCGAAGCGGCTTGCATTTCGTTCCAGGTCAGCAGCTGATCAACCGATCCGAAGGCGCGCGCCCCAAATTCTTTAGCAATGGCATCGGCACGAATAGGGTCAGCATCCACAATCGCAGCGAGATGGACCGGCTCGCCTTGTTGCTCGAGCTCGTGATAGACGCGAGCGTGATTGCGCCCAAACGCGCCTGCACCTACGACGGCTACATCAATCCGGGAAGTTGAATTCAGGGAATACTCCGGCGTCGCGATTCGTTAAGAATTGATTGTCGCAGTTTGGCGAGAAATTGGGAATTCGGGGAACTGGGCGAGGAGGCAGCCCGATCCCCAATGCGCCCAGGGCTTTTCACCGAGATACGAGTCGGAGACTATGGTGCTCTGTTCCGAAAGAGGCGGCGTCTCAACCGCGAGACAGATGCAGCACGGTTTCCAGATGGTAAGTTTGAGGGAAGAGATCGATCAGGTGGGCCTCCAGTACACGATACCCGCCTTGGATAAGGATCGCCAGATCGCGCGCCAAGGTTGCCGGGTCGCACGAGACATAGGTGATACGCGTGGTTCTACTCTGCGCCAAACTTTTGGCGACAGCAGCGCCTAAACCCGTGCGTGGAGGATCAACAACGACCAGGTCGGCAGCCAGCTTCTTACCAGTTTCGTTCAGGTACGATTCCGTTGTCGCACGGAAGGCTTTGACGTGAGGTGGAGCGTTGCGGCGCAGGTCGCCAAAAGAGAGCGGAGAAGATTCCACCGCAACGACACGTTGAAAATTCGCCGCCAGCGGTAAGGAGAATAGTCCAACGCCCGCATAGAGGTCTAAGGCGGTTCCTCCGGTCGCAATCTTTCCCGATGGTCCCTCGCCCGCTGGTCCCTCGGTAACGATACGTATCAGTTCTGAAACAAGATGTCGGTTGCTCTGGAAGAATGCTCCAGCGCTGACTTGATAAGCGTGCCCGCCGATGTTGTAGGTGAGCGATCCGGTTCCTGCGAGGACTTTTGGCTTGGTCGGCTCCGGCTCCGGTTGCTTGCGCGAAGGAGTTCGTTCGCTTACGACTGCGACGGACTCGAGGGCCGTCAAATCGGCCTGCAGCAGTTCAATCAGGGGCTGGGGAAAAACTTGGCCGTCCGCAGCCTGGTGAAAGACTGCCATCAGCTTGGTGTCTTCGGCATCGGCGAACAGCTCGACCTCGCGCAAGAACGATGGGATTTGTCCGTCGCGGCCCTGGTTCCAGAGCGCCTGCAATGCACGCTGGAGCAGTGGCGAGACGATAGGGCACTCTTCCACCGCCAACACTTCTTCCGACGCGAAGCGCCGGTAGCCCAGTCTGAATCCACCGTCGTGACGCAACGCCAGACGTGTACGGTTGCGGTAGTTCCAGGGTGGGGAAGGGTGAACAACAACTTCCGCCTCAAGCTCGAATTTTGCCAACCGCCGCAGATTCTCGCGCAGAATCTCAACCTTGACTCTTAGCTGTTCGTCGTAGCTGACGTGTTGATAGTGGCAGCCTCCGCACGCTTGGAAGTAATGGCATGCAGGGTCAACACGGTGTGGAGAGGGTTGTAGCAGCGAATCGAGACGGGCCCGTGCGAAGCCGGGATGCTGCTCGACCAGGGTTGCAGCGACTTCTTCGCCTGCAAGGACAAATGGTATGAACGCTGCCTTTCCTTTGCCGCTCCCGTCGGAAGGAAGCCGCGCCAGGCCATCACCGCCGTACACGAGTTTTTCAATCGCAAGCTGCATGTTGAGTCGGAACGACTTCCGGATTCTCCAGCATACATTGCACCCGCTCAGCATGGCTCGCGGCGATCGGCGCTATCTCAACCGTGCTATCTCAATGGATAGAGCAACGGCACGCGAGGATAGGATCCGCTCACTTGCCGCGTTCGGCGCGGAGTTCGGCGTTTCGGAGTTCGACTCCTCTAAGTCCAGCTTCAGCAATGGTTTATCTCAGCGCTGTTGCCTGCAAGACCGCGCCTTCGCGCTTTGGCACTCATCTTGCCATAACACATATCGAGCGATGAGCAACACCGTCGCTTGCCGAGGGTGGCAACACAACGAAGGGGCGCCCTCGATGAGGGGGTTGTTATGAAACCACAGCATTTGTTCTACGCGATTGCCGCGATGGTCATAGCTCTATCTGCGATTTCACATTCGCAGGCGAACGCGCCGACCATCGTGAAGGCGGATGTGCCGTTCGAGTTCACAGTTGGCGACACAGCGTTCCAGCCCGGGCACTATGAAGTCTGGCTCACGTGGGATGGACTGGTTTGGGTACGGAGCGCAAAGACTGGAGTCAAAGTCGTGAACTCGCAGACAGCGCGATCTGGAATTCCGGCGCCGCAAACGAAACTGGTGTTCCATTGCATCGGCGACCGCTATTTTCTCTCGCAGGTTTGGCTGGATGGTCGCAGCGCCGGACGTGAATTGCCGCCAACGCGATTGGAACGAGAGCTATTGAGCAAGGCCAAGTCGCAAAGCGTGGATATCTGGGCCCGCAAATAAAGTTTTTGAACTTACCAGGTCAGAGGTTAATTTCGGGGGGAAGAGGCCTCTTACATGGTAATCCCCGCCAGAGACGCAACGGTTCTCTGGCGGGTTTTTTTATTTCTGTGGCTCGTGCAGCCGATGCTTACATGTAAAACAAACTCAACCGCGGCAAGCCCTGTTGTTCCAATAACCGCTTGTTGACGAACTGTTTGTGAAGTTGCGCGATTTGGGCGGCGGGCATCTTCCTAAGGTAAGGGGCGAGTTCACGATCAGCCGCGACGCGGAGTTGAACCAGGGTCTCGTCTGGAGCGGCAGCATGCAGCACCGCGAACAGCTTCTCTTCCATAATCGTGAGGCGTCGTTCGATGTCTTCCAGGTTCGTGGCAGGAGCCGCCTGTAGATTCTGGGCCAATTCCAGCAGTGCGCGGGCGGTTTCCGCCGCCACGACGCGAGGCGAGGCTGTGGTGCTCTCCGGTAGGTTCGCCGTCGTGAGAAGCTCGGCGTTCTTTTGCAGGAACGCGACGATTTCGGCGGTGTCCAATCCCCGTTCGGCAGATTCCGGGTTGGCTGTCCCGACAGCGGCCTCTTTCATGTCCTCGGCGGCAGCCAGCACTTCTTGCGAGCAGTACGCCAGACCGTTAATCTTGCGCGAACGCACAGGGCGCTTGGCGTAGCGCTCGAATGTGGAATCGATGCCACGCAGGACCGCTTCGAGGGGAATCCCAGCGTCTTTCCAAGTTTCAATCAGCGCCCAGTCGAGCGATGTGAGCAGCAGCGTGGAGCCGCGCTGGCGCTGGAAATGTTCTTCGATTTCCGTGAAGTAGTTGAAGTAATTCTCCACAGCGGCAGAATCCTTCAATGAACCGGTGTCGGCTTCGTGGGCCCGCTGGGCTTGCCCGATGTGGGCCGAAGCGCTAGGTTGCGTTCCCAGATAATTCGCAATCCCTCTAGCGTAAGCAACTCATCTACTTGCGCGATATGCTTGGAACCCGGCCCGATCAGTGGGGCGAGCCCGCCGGTCGCGATGACTTTGGTCTTCGGACCCATCTCGTGCAGGAGATTCTCCAGGATGCCATCCACTAGGCCCAGATAGCCATAGTAGAGTCCAGACTGAAGGCTGCCCACCGTGTTCGTGCCGATCACGCGAGCCGGCTTGCGAATATCCACGCGGGGTAGACGCGCCGTTTTCTGGAACAAAGCGTCCGCCGAGATGCCGATGCCCGGACAAATGACCCCGCCCATATATTCGCTCTTTGCGGAAACGCAATCGAACGTGGTTGCCGTGCCAAAATCCACGACGATGCAGGGGGCGCCGTATTTCTCGACGGCAGCGACCGCGTTCACGATGCGGTCGGCGCCAACTTCAGCCGGATTGTCGTAGTGCACCGGCATTCCAGTCTTCACGCCGGGCTCGATGAATAGAGGCTTCAGGCTGAAATAGCGCTCGCAAACCGTGCGCAATACCGTGTCCAGCGGCGGAACGACCGATGAGATCACGATGCCGTGAACTTCGCTGACCTCGAGGTGCGCCATGGAAAAGAGATTGCGGAAGAGCACGCCGTACTCGTCAATCGTCTGTGTCTGGCTGGTGGTGACTCGCCAGCTTGCGACCAGGCGTTCGTAGTGCTGGGTCGATTCCGCGATCACGTCCGCACGGCTGCCGGCGCGCTCAAAGACGCCAAGGACCGTATTCGTATTTCCCACATCGACTACGAGCAGCATAATTGCGTGCTCTTTCTTATTCCCTGCTCATCAGCAGTCAATTTTGGCGGTGCACCGTTCCAGAAACGATCGTGCGCAATCCCTCTGACGTTCGAACTAACAAAAATCCCCGGCTGTCCAGGCCCTCAGTTACGCCCGTAAAGCTGTCGCTTTCCTCACCTTGTATGGCACATCCGCGCGTCCAGGATGAGTGCTCCTGAAAACGCTGAAGGATCGATTCTCGAGCATCCGAGCCTGACTGCAACGCCGCATACTCGCGGTCCAGTGATTTTAGCAAAGAGCCTAGAATTTGGACGCGCGACTGGACAATCCTAGACTCCAGGTAGAGCGATGTCGCTGTTTCGCGCAATTCATCGGGAAACGATACGTGATTCACATTGAGTCCGATCCCGACCACGGCGTGGCGCACGCGCGTGCCTTCCCACTGCAGTTCGGTGAGAATGCCGCAGAATTTCTTGCCGCCCAGTTGGAGGTCGTTGGGCCACTTCAAATCGGCCACTAAGCCCGTGGTCACGTCCACCGCCGCTCGAACTGCCAATCCGGCGGCTAACGAGAGTAGCAAGACCTGATCCAGCGGAAGTTGCGGACGTAAAAGTACTGAACAGTAAATCCCTTGGGACTGCACGGAATGCCAGCTGTGACCGCCCCGGCCCCGCCCGGCGGTCTGCTCCTCCGCCAGGAAAACGCTGCCTTCCGGGGAGCCGGAAGCACCCGCCTCCAATGCGACAGCGTTTGTCGATCCCACGCTCATGGCGTGGTGAATCTTACCCGCAAAAATTGTCTCTGAGATGAGCGGAGCCAAGAGGTCGGGCAACAGCAGATCCGGCAACAGAAGATCGGGGCTCTCCATATCGTGTGATTTCTGTTGTCCCAAAAAGTTACGCTGCTGGAACGATTCGCAAACTCATATCGACAGCGGGCGCGGAGTGGGTCAAAGCGCCAACGGAAATGAAATTCACGCCAGTCTCGGCATAGGCCCGCACATTGTCCAGGCGAATGCCGCCGGAGCATTCAACCGGAACATGGCTCCCAAGTTCGTGGACACGCGCCACTGCGTCGCGCACGGTTTCCGGCGGCATGTGGTCCAACAGGATCGCCTCTGCGCCGTGTCCCAGCGCCTGGTCGAGTTGTTCTAAACTGTGAATTTCCACCTCAATCGGCTGCGTTCCGCGGCGGTTACGATGTGTACGCTCTAATGCCTCCACAACGCCACCGGTGAGAGCGATGTGGTTGTTCTTAATGAGGACGCCGTCGGAAAGATCAAGCCGGTGATTGGTGCCTCCGCCACAGCGCACCGAATATTTGTCCAGGATGCGCCAGCCCGGCGCGGTCTTCCGTGTATCGAGAATCTTCGCGTTCGTGCCCGCTATAGCGTCGACGAATTTCCGCGTCATCGTCGCGACTCCGCTCATGCGTTGCAGGAAATTCATGATCACGCGCTCGCAGGAGAGCAGCACGCGAGCGTTATGTTGGATGACGGCCACCGAGTCGCCCTTGTGCAACCGTACGCCATCAAACATTGAGGGATGAGACGTGATTCCATAGTGCGACACGACGGCGCCGTCCAATGCGGCGTAAACGTCTAAAATGCGCGCCACGCAGCCGATGCCGGCCAAAACGCAATCTTGCTTCGCAAGGATGGTTCCGGACGCACGCTGCTGCGCGTCAATGCAGGAGTAGCTCGTGGCATCGCGCGTCGCGCGATCTTCCAACAGCGCATTCTCGATGATTGCAGTAAGGCGTCGGCTGTTCCAATCCATGATTTCGTTTGGCCCTTAGCGGCCTGACGGAAGTGGGTTATTTCTCCGGCAGATCGTCGAGCGCTTTCCTGATCTTTTCTCGCAACACAATCAACTCCTGCGCGCGCTTTCGCCGACCCTCGACAACCTGCGTCGGAGCTTTCGAAAGAAATTCCACATCGCCGAGTTGACGCTGACAGCTCTCCAGTTCCTTCTCGATAGCCTCGAGTTCCTTGCTTAGACGCTGGCGCTCGGCCGCAACGTCAATCTTCCTCTCATACACAACGCGCACTTCAAACCGGGTCGTGCTGCGCGCTCCCGGGAGTTTGGCCAGCGACGACTCCACGAACGTGATCTTTTCCACGCCTGCTAGTCGTTCGACGGCATTTCGATTCTGATCCAGCAATGTGCGGATCTCGCTGTTGGCATAGATCTGCACCGGGATTTTTTCCTTGGGCTCGATCTTCAGATCGGCGCGAAGATTGCGAACATTCGCGATCAGATCCTGCAAAATCGCCATGTTCGTCTCTGCTGCCGTATCGGTCTGGCTTGCATCCGGCTGCGGATACGGTGCTAGCGCAATCGATTTGTACGGCGGCTTGCCGTCATAAATTGCGTGCCAAATCTCTTCTGTGATAAACGACATAAACGGATGCAACAGTCGCAGAGAGGCCTCAAACAGCGCCACCAAATTCTGCGACGCGGCCCGCACCGTGCCCGCGCTGGTATCGCCCAGCGCCACTCTTGGCTTCACCAGTTCGATGTACCAATCGCAGAATTCGCCCCAGAAGAAGTCGTAGATGCAATTCGCCGCTTCATGAAAACGAAACTCCTCCAGCGCTTTGTGCACCTCTCCGGCAATGGTGTTGAAGCGTGAAAAAATCCAACGGTCTTCGAGGGTAAGAGCTTGGCAGCCTTGAATCACGGCGCCCGGCTTACCGTCCGGCAAAGACTTGCGGAAGTCATCCAGTGACCAAATGCCCGCCTGTTGCGACTTGTCCACGTTCATGAACATGAAGCGAGCCGCGTTCCAAATTTTGTTGGCAAAGGCGCGGTAACCCTGCGTGCGCTCTGGATTAAAAGCAATATCCGTTCCCGGCGCAGCCATGGCCACCAGCGTAAAACGTGTCGCGTCGGTGCCATATTCCGCGATCACCTCCAGCGGGTCCATGACGTTGCCCTTGGTCTTCGACATCTTTTTACGCTCGGCGTCCCGCACCAGCGCATGAATATAAACTTGCCGAAAGGGAACGTTCCCTTGAGGATGATCTGCCATGAAGTGGCATCCCAGCATAATCATGCGGGCGACCCAGAAAAACAGAATGTCGGAACCTGTGATCAGCAGCGTAGTGGGATAAAATGCATCCAGATCTGGCGTCTTATCCGGCCATCCAAGTGTGCTAAACGGTACGAGTCCCGACGAAAACCATGTATCGAGTACATCGGAATCCTGCCGCAGACTTGCACTGCCACAGTGGGTGCACTTCTCGGGAGCCTCGCGTGCCACCATAATGGTCTTGCAGTCGTCGCAGCGCCACGCCGGGATGCGATGCCCCCACCAGAGCTGCCTCGAAATGCACCAGTCGTGGATGTTGCGCATCCACTCGAAGTACGTTTTCGCGTAGTTCTCGGGTACAAAGTTGATCTCGCCCTTTTCCACCGCTTCGATCGCACGTTCCGCCAGAGACGCAATTTTGATGAACCATTGCGTCGAAAGACGCGGCTCGACTACCGTCTTGCAGCGATCACATTTGCCCAGCGGCACCATGTAATCTTTTTCGTTCTCGATCAGTCCTTGGTCACGCAGATCCAGCAGCACGCGCTCTCGCGCAGCGTAGCGGTCAAGTCCGGCATAGACGCCCGCATTGTCATTCAGATGCCCGGTATCGTCCATGATGTCGATCTGCGGCAACAAATGCCGCAAGCCCGCCTGGAAATCGTTGGCATCATGCGCAGGCGTGATCTTCACCGCTCCGGTCCCAAATTCCGGGTTCGCCATGTCGTCCAGAATGATGGGAATCTGCCGGTCCGTCAGGGGCAGCTTAATCGACTTGCCGTGCAAATGTGTGTAGCGCTCGTCCTTCGGGTTTACGGCCACGGCAGTATCGCCGAGCATGGTCTCCGGCCGTGTCGTGGCCACCACAATAAATTCCTGCGTCCCCATCACGGGGTAGCGAATATGGTAAAGCTTACCGGGCACTTCTTCGTGCTGAACTTCCAAATCTGAAATGGCCGTCACGCAGCGGGGACACCAGTTCACAATGTACTTGCCACGGTAAATCAATCCTTCTTCATACAAACGGACGAATGCCTCACGCACGGCGCGTGACAAGCGGTCGTCCATGGTGAAGTACTCGCGATCCCAATCCACCGAAGCGCCCAGTCGCTTCATCTGATCGAGAATCGTTCCGCCGTAATGCTTCTTCCATTCCCAAACGCGTTGGATAAAAGCTTCGCGTCCCAACTGCTGGCGGGATTGCCCCTCGGTCGCCAACTGCCGTTCCACCATCAACTGGGTAGCGATGCCAGCATGGTCCATGCCCGGCACCCACAGCGCCAAATGGCCCCGCATCCGGTGCCACCGTGTGATGACGTCAATCTCCGTCTGCTCGAGCATATGGCCCATGTGCAGACTGCCCGTCACGTTCGGCGGAGGCAACATCAAGGTGAATCGTTCGCGCGTATCGGAGGCCGCTGGAGTCGGTGCCGCGAAAAGGTCTTCTTTCGTCCAGTATTCGGCCCAGCGCGTTTCAATCGCGCCCGGTTCGTAAGCTTTGGGGAGTTCGTGGGCCATAAGTCGATAAGTCACACGCCGCCACAGCTGTAAAAGAGAGCGCGCAGCAGTGTAGGGTAATTTCTGATCTTACAGGCGGAAGGAAAACGCGGTCAATCGTGGAACACTGCTTGGCTGTCTCCGCAGGCGAAAAGGGCTATTCCTTCTTAGCGGCGAGCTTGCGAGCAATCTCTTCCAGCAGTTTGGGACGCATTTCGGCGAGCATGGTATCAACAATGCTCGCGATCTCAGAAGAAGACTCGCGGGCGCCAGCTATCGAAGCGTCGGGCGTCTTCGCTTCTTCTTTGGCGCTGGCTTCGGTGACTTCCTCAATCTGGTCGGCCAATTTCGGGGCGACGACCGTATTGCGGATGTCGTGCCAGTTCGACCAGGCCGCATCCATCTGGGCCTTGGTGCGCGAGTCGATTTCGTCTTCCGGGGCGGAACGGTCCGCGCTTGGTGCCGCTTGGGGCGCAGCCGCGGAAGCTACTTCCACGAAACTATCTGCCGATTTGCCGGATGCCGCCGCGTCCTCGGCAGGGCTCGGGCTTTGCGGCCGTAGATCCTGAAACCCCGTTGAGTGTTGCGGAGTCGGGCTCGTCGCTGCCGCCGGGCGCGAAACCTCAGGCGTCAGCGATGGAACTGCTGCAAAACTCTGCGTGAACGGCTTTTCGGCGTCCGCGTGTTCTTCGGCCTTAGCCGACGAATTCGATACCGCATTGACGCCAGAAGAAGCAGCGGCCGCAACCGCAAGCGTCTCGGGTTCGGATTCGGCAGCGGGAGCAACAACGCTGGGAACATCCGATAACACCGGCTCGTCATCCACCGGAGAAGGAACATCCGGCGTAGCGAACTCAGCCAGGTTGTGGGTGTGTGAGGCCTGCTCGGCAGCGCTGATGAGCTTCGCCGCCTGCATCTCCTGTTCAAGGGAAGCGGACGCTTCCGCCGCCGTCAATTCTGCCGTCTCGGCGCGCCAACGGGGCACAGAGGTCTGTACGACGGACGCTTGCGCTGGTTCCTGCGCAACTTCCTCGGCCGCGGGAGACTTTGTTGCCACCTCTTCCGCAGGAGCCGCGGGTGTGGTCTCGACGCTGACAGCCTTCGCTGCGGGTACATCAACTTTCGCGTCCAGTTTCGCGTCGAGGCTCTGTGGATTCGCCAGCACCTCTGCGGAATATTCCGGCTCGGGTGCCAATTCTCTTCGGGACGGCGTCACTCCTTCAATTCCCGCCGCTGCTATATGTAGAACGGGCGCTTTATCGCCCTCCCCGCTCAATACTTCTACGGCAGCTTTGATGGCTGCAATTTCGTCGGGAGTAATGTCGAGCGGAAGCTCTGCCGAAGTGGCTCCTGAAGTTGCAGTCGGGGCGTTCGCCTTCGCAACCGACGATTCCTGCTTGCTCGCCTGAGCGCTGCGTTCAACCGGTGGATTCTCCGCCACCGCGTCCGCCGTAAACGAACTCTCCCGGCGCAATCCCGATGGTTCCTGCGCAACCGGAGTGATGTCGCGAAATCCGGTGCCCATCGAGAAGTCTTCTTCCGGCGGCTCCGGCTCCGCCTTTCGCGCCACCGGCATCGAGATACGATTCTTCCATCCCGTTACTTGGATCTCCGCCTCGGGGTCTGGCTCCTCGGGCACTGCGTTTGCCGCGAATGCTTTCGCCAGCGTACTTTTCCCGGCTGATTTGGGTTTCGCCGCAGGCTTGGGGTTCGCGTCTTCGATCTTGCGCATCACCGCCAACAGTTCGCTGGCCTCAAACGGCTTAATAATGAAGGCGTTGGCTTTTGCCTTAAGTGCTTCGTCGGATTTGAAGGGCTCCAGCTTGCCGACGGTCAGCAGCACTGGAATATGGGCGGTGTCTGGATTTGCCTTCAGCTGCTTGCAGACTTCCAGCCCGCTGTGCCCAGGCATATAGACGTCGAGCACGGCAATATCGGGCCTCAGCTCGTTGATCTTTTTCAGAGCGGCCGAGCCGTTGCTGACGGTAATCACTTCATATCCGGCGTCGGACAGGATCTTTTTGCCCATGTTTTGGGCAGTTACGCTGTCATCGGCAAGAAGAATCTTTCGCGACACTCGGACAGTCCTTCAGACACTCTAGAGTTAGGGGCTGACTGAAGTTATCTCGTGCCACGCCTTGAGTCAATGAGATGGGGGGAGGGTCGAGGTTACCTGAGTTTATCGAAGCCCCATAGGACGGCTATTCCGGTTCCGGCAAAAGCCTCGTAGTACGAACATTCCTGTTCATCCTTGCGCGAAAAGCGTTTTCCGTCCCAGCAGTTACCGAAGTCGTACAACCAATCGCGTCCTCGGTGAGAACTCTGTGTTCTCTGCAAGTGAATGGATCTGGTTCTTAGAATTTAGCCAAAGAGCGCTCCCAGGCTCGCCCCAATCAGCTTGTAAGCAAAGAACGTCCCTGCCACCAGCATGATCGCCGTCGAGCGCTTCACTTTGCTGTTGCAGGCAAACCCAATTCCCATCAACACAATGGTCCAAATGGCGAAAATATCAAATGCTGAGGCGATTCCATGCAGAAACTTATTCCCTACTGCCTCAAAGTAGTACGCCGGATTGGAGCCAACGGTATTGTTGATGTCAAACCCTTCCTTGTCCACAGCACCCGTCATCATGGAGGCTATGGCCAGCAAAGCGTGGATTAGCCAAGGTAGGTTTGCATACACGACGATAGCCAGAGCTACCTTGAATTTCACGCCAGCCCCAGCTCCTAGATTGAACACCCCGAGCAGCACGCCCGCGGCAATCAGGTAGGCGATCAGCGCGAAAATCGGTGAAGCATAGGAAAAACCTTTTGTGAACTTCGCCGCGAACTCGAGCTGCTGAGCCTTTTGCTCCGGCGGCAGTTTGTCGAATTGCTCCGCTCGCTTTGGCGACTTTGCCATTTCGTTCTTCGTAACTTGGGTAAACCCGATTTGTCTGTCCAGCACGACCATAAAGAGAACTATTACCAAACACAGCAATACAAACGGCCCCCACCAGGTCGCATTGCGCTGAAGGTCGGTGAATGTCTTTGAGGGAGCGATAAACGTGTTGAGAATGCGCGCGGGTTCCGACAACGGAGCATCGGAACTAAGAGTTGTTGAAACGGGATCCATGGGCCCTCCACTGCAAGGCCGAAATTGTATCGCCACGCGAACAAGATGCGCAATCGGAGAAATCGAATGTTCCCTGGAGTGCAGCGACAGGTGGCAAAGCATCCGAGTTCGCGAGCCACCCACGTTCCCCTGTGAACCCCAGTGTCCCTGGTGTGTTACGGGAAAATCGAATGTCATTCTGAGTGCAGCGATTAGGAGGACAAAGCATCGAGTTTGCGAGCCACCAGCGTCTCCCCTGTGAACCTCAGTGTCCTCTGTGGTTAGTTACGGTGCTACAATTTTCTTGAGAGCCGCTTCTTCGACTCCGAAGGAGTTCCAAGTGTTCAGATCTTTAAAGTTCAGATTTATTCTTCCCGCACTGTTTCTTTTCGTAACCACCCTTTTCGCGCAGGCCCCACCGCCCCAAAAGACAGCTCCCGCGACTAAGGTTCCTGCCGAGGCGCTCAAGGAGCCTAATCCGGTGAAATCATCGCCAGAGTCCTTAGCTCGCGCCAAGAGGTGGTGGAACATCGATTGCGCCACCTGCCACGGCAAAGAGGGTGACGGCAAGGGTGAGACTGCGACAGACATGAAGCTCACCATCCCCGACTTCACCAACCCCGCGACATTGAAAGACAAGACCGACGGCGAGCTCTACTACGTAATCAAGAACGGTCACGAGACGATGCCGGCGGAAGGCCCGCGCGTGAAAACCGAAGAAGGCTGGGACTTAGTGAACTACGTCCGATCGCTGGTAAAGAACGCGGAGAGTGAGAAAAAACCTTAAGCTCGGAATCCCTTAGGCCTCGCGCCTGTGATCCCGCCGCACAGGCCCAGACCTGGAGCGGGTTTCCGAGCCGAATGTTTCGGTAGTTCATTTACTTGTCGATATTCGGCACCATGTCTTCCAACCAGAGAACATGGTCGGCATACGACTGCAAATCTGAGGAAAGGCTAGGGTGGGAGCCGTTCAGCCAGAATTCTTTGTGAAGCTCGGATTTGATGTACGAAATAGCGTCCTCGAAATCTCCGTCGCCAGCAGAGAGAATTAGTCGTTCATAGACGCCTTGGGCGGCGAGTTTGATTATCAATGTGGCAATCCCGACATCCACACCCTTCTGTACTTGACGATCAAATAAGGCATCGCAGGACGGACACTTGTTGTGCATGTCTTTGAGTCGATAAAGCTGGACGCGCATTTTAGGCCCTTTGGGCGGAGCTGACTTGATCCAAGTGTGAAAGCCGCTCTGGGAATCCGTCGGTGGATCCGCCGTGGAATTCAGATAGTAACTTTCGTAGATCGGGCCACCGTTGTTCTTTACGAGTTCGCTCTTCAGCTTCAAGTAGTCGATACCGTTGGGGCGACCCTTGCCGTAGTTAAAGAGGTAGGCTCCATCGACAATCCAAACCGTTTTCATCGTCACCTATCCCATTCATCGTCACTTCAGAGAGAAGGATCGACGCGACGCGCAGACTTAACATACTGGAATAATCGTTGCGACACCACGAACGTTCGAGCTGGCACCAAGGTTCAGGCCGATACAACCGACAGGGCTCCGTGCTCGCCACGACTAGGCCGGACAATGATCTGAACATCTTGCCGCAGGGCCGTGAGAAATTCCATGAGTCGCCCGATGGAAAAATTTCCCGCGCGGTTCCGCATCAGCAGGGACACCTGAGGCTGCCGCACGCCCAGAATTTTAGCCAACTCAACCTGTGTCATGCCACTGCTCTTGAGGATGGCGTAGATTTGCAGGGTGAGCTGCGCCTTGAGTAGTTCTTGTTCAGAATTGGGCAGGCCGAGGTCCGCAAAAACGTTCCCGCTGCCTTCGATGACCCGAACAACCCCGCCGCGTCTTCTTCTTACCTTGGCCTTCATTATATTAATATACTTATAAATGTATATACGTCAAAGCAAATCACGGAAAGCAATGAAACGGTGCCCAAATACCGGCACTTGATTTCCCTGTTCCCATTCTCTTATCAAGACTCCCGAACAGTTTCGGCAGCAAAACGGGACTGTTCCAAAAACAGATATTGTCCAGCTGTAAAGCGCTCTAACTTCTTTCCTGCCAATGTTTTACAGGCATCTATCGAAAATGTTCCACGTGGAACATTTTGTTCGAGCTCAGAGTTGCTACCCAGCCATCTCCGGCGTGGCCGCCAGCAGGCTCTGCGTGTAGGAATGTTGCGGGCGTTCCGTGATCTGTTCCGTGGTCCCTTGCTCCACAATCTTGCCGCGGTACATGACCGCGATGCGTGTAGCCAGGTAACGCACCACCGGCATCGAGTGCGAGATGAACAAGTAGGTCAACCCAAACTCACGCTGCAGTTGCGCGAGCAGGTTGACTACCTGCGCTCCTACGCTAACGTCGAGAGCCGAGACCGGCTCGTCGGCCACGATGAACTTGGGCCGTAGTGCCAGCGCCCGTGCGATGCCGATGCGTTGCCGCTGGCCGCCGCTGAACTCGTGCGGATAGCGCGGCAGCGCGGACTCGTCCAGTCCTACGGCGCGCAGCAATTCCGCAACGCGAGCGCGCCGAGCCTGCTTACTTAAAGACTCGTGAATCACCAGCGGTTCCGCGATAATGTCTTCCACGCGGAACCTTGGGTCGAGTGATCCGAAGGGGTCTTGAAAAATGATCTGCATGTGACGGCGCATCCGCCGCAGATCAGTGCTGCTCGCGGCGACAAGATCGTAGCCATCGAAACGAACGCTCCCCGAGGTCGGTTCGATCAGCCGCAGCGCAAGGCGTCCCAGGGTACTCTTGCCCGACCCGGACTCGCCGACCAGACCCAGCGTTTCTCCGGCGTGGATGTCCAGAGAGACTCCGTCTACGGCGCGGACTTGACGCTGCGAGGCGCTTCCCCCGAACACCGAGCCCGTGCCAGAGTACGTCTTCGAGAGATCGCGGATTTCAACCAAAGCCATTTTCTGTAGACCTATCGCATCGCAATGAGCGGCACCGCTACCAGCGCCGCCAGCATGCCCAACAATTTCCATCCGGTCAGCCGCTCCGCCAAGAAAAACCGTGCCAACAGAACCGTGATCGCCGGGTAGAGAGACGTTAGCACTACCGCCGCATCCAGGCGTCCCGTCTGTGATGCGCGAATGAAAAGCATCGTCCCGGAAATATCCAGCATACCCGCCGCGATCCCCATGCCAACGCGGGGGGCATCCATCTTCTTCGCATGCCGACCCACCAAAACAATCACCGCGACCACGACCAGCGCCGCGAATCTGGATGAAACCGCCGACCAGAACGCCGAGGCATCCCCGGCACGCTTAATCAAGATGTAGAAGAGTGCGAAGCCTACTCCGGCCAGCAGTGCCTTCGCCAGCCCTTCGGCATGCAGTTTCCCGTCTTCGGGTTTGGCGATCAGCCATATCCCGATCGCCGCCAAGGCGAACCCTGTCAGGGCCAGCTTGCTAGGCCAGCCGTCGGTGGCGATCCCCACCACAGCTGGAATGGCAGCACCCACCAAGGCGGCCACGGGAGCGGTCAGCCCCATCTGGCCTGAAGCCAGCGCTCCGTAGAACAGAGACAGCGCGGCGCCGCCACAAGCGCCAGCCAGCAGAGCCCAAAAAATGCTTGCCTGCGGAGGAATCACCGCATGGGTTCCCAGCGCCAGCGCCAATGCCAGTGACAGCCCGCCAGCATGCGAGATCGCGGTCAAGAAGAAGGCATTGGCGCGCTTGGAAGCGAAGCCTCCGAGGAAATCCGATGTTCCCCAGGCCAGGACCGCGGCCACACCAAAGCCGGTCGGAACGAGTTGTATGGACGATGCCATTTGCGAGTGCGCCAAACGTCCGAGATTAACACGTCAGCTTTCCGCCCGGACCGCGCCCAAATGGTAGAATTTCCACAGTGATTGAACTGGCTCCCTCGATTTTGTCCGCCGATTTTGCGCGTCTGGCCGAGCAGGTGCAGAGCGCAGTTGCTGGCGGAGGCTCCGTCGTCCATGTGGACGTGATGGACGGCCATTTCGTGCCCAATATCACGCTCGGACCGCCGATCGTGAAATCTCTGCGCAGGGCCACGAAATCCACGCTCGATTGCCATTTGATGATCGAGAACCCCGACCAGTACATCCCTGAATTTGCCGACGCCGGAGCGGATTGGATTTCTGTCCATCAGGAAGCCTGCCGCCACCTCAACCGGACTCTGCACCTGATCAAAAGCCACAACGTCCGTGCGGGAGTGGTCATCAATCCAGCGACGCCCGTAGAAACGCTGTCGGAAGTGCTGGATATTGTGGACTACGTGCTGGTGATGTCGGTGAACCCTGGGTTTGGAGGGCAGAAGTTTATCCCGGAGACGCTGAACAAAGTCCGTAAACTTGTGGACTTGCGCACAACGCGACGGCTCGATTACCGCATCGAAATTGACGGTGGCGTGGCGCTCGATACGATTCCGGAGATTGTTCGAGCGGGCGTAGAAATTCTCGTGGCGGGCAACGCTGTATTTGGCAGCGGCGACCCCAAGGTAAACGCGGAGAAGTTGCTCAAGGCCGCGATGGAAGCGAATCTGCAACGAGCATGAGGTTTCCGGAAACGATTTCAAGTTTTTCAATTGGCATTCTGAGCGCAGCGAAGAATCCTAATTGTGCCAAACGATTCTGAGGCGATTTCTTGCTGCGTTTGAAGGCATTATCATTAGAGAGTGTCTTGTGAGAATGCCTCTCGGCGGTATCGCAGCTTTTAACTGACAGGGGGTCCTTCGACTCCGTCGGGCCTTCACTGCGTGAAGGTCCGGCTGCGCTCAGGATGACAGGTAGTAGATGAGTACGATGTATAGACAGAATGACCAGATGTTTCTTGGTCTAGCAACCGAACCGGATGTTTCTTAGTCTAGCGACCGAATTGAGGCTGTCCATGAAGCGTCATCTATCCGCAATCCTGATCCTGAGCGTAGTGCTCGTCTTTGCGACCGCGTGTACCAACAAAAAAGTTGTGAACCCGCTCGGGGACGTTAATTCCAAACAGCCGGATAAAGTTCTGTTTGATCGCGCCATGGATGCCCTCAAACACAATCGCTTTGAAGTGGCCCGCCTCTCGCTGCAAACCCTGATCAACACCTACCCCGATTCGGAATACATTGCCCGCGCCAAACTGGGCGTGGCGGACTCCTGGTACGCCGAAGGCGGCACCTCCGCTTATACGCAGGCCGAAATTGAGTACAAGGATTTTCAGACGTTTTTCCCCAACATGCCGGAAGCGGCCGAGGCGCAGTACAAGATCGCGAATATTCACTACCAGGAAATGGAAAAGCCGGATCGGGATTTTACCCATGCCCTGCGCGCCGAAGACGAACTGCGGCAGATGATTTTGCAATATCCGGACAGCAAACTGCTTCCGCAAGCCAGGCAGCGGCTCCGGGAAGTGCAGGAAGTGCTTGGCGAGCGCGAGTTCCGCGTCGGTCGCTTCTATTACTTGCGTGAATCGTACCCCGCGGCCATTGCGCGTCTTCGTTCCATGGCCGAAAAATACCCGCTGTATAGCCAAGCCGACGAAGCGTACTACCTTCTCGGGCAGTCTTACGAAGCGCAGATTGGGCGCATCCAGGCGTTGCCGCCGAGCAACGCGCAGGGTGAAGCAGCGAAAGCCAAAGGCATTAAGGAATTCTCTAACAGTGCCGCCGCCGCCTATTCTCACATCGTCGAGCGCTACCCGGTTGGATTACGGGCAGACGCGGCGAAGGAGCGCCTGGAGGCTCTCCATCACCCGGTTCCGACACCTTCGCCTGAAGCCGTCGCCCAAAACAAGAAAGAAATGGAAGGCCGCGAACAGACGGGCATGGTCCGCCAGTTCGTGGGCAACTTCCGACGACATCCGGATGTTCGGCAGGCGGCGAACAGTGGCGATCCCAGCTTGACCGATCCGCAAATTGTGAGTGCTACGCAGATCGCGCAAGAGACGGTTCGCGCCATGACTTTGCCAGCAGAACCGACCACGAAGGTTTCAGCGGAAACCATCAAGGGCACTGTGACCAACGAACCGGCGCCGCGTTCCGATACGCCTCCCGCGAACACTCCTGCTCCAGTTGCAGATCCCAACGCTGCGCCGGCTGTCGCGCCAACAGGCGACTCGGCTGGTCCATCGGCTGCTCCAGCGGGGGCAACTCCCTATGGTGAATTGAAGCCCGACGCTTCGACTGCGGCGGCTCCAGCCGCAGAGGCTCCGTCGGATGCGCCTCCGCCAGCGCCTCCGCAGACCAATGAGATTCAGCCCGGTACGCCAGGCCCTCCGCCCTCGGCGAGTTCGCCTGCTTCTACCCAGAATTCCGACAGCGTGTCGTCCAGCAAGAGCAAGAAGAAGAAAGGCCTGAAGAAAGTTATTCCGTTCTAAATATGGAATGATATCTGGAAGGCTGCGTCGGGTGCAATTCACTAAATACGCTCCCCGTCATTTTGATTCTGAGCCGGTCTTATCGATGAGAGCCTGCCCTGAGCTTGCCGAAGGGAATCTGCTCGTCCCCGACAAACAGCAGATTCCGCACACCTAAAAGGCGTTCGCAATGACAATTTTGAATAGACATTCGAATAGACATTCGAACTGCACGACTCCCAACGGATGGTTGGATTGCGGCGAGGATGCAGTGTGCGCTCTAATGTAACCTTGATTCTCCGGAGGCTTTCCTTGAAAAAGCTCTTTTCCATCGTGCTTATCCTGACGGCAAGCGCCGCGCTTGCCCAGACCAAGAACCCCGTCAGCACCGTACTGCGGGATATGCTACCGCGCCAGCAGAAGAAGTTGACTGCGGCTGTGGACGCAATGCCGGCGGCGAAGTTTGCTTACAAGCCCACCCCGGAGCAAATGACCTTCGCACACTTGGTGATGCATATCACCGAGTCCAACAATCATTTGTGCTCGCTGCTGGGAGACGGACTGGCGTCGAAGGCGTCCGAGCTGAAAGAGACCGACACAAAGGAAAAGCTGGCGGCCGAATTACAGGCTTCTTTTGATTATTGCGCTCAGGCGGTCGAGAAGATGGACGATTCGAAGCTAGGCGATACCGTGAAAGGCCATGGCGGCGATCCCGCGCCGCGGGCCTGGGCCGCAATTGCCCTCACCAACGATTGGGCGGATCATTACGCGGCGGCAGCAATGTATCTGCGTTTGAATGGAATTCTGCCGCCGACGGCGAAGAAATAGACAGCCCTTTAGCGCTTGGGTGTGTGTTTCGGCTTCACGATCTGTTCAATCTGTCGCAGGTGGTTCAGGTCGTGACCGGCAACCAGATTTGCAAAGTGAGTCACGGTTTCTTTCCCGCGCTCCGAGTGCATGCCGTAGTTTTCCATTAGGCCCTTGGAGACCGTCTTCAGCACCAGGAGATTGCTTTCGCGAAGGGCGCGAAACGTTTCCAACGAAATTTTCGGATCTCGTCGTGCATAGTTGAACGTGGACGCCCATACATCCTGGTCGTAGCCCTGAATGGGTGTTCCGTTCGAAGTTAGGATCGCGCGAAGACGCCAGCCGACGACCAACTCCGAGTCGGCCAAATGTGCGAGAACCTCGGAGACCGACCACTTGCCTGGTGCGGGCCGCTTGGTCAGCCGCTTCTTGTCGATCCTCTTGATCAGAACAGCAAGCTTTTGCGGAGTGGACTTCTGCACGCTGAGCGCGGATTTTCCGTCCAGATAGCCCAGAATTCGTTGCGTGTATTCTTGCGCTGTTTCGTACATGATGCCTCGCTGGAAGCTACTTAATTTGGACCAATTCGTGATTCGCCGCCGCAGCTGCGGACGGCGTTTGCGGATCGCGCCAGCGGTCGAAGATCGACACCTGATGCACGCAAGAGACGGTGCAGTGTGGCGCGCACCCCTTTTCGGTCAGGTATTCACGGCGCATGTCTGCTTTTGAATATTCTTCGAGCGGAACGCCCGGGTAACCGCGTTGCTGGGAGCAGTAATGGACCAAGCCGTTCTCGCAGATGTAGAGATACCGCGATCCCGCCCTGCAGCGCCAGGAGTTCGCTTTGCCGAGGGCAATGTTGTCCTGGAAAGAATTGACGCGCGTGAAACTGCTCTTCTCGAGCGCTTTCATCTCGTGGTAGACGCGTTTCTCTTCGTCGCGCAGCGGTTGAAGCTGTCCACTGCCGTCGTGAATGATGCCGACCGTGGACGTGAATCCGAGCTCTAGAGCGCGCTTGCCGATGGTCAGCGCATCTTGCGGGTTGTTCACGCCACCGCCGACCACGGAATTGATATTGACATGGAAATCCGCGTGTTCGGACAGCAGTTGCAATTTCTTGTCGAGAACCTTCAAGCTCTTTTTCGAAACATCATCCGGCATCACGTTATCGATGCTGATCTGCAGCCATTCGAGGCCCGCGGCGTTCAAGCGCTGAATGCGATCGGCGACCAGTAGATAGCCGTTGGTGATCATGCCAGCGATCGCGCCGTTCTTGCGGATGCGACGAATCACCTCGTCGAGTTCCGGATGCAGCAACGGCTCGCCGCCGCTGATGGTGATGACGGATGTGCCGAGTTCGCCGAGCTTATCCACGCGCCGGAACATGTCTTCCAGCGGTACCGGTTTTGAAACGTCATCGTACTCATTGCAGTACGTGCAGGAGAGATTGCAGCGCCGCATGAGGATGATATGCGCCAGCAGCGGATGATTGCTCGAGAGCACAGCTTTCGTAACAGCGTGGACACCGCGTATGTCGCGAACTAGACCCTTCACGCGTCTGCGCAATTTGATGGAAGTAGAAGACATTATTTTGCTAACTACTATGGCAACACACTCGGCGGGGAAGCGCAAGACAAGCAACAGTGGCTGGCGGGAATTGGCGGGTGAATGGCGATTTCACAGACGCAGGAAGTTAGACAACTTGCCTCTGGCAGTCCCTGCGTTTACTGTGGAGGACTCGACTTCTTTCATCTAGCCCAGGAGCCTGATTTTGAAAATTCGTGCAGCGATCGTGCTCGTTCCCGTTCTCTTTCTTTCTCTCTCCGCCCACGCTCAGATTGATGCAGCCACCCGGCAGCTCTCGCATGACATCTTCAAGCAGCTCATCGAAATCAACACCACGGACTCCGTTGGCAGTGTGACGGCCGCTGCTGAAGCCATGCGGAAGCGTTTTCTCGATGCAGGGTTTTCTCCGCAGGATCTTTTCCTGGGTGGCCCGAATGATCGGAAGAAGAATCTGGTTGTTCGTTTGCATGGATCGGGCAAGCACAAACCCGTCTTGATCATCGGACATCTGGATGTGGTTGAAGCTCGCCGCGAAGACTGGACGACGGATCCGTTCCAATTCATCGAAAAGGACGGATTCTATTACGGACGCGGTACTCAGGACATGAAAGGCGACGACGCGATTGTAGTGACTACACTCCTTCGGATGAAAAAAGATGGTTTCCAGCCCGATCGCGACATCATTCTTGCTCTGACCGCCGACGAAGAGGGTGGCAAGTCGAATGGCGTCGATTGGCTGCTCAAGAATCATCGCGATATCGTGGATGCGGAATTTGTTCTGAATCCGGATGGCGGCGGCGTGCGGACGGATCAAGGCAAGCCAACGATGATGTCGGTCGACGCGACCGAGAAGCTATACGCGGACTACCAGCTTCTGGTGACGAACCACGGCGGGCACAGTTCGTTGCCCATTCCTGACAATGCAATCTATCACCTGGCGGAAGGGCTGGCGCGGCTGGCGCACTATCAGTTTCCTTTTGAGCTGAACAACGTGACCCGTGCTTACTACGAGCGTATGTCGCATGTCGAAACGGGACAGCGGTCGGAAGATATGAAGGCGATTTTGCGAACGCCTCCGGACGATGTCGCGATTGCACGTCTGTCGGAAGATGCGAAAGACAATTCCACGCTGCACACGACCTGTGTTGCCACGCGACTCGAGGCGGGACACGCGAACAATGCTCTGCCGCAACGGGCCCAAGCGAATGTGAATTGCCGCATTGTTCCAGGGCATTCGTCGGAAGACATTCGTCAGGAACTCGTTCGGATTTTGGCCGACGCGAAGATTGAAGTGAAGTACGTGGATAATGCCGAGGAAGTGCTGGAACGCGGGACGGAGCGGAAGGCCTATCCTCCACCGCCGCTACGGGCCGACGTTTTTGAGCCTTTGGAGAAGATTGCGGGAGCCATGTGGCCGGGCGCCCCGGTCATTCCGAGCATGGCAACGGGCGCCTCGGATGGTGTCTACACCAATGCCGCTGGCATGCCGACCTATGCGATTTCCGGCCTCGCGATCGAACATGACGACGTTCGCGCCCATGGCAAGGACGAGCGTATTGGCATGGAATCCTTCTATCGAGGGGTAGATTTCTATTATCAGTTCCTGAAAGCGGTTACAGGCGGCAAATAGGCCCGGAAACCCGGGTGGGGAACAAATCCGACTGACCGTGCGTACCTGTGAATGGGAAGCGTTGAATCGGTTGCATTATCGATATTTCTTGGAGTCTTGCGAGGAGAATCATGCGTAATCAACTGGCAGTGTTTGCAGTCGTCGGAATGCTTGTAGCAGGAGTCCACGGGGCCGCGAAGAAGAGTGTCTCGGCGCCGCTGGACGGTCAAAGCTCAATCGTCATTATTTTTAAGGACGGGCACCAGCAAAGCTTTTCCATGCTGGAAATCTCGCGCATTGAGTTTCAGGCAGTTGCAGCCAGCAGCGCCGCTGTAGCCAGCACGCCGGCGATCGTTCCTGGGCGGGACCACTTCCTTGGTAAGTGGGAAGTAGGCCAAGGCGACGGCAGCCATTTTTTTATCACGCTCAGTGCCGATGGCGTAGCCGAGAAGACGATTGGAGCCCGCCACGGAACGTGGGTGGTGGTGGACCAGGAGGCGCGTATTTCCTGGGATGACGGGTGGCACGACGCGATCCGCAAGGTGGGCACGAAGCACGAGAAATTTGCTTACGAGCCGGGCAAGTCGTTCTCGGACACTCCCGACAACGTGACCGACGCGCGGATAACTTCGCCGAAGCCGATCTAGGCGATTCGCGTATGTCCCGCTTGTTCCAATTTCGCGATCGTGTCGGTGAGTCGATCGGCTTTGACTAGTACGTAGTCGGTGTCGAAGGTTGAGATCGCAAAGATTCCAATTCCAGCTTCCGCCAGTGGTTCAAGGAACGCGGCAAGCACGCCGGACATTGAGAACGGGAATGGGCCTTGCAACTGAAGGCAAGCCCAGCCGGGTTCGGCGTGGATTTCGCTGGGAACGTGAGCTTCCGCGCAAACGACAGACAGTTCGTCCGCAGTACGGGTGATCGAAAAGAAGCCTGCACGTAGTGACCATTCCGGTACCGGAGTGGCCTGACCCAACCGACAAACGGCGAGGACTGTCTCCAACACAGAGTAGCGAAGCTTCTGTTGCGGTTCTGAGTCCAAAAGTTGCTCCTAGTCTTCCAGCGCTTTGCGCAGGGCAGCGCGCGCCAAGAGTCGTGTCGAATCCAATGTGGTCAAGGGTGAAGCATCCGGCGTCACCAGTAGAGGAATTTCCGTGCATCCCAGAACGACCGCGTCACAACCTTCGTCCTTCAGTCGCCGGATCACTTCGATCAAATAGGCGAGCGACTGCGACAAGAACTTCGCGTACACGAGTTCATCGAAGATGATTTGATTGATTCGTGTGCGTTCGGCGAAATCCGGAATGCGATATTGCAATCCTGCTGCTTTGAGCCGTTCCGGATACACGGGGCCTTCCATTAAATACTTCGTCCCAAGAACGCCGAGCCGCTTGTATCCCAGGCGGTGGGCCTCCGTCGCAACTTCCTGTGCAATGTGTAGCCAAGGGCGCGGGGAGCGGTGCGCTACCAGGTCAAAGGCTTGATGGATCGTGTTGTCGGGGCAAATTAGGAAATCGGCGCCAGCTCGCGCGAGTTTCTCCGCCGATGACATCATCAATTCGGCCACACTCGCCCAATCGTTCTCTCGGATAAACCGCATGTACTCCGCCAGAGCATGCGTGTGTAGAGAAACTTCCGGGTGATTATGCGGCCCCATCCGAGCCGCGCCTTCCAGGCAGACTGTCCGGTAGCAGAGCGCCGCGCCTTCCGCGCTACAAGCGACGATTCCGATGTGTTGAGCCATGGCGTTGAGTTCGTGCGTCCACTATTTCGTGCTGTCTTGTTCCGCCTGTGCTGCTATTTCCGCCTTCGCCAACATCTTGTCGAGATCCTCGCGGGAGAAGTACCGTCCGCGCAACGTTACTCCAGCAATTTTCTCAGTGTTGCGAATGTCTTCCAAGGGATTTGCATTCAAGAGCACGAGATCCGCTTGGTGCCCCTTTTCGACAACGCCACGATCGGTACGGTGAAGGAACTCCATAGGCGCCAGCGTCGCCGCGTACAACGCTTCTGCGGGCGTGAATCCCGACTTGACCAGCCACCGCAGCTCTTCATGCAGGCTGAATCCAGGAAATACGAACGGGTCCGGAGCATCTGTTCCTGCCATGATCCCAACGCCAGCTGCGTGCATTTCCCGCACCAAGTCGCTGTAACGGACGACGGCCTTCTGCAACGCCGCCGTGTATTCCGGGGTAGTCTGCTGTTTCAATTTTTCAGGGTCCCATTCCCTGCGCACCCGTGCCGGAACGTACCGTAGGCGCGGATCGGACGCCAACGCCGGGTCCAGCAGACGAGAAGTCGCGTCCCACCAAACCAGTGTGGGAACCTGCCACGTAGAGTTTCTGGCAAACTGCGTGAAGAGAGCCTTAGCTTTCGCCGCATCGTAGGTGGCGAGGATCTCCTGGCTGACTGCCGCGTAGCCTTGAGCGTCGTTTTTAGCAACGGCGTCCAACCGCTTCTGCCTCAACTCGGTTTCCTTGGAGGAACAGGCCAGCAGGATGCCCGTTGTGTGTTCGAAGCTGTGTTGGCCAGCCGCAGAAGCTTCTGAAGCGCTCACTGATTCCGGAATATGGCCAACGAAGGGCAGCTTTTGCCTCTTCGCCTCTTCTGCCACAGCAAAAAAAGCCTCCCTCGGCAAGCTCGACAAAATCTTAATAAAGTCCACGCCGCGTGACTTCAACTCGTCCACAGCTTTTCGGGCTTCCTCGGGAGTATTCACGGGGACGGTATAGTCCTGGGCCTTGCCACCATCAAGGAAGGGTCCTCCGAAGACCATGTTGGGGCCAACCAGATCTCCCGAATCGATTCGCGCTCGGCGATCCTTCAGCAATTCAAGGTCGCCCCCCATGTCGCGGATGCCAGTGATCCCGTTTGCGATATAGAGCGGGAGGATTACTTTTTCATCCCAGGGTTTGGCCGGACCGCCCGCACTATGCACGTGCATATCCCACAAGCCTGGGATCAAGTATTTGCCGCTGGCGTTGATGACCTGCATGTCGTGGCCCCGTCCGATGAGGCCCACCTTGGCAACGCCGTCGATCTTGCCGTCGATGGAGACGACCGTCATGTTGGGTAGAATGGTGCCGGTTCGAACGTCCACGACGTTCACGTTGGTGAAGATTAGAAAAGCCTTGGCGTGCTTGGCCGCAGCGACAGGGGTCGCAGCTTGGCCTAATAACAAACCAACCAACAGCCATCTGCGGAGGTCCATGGGTCACCAAGGCTCATGCATCTTTTCGGAATGCATTCGGATTCCCAACAGGCTATGGCTTTCCCGCCTTCGCGTCAAATAAATCCAGCAATTCGACTTTGCGTTCCGCAGGTAGAAACGAAGCTTCAAAGGAATTTCGCGCAAGTTCGCGCAGATGTTCCTCAGAAAACCCAAACTGTTTCTGGACAATCGCATATTCCTGGGACAGGGATGTGCGGAACATCGCAGGATCGTCGGTATTCAGCGTCAGCATCAGGCCGTGGTCGAAATACTGGCGGACTGGATGGTCTTCGATCCGCGCGCAGCATCCAGTGACAACGTTGCTGGTCACACATACTTCAATTGGGACTTGCCGTTGCGACAGCTCTTCCAACAGCTCCGGGTCTTGTCCAGCGTTCAGCCCGTGTCCGATGCGTTCCGCGCCCAGATTTAACGCTCCCCAGATGGATTCCGGGCCTGTGGATTCGCCGGCATGCGCCGTCAGGTACAGCCCCTCACTCGCAGCGTATGCGAAAACCTCGCGAAACAGTTCTGGAGGCCCCTGCTTTTCATCCCCTCCAATTCCGAAACCAACCACATTGCGATGCTGATATCGAGCCGCTACCTCGGCGACGCGCTGCGCAGGCTCGGTGCCGAACTGCCGAACCGCGTCAAAAATCCAGAGAACCGAAACGCCGAAATCGCGTGTGCCGCGTTCTCGCCCGCGCTCCATGCCTTCGAACAGCGCCGCGAAGTCCTGTGAGCGCCAAAGGTAGATTCCGACGGAGACAAAGACCTCTGCGTGAAGAACATTCTCCGCGTGAAGCCGCCCCATCATGTGGTACGTGATGAGCTCGTAGTCTTCCGCCGTCCGTAGGTGCTCGGTCACGGCTTTGAAAGCCATGAGAAAACCGGTGAAGTCTTTGTATTGATACAGAGCCTCGCAAGAGGCGAGATTGGCGTCAGGCATCCCATGCCGTTGGCGCAACTCGAGGAGCGTAGGTGGCTCGACCGAGCCTTCCAGATGGAGGTGTAGCTCTGCTTTAGGCAGCGAACGAAGAAACGCACTGGGGACGAAAGACGGCACAGAGCGATCTTACCGGATAGCTGCCGGGCTCGTGCGGAAGCGCAGCTTGCTCCGCTTAGGTCTAGATCTTGAATCTTTGTAAGTCAAAAGCTCAACGGAGCAAGCTCCGTGCCACACGGCCGCTTAGTTCTTTCCCGCGAACTCGCTGTGGTGGCGGCTATACATGGCGTAAATTACCAGCCCAATAAACAACCAGACAAAGAAGCGAATCCAGGTCAGAATCGGCAAGCCGGACATCAGCAATACACAGAACGCGACGCTCAGGACCGGCGCGAGTATTCCGCCTGGTGCGCGAAAGCCCCGCCGCCGCTCGGGTTCGCGGACGCGCAAAATCATGACGCCAATAGAGACCAGTACAAACGCGAATAGCGTTCCGATATTAGAAAGGTCGGCCAGCGTGCCAATATCCAGGATTCCTGCCGGGATCCCGACGACGAATCCGGCGATCCACGTTGCGATGGCTGGCGTGCGATAACGCGGATGGACTTTGCCGAAAAGCTTCGGCATCAGGCCATCGCGCGACATGGCGAACCAGACGCGTGCCTGCCCAAGCTGGAAGACAAGCAGCGAAGAAATCATCCCCATCATGGCGCCGAACAGAACCGCGAGGCGAATCCAGTTGAGAGAAACCGATCCCGTAGAAAGCGTCAGCTTTTTCAAGCTGTTGACCACTGGCGCAGCGTCGTCCAGCAAGCTCTGCCAGGGGACCAGTCCGGTCAGCACGATCGCGACAGCGATGTAGAGGATTGTGCACACGACCAACGTCGAGATGATGCCAATCGGCAGATCGCGCTGCGGGTTCTTAGCTTCCTCGGCGGCGGTGGAGACGGAGTCAAATCCAATGTAGGTAAAGAAAATGATGGAGCCGCCAGTCAGAATCCCTGACCAGCCATTGGGTGCAAACGGATGCCAGTGCCCTGGATTTACATAATGCGCGCCCGCAATCACGAACGCCAAAATCGCGGAAATTTTAAGGATGACCATGATGTTGTTGGCCTTCGCGGATTCCCGAATTCCGCGTACCAACACCACCGTGAGCAGCATGACTACCAGAAATGCGGGAATATTGAAGCCGAAGTGCCAGCCCGGGGTATACAGTGTGTTCCCGGTGAGATCGGTCAGGCCGCTGGGAAGGTAGGCGGGAGAAATCCAACGTAGCGCGGGATGCAGGCCGAACCAGTCGAACATGTCGACCAGGTGCGCTGCAAAGCCCACACTCACAGCCATGTTGCTGACCGCGTATTCCAGAATCAGATCCCAGCCGATGATCCACGCAATGAGTTCACCCATGGTTGCGTAGGTGTAGGTGTAGGCGCTCCCGGCGATCGGGATCATGGAGGCCAGTTCGGCGTAGCACAACGCTGTGAACGCACACACAATCGCTACGAGTAACAGCGAAATGGCGAGGGCTGGACCCGCACCAGGGCGTCCCAGGGTAGCCGAGTGTCGAATGAGATAGTCGAGCAGCGGCGCGTTGAGGATGGAAGAGGTATCAAACTTCTGTCCGGCAATGGCAGTTCCGACCACCGTGAAAATGCCGGAACCGATCACCGCGCCGATGCCCAGGGCAGTAAGCGATACGGGACCTAGTGTTTTTTTCAGCTGTCGATCGGGGTTTTCGCAGTCCGAGATCAGCTTGTCGATGGACTTTCTGGCAAAAAGTTGGTTACCCAGAGGAACGCTCCTCTACACGAAATAATTCTCTTTACCAGTTAGACCGCGCCGAGACTACCACGACTCGGCGCCGCCCACCCGGGCCTGAAACTGCAATCCCCGCCACATTCAATGTGACGGGGATGCATGATTAGCGCTTCGACGCGCCGCGAGCTGCCTTCTTGACCTTCTGCTTCTTGGAACCACGCGGATAGTCGCGGGGCTTCTTCGGCTTATCGGCTTTCGCCTTCTTGCGAGCTGTACGCTTCGCTTTTTTGCGTTCGTCGTCTGCTAGTTTCTTTGTGTTTGCCATAATCCTCTCGTGGTGTAAAAATCGCGTCCTTGCAAGTTTTGAAATTACAAAATCGCAAATTACAAAATTACAGGTTTGTAGCGGCTACGACCGTTCCAGCTGGGCGTACTTCTCCACCAGCTTTTTCAGACCGAAGCCTTGAAATTGTACCGTAATCTTGGCGTCGCCACCTTCTCCTTCGCGCCGGTAGACGATTCCTTCGCCATATTTGGGATGCCGGACGCGTTGTCCGGGGTTAAAGCTGCCGCGGGGTCTAGGCTCGGGAGTAGGCATGGACGGCACGCTAAATTTCTTGCCGCGCGAGGCGAAAAACTCCGCAATGTTGCCGATGGAGTTGTGAGCGGGACCGGTGTAAGCGCTCTTCTTGCCGGGTTCGGCCGCATTGCCGAAAGACGGCGCGCTCTGATCTTCGTCTTCGTAAGAGTAGTGAGAAGAATCGGAATCGTAGCGCTCTCGCGTTCGGGTGCTTCGCGATGTTGCCGCTGCCGCACGGGGCGAACCAATATCCTCCAGCAAACCCGGCGGAACTTCTTCCAGGAATCGCGAGGGTACGCTGGCCTCGGGCAAATCCGTGCCCCACCGTCGGCGGTAGCGGGCGCGCGTCAGAACCAGCGTATCCATGGCGCGGGTCATTCCGACATAGCAGAGGCGGCGTTCCTCCTCAATGTCATCGGGAGCCAGCAACGTACGGGAGTGCGGGAACAAGCCCTCCTCGAGTCCGCAAAGGAATACGAGCGGGAACTCCAGGCCCTTCGCCGCGTGAAGAGTCATCAGCGTAATTTGTGCGCGTTCGTCGTACTGGTCCGCGTCGGCAACAAGTGCAGCGTGATCCAGAAACTGATCCAGCGTCTCCCCGCGATCTTTCGCATCCAGAGCGGCGTTCACCAACTCCCGCAAGTTGTCGATGCGGCTTTGGGCCTCAGGAGTATCTTCGTTCTCCAGTTGCTTGATGTAGCCCGTGCGATCAATCAGGAATTTCAGCAACTCAGCGGGACTGACAGCGGGTATCACGGCATCGGGGCTGTCCGCGCCAGACTCAATGGAGGAACGGGCGTCCTCGCCCGTGCTGGAGCGCGGCCCGTCTACAGGCGACGACTCCTCTAGCTCCATTAATGAAGCCGAAGACTCGGCTGCAATGTCATGCCCATCCGCAGCATCGCCGAAGTCAAACGCGATGGGATCAAACGCCAGCGGGTCGAACTCGGTCGTCTCGTCCTCTCGGTTCGCAACAGCTTCTGCCG
>Ga0075021_10000228_pt1 | contig 31266 bp, 24 predicted proteins | sample ColStrG_CSR_2012_FD_72749 | JGI IMG/M metagenome (GOLD analysis project Ga0075021, IMG submission 72749) | Freshwater sediment microbial communities in response to fracking from Pennsylvania, USA - Cold Stream Run_MetaG_CSR_2012 | ecosystem: Environmental > Aquatic > Freshwater > Creek >...
GGTCGTGACCGAGGCGGAAGCGGCGGTGGTGGTGGCCGCTGGTAGCGTCGCAATTAAGATCTGGAACGTATGGCGGCGGAGCTTGCTCCGCCGCTTTCTAGTTTCGTGTCAGAGTGCGGCTCTAGCGCGACTGATTCTGAAAACAATCGGTGGCTTTCGCCCCCGCGAAAACAGTCCAGCATTCCCCCCGCTATATCATCGCGTCGGAACAGCGCGAGCCGCTTTGAATTGAAGGTCCTCGCCCGGGGATGTACACTTAAATGATTCGCGATCGCGCCCGTAGCTCAATTGGATAGAGCGCCGGCCTCCGGAGCCGTAGGTTGGGGGTTCAAGTCCCTCCGGGCGCACCAGAAATCGGGCTATCGGCTGTCAGCTATCGGCCCTCAGCTAGACCTCAAGCTGTTAGTTTTGACGGCCGAGAGCCGACAGCCGCTTCCTAGTATTGCCGTTTCATCACTCCCAACAACACCCGGGTACCATCGGTATCCAGCACCAAAGTGGTGTTGTTGTCGACCACGTAGATGTTGTGCGAGAAGGACGCTGGCGTCACGCCGCCAGCCTGCGCATTCAGAATTCCTCGCCCGTTCGAGGAGACGCTGACTGTCCCGGTCGTCGCTGCGTTGGGGTTCGTGATCACGCCGAAAACACTTAAATCGAGATTGCCAGAAACCGCGCCCGTGCTGTCCGCGGCCAGCTGACCGGAGATGTCTTCCTCTTCCGGCGCGCCAGTGAGCGGATCAAAGAAAGCGCCGTTCCAGTTCAACGCGAAGCTGCCGGTTGCCGATGACTGGTCCACCGAAGCAGCCTGCTGGAACGCTACCCCGCCGGCCGCAAAGGTTCCGTCAATCCCGATCAAAGCGACCGAGCCATCCGCTGCGGGATAGCCGGCGAGTCCAATGGTCCCCCCATTGCTCAATTGCAACGAAGCCTGGCCGCGTGCTCCGGTGACGGCACATGTGCAACCCGTCACGGACAGGGACCCGAAAGATCCGTTGTCATTATTGTCGATCGTTCCACCAGTCAAACCACCAGTCAAAACGCCACCCAGTGCAAATGGTGCATTAACGTTGTCCACTCCGCCCATGGTGAAGGCATAGCTACCATTCAGTGCCGGACTGGCCGCCGCCCTGTTCACGCTCCCTAGTACAGCCGGGGCTGCTCCAGAGTCGACCTCAACCAAATTCATCAGGTTCGCATTCACCACGTAAACCGCGAAGTTCTGCGTTGCCAGTGTGGTTGCGCTGGTCAGCGCTAGAGTACCTCGTCCGGTGGACTGAATCATGTAGTTGCCACTTAGCGTTGTCGACGATTGCACCGCGCCATCGTCATTCACGTCCAGCACCACGTTAGGCGTGCCATCACCAGTAATGCTGGCCGCTGACGCCGTAAGCGCGCCAGCCTCAAAGATTGGATTGCTCGCGCTGTCGGCGCCTGAAACGTTGATGACGTAATTCCCGCTGAGTGCGCCCGTATTGAATGCTGTCGTATCCTGCCGGTCAATCGATCCACTGCCGGCTCCTGCATTAGTTGACGAAACGCCGTCAAAGCGAATCAACAATCCGTGCTGGTCAGAGGCCATGGCAATTTTCCAGGTAATTTTCTGGCTCGGAGTCTGCCAGGTAAGAGCGACATCGCCTCGCCCATCTGAACCCATCGCGTAGGTCCCTGTGAAGGTCTTACTCGTGAAGACGCCGCTTCCGCTGTTAATGTCCTGCAACCCACTTGTGATATTGCCCTTACCGTCCGCGGTAAAACTACCGGCCACGCCGATGAATCCGTTGTTCGTTGTGCCCGAGAACGAAAATGCATACGGACCGTGCAGCGTTGCATTCGAGAACACAATCGTTGCCGTCGCTGTTCCGGTTCCCGCGCCGCCGTTATCCACCGCGCCGATTGTCACGGATTGACCGGCCGGAGGTGTTGCTGGCGCCGTGTATACGCCCGTCGCAGAAATCGTCCCATGCGTCGCATCGCCGCCCGTAACGCCGTTCACTTGCCAAGTCACGTTCGTGTCCGGCACGCCACCGTTGGTCGCTGTAAAGGTCTGCATCGCGCCGGCAGCGACTGAGGCCGCAGACGGCGAAACACAAATGGTCGTACACGGTATGACCGTCACCGTCACCGATTGACTCGCCGTGGTGTCCGCTTGCGAAATCGCGGTAACAGTCACGGTTGCCGGGTTCGGGATCGTACTTGGAGCGGTGTAGAGACCACCCGTCGTGATCATGCCGTGGGTCGCGTCCCCTCCTGTAACTTGGTTCACCTGCCACGTCACCGCCGTATTCGTCGTATTCGTTACGTTCGCCGTAAACTGAATCGTTTGCCCGGCCTGCGCATTCAGAGGATTCGTATTCGGCGTCACGGTCACCATCACAGGGTTCGAAATCAACCCAGACGATCCGCTGCCGCAGGCGACCATCGCGACGACCAGGAAGGCGACGATTGACAAACCAACCATGCGAACGACGTAAGACCGATTTCCGGTCATTTCAGCCGGGAGCCTTGAAACAGCCGAGCCATCAGGGCGGGACGATGCGACGGAAGACATAAGAAATCACCTCAGAAAATTTGGCAGGGATTGCACGCAAAGCGGAGCGCTTTGCGAGGCATAGAAATCCCTGTTTCCATTGGAACCCAGGTTCCGATAGAGAGTTGCATCAAACTTGTAAAGACCGCGTGAAACTCTTGGTTCCGGCCGGAAGTACACGTCCATTCGGACAAGGCCAGCCCCTGTCACAGGTTATAGTTGAAATTCCAAACATGACTCTCTTTGATCCACCACAAACCACGCGCCGCGACTTTCTGCGCACGGGTGCCAAACTCAGCGTTGGTGCTGCGCTCGCTGCAGGCAGCTACGGAGCTTTCTTCGAGCGTCAGCACGTGGTCGTCCGGCATGTGGAAATCCCTCTGACCCGCCTCCCTGAAGCGCTAGACGGCCTCAGAATCGCCCAGCTCAGCGACCTCCACTATCACCCAGAATTTAGCGCCGGGGTTATTCGTAAAGCGGTTGAATACGTGAACCAGCTAAATCCCGACGTTCTGGTCCTAACCGGGGACTACGTCACTCTCTCCGAATTTCGCTCGGAAGATCCTGGGGCAGCCAAGGCTGCCAGCCCTTGTGCCGAACTGCTGGCACCTTTGCGACCAAAGCTGGGCATCTACGCAGTTTTGGGAAATCACGACTCCTTCACCGATCCGAGTTATGTTAGCGGCGCACTTACGGAGCGCGGAATTCATGTGCTTGCCAACGAAGCGGCTCCCATCGAGAAGGACGGCAGACGCATTTGGATCGCGGGAATTGCCGACGCACTTGGAGGATTTCCCGACTTTGACGCGACTTTGCGACGTATTCCGCACAAAGAGCCAGTCGTGTTGCTCGCCCACGAGCCCGATGTCGCTGACGAAGCCACAAAGTTTCCTGTGGATTTGCAGCTTTCCGGTCATTCGCATGGTGGGCAAATCCGCCTGCCCTTCCTGCCACCTTTGGCGCTGCCCCGGCTGGGCAGAAAGTACCCCATGGGACTCCGTAAGGTCGGCCAAATGGCGCTCTATACCAATATTGGCCTGGGGACGATTGGCGTGCCCGTGCGCATTCTGGCCGCACCAGAGGTAACCCTCCTCACACTCCGTACAGATCGCAATCGAGCCCAATAGACGGGGCTTCCGGAAGGGGCTGTGACTTCGGTCATCTTGCCGCTGGAGGCTGAATGCTTCAACCTAGCCCTTGGCGGAGGCGTGCGCGCAGTTGACCGTCAAGCTGGGGTTTGTGATGAGTCTAAAGCAGTTATGAACGCGACAAAGACAACTGGACAGAAAGACTGGACGCATCTGCTCACCGACCCGGAACTTGTGGGTCACATTGGCAAGCTTTTGCAGGCTTATCGCGAGGCACCCGCAGACAAGCGCGAAGAAGCGCTACTGCACGCCATGCGAGAAATCCGAAAGCAATCTGCGTCTGCTTCTTCGGGATCATCGAGTACTTCGGGATCATCGAGCGGGATCGCAGGTCCAACGGCGGGAACCAGAACTGGATCAAGCCATTCCGCGGCCACCGCGGTAGCCACGAAGACAGAAGAAGCTGCCGCGCCCAACACTGCGAAGGCGCGGATCGAAAAGGCGCAGGCTGGACTCGAGACAATCGCACTCGCGGAAACCGAAGTTAGCGCCGCTACGAAAACTGAGACGAATCCGGTAGAAGTAAAAATGCCTCCGCCGGCCTTGCAGCCACCGTTTGTGCCTGACATGTTTACGCCGTCTTTCGGACAGGATCGGCGCCATTACCCGCGCATTCGCTGCTTCATCGCAGTCGAACTCCGCTGCGAAGGCTGGGAGGCTCCCGTGTGGGGCAACTTGGCAAACGTGAGTGCGGGTGGTTGCTATATCGAGACACTCGAGCCGATCCGCAAACACACCAAACTGCAAGTTGGACTCTGGGCGAACAACGGCAAGGTCTGGGTCAAGGGTATTGTGATCAACGGCATCGTCACGGAAAATAATCCCACCTTCGGCGTTCGGCTGCAATACACGGATATGGATATTGGCAGTCGCGAGACACTTCGTTTCTTCTTGCGGTTTGTGGAAGATACTTCCAAGAACTACGAGAAGCAGAACGGTTATCTGGCCCACCTGAAGCGCTGAGAACGGCGCGGCCGGAGTCCGCGCGGTTCCACTCTTCTTCCATCCGCGCTAAGATGATCTCGCTATGAATCCATCCCCCACGGCCCTAATCACCGGTGCGTCCGTCGGCATCGGATACGAGTTGACGAAGCTATTCGCTCGAGACCACTACAACCTCGTCCTCGTCGCGCGCAGCGAGGATAAGCTCATGCAACTCGCGGCGGAGCTCGAAAAGGCCTACAAGATTCGCGCCACAGTCGTTGCCGTGGATCTCTCGCAATCCGATGGACCTGGCAAGGTCTTCGCAGCCACACAAAAAGCCGGGATCGATATCGATGTCCTTGTGAACAATGCGGGCTTCGGCCAGTTTGGTTTTTATGTGGAGACCGATCCGCAACAAGAGCTCGGACAGCTCCAACTGAACATCACTTCCCTCACGCACTTGACCAAGCTCTACCTGCCCTCGATGGTTCAGCGACGCAAAGGACGCATTCTGAACGTTGCCTCCACCGCCGCGTTCCAGCCGGGACCCCTCATGGCCGTCTACTACGCAACGAAGGCGTACGTGCTTTCGTTCTCCTCTGCGCTCTCGAATGAATTGAAAGGCACCGGCGTAACCGCCACCTGCTTGTGCCCTGGACCGACCACGACAGAGTTCCATAAACGGGCCGCGATGGATGCCTCTAAGATCATGCGCGCACCGTTTATGGATGCGAAGTCGGTTACAGAAATCGGCTATCGCGCTATGTTGAAGGGAAAGCCTGTTGCGATTGCAGGTGCGATGAATTGGCTAGTTGCACAATCAACCCGCTTAGCGCCCAGGAGTTGGACAGCGGCGATCGCGCGGAAGATTCAAGAACAAAGGCGGTAACGCGAGTCGCATCAGCAAAATGGGGTTTACTTCTTCGCTTTTTCTCGCGTAGGCGCGCCTACGCGCAGGCCCTTCGCATAGAGGGCGACTTGGGCAGCCTCAGCGACCGACTGGGTATCGTAGAAAAACCCGTCGCTGGTCTCCGTCTCGCGTTCCACTTTCCAGACTCGGGTATTGGTGACGTAGTCGGGTTTCTCCTGGAAAGGCGTCACAAAAGCGGGACAGAACCACTGGACTCGATTATTCGGCTGGGCCGCGAAATTGCCATTGTCCAAAGCAATCAGATGGGCGCATTTATGACCGCCGTCACCTGCCTCTGCAGCGTCTTCGTTGCCGTACCAGTCGATCGTGAACATGTACTGGCCACCCTCCCACGTGCGGTCTTTGAGCTGGACGCGAACCCGAGCGTCTGCAATCCGATCGAATGTCGTACAGCTCACGTCGTAGCTGAAGCAGTCCCAGAACTGGAGCCAATCAAGCGCCATTGACGGAGCTTCGGCCTTGTGGCAAAAGGCATGAAGTGGGAGGCGCCAAATGACTGCGCCATTCTCTGTCAAAACATGAAAACCGAGCGCTCTTCCTGGAATTGATGCGACTCCGAAAACACAGACTTTGAGAAACTCCCCTTTGTGCTCAAGATCGTCATAGAGGAACTCCCTACGCAGCAAACAGTAAAACCTCGGAATGTTGACGTTGAGAGTGGGCAACTAGAATTCCTCCTTTTTGCGCATCATAGCGCGTGCGCCGGAAAATGGAAGAAAAATCTGGGGGATTGGAACGGCGAGCTGAGAAGGAACGCCCGCCCTACGCGCTCACTCCCACTCAATCGTCCCAGGAGGCTTCGACGTGACGTCGTACACTACGCGGTTTACGCCTTTGACTTCGTTCACGATCCGGCTGGACATCGTCTTCAAAACTTCGTGCGGCAGGAACACCCAGTCCGCCGTCATTCCATCTTCGGAATGCACGCAGCGAATGGCGCAGGTATATGCATAGGTGCGCTGATCGCCCATTACACCGACCGACTTTACCGGGAGCAACACGGCGAACGACTGCCATATCTTCGTATACAGCCCCGCTGCTTTAATTTCATGCACCACGATTTCGTCGCACTCGCGCAGAATGTCACAGCGTTCTTTCGTAACTTCGCCGAGCACGCGCACGGCTAAACCGGGACCGGGAAAGGGCTGCCGCTGCAGCATGTCGTCGGGCATGTTGAGGTCCCGGCCGATTCTTCGGACTTCATCTTTGAACAAGTCTTTCAGCGGCTCAATCAGCTTGAGCTGCATTTTCTCGGGCAATCCGCCAACGTTGTGATGCGACTTGATCGTCTGCGAAGGACCCCGCACAGACCGCGACTCAATCACATCGGGATAGAGCGTCCCCTGCACGAGCCAGAAGTTCTCCAGCTTGGCATCTTCGGGCTTGGCGTCTTTAGGCTTGTCCTTAGCAAAGGGCCGGTGCGGAGTCGATTTTGTCGCAGCATCGACAATCTTGTGCGCTTCTTCCTCAAAAACCGCGATAAATTCGTTGCCGATAATCTTGCGCTTGGCTTCGGGCTCGGTTACGCCGCCAAGCCTTCGCAGAAAACGCGCGCTGGCGTCCACGGCCTCAATGTGCAGACCAAGCTTGTCCCGCAGATTCTGCTGCACTTTTACAAATTCGTCTTTGCGCAATACCCCGTTGTCGACGAAGATGCACGTCAGCCGCGAGTTGCCCTTCTCATCGCGCAGCGCGCGATCCACCAAAACCGCGGCGACTGAAGAATCGACGCCGCCGGATATGGCGCAAATCGCCCGCCCACTCCCCACCTGTTTCTTCACCTGAGCGATGGTCGTGTCGATAAAGTGCTGGGGTGTCCAATTCGGCGTCGCGCCACAAATTCCAAACACAAAATTCTTCAGCAGTTCCGCGCCCAGTCGCGTGTGATGCACTTCAGGATGGAACTGCACCGCCCACATCCTTCGTTGCGCGTTTTCGATGCCCGCCAAAGCCGTGGGCGACTGCGCCACCAGCCGAAATCCTGCGGGCAGCTCTTCCGCCTCATCTGCATGCGACATCCACACCGAAAGCTGCCTGGGCAGCCCTCGAAACAGGATTGATTCCTCGATTACATCTACACTCGCGTGGCCGTACTCGCGCTTCGATCCAGGACGCACCTTGCCGCCCAGCGTTTGCACCATGTAGTGCAGGCCATAGCAAATGCCGAGCACCGGCAATCCCAATTCAAGAACGCGCGGATCCGACTCCGGCGCATCCGCATCGTAGACGGAACTCGGGCCGCCGGACAGGATAATCCCCACAGGCTTGTAGCTCTGAATTTCGTCGAGTTTGGCGTTGCAGGGAAGGACCGCGGAAAAGACGTTCTGTTCGCGGATGCGGCGCGCAATTAACTGCGTATATTGCGAGCCAAAGTCGAGAATGACGATTGATTGAGGTTCCACGGTTGAGTTTACCAGATCGGGAGGCGGTTTAAAACGGCGAAGCGAGAACCCTACAGAAGCTCTGGATGTGACTTCTTGAGCCACTGTGTCACTTGGTTCTGTAATGCGGTCGCGAGCTTTGTCATCTCCGCAAGCTCCTGGTCCGAAACCGCTCCCGCCACATCGTAGAAGGATTTATTGCGCTTATTGTTGAATATCTTCAGTCTCTGTACAACCTCCGAGTCCGAATTGATGGTTAGTCCCAAAGATTCAATCGTTTTGACATGATGACCAACCTGCGTGGCGGTTCGGCAGCCGGAGGCTCGGAGCGCGGTCGTAGCCGCCGTGAGCGCCGCTGTGAACGCCGCGATAAACCGAAGATCGTCCGATATCGCCTTCACACTCGAATCATCGAGGCTGCGTTGAACGATGCCCAGCAGGCCCCTGATTTCGCTTGGGCTGCTTGGCTCTCGCCGGAGCCATCCGTATTCCACCCATTTTTCCAGGCTCATCGCTTAGCTTTTCTTCGTTTCCAAACAAAAATACTTTCTTGCCGTTGAGAACCGCATCGAGGAAATGATTTCCGGCTTGCAGTTTCGTTTGAAACTCGCGCGCGGGATACACGGTCGGGTTCACCGCTCGGCCCAGTGTAGTCTCTACCTCCGACAAACGGGAAAGCACTTCATCCAGCTGAACGTCGCCGATGATCATGACGTCAATATCGCTTTCCGCCGTCTCCTCCTGACGCGCCACGGAACCGTATACGAAAGCAACTTTGATTTGCTCAGAACACGCCTCGAGCGCGGAACGTAGAATGTTGAAAACACCGACTGTCTTACCCACCAGGGCGCGCATCTCCGAAAACACCGGATTACGCTGATTAACCTGGTAGAAAACCTGATTTCCCACCGAGGTCCGGACAAGAAGACCCACCTTGGCAAGCTTTTCCAGTTCGCGTTGAACAGCACCCACACTCGCGGTTACCTGGCGAGCGATCTGGCGAACGTAAAAAGACTTATCTGCGCGTCCATAGAGGAGGGCCAGTACTCGGCCACGGATCTGCCCGAACAGAACATCCGACAACCCATGCAATGTCGTACTCATGTTGAGAACAATTGTACCCCTTATGGGAACAACTGGCAAGTCGGCGTTGACGAGATTATCGGCGGAAAAGTGGATAACAGCGCGTTATTCATACCCTTCAAGTCATTTCAAGATTTGAAAGGGTGCAATAAGAGTAAGGATCCACGGTCTACCTCCCTGGCAACGGCTCGCCAGGCGAGAATCCAGGCATGAGGGGTTCGTCGAGATTCTGGTCAGACGAGCCGGAAGGACGGGAGGCGAAGAGCGGTTCGTCTTCTGGAGTCGCCCCACCTTCTCGAGAAGCGCCGTCGCCCGCTTCCGGTGGCGGAAGGGTTGGGGGTGGTACGGTGGCAACAACCGGCGCAACCATCTCGACCACTGGCTTCGGACTACGATCCCACTGCACCAGCGAAACATATCCCGCCAAGCGCGCTACGTGGAGATAATCGGCCACTGCAAAATACGCCAGCGTTACCAGCCCTATCAAGCTCAGCGTTACGCTCGCGGGCACGACGCTGGCCAGCGAAAGCGGATACATCACGACGGTTGTCGCCATCACAAACGCTACCAAATGCATAGAACCGAACCAGAAACCGGCGCCCGAAACTTTTCCCGCGCAACGACGGCAAAAATCTACAGCCGAAGCAATCGAGCCAAACGTGTCTTCGTTTTCGCGCACCACAAACACCGATGCAATCGAGAGGAACCAATTCAAGCTCGACCAAATCGTCGAAACCACGATCGCCAATGGAATAAAAAGCAGGAACGCCAGCCCAGCATGCGGATTCTTCGCGGTACTTACAAACGAACTGACAATCGCCGATCCCAGTAGCGACACAAGCGCCGCCAGCGCCAATCCGCTCCGCAGAAAATTGAGCCCCATCAGCGAACGTAGCGGTCGCCGGGGCGACGAACGGATGTTTAAAGGACGGAACGCGTTCGGATCCAGTCCTTCGTCTCGCGCGACCGGGGGCTGTGCGATGAGCGATTTCAATGTAACGAATCGCCCCAGCGCCATTACGACAACCCACAACAGCGTCAGTGCGGGCACTAGCAGCAGCAGCGCACGCAGCACACGCGGCCAACTGCCTTGGAAAATGTCGGCCAAAGCACGGGAAACCGCCAACGGATGCTTCAATCGCAGCAAAAACAGGTCGGTCTGAGTAACTACGAGCGTGTGCGAGTACTCGAACAGCGCCAGGCCGGCGAGCAGCAGAGCGGCGCCTCCCCAGCTCCACCGCGCGGAAAGCTCCGCCAAGAAAATCGACGGCTGCCGCCAGACAGCACGAAATCCGTCGCGAACTGGAGTGGGGCTGGACATTGGACTGGAGATTGGACTAGACATTCCGAACTTCGAGTATATAGGGTTACGGTATTCGCTTCTGTGCCGTCGTGAAATCTGCTTCTTTCATCTACGCGCTCGTCTTCCTCTGGCTGCCCGTCGTCGCGCAGACCGCGCCGCAAGCTGCTCAGCAACCGGAAGAGACACCCGCCGTCATTAGTACCCGCTCCAACCTGGTGCCCGTTCCCACACTTGTGAAAGATGACAAAGGGAACGTGGTGTACGGTCTACACGCGGAAGATTTTGAGATTGAAGACGATGGTGTCGCGCAGACGATTCGTCTGGATGAAACTCCCGATGCTGAACCTGTTTCGTTGATCATCGCGATCCAGGTAGGCCGCCGCGCGAACCGGGAGTTCCCAAGAATCCGTGGCCTCGCCGCCATGCTCGACCCTGTTTTAACAGCACCCAGCACCGAGGCGGCAGTTCTGTTGTTCGACAAAGAACTGAATCTGGTGCAAGACTTCACCAGCGATGCCGACCAAATTGAAGAGCACATGAAGCATTTGGAATCTGGCGACAACGGCGCTTCCATCTTCGATGCCGTTGCCTATTCAGCAAAGCTGCTCAACAAGCAGCCGGAAGGGCGGCAGCGCGTGCTTCTCTTGATCAGTGAGACTCGGGATCATGGCAGCCACTTCTCGAATCTTGACGAGGTCGTAAGCCTGATCGGTTCCACGAATACTATGGTCTACGCGCTTCCGTTTTCGCCGTACAAGTCTGAACAACTGGACGTTTTGCGTGGGGCTAACAGGGACGAGTGGCAACCTGGCATGGATCTTCTCGCCAAGCTGATCGCTGCTCGAAACGCTTTAAAGGCGAATGCCCCCAAAGCGCTAACCGCAATGACAGGCGGCGAATATGAGTCGTTCGCGAGTCAGAAAACCTTCGAAAAAGACATGATCGACTTTTCGAATCACATGCACAGCCGCTATTTGCTCAGCTTCGCGCCGAAGAATCCGCATCCGGGGCTGCACGAAATTCGCGTCGGCGTGAAGAACGATGCCGGGAGGAAGATTCTCTACCGGAAAACCTATTGGGTAGACGAAGTAAAGCCCTGAACTCTACTTCGCAACAATATTCACCAGCCGACCGGGAATGACACGAATCTGAGCGATTTGCTTTCCCTCAAGCGCAGCGCGAACTCTCTCATCCGTGAGCGCGACACTCTTGATGTGCTCCTCAGGGGAATCCGCAGGCACAACAACGCGTGCGCGCACCTTGCCGTTGATCTGCACCGCGAGTTCGACTTCATCGGACTTGGCGAGCGCGGGATCATACTTCGGCCATGCCGCGCGCAACACGCCCCCCTTCTCGCCGAGCATCTCCCACAGTTCGTGCGCAAGATACGGCGCCATCGGAGCCATGAGCAAGACAAGCGTTCGTTGCGCATCCGCCAACAACGCAAGCGGAACCTTGCCGGAATTTTCTCCTGACTTGTCCTCCGCGGCATGCATCTCGTTGCTCAATTCCATGATCGCGGCAATGCAGGTATTGAAGTGCCAGCGTCCCTGAAAATCATCGGTTACGCGCTTGATGGTCTGGTGCAACTTGCGCTGCACCGCGCGCGCTTCAACGGACAACTCCGCAGGAATCGCCTTGTTCCAGTCCGCATGTTCCGGATGAGCATTGCGCGTCACGTAGCGGAATACCCTTGCCAGAAATCGCTGAATCCCCTCAATTCCGGTTTCCTGCCAATCCAAATCACGATCGGGCGGCGCGGCAAACAAGCTGTACATGCGCGCGGAATCCGCGCCATAGCGCGCCACCATATCGTCCGGCGACACAATATTCCCTAAGCTCTTCGACATCTTCGCGCCATCTTTGATGACCATGCCCTGTGTAAACAGGCGCGCCACGGGTTCGTCGTTCTTTACCAATCCGATGTCGCGCATGAACTTGGTCCAGAAACGCGAATAGATTAAATGGAGAATCGCGTGCTCCACGCCGCCGATGTACTGATCGATCGGGAACCAATAATTCGCCTTCGCGGAATCAAACGGAGCCTTGTCATTTTTCGGATCAGTGTAGCGGTAGAAATACCAGCTCGAATCGACAAACGTGTCCATAGTGTCGGTTTCCCGCCGCGCAGGTCCGCCGCATTTCGGACATTTCACATTGAGAAATTCCGGCACGTGGCTCAACGGCGAGCCGCCCGTCACCGATGCATCCACGTTTTCCGGCAAAATCACCGGCAAATCGCTCTCCGGCACCGGCACGATCCCGTCTTTTTGGCAAAAGATCATCGGGATCGGCGTGCCCCAGAAGCGCTGCCGCGAAATGCCCCAGTCTTTCAATCGGTAGGTAACGGTTGGCTTGCCGAAGCCTTGCTTTTCCGCATAGGCTGCCATTTTTTGCAAGGCATCTTCGCAGCCAAGGCCAGTGAACTCGCCGGAATTTAAGAGCACTCCGTCCTCGGTCGTAAAAGGCGCCTTTTGCACATCAATAGGCTCTGTCGACTCGCCGCTTGTACGCGGTTGAATTACCTGGCGAATTTCCAATCCATACTTCGAGGCGAATTCATGATCGCGGTCATCGTGCGCGGGTACGGACATGATCGCGCCGGTTCCGTAGTCCATCAGGATGTAATTCGCCACCCAAATCGGCACACGTTCGCCGTTGAACGGATTGATGGCAAAGCGTCCAGTGGGAACGCCATGCTTCTCAATTGCCCCTATATCACCGACCTCGCGAGCTTTCTTCTGCTCCGCGATCAACTCATCGATCTTCTTTCTCAAATCGGAGCCGGAAACCGCCAAGTCCGAGACCAGCGGATGCTGTGGCGCAAGCTGCACCGAGGTCGCGCCATAAATCGTATCCACGCGCGTAGTAAAAACTGTGATCTTCGCACCGGCAGGCCCAGCAGCGCCCTCGAGCGCGAAATCGACCAGAGCGCCCTCGCTGCGGCCGATCCAGTTGCGCTGCATCGTGCGTACCTTCTCCGGCCAGTTCTCGAGCTTGTCGAGATCCCGCAGCAATTCATCCGAGTAGTTGGTCGTCCGCACGAACCACTGCTCCAACTCTCTCTGGATGACCGGCGTGGTTTCGTGACGCCAGCAGCAGCCTCCGACGACCTGCTCATTCGCCAATACGGTCGCGCACTCGGGGCACCAGTTCACTCGGCTGTTCTTGCGATACACCAACCCGCGCTCGTACATCTTCAGAAAGAACCACTGGTTCCAGCGGTAGTAGTCCGGAAGGCAGGTCGTCACCTCACGTTGCCAGTCGAAGGCAAACCCCAAACGTTTGAACTGAGCCTTCATGTTCGCGATGTTGCCCAGCGTCCAGTCCCGAGGCGGGGTGTTGTTTTTGATCGCCGCATTCTCCGCAGGCAAGCCAAACGCATCCCAGCCCATGGGATGGAGCACGTTGTAGCCCTGCATCCACATGTAACGCGCCAGCGCATCGCCAATCGCGTAGTTGCGGACATGCCCCATGTGCAACACGCCGGAAGGATACGGCAGCATCTCCAGCACGTAGAACTTCTTCTTCGAGGAGTCGGCCTCGGCTTGGTACATCGCGGGATCGCTCTCCCAGCGCGCAAACCATTTCTTTTCGATGGCCTGCGCGTCATAGCGATCAGGAAGCGGAGTTTGTTGCGTTTCGTCGGACATAAGTTAAGAATTCGTCAAAGCCTTTTTGCGTAATTCTTAATTTTACATGCTCAAAGCTGAAAAGCTTTGCGTAGCGCCGCCGCACTGCCTTTCGGAAGCGAGGACATAACCCCTTTCCACAGAGCAGATTGGACAGGCATGTCAGCTGTTGTTGTCTGGCATAGGAATTGCTTGTCTTGTACTGTCATAATGTCTATTGATGTAGTAGGCTATAGGCATCGCAGGAAGGGACGCACAGGAAGGGGACGCCTATGAAGGTTTCGCAAAAAGGGCTGTACGCATTGCAGGCGGTGATGATGCTGGCACGGCACGCCGACCAGGGTGCTATCAAGATCCGCGACATCGCCTATGAGGAGAATCTCCCGGAAAAGTTCCTCGAATTGATTCTGGTGGAATTGAAAAACGCCCGAATCGTCGACAGCGTCCGGGGCGCCAAGGGTGGCTACCAGCTGCGAAGAGCACCCTCGGACATCCGGCTCAGCGAGATCATGCGTCTGATTGACGGACCGCTCGCACCCCTGGGCGATGCCGATTCTCTGCGCTCGCTTATTGAAAACGATGCCAGCCATCGCGCGCTCTATCAAGTGTTTCTGCATGTGCGCGACGTAGCGGCGGCCATCCTTGAAAACACAACGATCGCGGACATCGCGCGCACGCCTGCCGGCCCATCGAAAAAGGGAAAAGCAAAGAAAGGCCGCGAGAAAGCGAATCAGAAGTCGACTGAGATCAAATCGCTGACAACGCAGGCCAGCCCCGGCCGCCCGAAACTGTTGTCCATCCGGAGGGAATACATTTCATGAGGGCTCTGAAGTTCTTGGCAATACTTTTTGGAATGTCGGCATTAGCCCTCGGGCCAGCTGCGGCGCAGACAGTGGTGCGCGTAGGAGCATTCCCCAACATCACGCACCCGCAAGCCATGGTCGGCAAAGCCAATGGCTGGTTCGACAAGGCCCTTGGGCCCAACGCAAGAATCGAGTGGAAGAGCTTCAATGCCGGGCCGGCGGCCATCGAAGCGCTGTTTTCCGGCGCGATTGACATGACCTATATCGGCCCGAATCCAGCGATCACGGGTTATGTTCGCTCGCAGGGTGAGGCGTTGCGAATCATCGCCGGGGCAACCAGCGGGGGCGCATCTCTAATCGTGCGCAACGATTCCGGAATTCAAAAGCCTGAGGATTTCCACGGCAAGAAAGTGGCTTCCCCGCAAATGGGCAACACGCAGGACGTCGCTCTGCGTGCATGGCTGAAGGCGCACGGCATGAAGTCGCTCGACAAGGGTGGCGACGTAACGGTTCTGCCGCTGGCGAACCCCGATCAGCTCACTCTGTTCCTGAAGAAGGATCTCGACGCGGCCTGGGCTCCGGAACCTTGGGCAACACGTCTAGTGAAAGAAGGCAATGGGCGCCTCTTCCTCGACGAACGTACTCTATGGCCCAGGGGTGAGTTCATCACCGCGCACATCATCGTGAGCACGAAGTTTCTGAAAGAGCATCCGGATGTGGTGAAGAATTTTTTGCGCGCCCATGTCGAGTTAACTGATTGGATTAAGGGACATTTACCGGAGGCCAAGAGTGCACTGAATCAGCAGATTCAGAAAGAGACTGGCAAGGCCCTTTCCGCCAGTGTTCTGGACGATGCTTTCTCCCGGATGCAAGTCACCTACGACCCGCTCCGTTCAACCTTGCTCACTTCAGCGCGCTCCGCCTTTGACGCGGGATTCCTGGGCAAGCAAATGCCAGATCTTTCCGGAATGTACGACCTGGCTCTGCTGAATCAAGTGCTGGCAGAAAAGAAAAGGAAGGCCATCCAATGACATCCTCTCCGAACCTGATCGAGAATCCGAATGTTCTCCATGGCCTCGGAAACGCGATGGCCCGTCGCGCGGCGCTTGTGAATTCTCACGTGGAGTCGGCGACACCGAAACTCTGGCTGCAGAATCTGTCACTGAAGTACAGAACCACGCAAGGCGAGCGGATGCTGGCCCTCGATAGCATCGATCTGCAGGTGCGCGCCGGAGAATTCCTCTGCATCGTGGGGCCGTCGGGCTGCGGCAAGAGCACGCTGCTTTATTTAATCGCCGGGCTGCACGAGCCAACCTCGGGCGCCGTGCTGATGGACGGCAAGCGCGTAGAGCGCACCGGCACGGACCGCATCATGATCTTCCAGGAGCACGGCCTGTTTCCCTGGCTCACGGTGGGGGAGAACGTCGAGTTTGGAATGAAAATGAAAGGCGTCGAGAAAAAGCTGCGCCGCGAGCGTGTGCGCGAATATCTGAATCTGGTGCATCTCGGCAAGTTCCAGAAAAGCTACATTCATCAGCTTTCGGGGGGCATGAAGCAGCGTGTCGCCATTGCGCGCGCGTTGGCCACCGAACCCGACGTTTTGCTGATGGACGAGCCCTTTGCCGCGCTGGACGCCCAAACTCGTGACCTTCTGCACGACGAGCTGGAACGTATCTGGGCAGAGACCGGGAGGACCATCGTCTTCGTGACGCACAATGTGCGCGAGGCAGTTCGCCTCGGTGACCGAGTCGCGGTCTTAACCTTTCGCCCCGGACGCCTCAAGCGCGAATACGCCATTGATCTTCCACGCCCACGGCACCTCGAAGACGCTGAAGTAGCGGGAACCGCACGCGACATCCTTGCCGACCTGCGCGAAGAGATCAACAAAAGCCTTGCGGCGGAGTATCAACAATGAAGCCCATTGCACGCCAAGTGCTTTTCTACGGAGCCTTGCTCGGACTGTGGTCGTTGATCTGCAGGCTTCATGTGTGGCCCCCGTACGTTCTTCCCGCGCCCTGGGCGATTGTGCAGGCGCTGTTGGCGGGCTTTCAGGACCACAGCTTCCCCATTGCGATTTTTGCCAGCATGCGCCGCATGGTCATCGGCTATTGCATCTCGGTAGTCCTGGGAACATTCCTCGGAATTGCGCTGGCCAGCAACCAGTTTCTCGAGCAAACCGTCAGCGGTTTGCTGGTGAGCCTGCAGAGCCTGCCCAGCATTTGCTGGCTGCCGTTGGCCGTGCTCTGGTTCGGCCTGTCGGAAAACGCAATCCTGTTCGTGATCGTGATGGGTTCCCTGCTGTCGGTGACGATCAGCATGGAAACCGGACGTAAGCAGATGCCGAAGATCTACAGCATGGCGGGCCGCAACCTCGGCGCGCGCAAGTGGAATCTTTTCTACTATGTGCTTCTGCCGGCCAGCATGCCGTACATCGTGACCGGCTTGAAACAGGGCTGGGCCTTCGCGTGGCGCTCGCTGTTCGCGGGCGAAATGATCTACGTTACGCTCGGGCTGGGCCAACAACTCAACGCAGGCCGCGATCTCAACGATATGAATCTCGTGATTGCCGTGATGGTTCTCATCATCGCCATCGGAACAACAGTCGATCGCCTCCTATTTCGCACCATCGAACGGCGACTGCAGATGAAATGGGGCCTGTTGTCGGCCACATAGTCGTCCAACCGGATCCAGGCGATTCGGCTCCAGATTCGCCCGGCCGCCACAACTGTGGCCGGGCACCCCTCCAGCTCCGTTCTTGATCCACCTTCCCGCGATTCGACCCGCGCCATTTGTCGTGCAGCCGCGCTTCCCGCTACACTTGAGACTCCAAGGGGACCCCCATGTTGGTCGTAATGCAAGCCCACGCCACCGATGAGCAGGTGCGCGCCGTCTGCAAGAAAATCGAGTCTCTCGGCTATCGTGCCCATCCCATGCCGGGCGAGCAGCGTACCGCCATTGGCATCACCGGCAACGCCGGAGTGGTCGAGCCCGGCACGCTGGACGAAATGCCCGGTGTCGCCGAACTGATTCGTGTTTCCAAGCCCTACAAGCTGGTCAGCCGCGACGTAAAGCCCGACAACACCGTCATCACCTTCCCCGGCAGCGACGCCACCATCGGCGGAAAAACCTTAGCCATGATTGCCGGACCCTGTGGCGTGGAAACCCGCGAGCAGGCTTTTGCTGCCGCCGAACGCGTTCATCGCTCCGGGGCCCAATTCTTTCGCGGGGGCGCTTACAAGCCTCGCACCTCGCCTTACACATTTCAAGGTCTCGGCGAGGAAGGCTTGAAGATTCTCGCCGACATTCGTTCGCAGTTTGGTTTGCGGATCATCACCGAAGCCATCGACCACGAGTCGCTGGATCTGGTCGAGGAATACGCCGACATTATCCAACTGGGCGCCCGCAACATGCAGAATTTTTCGTTGCTGAAGCGAGCAGGACGAGCCAAGAAACCGGTAATGCTGAAGCGCGGGCTCTCCGCAACGCTCGACGAATTCCTCATGGCCGCCGAGTACATCATGAGTGAAGGCAATTACAACGTGATTCTCTGCGAGCGCGGGATTCGCACTTTCACCGACCATACCCGCAATACGCTCGATCTCAGCATTGTTCCAGCCGTGCAAAGACGCAGCCATTTGCCCATCATTGTCGATCCCAGCCACGGCACCGGCAAGCGCCACAAGGTCATTCCGCTTTCGCGTGCTGCAATTGCAGTTGGTGCGGACGGGCTGATGGTTGAAGTACACTGCGATCCAGATCACGCTCTTTCGGATGGCGCGCAGTCGCTCTATCCCGATCAGTTAGATGAACTCATGGCGCAAGTGCGGCAGATCGCTCCGGTGGTTGGACGGTCCGTGGCCGCTCAACCTGCGCCGATTAGCGCGGTGATTCGATGAGTTCTTTCAAGCCTTGAGAAAGCTCCTTCTACTTCTGGTTCTGCTCGGCGTGGCCGCGCTGGCCTACTGGCGTCTCCGTTCCGCGGAATTGCCCGACCCCGGCCCGCGCTATCACGAGTACGCTTACGTCTCCAACGGGCGCAGCAACACGGTCAGCATCATTGACCTGCGCACGTTTCGACTTGAGAAGACGCTTCCAGTGGGTTTGAATCCGACCGGCGTAGCTGCGAACTCGAAGAAGAACGAGATTTACGTCGTCAATTCCGGCTCGCACAACATCAGCATCATCGACGCCGAGAAGAATCAGGTCGTCGCGACGATCGGCGTTCACGGACGACCTTACTTCATCGACGTTTCCGCCGATGGCCTGCGCGGTTATGTCGCAAATTCAGCATCGAACAACGTTTCCGTGCTCGACCTGGAAAAGCGCGCCGTGATCGCGACTGTCCGCGTGGGGACCGGACCCGGTAAAGCGGCCGTATCACCCGATGGCATGACCATTGTCGTAAGCAACCGGGACGACAACACAGTCTCTTTGTTGCGCAACGGTATCGGCGCCGGACCTGCCGCTGGACTCACACTGCCCCCCATCGTCACCAGCACCATCCCCGTTTGCAAAGCCCCGGAAGATATCGTCATCACGCCCGATTCCACCCGCGCTTTCGTTTCCTGCTCGGAATCGAATCAGGTCGCATCCATCGACCTGAAGCAATCGCGGCTCAGTGCACTGCTCGACGTCGGCAAGACGCCCCTGCATCTCGCCCTCAAGCCAGATGGCGGCGAAATCATGGTCAGCAATTTCGACGCCGACAGCATCTCGACAATCGAAACAGGAACCAGCGAGGTCGCGGGCAGCTTTCTTATCGGCAGCAAACCCGCCCGCGCCCTGGTCAGCCCCGACAACGCTCGACTTTACGTCAGCAACTTCGGCTCCAGCAGCATCGCCATCTACGACATCGATTTTGGTCGCGTCATCGGCTCGATCACAGTCGGCAGTCAGCCCGATGGTCTCGCCATGACGCCCGACGGCAATCATCTTCTGGTGCTCGATTCCGGTTCCGGCGACGTCACCGTCATTGAAAAGCGCGTCCCCAAAAAATTCGAAAAAGGGGAATACCGGCTCCTTACGATGATTCCGGTCGGCTTGAGTCCGAACGGGATCGCCGTGAAAGATTTTCTTTTGGAACCTCAGCCACCCCGGTAACATTTTGCATGGAACTCCGTCTGAGTTATCGGGAGAGGACTGCTCGCGTGGAAACTGCTTTTGAATAAGACGCTTCTAGCCAAGTCGATAGCGGCGCTTTGCTTCTGCGCCGTGGCCGCGACCGTTCCCATCTTCGCCACAGATGGTCCCAATTTCGGACAACTTCAGATCCCCCGGCTCACCTCCGCTCCGAAGCTGGAAGACTTCCTCGACATGAAGCCCACCGTAGATTGGGAGGGCAAGATGTTGCAGGTCGAGGGCCTGAAGCAGCGTATTCCCAGCGACGGCGCGCCCTCATCCCAACGCACGGTTGTCTACCTCGGCTACGACGACAAAAACCTCTACGCCGTTTTCGTTTGCTTCGACAACGAACCGGAAAAAATACGGGCGCGTCTCGGCCGCCGCGAAGACATCTTCGCCGACGATTCGGTCGAGATCATGCTCGACACCTTCCACGACCATCGCCGTGCTTACTCTTTTCTGAGCAATCCCCTGGGCGTGCAAGCCGATGCGCTTTGGACAGAAGGCCAAGACAACGGCTTCGATTTTTCCTTCGATACCGTCTGGGATTCCGCTGCGAAACGCACTCCGCAAGGCTACGTCGTGTGGATGGCAATACCGTTCCGTAGTCTCCGCTTCAAATCCGCCGATCCGCAAACCTGGGGCATCATCCTGAATCGCGGCATCCCGCGCAATAACGAAGACACCTTCTGGCCGGAGTACACCACCCGCATCCTGGGCCGTCTCAATCAGGAAGGCACACTCAATGGCCTGGAGCACATCTCCCCCGGCCGCAACCTGCAGCTCATTCCGTATGGCATCTTTGAATCGCTTCGCGATCTCGACTTGCGCGATCCCAATCATCCCACCTACTCGCGCCGCACCGCTCAGGGCCGGATCGGTCTGGACGCCAAGTATGTTCTGCAAGACAAATTCGTTCTCGACGCCACCGTTAACCCCGACTTCAGCCAGATCGAATCCGATGAGCCGCAGGTCACAGCAAGCCAGCGCTTCGAGGTCATCTTTCCGGAGAAGCGCCCGTTCTTCCTCGAGAACTCCAACTATTTTCTGACACCGATCGATTTGATGTTCACACGCCGGATCGCCGATCCGGATTTCGGCGTTCGTCTGACTGGAAAAGATGGGCCTTACGCCATCGGTTTTCTGGTGGCCGACGACAAATCTCCCGGCCGCCAGGTTCCTCCGAGCGATCCCCTAGCCAACAAGAGAGCCTACTTCGCCATCGGCCGTGTCAGCCGCGATATCGGTTCGCAGTCCACCGTTGGCCTCATGTACACCGATCGTGAATTCCAGAACAGCTTCAACCGCGTAGGAGGAATCGATACCCGCATTCGCTTGAACAGCAATTGGTCAACCTCGGGACAAGCCGTTGTGAGCACCACCCGCAATCTCGACGGGTCCTACCTTGCAGGACCCGCCTTCCACATGGATGTTCGGCGACAGGGGCGAAGCTTGAACTACGTGTTCGACTACGAGGGCCGTGCAAACGGGTTCCACACCGATACCGGATTCGATCCGCAACCAGGCATTCACGACTTGGATAGCGTCCTACAGTACACCTTCCACCCCGAAGGCAAGCACCTGATAACGTGGGGTCCCCAGATCGAGGCACTCAGAATCTACGACCACGACGGCAACCGCTTGAACACGGGCTATTTTCCGGCGTTAAACTTTGAATTTCCGCGCCAGACGTTTGTCCAGCTGCTGTATGCCATCGAAAACGAACTGTTGCGCCCCAAAGACTTTCCCGTCCTGACGCATAACAAGGACTTCCAGAGGGCAACGCGCGAGGTCAATCTCAAGACAGACTATTTCCGACAGGTGGGCTTGCAGATCGACTATCGCTGGGGCAATCGCGTGAACTATGCGCCTGCCGCGGGACAGGAGCCTTTTCTCGCATGGCGCAGCAGCCTGGATATGACCGCCACGCTGCGCCCAACCGATAAGTTGAAAATTGATAACACGTATTTGTTGTTCCGCCTGCGCGACCGCCCGACCGGAGCGGCGGTTTTCAATGATCACATCATCCGGACCAAGTGGAACTACCAATTCACCCGTGCGTTCTCGCTGCGTCTCATCGGACAGTACAGCGCATTCCTGGGCAATCCAAAGTTCACCAACTTGCCCAGCGACAAGACTCTCAACTGGGACTTTCTCGCGACGTATCTCGTCCATCCCAGCACCGCGATCTATGTGGGCTACAACAGCAACCTGCAGAACCTGGACCCGTCGCTCGCGCTGGAACCCGACGGCAACATTCGCCGCCGCCCCGACCAGTTCATCAACGACGGAAGGCACTTCTTCGTAAAAGCGTCTTATCTGTTTCGGTTTTAGACTGAACAAAAGAAAAGCCCGGCAGTCGCCGGGCTTTCAACTTCCCAATTTTCTCGATGAATTTGTCATTCCGAGCGCAGCGAGGAATCCCTTTCGCTGTTGAGATTGCTGGTATTTGAAAGGGATTCTTCGCTGCGCTCAGAATGACAATGATGAAACATGTTCTGCGCGGAACCGTTAATTCGTCGCTGCCTTCACGCAGAGCTTGTCGAACGCTCCAGTCAGTTCCGCCGCAATCGTCGCTGCATCGCGCGACTCAATCTGATGGCGCGGCATCATGTACACCAGTTGCCCGTCGCGCAAAATCCCAATCGACGGCGAAGACGACGGCTGTCCGGTGAAATAACTACGAGCCTTATCCGTCGCTTCGCGGTCCTGCCCCGCGAACACGCTGTAGATCTTGTCCGGCTTCACGCCATGCTGTAGTGCCTGCCGGACCGCGGGGCGCATCTTCCCCGCTGCGCATCCGCAAACGGAGTTCACAATCACCATCACGGTCCCGGGTTGTTTCACAGCAGCATCCACTTCTTCCGGAGTGCGCAGCTCGGCAACCCCAGCGCGCGTAAGCTCCTCGCGCATCGGCATCAACATAATTTCTGGATACATCGGCATAGTCGTTATGAACCTCGTCCTACATTGATTCTAAAGCACCAGGAACGATTCACGAGAATAATCACGTGGCCACAGGCGCCTCGCCTGTGCGTGCCTTTGGACTTTGACCTTCGTGGCCTCCTCAGTATCGCGACGCACCTTCGTTACTCAAACGCACGCCTCGGCCTGTGTATATTGAAATTCAGGAATCACGCGATGCTCCTACAGGAAAACATCCCCTTAGCACCCCTCACCACGCTACAAGTGGGAGGCGCGGCGCGCTACTTTGTCGAGGCCGCCAGCGAAGCCGACGTCCGCGAAGCGGTCAAATGGGCCAAATCGCGCAACCTGGATCTCTTCATCCTGGGAGGCGGCAGCAATCTCGTGGTGTCCGACAACGGCTGGCCCGGGTTAGTTCTCAAGATTGCTATTCCGGGGATCGAGCAGTTGCCAGAACAGCACGGTCGCACCATTTTTGAGGTAGGCGCAGGCGAATCCTGGGACCGTTTCGTCTCTCACGCTGTCTCAAACAACTGCGCGGGGATAGAATGCATGAGCGGCATTCCCGGCAGCGTGGGAGGCACCCCGGTGCAGAACGTGGGTGCGTATGGACAGGAAGCCTCCGAAACCATCGTCAGCGTCCTCGCCCTTGACCTCACCGACATGCAAACCCGCATGCTCTCGGCGGCTGACTGCGGTTTCTCCTACCGCAAAAGCATGTTTAACAGCAGCGAACGCGGAAGATACGTCATTTTGCGCGTGATCTATGCCCTCACTCCAGGTGGCGCTCCCAGCCTCAAGTACGCCGACCTGCAAAAACACTTTTCCGGATGGACCGGTCAACCCACGCTCGCCCAAACCCGCGACGCCGTAAAAACCATTCGCGCCGGCAAAGGAATGCTCATCACTCCCGGCGACGAGGACTGCCGTAGCGCCGGATCGTTCTTCAAGAATCCGGTCTTGAGCCAAACCCAATTCGACAACGTATCGAGAATCGCCGCCGAGCGAAACCTGACGGTGCCGAGCTACCCGATGCCGTCCTCCGAACGCAAACTATCGGCAGCGTGGCTGGTCGAGCATTCCGGCTTCGCCAAAGGCTACACGTCCGGCAAGGTAGGAATTTCCCGCAAGCACGCTCTGGCGCTAGTCAATCGAGGCGGCGCCACCGCCGAAGACATCTTCGACCTGAAATACGACATCGAGCAACGCGTCCGCGAACAATGGGGCATCCATCTCGAAGCGGAACCTGTGTTCGTTGGCGTCTGAAACACACACGTGGTGGCAGGCGCCCTCGCCTGCCCATCGGGGAAAATGCTGTCGCGGTACTAACGACCCTCGCGACTCAGCCGCATTTCAACACGGCGCGGATCTTACGCAGGTCCAGTCGCTGCTTTGCCGTTTTTAGAGTTTCTGGCCAGCATTCCGCGCCGCTCTATCTCTATCGGCATCTCTACTTAACTTCCATACAGTATTTCCCCTACGGTAACCTCGCCAATCGTGCCGCCTCCCGGAACACATCCAAGAACATCTTCCGCGTCAATTTCCCCGTCTGCGTGTTCTGATTCGACGGATGGTAAGACGCCAGTAGAATCTTCCCATCCGCCATTTTGTACTTTGCGCCATGCCCAAACGCATACTCTTTCTTCCTCGAAATTTGCCCCATCCTCTGCGCGTGATTTAGATAAGCCTCAAACCCAATCCGCCCCAGCGCGACCACTACCTTCAATCGCACGAGCGCCGCAATCTCGCGGTCCAGATACGGTGCGCAGTTCTGAATCTCCTCCGGCAGGGGCTTATTGTCGGGAGGCGCGCAGCGCACGGCCGCCGTAATGTAGGCATCTTTCAGGGTCAAACCATCCTCTCGATCCAGAGCCGTTGGCTGCGACGCGAACCCTACCTCATGCAGCACCGGATACATAAACACTCCCGACGCATCGCCCGTAAACGGACGCCCCGTCCGGTTCGACCCATGCGCCCCCGGAGCCAATCCCAAAATCAGAACCCGCGCCTCAGGATCGCCAAAGCCCGGCACCGGCTTGCCCCAATACTCCCAATTGAGATAAGCCCTCCGCTTATCCCGCGCAATCTTCTCCCGATACACCACCAACCGCGGGCACAGCGTGCAAGCCACAACTTGGCGATTCAGAATGGCTAGGGCTTTCGACATGAGACATCAGGGTATAGGACTTTGGTTCTGGTCTTCCAACATCTGGAAAATTGTCATTCCGACCCTGGGCGTTGTTTGCGAAGGGGAGGAATCCCTTTTAGCCCCGACACTCTCACTGGTACGCCCTGTCACTCCACGCGGCTATTCATGCAGGCAAAACACCTTAGAACGAAAGTACCCGCCCATAGCCCAAAAGAGCACCCCCGCGCGTTTGACGCTGCCACTCGCCAATCTTTATAGTCAAAGGTTGGAGCCTAAGATAAATCGTGAGTACTGTTGAAACGAAAAACGACTGTAAACGTGAAATCGAAGTTCTAGTCCCGGCCGCCGAAGTGGCCCGCCAAACCGACGCTGTCATCGCAAAATTCCAGAAGCTGGCGCGCATCCCCGGATTCCGCAAAGGCCATGTGCCCGCCACGGTCATCCGCCAGCGCTTCGCCGAAGACATTAAGAGCGAAGTCGTCGAGGCCCTCATCCCGCAGCATTTCCGCAAGGAAACCGACCGCCAGGGACTTTACCCCGTCTCGCAGCCGCAAGTCACCGATCTGCACATTCATGACGGCGAACCACTGCGATTCAAAGCCAGCTTTGAAGTCATGCCGGAGATTCCCGTCGATGGCTACAAGGAACTTCGCGCCGAACATCCCGAAATCGTAGTGACCGACGAAGAAGTCACCCAGGCCATCCAGGATCTCCGCGAGCAGCACGCCAGCTACTCGCCCATTGAAGGCCGCTCCATCGCTGACGGCGACTTCGCCCAGGTTGCCCTCGAAGGAAAATCCAAAGACGCCGCCAAGGATGCTGAAGGCGGCCCTGTCAAGATGGACGAAATCCTCGTCGAAATCGGCGGCAAGAACACCGTCGCTGAATTCTCCGAGAACCTACGCGGCACGAACGCAGGAGACGAGCGCACTTTCGACGTGAAATACCCCGACGACTATTCCGACAAGCGCCTAGCCGGTACGACCTTTAGCTACAGCGTTAAGGTCCAGGCCATCAAGCAGAAGACCTTGCCGGAACTCACCGACGACTTCGCCAAGGAACTCGGCAACGATTTCCAAACTTTCGACCAGGTCCAAAAGCGCATTCGCGAGCAGATGGAAACGGAACGTCGCCACGCCAGCGAGCGCGAAGGCAAAGAAAAGCTCATGGCCGAACTGGTTAAGCGCAATGAATTCAAGGTTCCAGAAGCCCTAGTCGAGCGCCAGGTTGATCTGCGCCTCGAACGCGGCCTCCGAGCTCTCGCCGCGCAAGGCATGAAGCCTGAAGACATGAAAGGCATGGACTTCCCACGCCTCCGCGCTGGACAACGCGAGGGTGCGGAGCAGGAAGTTAAGTCGTCCCTGCTCCTGGAACGCATTGCGGAACTGGAAAAACTCGACGTCACCGACGAAGAGATGAACCGCGAGATTGAATCCATCGCGGGACAGGCCAAACAGACGACAGAAGCGGTCCGCGCCCGTTTGACGGAGGATGGAGCGCTGGATAGAATCCGACATAGAATCCGCAACGAAAAAGCTCTCGATTTCCTGTACCGCCAATCGGCATAAACTAAAGTGGCGGCTCCCCGAACAGAACGGCTTTTTTACTCCCGGAGGAATAATCCTAGTGAACCCGAACGATAGGAATTCGAACAGCCCGCAAATGATGCTCGTGCCCATGGTCATCGAACAGACCGGACGCGGCGAACGCGCCTATGACATCTATTCGCGTCTGCTGCGCGACAACATCATCTTCATTGGCACGCCCATCGACGACAACATCGCCAACCTGGTGATTGCACAGATGTTGTTCCTCGCCCAGGAGGACCCCGAGAAGGATATTCAGCTCTACATCAACTCCCCGGGCGGCTCCATCACCGCCGGAATGGCCATCTACGACACCATGCAATACGTCAAAAACGACGTAGTTACCCTGTGCGTCGGTCAGGCTGCATCCATGGCGGCATTACTTTTGGCATCAGGGGAGGCCAAGAAGCGTATGGCACTTCCGAACTCAAGAATTTTGATCCATCAGCCTTCTATGGGTGGACTTTCTGGCCAAGCGACCGATATTGATATACATGCGCGGGAGATTCTACGCATGAGAGAACTTACGAACCAGTTACTGTCGAAACATAGCGGACAGAAGCTGGATAAGGTAGAAAAGGATGTGGAGCGCGATTTCATCATGAACGCGCAACAATCCAAGGAATACGGAATCATCGACGACATCATTTACAAGACGAAGTAAATGTATGATCGGGCTTTTGCCGGAGAGAGGTTGACCCACGAAACTCCGGCGTCAGGGCAGCGGTGATTTCCGTACGCCGGACTCGATCCGGCGAGAGAGCAGGGGAGTAAGCCGTGAAGACCAGGACAGGCTCCGACGAAGTTCTTCGCTGTTCGTTCTGCCACAAGTCGCAGGAATCGGTGGCGAAGTTGATCTCTTCACCCAGCGATTACCCGCGGGCCTATATCTGCGACGAGTGCGTCGCGGTCTGTAATTCGATTCTCGAAGACGACCGCACCACCGCTGCCGCCACGGCACCCACGCCCAGTCATCTGCCCAAACCGCAGGAAGTTAAAACCTTCCTCGACGAATACGTCATCGGCCAGGAGCAGACCAAAAAGAAGCTCGCCGTCGCCGTCTACAACCACTACAAGCGTATTTACATGAACCGCCAGAAGTCGGCGGAGATCGAGCTCGCCAAGTCGAACATCATGCTGATCGGCCCCACGGGCACGGGCAAAACCCTGCTCGCCCAGACCCTGGCCAAGATGCTGGATGTGCCCTTTGCCATCGTCGATGCCACCACGCTCACCGAAGCTGGCTACGTTGGCGAAGATGTCGAAAACATTATCCTGAAGCTCCTGCAAGCTGCCGACGGCGACGTCGCCCGCTGCCAGACCGGGATTATCTACATCGACGAAATTGACAAGATTGGGCGCAAGGACGAAAACCCGTCCATCACCCGCGATGTTTCGGGTGAAGGCGTGCAGCAAGCCCTGCTCAAGATTCTCGAGGGCACGGTTGCCAACGTTCCACCGCAAGGCGGGCGCAAGCATCCGCACCAGGAATTTACTCCGGTCGACACCACCAACATCCTCTTCATCTGTGGCGGGGCGTTCGTTGGCCTCGACAAGATCATCTCGCGGCGCATGGGCAAGAAAGGCTTGGGCTTCAAGAGTGAGCAAGTGCAGGATGCCGAAGCCGCCCAGCTGCAGGCGGTCAAGACCGACAAGGAAAAGAACACCAAAGAAATCCTGCAACATGCGCAGCCGGAAGACCTCATGAAGTTCGGCCTCATCCCCGAATTCGTTGGTCGTCTGCCCGTTATCGGCATGCTGGAAGATCTCGACGAATTCGCCCTGATTGAGATTTTGACGCGTCCCAAGAATGCGATCATCAAACAGTACCAGCGGCTCTTCGAGTTCGAGAACGTTCGGCTCAAGTTCAGCGACGATGCGCTGAAAGCGATTGCCAAGCAGGCTATGGTCCGCAAAGTCGGAGCTCGGGGCCTGCGTATGATTCTCGAAGAACTCATGCTGGACCTCATGTACCACCTCCCCAGCCAGAAAAAGCTAAAGGAGTTCGAGGTCACCCGCGAGATGGTCGAAAAACGCGACGTCTCCATGGGCATGATGGAAAAAGCCGGCTAGAGCAGGGATTGCTGGCTGACCTAGAAGTTTCGCTGGTGGCGCGCTCCACCGCGGCATTCGTCGGCGGAGCAAGGTTCGTATCAGGGCACGGCTTCAGCCGTGCCTTTGAACTTGCTGAAAACTCGGGCTTTAGCCCCTGCACTCGTTTCCGGGCTGCTAGCCGCTCTGGAATGTTCCCTGCGACCAGTGGTCTTGTGTGTACCCCAGACTTTATCGGCCCAGCAAATCGTTTTTTTGAGATACATTTACAATGTTCTAAGCAGCTGGTTGAGCCGAAAGCTGACAGCCGATAGCCGACAGCCAGCACGAAAGACAGGATAGGATCCCCTTGACTCAGTCGAAAGAAAAGTTCGAAAGCAAGAAGCTGCCCATGATGCCCATCCGGGACGTGGTCATTTTCCCGTTCATGATGACGCCATTCGTGGTCGGCCGCGAGTCCAGTGTCCGCGCCCTGGAAGAAGCTCTGGCAGGCGACAAGAAAATTTTCCTCGCCACCCAGCACGACGCCAGCATCGACGAGCCCAAGCCGAACGAAATCTACGAAGTCGGCACCGTCGTCAACATCGTGCAGAGCCTCAAGCTGCCCGACGGCAACATCAAAGTTTTGGTCGAAGGCGTCGAGCGCGCTCGCGTCCTCCAAATTGTCGAAACGGAAGGTTTTTTCCAGGCTACCGTCCGCATGGCCCGCAGCACCGTCGAGCCGTCGCCGACGCTGGAAGCCGCTATGCAGCGCGTCACTTCCCTGTTCGAACAGTACGTCAAACTCTGCCAGTCTTTGAATTACGAGACGATGATCGCGGCCGTCCGCATGGAAGACCCGGCGAAACTGACTGACACGATCGCCGCGAACCTGCAACTCTCCATCGAGGAGAAACAGGAACTGCTCGAAATCTTCGATGCCGGAGAGCGTCTCACCCGCATCGCCGACGTGCTCGACATTGAAATCGAAAAGCTCAACATGGACCGCTCCATCCAGACGCGCGTGAAGAAGCAAATGGAACGCGCGCAAAAGGAGTATTACCTCAACGAAAAGATCAAGGCCATCCAGAAGGAACTCGGTCGCGGCGAAAAGGGCGAATTCGACGAGCTGAAAAAGAAAATCGAAGCCGCTGGCATGAGCCCGGAAGTGAAAGAAAAGGCCATGCAAGAGCTGAAGAAGCTCGAGGCCATGCCTCCGATGTCCGCCGAGTCCACCGTGTCGCGCAACTATCTCGACTGGCTGCTCGCCGTACCGTGGAAGAAGCGCTCGAAGGAAATCCGCAACATCAGCCGCGCGGAAAAAATCCTCAACGAAGACCACTACGGCCTGGAAAAAATCAAGGAACGTATCCTGGAATTTCTCGCCGTCCGCCAGCTCGTGAAAAATCCGAAAGGCTCCATTCTCTGCTTCGTAGGACCTCCGGGTGTCGGCAAGACTTCACTCGGCATGTCCATCGCGAAAGCCACAGGCCGCAAGTTCGTCCGCATGTCTTTAGGCGGCGTGCGTGACGAGGCCGAGATTCGCGGCCACCGCCGCACCTACATCGGCGCACTCCCAGGCCAAATCATCCAGATGATGAAGAAGGCCGGCACGAAGAACCCCGTCTTCATGCTCGATGAAGTCGACAAGATGGCCATGGATTTCCGCGGCGACCCATCCGCTGCCCTGCTCGAGGTCCTCGATCCGGAACAAAACTTCATGTTCGTCGATCACTACCTCGACGTCGAATACGATCTCTCACAGGTCTTCTTCGTGGCTACCGCCAACGTGCTCCACACTATCCCGGCTCCGCTGCAGGATCGCATGGAAGTGCTCCGCCTGCACGGCTATACCGAGCCTGAAAAGATGGAAATCGGCAAGCAGTATCTGGTCAAGAAGCAGCTCGCGCAAACCGGGCTGACCGACAAGAACGTGACGTTCACGGATGAGGCCCTGACTACCATCATTCGCGGCTACACGCGCGAATCCGGCGTCCGCAACCTGGAACGCGAAATCGGCAACGTCTGCCGCAAGATTGCCCGCCGCGTCGTCAAAGATCCGAAATACACGGTCGCCGTTACCGCCGAGAACGTGCCAGAATTCCTCGGCGTCATCAAGTTCCGCGACACCGCTGCTCACGAAAAGAGCGAAATTGGCCTAGTCACGGGCTTAGCCTGGACAGAAGTTGGCGGATCCATCCTAAGCACGGAAGTCTCGGTGGTCGACGGCAAAGGCAAGCTCACGCTCACCGGCAAACTCGGCGACGTCATGCAGGAATCCGCACAAGCCGCCATGTCCTACATCCGCTCGCGCGCGCTGCCACTAGGTCTCCCCCGCGACTTCTACCGCAACCTCGACATCCACGTCCACGTCCCGGAGGGCGCGATCCCGAAAGACGGCCCCTCGGCTGGAATCACCATCGCCACGGCGATCGCCAGCGCGCTCAGCAAGATCCCCGTCCGCCGCGATCTCGCGATGACCGGAGAAATCACGCTACGCGGCAAAGTCCTGCCGATCGGTGGCCTGAAAGAAAAGCTCTTAGCCGCCCATCGCGCTGGAATTTTCGAAGTGATCTTGCCCAAGGAAAACGAAAAGGACTTGGCCGAAGTTCCTGAGAATCTGCGCAAGGCCATGAAACTAAACTGCGTGGAAACGATGGATGAAGTCCTCGCCATCGCACTCGAGCGCCCGCTGCCGGAAATCGTGCAGGAAATCGCCGCC
>Ga0075021_10000232_pt1 | contig 30825 bp, 23 predicted proteins | sample ColStrG_CSR_2012_FD_72749 | JGI IMG/M metagenome (GOLD analysis project Ga0075021, IMG submission 72749) | Freshwater sediment microbial communities in response to fracking from Pennsylvania, USA - Cold Stream Run_MetaG_CSR_2012 | ecosystem: Environmental > Aquatic > Freshwater > Creek >...
GTCGTCGATGATGAGCACATCGACATTGCGGAACTTGTCGCGGAAGCTCGACATCTTGTCGTAGCGCAACGAGTTAATCATCTCGTTGGTGAACTTCTCGCTGGAGAGGTAGCAGATCGAGGCCTGGGGTTGGCGGCGCTTCACCTCGTGGCCAATCGCCTGCATCAGGTGGGTTTTGCCCATGCCCACGCCGCCGTACAGGAAAAGCGGGTTGTAGGCCTTAGAAGGGTTCTCGGCGACCGCCTGGGCGGCCGCGCAGGCGAACTGGTTGCCGTTGCCGATGACGAAGGCGTCGAAGGTATAGCGCGGGTTCAGTTGAGCGATACCGTCCCAATCGAAGCGCGATTGGGAAACTGGCGCCGCTGAAGGACGAGAAAGCCCACCGTCGTGACGAACTGGAGTGGAGGCGGGATCGTCATCCGGCGCGACAAACCTTACGTCGGTCAATCCGAGTTGAAGGTCATCCATCGCTTCCTGAATCAGGTCAGCGTACTTGTCGCCGACGTGGCAGAACTCCGACGTGGGCACACGGACGAAAACAATTCCGCCGTTCGTGTGACTGTAGCGCGTCGGCTTGAGCCAGGTTTCGTAGGAGTGACGGTTAACTTTTTTCTCGAGAGCCTCGAGGATCCGCGCCCAGGGGTTTGGGGGAACGCTCGTGATGGGAGCAGACATGGTAGCCATAAATGGTATTAAAAACCTGCTGAGCTCTACTTAAAATTTTGCCGATCTTTGGAGCCGGACTTTCGGTTTCCGGAGATCGCGCTGCGGGAAATCTGCTGCGCGAAAATTTTCAAACTCGTCGGGCCGAATTCATAAGTGACAGAGCGAGATACTAGCACGAAATTTTTCGTGAGGCGAGAAATCTTCCATGAGAAATTTTCGGCCACACAAAAAAGAAAACCAACGCGAACATTCTGTCAAGTAGCGGACTTGTCAATGCAGTGAAAATTGTGCAAACCCTTGCGCTTCCCGGCAGTCCGCCGAAAGGCGCGCCGCTGCACGAAGAGCGCTCCAGAAGCGGCAAAACATGATACAACTCGAAGTTCCCCTTCCGCGAAATCCGTTTCTATGAATGTGCCGCGCGCAAAACTTTTTGCTGGAGTATTACTTCTAATTTTTCTGGCGCAGTGCCTCTGGCTGGTACGTGCCGAGCTGCGTTCCGAATTCGGATGTTATCCGGAGACTTCGATGCAGCGGCAGAGCCGGGTTGTCGAGGGACTCGCACAATGGAAGAAAGGACGTATCGCGGGCACCGTCAACATCCCAGCTTCTTCCATTCCGGGTCACTTCGATACGCCCCAAACTGGCGACCGCTACCATTCTCCGATCTGGTATCTCGCCGCGTCGGCGCCGGTAGTTTTCTGGCCGGGACAAGTCGATCCCGCTTATGAGAAGACCTGGCTCTGGCTTACGCGACTGCCCTACCTCGCCTTCGGAGTCTTTCTGGGAGCCTCATTGTGGTATGTCGCCCATCGTCTTTACGGAAATCCGGGCGGATTCATTGCGCTGACTCTCTACTGCTTTTCCCCCGGGATTATTCAGAACTCGAGCGAGGTATGTTGGAACTCTGAAATGGGTGCGGCGTGGGGATTCTTTGGAGCCATCTTTACTTCGATCGCCGTCGCCCACACTTTATATGCCCCGCGCGAGGTAGTGTTGTGGAACTGGCGGCGGATTGTGTTGCTGGGAATTTCCCTGGCGCTCGCGGTCGGGTCGCAGTTCTCGCTGGCGGTTCTCATTCCGTTGACGCTCGCCTTCCTGCTCTATCTGGCCCCGGAGCGCCGGCGGGCCGCCGGTACGATCTGGGCCGCGGCATGCGCCTTTGCCGGGATACTGTTCGCGGCGGGGTATTTCTTCCGCATCCCAACTATGTGGCAGAGTCTGCACTCGGCTAAGTTGGTGGATGTTAACGTGGCAGCCTTCAGGATCGGCGCGAACTACCGGAACGCCTTCTCGCTGGTTGTTAAAGCGTGCCCGATGTTTGTCGTCTTGCTTCCCACGGCACTGCTGATCTACATCTTATGGCGGCGAGCGCGTTACTTCGGAAACACGGCTCCTTTGCTGGTCGTCGGCCTGTGCGCGGTCTTGGCTTTGGCGGCGCCGACCTATCCGGGACAAGGGTTTTTGCTCATGGCCTTACCGTTTCTGTTCTGCTTTGTCGCTGGGGTGCTGTCGGATTTAATGGAAACCCGGTCTGGTGTCTGGGCCAAGGGGCCGGTTACGGCGCTGCTGGCGGCTTATGCGCTGTGGAACGTCATTTCCCTGGCGCGGATTTAATCTGGCGAAGCCTTGGTTGAGGTAGTTTCGCCGGCTCCCAAACAGGTGTATCATTTTGAGAGAAGTTAAGGAGGATACTCCTATGAGGCACGCCGCCCCGCTCCTTTTGATGGTCTTGTTTGCCGCCAATCTCGGCACCGCACAGATTCACGGCGTGGCCCCCTCCGTGACCTCCTTCGGATTTGGCGGGAGCCAGAATCCCGCGCCGGGTGTACCCGCCAGCATTACGTCGTTGGGACCGCAAGGGTTCAACTGTTGCGCGAATCTGCGAATGTCGGCGCACCCGAATTTTGCGGGGGGTCCACGGAACTTTCGACGCCACGAGCACGCGCTGGGTGGCTTCATTCCTTTATACGCGCCGACCTATACACCCAGCTATATAGCTGTCGAGCCAGACAGCAGCGACGACGAAGAAGATGGCGGTGGGCCGACCATTTTTGACCGTCGCGGTCCCCGTCGGCAGGCTCCGCAGCGCGCGTACGACCGCGGCTATGACGAAGGTCGAGCCGATGAGCAAGACCGTCAGGACAGGGAAAACGCTCGAATCGCTCGCGCTGCGCGACTACGCGAAGACTTGGCCACTGAACCCCATGGCGATACGACGAAAGCGGCCACCCCATCCGCATCGTCAGTCTCCGCTCCCGCCGTCGAGCCCAAGACTGCCTTAGTGTTTCGCGATGGGCATACCGAGGAAGTGACCAACTACGCGATCATTGGAGATCAGTTGTACGATTTCACGTCGGGTAAGCGGCGGATCGCAATCGCCGATCTCGACCTGGCGGCGACGACAAAAGCCAACGATGCGCGCGGGATGGATTTCCGCCTCCCCGAAGCTCGCCCCGGCAACTAGATAGCCCAACCAAGCAGCACCCCTCCCTCCGCGAACCCGCTCTATCCGGGTCCCGGTCGCGCTCGGTTCAGTCTTGTATCCACTCCGGCTTGCTACTTCTTACTGGGATCGTCGCTCGGGTTGACGTAGTTGAACTGCAGAGGCGACTGGCCATGGACCTGGACTACGACTTCTCCGCTGGCCATCGCGTAGTGGTGCATATCCGGATCGAGATAGGCGAAGCTGCCAGCTGGAAAGGCGGCCATCTTGCTTTCGTCGAAGTGATCGCCCATACCGACCTTGAACGTTCCCGAAAGAACAGTTACGTTTTCACGCAGCGGATGCCAATGAGGCGCGATACGGTATCCATCCGGCATCTTCAATCGGATTGTATAGTCACCGGTTGTAGCGCCGGGGTTTCCTTCGATCACCGCAAGCTGAGCGCCCGGCGCCACAAATGCCGGGGCCGGCCCATAGGGAATTGCATCGGGGGTGAACGCGTGTTTTTCGGTAGAACCTGTTTGGGCTGCGAGGGTTACGGCCACCGCCATCAAGCATGCCAGGCCAAACCCTGCAATCGCGAAGTGAATGTTGCGCTTCATAGTAACTGCCTCCGTTGTTCGATCTTGATTTCTGGTATCGTCTGCCCGGAATATTCCCACAACCGGATACCCCATTCAATTGAAATGGGATAACTTTTTCGTATCTTTTGTATATCGGCGTAAACTGTTCAATCCTAGGGGAATGTTTGAAAAAGAGCGCATTGCCAAGACCGACAAAAGCTGTCGAAGAGATTGAGCTGGACCTTGGTCGCTACGAGCTTCGCCGCCACCGACGGCGCGTGAAGCTCGAAAAGAAGCCGATGGAACTGCTGATTTTTCTGGTCAGCCGCAGGGGCCAGCTGGTTTCGCGCAAGGATATTGTCGCGAAACTCTGGCGCTCAGACCTCTTTATCGACACAGAACCGAATATCAACAACATCGTGCGCAAAATCCGCGCCGCGCTGGGCGACAATTCGGACAAACCGCGCTTCCTCGAAACCGTTGTGGGCAAAGGATATCGATTCATCGGGCCGGTGCGCGTGATTGGCGCTCCTCATCGAGAGTCCGGTTTCGGGCAGAATCCCGCTGAGGCGTCCGGGGAACGTTCTTCGATGCTGGACGAACGCCCTTCGCTCGCTGTCCTACCCCTCTCGCTTCTGGGAGACGTTCCGGACGATCAGGGCATATGTTTTGGTTTTGCCGACGCACTGGTGACGCGCCTCGGAAATCTGCCAAGCATGACCGTCGTGCCAATGTCCGCAGGACTGAACTTGTCGGGCGAAATGGCAGCTGCGGATGCGGGCTCGCGACTCGGTGTGAGATTTCTCGTGCATGGAGCAATGCTCGCGTCCAAAGGACAGTGGCATCTTTCGCTGGAAGTATTCGACACGCACTTGCAGGCCGTCTGCTTCAAGCGGAAGTGCGCTCTCGATCTTTCCTGTTTGTCGGACGCTGAGGACGAGATGGCCAGACAAATTGCGACTGCCTTGAACCGGCCGTTGCGGTTGCCGGCAATCCAGCAGCGCCCACGGTACAGCAAGGATCCGACTGCGTATGCGGAGTTCATGCGCGGCTACCGTCTCAGCTCGTCCGGCGATCCTGCTCTGTTGGAAGAAGCAGCACAGCGGCTGAGCACAGCCGTGGTGCGGGATCCCAATTTTGCTCTTGCTCATGCGACGCTTTCGCTGGTGTGTGCAACCCGCCATTTCGAGTTCGACCCGGCTAGAACGTGGCTGGAGAAGGCTGAGTTCCACTGCCGCCGCGCACTGGAAGTCGATCCAAATCTGGCCGAAGGGCACGTGGCCAACGCATTTCTGCTGTGGGGACCCTCCAAGAATTTTCAGCACCTTGAAGCGATTGCGGAACTGCGGCGGGCCATCGCCTTGCAGAAGAATCTTCCGCACGCCTACAACCGCCTCGGAACCATTCTGGCGCACATCGGTCTGCTCGATCAGGCCAGGGCCATGTATGAACGAGGGCGACCGTTCCATCCGAAGAAGGCCGTGAGTCCCAGCGTCGTGCAGGTCTCGATCTGGAATCAAGAGTACGATCGGGCTCGCGAAGAAATTGCCGCGTGGCTGGCCGAAACCCCTGGAAACAAGTACCCCATTTATTTTGCCCCCCAGCTCGCGATGATGACCGGGGAGTGGGAAGAGGCGGAAGTCCTATTGCGGGAGGCGGTTCGGTTGGTCCCCGACGATCCCATGATCGTCAGCCTGCAGGGCCTGTTCTACGCGATGACGGATCAAACCGACCGAGCCATGGCTTGCCTGAACAAAGCCTGTGCCAGCCCAAAGTCCTTCGGCCATGCGCACCACACCTACTACCAAATTGCGTGCATCCTTGCCGTGCTTCGCCAGCCAGCTGCCGCGTTCGAGTGGCTGGAGCGCAGCGTGAGTACCGGGTTCGCTTGCTGGCCGCTCTTTGCCAACGACCCCTGTCTCCAAAATTTGCACATTCTCCCTGAATTCGAGGTTTTAGTGAGTTCGTTGCAAGCCAAGTATCCAGACCATCTGGGATTGTTGTAGCAGTCCTCGAGTCTCTCGAGAGACTGAGGGAACTACTAGCGGGCGTTTTTCCACCGTTCGAGTTTCCAGAACGGGTAGCCCGCGACGCGTGATGATCCAAAAAGAAAAGCTAAGCCAAGGATCAGAATTGCTGGGATGATCGCCCAACGACCTTCCAGACAATCAATGCCAACGTCAATAAATTGGATGAACGCGAACAGCACCATGAGGCTGCTCAGCGCTCCTCGAATGCGCAGGCTTAGCGCCGCCAGAAGCAGCAAACCGATGGCCAGGTTTCGGGAGGCCACATACCCCGCGTAAATATGCACCGCGCCGTTGATCTCGTCGTGAGGGGAGGCCAGCATTCCCGGACGAACCAGCGCGAGAACGGCCCCGACGACCATTAGGACTGCGCCCGCGGCCACAATCGCGCACAACCACCAGGGGATTGGCCCGTCGATGCGTCCACTCGAGCCGGGCAAGACAGTATCGTCATTTGCATCGTGAACCATTGCATCCTGAACCATGGCATGGGCCTCCGGCGGCGACGGTGGTTCTGCCATCCGCGTAGAGAATGTTACGCGAGCGGCCACGTGTAAGTTCCGCGGGTGCAGTGGCTACAAGAGGTGATCATTCTGCAGCTACAATGCCAATTGGAGATCGGGAAACCATGGCGAAATCGCGCAGGAATTTCTTGGCTACATCCGTTGGCTTGATTGGCGCTGCCGTTGCGAAGAGCGTTTTCGCGCAGGATCCGCAACCACAGCAACTGGAAGTTTCCGGAGCGCCGACGGTGTTCGGGACGGGCCCACTGGTCGGGCCGGAGATCTTCCCTGCAAGCATTCGCGAGGCGGAGAAGCTGGTGCAGATCAAGATGTCGGACAACGACGTCGCCGTTGCAGCATCGAGTTGGCGTCCGAACATGGCTGCGCTCTATGAACGCCGCACAGGGCCGCGCAAGGTGGAACTGGAATCGACACTAGCTCCTGCGACGCAGTGGAATCCGGTCTTGCCCAATACAAAGTTGGTCACGGTAAATGAGCGCTTCTTGCGCAACGCAACCGATCCAGGACCATTGCCCGCGAGCGACACCGACATCGCTTTTGCGTCGGTTACCAAACTCTCGCGCTGGATCGAGCAGCGCAAGCTCACCTCAACACGGCTCACACAGATCTACCTACAGCGCATACAGCAGTTCGATCCCAAGTTGCGTTGCGTGATTACGCTAACCGCAAGTCATGCGATGGAGCAGGCTCAGCGGGCGGATGCTGAGATCGCTGCCGGGAAATATCGCGGCGCACTGCACGGCATCCCCTTTGGAGTCAAAGACTTACTCGACACCGCCGGGATTGCGACCACCTACGGCGCCGAGCCGTTTCGCGACCGTGTTCCAAAAGAAGATTCCGCCGTCGTCAAGCGGCTCAACGAAGCGGGTGCGGTGCTGGTTGCGAAGCTTAGCCTGGGTGCGTTGGCTCTGAACGACATCTGGTTCGGTGGACAGACGATGAACCCGTGGTTGCTAGAGGAAGGCTCGTCAGGATCGAGCGCCGGTCCCGGATCAGCGACGGCGGCGGGGCTTGTCGGTTTCGCAATCGGCAGCGAAACCGGAGGGAGCATCGTGAGTCCGTCAATGCGCTGCGGCGTCACTGGCCTTCGTCCAACTTACGGGCGGGTGCCTCGCACTGGAGCGATGACCCTATGCTGGTCGCTGGACAAGCTGGGGCCCATGGCGCGGTCGGTGGAAGATACCCTCTTGGTGCTGCAGGCGATTTCAGGTCGCGATCCGGGCGACCTCGCCAGCGTCCACAGTCATCTGGATTTCAATGCCGACGCCAGTGTCAAAGGGCTCCGCGTAGGACATTTCCCTAAATGGATGCAGAAGGCCCCCGCCACCGAAGTAGATCGTGCGGCACTGAAAGCAGTCGCCGAGGCCGGGATGACGCCCGTCGAAGTCTCGCTTCCGGATTGGCCTTATGATTCGCTGAACATCATTCTTTTCGCAGAAGCGGCCGCCGCATTTGAAGAACTAACGCTGAATGGAGGCGTCAACGAACTCAAAGCGCAGGTCTCCGATGCCTGGCCCAACATCTTTCGCCAATCGCGATTCCTGTCGGCCGTGGATTTCGTGCAAGCCGACCGCTTGCGCCGCAAGGTCGCCGAGGAAATGGCGCGCATCTTTTCCGAAGTCGATCTGCTGCTGGTGCCGTCCCTGCGCGACGAAATGCTAGTCATCAGCAACTTCACCGGACATCCGTCATTAACGTTGCGCGCCGGTTTCGTAGAAGTCTCGCAAGCCCGGAGTGATTGGGCACCCGACCCGCAGCATCCTCTACCCAAGTTCTCGCCACCACGTCGCGTGCCGCACGGCGTAACGCTCATAGGGCGGCTTTTCGACGAAGGAACTCTTGGCAGCGCGGGGTTGGCGCTGGAGAAGATTTTTGGAGTGACGGGGGAAAGACCAGCCGGGTTCTGAGCGGATATCCAGTTTTCGCTACGCGAAAACAGAAGTTCCTCGTTGAATATGTTTTGGAAACATGAGAAAACTATCGCTGCACGACGTCGCTTGCCTCGAGTCCGTGGCGTTCGTTCAACCCTGAGAAAGGCTCATCATGAACGGAACGCGCCGCAGCTTCGTGAAGGCCCTTTCGTTGGCGGCTGTGTCGTCGGCATTTGCCCAGGTGCGCCGGCCTGACAGGCTTCCCATCGCATTCTCGACTCTTGGATGCCCGGCGTGGGATTTCGCCAAAATATTGGATTTTGCCGCGCAAAATGAATTTGCAGCGGTTGAACTTCGCGGACTTCAAGGAAGTCTCGATCTCCCTTCGCATGCGATTTTCGCTGCGCCCCGGATTGAGCAGACCAAGCGCGATATTGCTTCGCACGATCTGCGGATTGCTTGCGTCAGCAGTTCCACCGACTTGGGTGAATCGGATGCTAAGGAGCACGCAGCCGGATTGAAGGATGCGCAGCGGTTCATCGATCTCGCGGCAACCTTGGGGTCGCCGTATGTGAGAGTCTTTGGAAGAAGCATGGACTCGGAGAAGCCGACGACACCGAACGCGGATCTCAAGAAACAGGTTGCTGCCGGGTTGCGCGAGTTAGGCGGCTACGCCGGTCCTCGAAACGTCGCCGTCCTGTTGGAATCGCATGACGATTTCACCGCAGCGGCAGTTTTGCGGGAAGTGTTCGAACTCGCCGATTCCCCGCACGTTGGCCTGCTATGGGACGCCTATCATACCTTCGCGACCTCGAACGAAAACCCTGAACTCACCGTACGCAGGCTGCGGCCCTGGATCCGCCACACTCACCTGAAAGACGCGGTGGGCACGGGGCCAAACCGCAACTACGTTCTAACGGGGCGCGGGAATGTTCCGGTGCGGAAACAAGTTGAAGTGCTGCGTGCAACTGGCTACAAAGGCTTCTTCTGTTTCGAGTGGGAAAAAGTTTGGCATCCTGAATTGCAAGAGCCGGAGATCGCGATTGCCGATTATGCTCGGGTTGTTAAGGGCTACTTTGCGGACTCGCATTTGTAGTCTGAGAATTAATTGGTTGTCCAGGAGCGTTCCTGTGACTACCTGATGGGGGAGATGAAGAAGGGGAATGTCTGACGCTGCGTGAGGTATGCACGCAACCTCTTAAGATTTTTCCAAGACTGTCTACGTCCGCTCCCGTTGGGAAGGATGACCTGTACTTCCTGCCGATGAGTAACCCGCGCTCCGGCCCCTATCTGGAGCCCTTTTCGGCAATGATTCGGCCCTTTTTTCATGGTATAATTTACCCAGTCTGAACGATGACTAACCACCTGTAAATGCAGCTATTTATCGAATTTGGCTAGGCTGCGAAACTCGGCGGAGAAACAGCAGATTCCTCACGATAAAACCGTTCGGATGACAGGCATATCCAAAATTAAAGTTGTCATCCCAAGCGGCAGCGAAGGATCCTCATTGATGGAAAGAATATCGGTGCTTTAAAGGGATTCCTCGCTTCGCTCGGAATGACAATTTTCTTTGAAGACTATCGACCAGGCGTTCACTACAAAGGCTTACTAACCAACCATGGCTGACGACAAGAATCCTGAACTTCCTTTGACTCCCCCCGGCGATGGCGGCACTGGCGCCGCGAACATTATTCCCATCAACATTGAAGAGGAGATGCGGCGGTCGTATCTCGACTACTCGATGTCGGTGATTATTGGCCGCGCGCTGCCGGACGTTCGCGACGGGTTGAAGCCTGTGCATCGCCGCATTTTGTACACGATGCAGCAGATGGGGCTGGCTCCGAACAAATCCACGCGCAAATGCGCCAGGATCGTCGGAGACGTGATGGGTAAGTACCATCCACACGGCAACCTGGCTGTGTATGACGCGCTGGTGCGGCTGGCGCAGCCGTTTGCCATGCGGTATCCGCTGGTGGATGGGCAAGGGAATTTCGGCTCGGTCGATGGCGACCCGCCGGCGGCGGACCGTTACACCGAAGCGCGCTTGACGCGTGTCGCGGCGGCGCTGCTGGAAGATCTGGACAAAGAAACGGTCGACTTCAGCCCGAACTATGACGGCAACGAAGTGGAGCCGGACGTTTTGCCAACGCGAATTCCGAATCTGCTGGTGAACGGCTCGGACGGAATCGCCGTGGGTATGGCGACGAAGATTCCGCCGCACAATCTGACCGAGATCGTGAATGCTGCGATCACGCTGGTGAACAATCCGGCGACGACGCTATCGGAAATTCTTCAGATTGTGAAAGGCCCGGATTTCCCGACGGCTGGCATTATTCATGGACGCAGCGGTATTGCCGAAGCTTATCGCACGGGCCGCGGGCGCTTCATGATGCGCGCGAAAGCCGCCATCGAGAACGTTACGAAAGAGAAACAGGCGATCATCGTTACGGAAATTCCGTATCAGGTCAATAAAGCCCGTCTCATCGAGCGCATTGCCGCGCTGGTGAACGACAAAGTTGTCGACGACATTTCCGATATTCGCGACGAGAGCGATCGCGATGGCATGCGCATCGTTATTGAATTGAAACGTGGCGCCGAGCCGCAGATTGTATTGAACCAGTTGTTCAAGCACACCTCGATGCAAGAGAGCTACAGCATGATTTTCCTGGCTGTAGTGAACAAGCAGCCGAAGGAAATGGGCCTGATCGAGGCCCTCAACCACTTCCTGCATCACCGCGCGGATGTAATTCGCCGACGCACGGCGTACTTGCTGGCCAAAGCGCAGGACCGCGAACACATTCTCGAAGGCTACCTGACCGCGTTGGACCATCTCGACAACGTAATCGCAATTATTCGCGGCAGTTCGAACCGTCTGGATGCTCGCGAAAATTTGGTTGCGTACTTTGCGGGGAAGAAAATTGACATCAATACTTCCGGTCGCGCTCCGAAGGCAGATCCGGAGAAGCCGTTTACCGCGAAACAGGCTGATGCGATTCTCGAATTGCAGCTGCATCGCTTGACCAAGCTCTCCATCGACGAAATTTCGAAGGAACTGGCGGAAACCCGCGACCGCATCGCCGAGTACCAGTCGATTTTGGGATCAGAAAAGAAGCTACGCAGCGTCATCGTGAAAGAGCTGGAAGAAGTGAAGAAGCTCTATGGCGATGAGCGCCGTACGCTGATCGAAGACGAAGCGGCAGAGATTCTCCTGGAAGACCTGATCGCCGACGAACAAGTCGCCGTCACCGTCAGCCATTCCGGCTACCTGAAACGCACGCCGATCACGACCTACCGCCAGCAACGGCGCGGAGGCACAGGCCGCACGGGCATGAAGACGCGCGACGAGGATTTTGTTGAGCACCTCTTCATCGCTTCAACCCATGCGTACATCCTCATCTTTACCAACACCGGCCGCGTTTACTGGCTCAAGGTATATGAAGTTCCGGACGTGGGTGCCGCAGGTAAGGGCAAGCACATTGGCAACCTGGTCGGGCTGCAGGCGGGTGAGAGCGTCCGCGCATTTCTGCCTGTTCGCAATCTGGAAGAAGAAGGCAAGTACATCTTCTTCTCCACCCGCAAGGCTACCGTGAAGAAGACAGAACTGAAGGACTTCTCCCATGTGATGCAGCGCGGCATTATCGCCATCGGCATCGACACGGATGACGAACTGGTCGCAGCCTCGCTTACCGACGGTAAGCAGATCATCTTCCTGGCATCGCACGAAGGCCAGGCGATCCGCTTCAGCGAAGACGATGTGCGTTCCATGGGGCGGCAAGCCTATGGCGTGCGTGGCATGGACCTCGAAAAGGGCGACTACATTGTTGGCATGGCTATCACAGCGCAACCCGGCGCCGAGCAGATGGGCAATGGCAAAGACAAGAAGAAGAAGCAAGAAGAGGGGAATGGCGTAATCGTCGCCCCGAAGGGCAGCCTCATTCTTTCCGTCACCGAAAATGGCTACGGCAAACGCACCCCGGCTGACGAATACCGCCTGCAATCGCGCGGCGGTAAGGGCGTCATCAACGTAAAGACGACCGAGCGTAATGGCAAAGTTGTCAGCATCTCGCAGGTGGGCGAAGATTCGGATGTGATGATCATCAGCCAGTACGGCAAGATCATCCGCACGGAGACAAAGCAGATTCGCGAGGCGGGCCGCTCTACGCAAGGTGTGCGCCTGCTGCATCTGGAAGCGGGAGACAAAGTTGCGGCAACGTCGCTGATCGCTCCGGAAGAACCGAATGGGAATGGAGAGGCCCCCCTGCTGCAGTAAGGGGAAGGTCCATGATTCTCGATCTCAGCCATCGTCTTGAGCCGGGCATGCCTGTGTATCCAGGCTTGCCCGTTCCCAAGTTTCACACGTTCCTTGGGCGAAGCGATGTTGCGCGCCAGACGAGCTACACGCCGGGAACGAGCTTTGAGATTGCGAGTTACGAGCTGGGCGGCAACACGGGAACGTACGTGGATGCCCCCTATCACCGCCACGCGGATGGCGTGGACTTGGCGGACCTCCCGCTGGATCGTCTTGCCGACCTGCCAGGCCTAGTGATCAGCGCATCCTCGGATCGTCCGAGCGGTGCGGACCTGTTTCTGGGGAAAGATCTTCGCGGTAAGGCTGTGCTGGTCTTCACCGGATGGGCTCAACACTGGGGATCGGATGGCTACTTTCGGTCAGGCCCATACTTAACAGCGGATGCTTGCGAATTTCTAGCGAAAGCAGGCGTCGCGCTTGTCGGCATCGACTGCGCCAATATCGACAACATGCAGGATCGTTCTCGCCCCGCACACACGATCCTCCTGGCTGCGGGTATTCCAGTAGTGGAGCATCTGCGCGGTCTCGATCAGATCGGTGAACGCAGCTTTCGCTTCTTCGCCGTGCCACCCGCTATTCGCGGCGGAACATCGTTCCCAGTTCGCGCCATTGCGATTTGCGAGTAGAGCATTCTCTCGTGTATCTGCAGAACTGGTTCTTGCCACAAGCGGCGTTCTAGTATTCTGGTTCTGGGGGATTGCTATGGCTTTGCAACTCGGCGATGAAGCTCCCGATTTTGACTTAGCGGCATGTACCGGTGACCGCGAGCATCGCGTCAAGCTGAGTGACTATCGCGGCGGGAAGAATGTAGTGATCGTTTTCCATCCGCTCGATTGGACTCCGACTTGAGCGCTCCAGTTGCCGGCGTTAAATGCGGACCTTGCCACGTTCGCCGGCCTCCATGCCCAGGTTCTGGACATTAGCGTAGATTCAGTCAGAAGCCACATCGCGTGGCAGAAGAAAGAAATTGGAACGATCGCGTTTCCGCTGTGTGCGGATTTCTACCCTCACGCGGAAGTTACAACCGCGTACGGCATTTTGCGCGATGCGCCGCCTGTAGCGGGAATCAGCGAGCGGGCTGCTTTCATTGTGGATGTGTCCGGAAGGATTGCATTCGCGAAAGTTTATCCGCTGGACGTGCTGCCGGACAAGGCGGAACTAGTGGCGGAGCTGCGGAAGTTGCAGAGCTAACCCACCAGACGAGTCTGCCTACTGTTTCAGCACTGAATCAATCATCAAATAGAATTGCTGCATGTCTGCCGGCACTTCCACCGGCTTCACGTTCGGCTTCGCGCTGACAATGAAAATAGTCGGCGTGTGATCGAGGCCGATGCGCTGGCCGAGCCCCTTGTCTTCCGCAATTGCGGCGGCAAGTTTACCCTGGGGATCGAGCACGAACGGAAGCGACGCTTTGTGCTCGGCGGCAAACTTGTCTGCGTACCCGCGCAGGTTGCCTGGATTAATCTCCATCTGGTGTTCAAACGCGTAATCGCGGAAGGAGTTTCCCAGGTCTTTCGAGGTCTGATCAAAATACCGGGCGATCAACGCGGCGTTATAAGACCAGTCGTGGTTGGGCAGCGGGAAATCGTAGCGCACCACCGGTATCTTGTAGGTCACGCCAGCCTGCTTCACCTGTGGCGCGGCGCGGCGGCACTGTGGGCACTGCAAGTCTTCGAACACGATAATGGCTGCCTTGGCGCCTTTGGGCGCTTTCAGGGACGAGGGATCCGAAGCGAAAGCGGCGGAACTCAGAATCAGTGCGGCGCAAAGTGTGAGCAAGAATGTTTTCATGTGCGAAGAGTCCCCAAATATCGTCAACAATTCTTAAGATACTAAGACTTTGGATGCGGAAAAGCCCTTGAACGCCTCCCGCATACTCATCTCTATGGTAACCGAAGCCCACTTCGTCGGGCGGCCGTTTTTCCCGACAAAGCTTAGAGAACCCGCTCGATGGCGGCCCTAAGTTCCTGATAGGAAAGCGCTCCGGGGTGGTAAAACGACACTTTCCCAGCCCGATCCACCACTACCAGCGTGGGCGTAGTGCTGACACCGTAAAGGCCGAGGTTCTCCTGGCTTAGCGGAGCGGGCACGTCTGCCAAAGGCGCGTAGTATTGCGCGCGAACCTCTTTTATATACGCGAGTTCGGCCGCCGGTCCAACCTCCTGCCCCCCTGCCGCATAGCCATAACGTTGAGTCGGCGTTATGACCACAAGACCTTTGCGCGAGAATTCGTCGCGCAGGCGCGCGATAACGGGAGCCTCCCCTTTGCAGTCTCCACACCAGTGCGCCCAAAAGAATAAAAGTATTGGCGACCCCTTCAGCTGCGCCAGGGACACTGGCCTGGGCCCAAGATATTCCGTCATTTGCAGCGCGGGCGCTGGCTTTCCGACCAGAGCGAGCATGTTCAGATTCTTCTGCAAGCGGTTGCGAATGCTCGTGTTTCGGTAGAGACGAAGATTCCTCTGCAGCAGCGCGGTTGCCTGCTCGGGCTTGCCACGCGCGGTCAGCACTTGAGCCTGCACCTCAATCGCAGCGCCCAACGCGATCGGCAAGTGCGGCTCAGCGTCTAATTTGTGTTTCTTGAGGAGAGGAAGGACGAGTTCTTCTGTTTTGTGGGCGAAAGTGTCTGCTTGGTCGAGCTTATTAAAGGTCAGGTAGCCGCGAGCCATCCACGACGAAGCCTCGAGATACTCTGCGTCAATGCCTCTTTGCGCGCGGTAGGAATTGAGTTGCGATTCGGCCTGCGTGAAAGATCCCGAGCTGAGCGAGACTCGGACGTCCTCCACAACACCGGCACGCGCAGTCGTTGCAACCAGCAAGGAGAGAGCGAATAGGGCGGCAGACAAACGAAGCATCTTCATAAGACGAATGAAACCACAAATAGTTACGAGCTGGTTTTGATCACGTAGGCGAGCATTCCAGCACGTCGGCTCTTAGGCAGGCACCGCAGATTCGCTTCCCCGTCCCCGTCCCTGTATCTCAATGTAAACATTCACCAACGCGACCGCTGCCGGTGTGACTCCGGGAATGCTGCCCGCCTGGGCAATCGTACGCGGTCGCACTCGGTTTAGCTTTTCCTTCATTTCCCGCGAAAGGCCGCTGATTGTTCCATAATCGAACCATCCAGGGATCGCCCGCTGCTCGGCCTTCTTCAGGCGTTCGATGGCTTTGTGCTGTTGGTCGAGATAGCCCGCGTATTTGATTTCCGTTTCTACGGACTTGAGCTCGTTGCGAAGCCGGGTAGGCAAAGTGTTAGATCCCGCGCGCCCCAAATCCAAGGCCTTCTGTTCAAAGAACGAAGGAATCAGGCGGCGAAGAGCGGGCGCGAGGAATTCAATCTTTACCTCTGGACGCTTCAGAAGTTGTGCCAGCGTCTGGCCAACCGTAGGCAGGAGATCGGCTGGACTTCCATCCGGAGCGCAGAGTGCGCCAGCAGGAGCCGCTGTTGTGATTTCCGTGATGATTTCTGAGGTGACTCGTGCCTTCTCTAGCAGCCGCTTCACAGCCAGCAGTCGTTCCTGCTTGGCAAGATAGTCATTCCAGCCTGTATCGTTGATGAGCCCAATGCGGCGCCCGTGCGGCGTCAGGCGCTGGTCCGCATTGTCGATGCGCAGATGCAGCCGAAACTCCGCTCGCGAAGTGAACATGCGGTATGGCTCATTGGTGCCTTTCGAGATCAGGTCATCAATCAAAATTGCCGTATAGCCATCCGTGCGATCGAGTGTGAACGCCGGCTCGCCCTTTACCTTCAGCGCCGCATTGATACCCGCCATCAAGCCTTGGCAAGCAGCCTCTTCGTAGCCGCTGGTGCCATTGATCTGGCCAGCCAGGAACAGTCCCGCGATCTTCTTGGTTTCAAGGGTCCGCTGCAGTTCTGTCGCGTCGATCGAGTCGTACTCAATCGCATAGCCCGGCCGGATCATCACAGCGCTTTCCAGCCCTGGAATGGAATGCACAGCCGCCAGCTGCACTTCCTTTGGCAAAGACGTGCTCATCCCGTTGACATAGATCTCGTCCGTGTCGAGACCTTCCGGCTCCAGAAATATCTGGTGCTGCAGTTTGTCCGGGAACTTCACGATTTTGTCTTCAATCGATGGACAATAGCGCGGTCCAATCGATTGAATCTGCCCGCTGTACATGGGCGAGCGATGCACGTTCTCGCGAATGACGCGATGCGTTTCCTCTGTCGTATACGCGATGTAGCACGGTACCTGCGAATCGTGATGGGCCACGCGCTGCGTGCGGAAACTAAACGGTGTGGGGTCGGCGTCTCCAGGCTGCGCCTCAAATCTTGACCAGTCGATGCTCCGCCCATCCAGCCGGGGCGGCGTTCCAGTCTTGAGACGACATCCGCGAAGGCCGAGTCTCTTCAGAGATTCGCCAAGTAAAACTGCCGCAGGTTCGCCCGTACGCCCCGCCGGAGTCTGCTGCTCACCGCAATGAATCAAGCCGTTAAGAAACGTCCCGGTGGTGATGACAACGGCATGGGCACCAATCTGCCGCCCGTCACGCAGTAAAATGCCGCGAACGGTTCGAGCAGTTTCAGGTTTCGAGTTTCGAGTTTCATCGCCGGCTTGCTCGAAATCCGAATCTTCCTCCAGAATCAAATCCGCGACTTCCGCCTCCCGAATCGACAGATTTGCCTGCGATTCCAGGACCTCGCGCATCTTTACCCTATAAGCCTGCTTGTCGCACTGTGCCCGCGGCGACCACACCGCTGGGCCTCGCGACGTATTGAGCAGGCGAAACTGGATCCCAACCGCGTCCGTAACCTCGCCCATTACGCCGCCCAAGGCATCAACTTCCCGCACCAGATGCCCCTTGGCAATCCCGCCAATCGCCGGATTACAAGACATTTGCGCGATTAGATCGATGCTGAGCGTGTAAATCGCGGTCTTCAGCCCCAGGCGCGCGGAGGCCACGGCCGCCTCGCAGCCCGCATGGCCGGCGCCGACCACCAAAACGTCGAATTGTTCAAAGAAGGAGGGCAACGGACCACCGCAATCTCTATTCTAGCAAGCCGTGCGTGATTCCTATCACTGTGATCCCAATCACTTGCCGACCCGCCCTCCCCTTTGTATAGTGGAGCTTCAGAGCCGAAAGGTTCTGGATCGACCGCAAGGAGCGCAATCATGACTACCGCCGAATTCTCCGCTGAGTTGGACGCAAGAATTGCTAAATACGACCTCCTATGCCACCCGTTCTACCAGGCTTGGTCCGAGGGCAAACTGACTCGCGAAGATCTCCGCGAGTACGCTCTCGACTACCATGAGCACGTCCGCGCTTTCCCGAGCTATCTCGCCGAGTTGGCCATGCGCCTCGACGAGGGCGAAACCCGCCGCGCCGTTCTCGCCAACATGACCGACGAACTAGGTCGCGGAAAGGGTGCCGATGCCGGAACCGCCCACGCAGAACTCTGGATGGATTTCGCCGAGGGTATGGGCGCTCACGAAAACTGCCATCAGCCGATGAACGAAATCAAGGAACTGGTCTCGCACTTCAACGATGTTGCCAGCCAAGGCAGCACCGAGGAAGCGCTCGCTGCTTTCTATGCCTATGAGTCCCAGGTTCCTCGCATTGCCGCCGAAAAGGAACGCGGCCTGCGGGCTTGGTATGGCGCCGATGACCGCACCTGCCGTTACTTCACCCTGCACCAGACGGCGGATGTCTACCACTCGCAAGTGTGGCGCAAGCTGCTGGAAAAGAATCTGGCGAAGAATCCTGGCGTCACCGATAAGGCTCTGGAAGCGGCGGAGAACGCGGCGAAAGCCCTTTGGACTGTGTTAGATGGCATGGAAGCACGCCGGCAGTCCGCAGTCGCTGCCTAAGCGATAGACCCTACGAATCCGGGCCGCGGACAGCATCCAGTTCGCGGCCTTTTTGTGCGCAAAACCCGCCGTTTCCCAGCTCCAGCCGCGTGGTAGAATTTCAATAGTTCCTTCCTACCCATGCATGCTGACCTTGAAACGCTGCTCGCTCTTCAGGATGTAGACAAAGAAATCTTACGTTTGAACGACGAAGTGGCGGCGCTGCCCAAACGCGTCGCAGCCATCGAGGCCAAGCTTGCGGGTACCAAAGACCGCTTGGAGCAGGCCAGGGCTGCCGTCAAAGCGGACGAGGTCGCCCGTAAGAAATACGACTCGGCCAACCAGGATCTGCAGCAGAAAATCTCCAAATACCGCGATCAGATGCTCGCCGTAAAGACCAACGAGCAGTACAAAGCCTTCCAGCACGAAATCGAGTTTGCCCAGCAGGAAATCCAAGCCAACGAAGACAAGATTCTGGAAGTCATGCTGGATTCCGACGCCAAGGCCAGTCAGGTCAAGGCTGCCGAAGCGGAGCTCAAAGCGGAAGCTGCGGAAATCGAGAAGGAAAAGAAGATTGCGCACGACAAAACCGCCGAAGATGAAAAGCTCTTGGCGGACTGGCACGCCAAGCGCGACGGCCTGCGCGGCCGCGTTGAGTCGGATTGGCTGGCGCACTACGAGCGTATCGCCAAAGCCAGGAAAACGGGCCTATCCGAGGCGCGCGACAGCAAGTGCCTCACCTGCCACGTCACCCTGCGACCGCAGGTTTTCGCGGAAGTGCGGTCCGGGCAAAAGCTTATTACCTGCGAATCTTGTTCCAGAATCCTATACTACATTCCGGTTGAGAAAACAGCCGAACAAATCGCGAACCTCGGCCCCAAAAAACGCTCCAAGCCCAAGACGGAAGCCGCCCAGGCTTGGTATTTCCGCGCGGAGTTTGGCGACCATCGCGACGTGTTTCTGGTTTTCATGAATGGCGAGGGCAACTTCGCAGAGACCAGCAGCCGCCGCGTCTACGACATCCACACCGGCCGCGCAGTCGTTCCCAAAGAGTCCCGCCGCGGCGTCTACAAGCATGCGTTTGTCGAGGATCTGGAAGGCGCCCTGCGCATTAACGGCTTCTGGAAAGAGCAAGAGCTCGACGAATACGGCAATGAGCTGCCCGCTATTGTTCTCGATCCGCTACAGCGCGATCTAGCCCTGGCCCAGAGAGATGTTCTCGCCCATGCGCACGCCTCGGCCGCCGCGCAGCCATCGGTTGAGAAAGAGCACGAAGAAGTTTCCTCGTGAAGTTATCCCGCCGCACGCCTGCAGTTTAAGATCAGAACATGCCCAAGAAAACGGCAGAAGCAGGCAGCAGCCTGCCCGAAGTGCGCATTTCCAAACGCGGAGCCGAGCGCCTGCAAAGCGGCCATGTCTGGGTCTACCGTTCCGATGTCGTAGAAACCGAGTCGGCTGTCGCCTCGGGAGCCCTGGTCCACGTCGCCGACCATCGCGGAAAGCCCCTTGGTACAGCGTTCTACAGCAGCGCCTCCCAAATCGCGATTCGCTTGCTGATGCCCGGAGCGCTCAGCCCCGAAGAGCTACCGACCCTTTTGCGTCAGCGAGTTCGCGACGCCGTCGCGTATCGCAAACAAGTCGTGCGAGATTCTGACGCCTATCGCATCATCTTCAGCGAAGCCGACTTCCTCCCCGGCCTGATCGTAGATCGTTACAACGACGTCCTTTCCCTGCAAGCGTTGACCCAGGCCATGGATCTCGCCGGCGTCCGCGAAACCATACTGGCGATTCTAGTTGAGGAACTCAACCCGTCCGGCGTCGTCGAGCGTGTCGAGCCGCGAGTTCGCGAGCTTGAGAAGCTTCCCGCGCGCGACTCCCAGCTTCTGCACGGCGAAAAGAGCAGCACCATCTTCACCATGAACGGCGTCAAATTTCATTACGACGCTCTCCATGGCCAGAAAACAGGGGCGTTCCTCGACCAGCGCGAGAACTACGCCGCCGCTGAACAGTACGCCCACGGCGAAGCGCTCGACATGTTTTGCTATCAAGGAGGCTTCGCGTTGCATCTGGCCCGCCACTGCGAAAAAGTTACAGCGGTAGACAGTTCCCGCCCCGCCCTGGAGGTTGCCGAGCAAAATGCTGCTCTCAACGGCCGCGAAATTGAGTGGATGGAAGCGAATGCCTTCGATCTCCTCAAAGACTACGCAACTGCTGGCCGCCAGTACGACACCATCATCCTCGATCCGCCTGCCTTTGCGAAATCGAAGCGCGATCTCGATGCGGCCGCGCGCGGTTACAAGGAACTTAATCTGCGAGCCCTCAAGATGCTCCGCCCCGGCGGCGTGCTGGTGACCTGCTCGTGCTCTTACCACGTCAGCGAGCAGGAACTGCAAAACATCGTCGTCGCCGCCGCTCTGGATTCGCACCGTACGATCCGTATTCTCGAAAAGCGCGGTCAGTCAAAAGACCATCCAGTCGTGCCCACTATTCCGGAAACCGGATACTTGAAAGCCTTGATTCTTAATGTGGTCTAGCGAACCTGTGGTGCGCACTCTTATCCGCTATCCGCCGCTTTTGACTCTCGACTCTGCGTTCCCCTCGCTGGGAACGTTACGCCGGAAGACATAACATCATCTTCTTGTCTGTAATTCCCAAACCGCCAACAAACCCGCTACAATATGGCGGCCCCTGACTCCGCTTCAAAGCAAGCGCGCTTCTGAAACAGCGCCCATAAGGAATTCTCGATGCGAATGATGAACCTGCTCCTGATCTGTTCCATTTTAAGCATGCCCGCCGCCGTCCTGGCCCAATCCGACGCTGAAAAGGGCAAACTCCAGCATTTCAGCCCGGAACAAGCGGACCGCTCGCTCGATCCCTGTAAGGACTTTTTCACATATTCATGCGGGAAGTGGCTGTCGGCGAATCCAATCCCCTCGGATCAAGTCGTATGGGGAACCGCCAGCGGCCTCAGCATCTGGAACCTCAATGTCTCCCGCGAGACGATGGAACAGGCAGCAGCCAAGAAAGAAGGCCGCTCCCAAGTCGAGCAGCAGGTGGGAGACTACTGGACCGCCTGCATGGATGAAAAAGGTATCGACGCGGCTGGGCTGCGCGACCTCGAGGCTGAACTCAAGCGCATCCACGCCATTAAGGAAAAATCTGAACTCATTGACGAAGTCGCGCACCTGCACCAAACGCTCCCAGGGGCATGGCAAGGCGATGACAACCAAACCAACGCCCCCATGTTCGGTTTCGGCTCCAGCCAGGATCTGGATGACGCGTCCCTCGTCGTCATTGGCGTGGACCAGGGCGGCATGGCTCTTCCCAGCCGTGACTTCTATCTAAAGGACGATGCGAAGTCGGTCGAGATCCGCAACAAGTATCAAGCCCACGTCCGCCGCATGTTCGAACTCTCCGGCGAAAGTAAGGAAGAAGCCGCCAAGTCCGCCGAAGCGGTTCTGGCGATTGAAACGGGCATGGCGAAGGTTGCCATGGACAACATCTCCCGCCGCGATCCCAAGAAGCTCAACAACAAGATGTCGCTCGACCAGTTGCAGGCGCTCACGCCATCGTTGAACTGGAAACGCTACATCGAGCTTGTCGGAGCGCCCGCACCACACCACTATCTCGTCACTTCGCCTGATTTCTTTAAGGGCCTTGAGCAACTGGTCCAGCAGCATCCACTCGAACACTGGAAGACCTATTTGCGCTGGCATCTTTTGCACGGGTCTGCCCCATATCTCACTGCGGCAATCGTCGAAGAGAACTGGGGCTTCTACGGTCACACTTTGGCGGGCGCGGAAAAAATGCAGCCACGCTGGCGCCGTTGCGTTCGCGCCGCCGACCGCGATTTGGGTGAGGTACTTGGCCAAGCCTACGTCGCTCATGCCTTCCCGCCGGAGAGCAAACAGCGCGTCATCAGCCTCGTGCATGACGTCGAAGCCGCTCTTCAGCAGGACATCAAAGATGTTGATTGGATGAGCCCCAAGACGAAGGATGAGGCCATCACTAAGCTGAAGGACATCGAGGACAAAATCGGCTATCCAAACAAATGGCGCGACTATTCTTCCGTCAAGATTTCCGGCAATAGCTACCTGCAGAATGTTCACCAAGCCACAACATTTGAGTTCAAGCGCCAGCTGGATAAAGTCGGCAAGCCTGTCGATCGCGGCGAGTGGACCATGACGCCTCCGACCATCAACGCCTACTACGATCCTCAGCTCAACACCATCAACTTCCCTGCCGGAATCTTGCAGCCTCCTTTTTTTGAAAAGGACATGGATGAAGCTGTCAACTATGGCGGCATTGGCGCCGTCATCGGCCACGAAATTACTCATGGCTTTGACGATCAGGGCCGTCAGTTCGACGCGACCGGCAACCTCCGCGATTGGTGGACGGAAGCCGACAGCAAGGCCTACGACGAACGTGGCAACTGCATTGCCAATGAGTACACGCAGGAAATTCCCGAGGCTGGTCCAGGAGTGAAACAGAATGGCCGCCTGACCCAGGGCGAAGACACCGCCGACAACGGCGGCACGCGTCTTGCGTTCATGGCGTTGGTGTCCGCACTGCAAAAACAAGGCAAATCCGTGGACGACAAGGGCCCCGATGGTTGGACGCCGCGCCAGCGCTTCTTCCTGTCCTATGCCTACAGCTGGTGCGATCAGGCTCGTCAGGAAGTGCTTCGCACCCAGGTGCTCACGAACCCGCATTCGGTTCCGAAGTATCGCGTCAACAACACAGTCGCCAATATGCCGGAGTTCGCGCAAGCCTTCGGCTGCAAAAAAGGCACCCCAATGGTCCACGAAAACGCCTGCCGCGTCTGGTAACAGATTATGTGGCGCAGGCGTCCTCGCCCGCGAGACGCATAACTTGTAAACGAAACAACGGGGCTGCCGAAAAGCAGCCCCTTTGCATTGATCAGGATCGCTCCTGCCAAAACGCCGCGAAACCTGCGCAGCTAGAAGACTGCTTCTTCTTAGACCCAGGTCCTTCCTCTGTGTCCTCTGCGGTCCAAGGGTTTATTGTGCGGGCGAGAGTGAAGGCAGCCTGCTCGGTTGGACCTCCTGCGCCCCTCAGTGTTCTCTGTGGTCAAAATGCCTTAAACTAGCAAGTCCACACGGAGCCCAGATGAAACGCCTGCTCATTCTCCTTTCCCTTGCCATAACTGCTGCCGCTCAAACTAAGCCGCTCACCATCGAAGCCATCTTTGCTGACGGCGGACTGACCGGGCGCGCCCCCGAGGGTTTTAAGTGGAGTCCCGACGGCACGAAGCTCTCCTTCGTCCAGCGCGATGATTCCGGCGAACACGGCGAGCTCTGGTATATCGACACGGCCACCGGGCAGAAGGCCGTCCTGGTGAGCGAGGCCAAGCTCGCTTCCCTGGCCCCTCCCCTCAGCAAAGTTACCGATGAGCGCGAGAAAGAGCGCCTCACCCGCTACTCGGTCGCCGCCTATCACTGGGCGCCGGATTCCAAGCACATCCTGTTCGATTCCCATGGCCAGCTCTGGCTCTACGATCTGGACAATGGAACAGCCATCCAGTTCACGTCCAGCCCCGAGTCCGCCGACGATCCAAAGTTTTCTCCCGACGGCAAGAACGTTTCTTTCATTCGCCAGCACAACCTGGTTGTCCATTCCGCAGATAAAGAGAAGCAGCTGACCAGCGACAAGGACTCTCCCACCAAAGACGCCGCTAAGGGCGACATCCTGAACGGCGAAGCCGACTGGGTTTACACGGAAGAGCTCAGTGTGCGCAGCAACCAGTTCTGGTCGCCCGATAGCCGCCATATCGCGTTTCTCCAAATGGATCAGTCCCGGGTCCCCACCTACCCTATCACCGACTGGATGCCCACCCATCCGCACGTCGACAACGAGAAATATCCCAAGGTCGGCGACCCGAACCCCACGGTGCGTCTCGGCGTAGTCGATGCGAATGGCGGGAAGGTCAAGTGGATCACGCCGTTCAAGGAAGATTCGAGCGAAGCGCAGAGTAGCTATATCCCCCGCTTCGGCTGGGTGCATCCCGGCGTTGTCTGGGCCCAGGTCCTGAATCGTAAACAGAATCAGCTCGATCTCTATTTCATCGACGCCAATTCGGGCCGCAGCCGCAAGGTTCTCAGCGAAACGAGCGGTGCCTGGGTTTACGTGGGAGATGATTTCCAAATCCTGAAATCCGCCTCCGACAGCCGGGCTAATTTCCTCTGGCCCAGCTGGCGCGACGGCCACACGCATCTTTATCTTTACAGCTTCAACGAGAATGATCCGCTGGCGGAGGACGCCAAGCTTGAGCGCCAACTCACCCACGGGGACTTCGAAGTGCTCTCCGTCGAGGCCGTCGCCAAAGCTGCGCAGCCCGATGCGTCCACCATTTTCTTCGCCGCCAACGAAGGCGATGCCCGCCAGCAACACCTCTACTCCGTCCAAATCGACGGCTCGCACTTCCACCGCCTGACCGAAGCCCCCGGCACCGAGCATGCCGAAGTCTCCGACGACGGCAAGTACTTCACGTCCAGCTTATCGTCCACGCTGCATCCTCCCGTTCTGTCGTTCTGTGTCGTAAACGGAACATGCACCAGGGTTTGGGAATCCCGCAGTATCGCCGACTACGGGTTCAAGCCGCCGAAGTTCCGCGACTTCACGGCCGAAGATGGCACCGTCCTCCACGGCGAGCTCACGCTGCCCCCAGATGCACAGGGCAAAATTCCCCTCGTCATCTACATCTACGGAGGCCCGGCCGGTCAAACCGTCACTGATTCCGGGTCCGACCCCTTCGCATACTTCCACCAGCTCCTCGTCCAACGCGGCTTTGCGGTCTTCACGGTCGACAATCGCGGCACCCCGAATCGCGACAAGAAGTTCAGCGCCGCCCTCAAAGGCCAATTCGGCGCCGTCGAGCTCCGCGACCAGCTCGCCGCCCTCGATCAACTCCTCGCCGAGTACCCGCAGATCGACAAAGATCGCATCGGCATCTGGGGCTGGAGCAACGGCGGTTCCATGACCCTTTACGCCATGACCCACTCCGATCGCTTCCGCGCCGGAGTCTCCGTGGCTCCCGTCACTGACCAGCGCAACTACGATTCCATCTACACGGAGCGCTACATGGGCCTGCTCAGCGAAAATGCTAAAGGCTATGAAGGCTCCGCAATCGCAAAATCAGCCGCCAACCTCCACGGTTCCCTGCTCCTGGTCCACGGAACCAGCGACGACAATGTCCATTTCCAGAACAGCGTCCAGATGATCGATGCCTTAATCAAAGCTGGCAAGCCGTTCAACCTCATGGTCTACCCGAACAAAACCCATGGCATCTCCGGCCCCGCCGCCCGATCTCACCTGTTCCACATGATCCAAGACCACTTCGAGCGCGAACTGACGCCTGCGCAGCACGGAGGGTCAAACTGACAGCTGATAGCCGACAGCCGACGGCCCCTCTAGGCAACTTCGAACTCTCCATCCTCTCCGACGGAACCTACTACCTCGACGGAGGCGCTTTCTTCGGCGTAGTCCCCAAGGTGCTCTGGGAGCGCCGCGTCCAACCCGACGAAAAGAATCGCATCACTACAGGCCTCAATTCCCTGCTCATCCGCACCGGCGAAAAGAATGTTCTCATCGAAACCGGCATCGGCAACAAGCTCAACGAGAAGCAGCGAACCATCCACGGCAACCAAGCCAAACTCCTCGACAACTTCGCGGCCGCGAACATCGACCCCGCCGACATCGACATCGTGATCAATTCCCATCTTCACTTCGATCACTGCGGCTGGAACACAATTCGCCAAGGCGACAAAATCGCCCCTACATTCCCCAATGCCCAGTACTACGCCCAAGCCGGAGAGTACGAACACGGAAGTCTTCAATTGGAACGCGACCGCGTCAGCTACCTCGACGAGAACTACGGCCCGCTAATTCGCAGCGGCCAAATGACGCTCCTCCAGGGCGACGCAGAAATCCTCCCCGGCATCAAGACCAGAATCTACCGCGGTCACACCGCCAACATGCAAGCCGTGATCATTGAAAGCGGCGGCAAAACTGCCTGTTTCACCGGAGACCTCGTCCCTACCACCGCTCACATCGACCCCACCTGGGCCATGGCTTTCGATCTCTACCCGCTCGACACGATCGAAAGCCGCAAACGCCTCTACGCTGAGGCCATTCCCAACAACTGGCTCCTCATCTTCACCCATGACCACAAAACTCCCATGGCCTATATAGAACGAACGGAAGAAGGCAAACTCAAAGCCATCCCACTGAAATAGCGAATGTGGCGCGGACACTATCGTCCGCCGAACCTCACCAAGTCAAGTGTTTCAAAAATGTGAAAGATGTCTCGAATCAGTTTGTAGCTCGCAGGCGCGCGATGCCACGATTCTCGCGTTGATGTCGGCCGCCCATCCGTCCTCGAGTGTCTCGAGTTGCTTTTTGTTTGTTCTTGCTTCTTGCTTTCGCCCTTGCTTAGGGCTCTTGCCCGCCGTTCCTCAGTGAACCTCCGCGTCCTCTGTGGTAAACAAATAAACCCATACCAATCGAAAGCATTCGAAGCTATAATGACCCAGCGTTCTGGGAGTTCCTATGCCGCGCTGTTCCCTCTTCTTGGTCCTGGCCTTCTCCGCCACCCTCTCCGCCCAGGCCCGCCTGGCCGTCCCGTCCTACACCCAACCCGGCTCGCAGGATTGGATCACGTGGCAATCCGTTGGCCCCGCCGGCCTGGGCATCATGATTGTCAATCTCAATAACGGCGACGACGAAGCCTACGATCCCGCCGTCGACAAAGCGATTCAGCAGACGCGCAAGCGCGGCATCTTTGTCCTCGGTTACACCTATACCGGATACGGCACTCGGAATCCCAAGATCGTCCAGCGCAAAATCGACGCCGTCTATCGCAACTACTTAGTCGACGGTATGTTCTTCGATGAAGCTCCCACCAACTGCAACGACGCGAACACCTACGCCGGCACCCAGTTTGTTTATTACGAAGCGCTCCTGAACCACGTTCGCGCCAAGCAAGCCGGCGCCCGCTTAACCGTCCTCAATCCCGGCGTTTACATCGCCAACGATTGCTGGATGAGCATCGCCAACATCGTCATGAACTGGGAGAATCCGGGTCTCGCCAACTACGAACAGAACTACGTCGACTATCCCTGGACCCACAAGTATTCCCCCGACCGTTTCTGGCACATCATCTACGGAGTTCCCGCCGCCGATCTCCCCAAGATTCAGGCTCTGGCACAAAAACGAAACGCAGGCTGGCTCTACGTTACCGACAGGGGCGGCAACAATCCCTACGCCGACCCGCCCACTTATTGGACAGCAGAAGCCGCAGCCATCGCCGTGCAGGATGTCCAGTCCCCTTTCGCCAGCGCCTGGCCCCTATCCGATGACGGCAACGGCGGCCCCATGCCAGCCCGCACCAGTTTCCGCTGGACCGCCACAAGAGGCGCAGAGTGGCAAATCTTCCTTGATACCGACCAGAACTCCACCACCGGATACAGCGACCCGCAATTGACCATAGGCGCCGACTACTACCTCGACGTCACCACGGCAGGCGCAGCCCATCTCTACCGCTATACCGGAACCGGAACAAACTGGAGCTGGACCGAAGTCCCGGCGAACGCCCAAATCGCCTTCCCCAGCCAAAGCGTGAATCTAGCCATGCTGGATACCAAAGCCCTAAGCGGCACAAAATCCCTGACCTACCAAATCCGTACCCTCGACGCCAGCCACACCCAACTCTCCACCAGCTACGCCGAACCCTTCAGCGTAAACAACACAAGCATGCTCTTCGACATAACCAATCACTGAAAAGTTCTCATTCCTTGTCGAAGAAGGTTGTCATTCCGAGCGCGGCGAGGAATCTGCTCTTCCGTCCGGGAACAACTTTGTCATCCTGAGCGCAGCAATTGCTTCGCGCAGCGAAGTAGTTGCGGAGTCGAAGGACCCCTACTCCCTCAAATTCACCCGCAGGCGGGTCCCGATCCTTGCAATAACAAGCCCAACCTCACCCACAATACTTCTTTACCAACCCCTGCGTCCTCTGTTTCACTATCGGATCGTTCCCCGCCGCCGCAGCCCGCTGCGCCAGTGTTGCAGTTGGTTGTGTTGCTATGGTGTCGAGGGTTTTCCTCTGCGAACCTCTGCGTCCTCTGTGGTTCAACGCACTCGCTGGCGCGGACACACTTGTCCGCACCTCCCTCACTGCTTCGTCGCCACTTCCCACAACCGATCCGCCATTCCCTCAATCTCCTCTCGCAGGTACAGCTTCGCCAGCCAATCGCCAGGAATTCCCTCGACCCCGTAAAAGGCCCCCGCCATCTGCCCCACAATAGCGGCGGTAGTGTCGGCATCGTCACCCAGGTTCGCTGCTTCGAGGATCGCCTCTCGAAAGCGGGCGGTGTTGTGAAAGCACCAAATTGCTGCCTCCAAACTCGCCACCGCATAGCCGCTTCCCACAATGGATGCGCGTGACTTCTCCGCATAGCTTCCAAGAGCAATCGCCGCAACTTTCGGTTCGTGGAGACTCAGCTCGTTGAGGCTCATCACCTTGGACTTCTCTTCCCCTCGCAATGCATTGCACAAGAGTTGCGCCAGCAACTCGCAACACTCCACCGCTTCTGGCGCACCGTGGGTCGTCCTCGAACTCTCCGCGCTGAAGTGATGAACCTTGTCGATGTCCGGAAAGAAATAGAGCACGACAGGAGCCAGCCGCATCAGAGATCCGTTTCCAGCCGTCGACGGGTCTGTGGGTCCCGCTATGGGATCCCCGTTGGATTCGAAACGCAACAGTGAACCCCGCACCGTGCCTCCGACGTCGAAGCACTCCCCGGTCGAGCTGAAATAGCCATGATTCTTCCAGTTGCAATATCTGTTCATCTGGTCGCGTGCATCAAAACCGGAGCGGTAAAGCAGGCTCTCGCCAAGGCACAGTGCCATGGAAGTGTCGTCTGTCCATTGGCCTGGCGCCAAAGAGAATGGACCTCCCCCAACCATGCCTGTCACATGCGGAAAACATCCTCGGCGCAAAAACTCCACCGTCGTTCCAACCGCGTCTCCGCAGGCCAATCCCAGCAGGCTTCCCCGGTACCGATCGCGAAGCGTAATCGCCATAAGCAATCCTAGGTTGTCAAAAGTAGCACATGTTGCGACATACACTCGTGCCGGGTAGGCCTTGCACTTGCCTTGTTTCACGTTCCAGTGTTTCCTCTGCGAACCGCTGCGTCCTCGGTAGTTCAAAGATTTGTCGGTCGGCGGGCAACTACCTTCTTCAACGATGCGACAGAGCCTGCCTGAGCGAGGTTGAAGGGCTGTGAGTTGCGATCCTTCGTCCGATCCTCGATTTTGCGCTTCTCAAACCCTTTCTTCTTCCAATTGTGCAAGCGCGCTTGCACAATTGTCCGCCTCAAACAGAAAGAAAGTTTTTCGGCTGCTGGCCCGTTGTCGTACCCTGAAAGAAGAACGCCGGAGCTGCGGAGTGACCAAGAAACTTGTTCAGGAGCCGAAGGGATATCACGCTTTCGTCCGCTTGCTAGCGGCGCATATTCAAAAGGCGGCTTTCAAAAGCACGATTACCGTCAACCGCAACTTGATTCTTCTCTACTGGCGGCTTGGCCACGAGATTCTGGTGCGGCAAAAGCGCGAGGGATGGGGAGCGAAAATCATCGACCGGCTGGCGAAGGATCTGGCTCACCTGAATCCTCAGATGCAAGGTCTTTCCACGCGCAACCTCAAATACATGCGCGCCTTCGCGGAATCCTGGCCCGATCCAGCAATTGTGCAAGCGTCGCTTGCACAATTAACCTGGTATCACAACCTGGCATTGATGGAGAAACTCAGGGGGCCTGCGGAACGACTGTGGTATGCCCGGCAGGCCGTCGAGCATGGCTGGAGCAGAAACGTGCTCGTCCACCAGATTGAAAGCAAATTGCATCGCCGGCTGGGTAAAGCCGTCACCAATTTCCGGCGAACTCTTCCTGCTCCTCAATCCGAGCTTGCCCAGCAACTGGTCAAAGATCCCTACAATTTTGATTTTCTCTCTATGGGCGCCTCTGTTCAGGAGCGAGATCTGGAGCGGAGCCTCCTTCTCAGGTTGCGTGATCTATTATTGGAACTCGGCAAGGGATTTTCCTTTGTTGGCAGTCAGTATCATCTCGAAGTCGGCGGCCAGGACTACTACCTCGATCTCCTTTTCTACCATCTCAGGTTGCGTTGTTTTGTTGTCATCGACCTGAAGGTGGAGGAATTCAAGCCAGAGTATGCGGGCAAGATGAACTTTTATCTCTCCGCCGTGGACGAGCAGCTCCGCCGCAAGGGGGACAATCCCAGCATTGGCATCATCCTCTGCAAGTCCCGCAACGAAATCGTGGTCGAGTACGCTCTGCGCGATACGGCCAAGCCCGTCAGTGTTGCGCGGTACCGGCTGACGAATACCCTGTCCAAAACTCTCCAGAGCGATCTGCCGACGCGCAAGGATTTCGTCCGGGCCAACCGCCTCCTGACCGGGCCGGCGCGCAAGCCCTGATTTCCGAACCCTGATTTCACCCCTCCTCCGCATTTGTGCAAGCGCGCTTGCACAAATGCGGAGGAGGGGTGAAATCAGGGTTCGGAAATCAGGGCTTGCGCGCC
>Ga0075021_10000233_pt1 | contig 30813 bp, 26 predicted proteins | sample ColStrG_CSR_2012_FD_72749 | JGI IMG/M metagenome (GOLD analysis project Ga0075021, IMG submission 72749) | Freshwater sediment microbial communities in response to fracking from Pennsylvania, USA - Cold Stream Run_MetaG_CSR_2012 | ecosystem: Environmental > Aquatic > Freshwater > Creek >...
CTGGACCCGGACCGCTGGCTCGACGACCAGATGCGCTTCCCAGTATTGGATCGCAGTGACGCCGAGGGCCTCGGCCGCGACGACCCCGGCGCCGTGATGGTGCAGCGCATCAGGCCGGCCACTCCCGAGCAGGTCGATGACGGCATCGAGGTGCTGCACATCGGGCCTCGCAGCACGGCGTGGTACTCGGGGGCCTCGGCCGAACCGACGACGCTGGTGCCGGGCGTGCCCCGTTCATCGGGCGCCGTGGCCGAGGTCTTGGCCGGGGCACTCCTGGGTCAGGAGCTGGGCGTGGACGAGATCGTCACGCTGTTCTCGGCGCGCGGACCCGAGGTCGCCGCAGTGGCGGCGGTAGCCGACGATCTGCGCTCGTCCACCAACGGCGACATCGTCACGTTCGTCCACAACCGCAACATCAACTACACGAACGTGTGCACCTTCAAGTGCAAGTTCTGCGGGTTCTCGAAAGGCCCCCTGTCGCTCAACCTGCGGGGAACGCCCTACCTGCTCACCCTCGAGGACATTCAGGGTCGGGTACGGGAGGCGGCCGAGCTGGGAGCGACCGAGGTCTGCCTGCAGGGAGGGATCCACCCCAGCTTCGACGGTGACTACTACATCGATGTGGCCCGAGCCGTAAAAGAGGCGGCGCCCGAGATGCACATCCACGGCTTTACCGCACTCGAGGTGCACGAGGGTGCCCGCCGGCTGGGCGAGCCGCTGACTGCGTACCTCATACGCCTCAAAGAGGCTGGCCTGCGGACGCTCCCCGGCACCGCCGCCGAGATCCTCGACGACGAGATCCGCGCCGTGCTGTGCCCGGACAAGATCACCACCGACGAGTGGTTGGAGGTGCACCGAGCCGCCCACGGGGTCGGGCTCAACTCCAACGTCACCATCATGTTCGGAGCGATCGAACAGCCGGTGCACTGGGCTCGCCACATGGTGCGCACCCGTGACCTGCAAAAGCAGACCGGTGGATTCACCGAGTTCGTACCGCTGCCCTTCGTGCACATGGCGGCGCCGATCTACCTGCAGCGCAAGTCTCGCCGCGGTCCGACGTTCCGCGAAACGATCCTGATGCACGCCGTCGGTCGCATCGCCTACCACGGCTGGATCGACAACATCCAGTGCTCATGGGTGAAGATGGGCCACGCCGGAGTGCAGCAGCTCCTGCAGGCCGGGGTGAACGATCTCGGGGGCACGCTGATGGACGAGAACATCTCCCGAGCCGCCGGCGCGTCGCATGGTCAGGGGCTCGAGGAAGCCGACTTCCGGGCCCTGGTCGAACCGCTGGGGCGGACCCTCGAACAGCGCACCACGCTCTACGGACGGCCCGACCGACCCGACCCCGCGGTGGTCGCCTGAGCCCGTCGGTTCGGGCCGCTCGCTAGCGATCCCGGCCGTAGGTTACTGGGGCGCGAGAGGACGGACCCATGAACGGCCGCCCCTGCTTGTGGGCGAAACGCCACTGGATGGATATCCGCGGTTGCACCGAGCGAGCCGGGAGATACGGAACCGAATGCTCCCAGTCGGCCTGACAGCGACCGCCCATGACGATGAGATCTCCGGGGCCGGGCGAAAGGTCATGGGTGGCCCCCTTGCCCGGTGAGTCGTCGTGATGGCTGCTTCGGGGCCGCAGCAACCACGGCCGTTGCGCGCCGAGGGACAGAATGGCGACGACCGTCTCGTCCAACCAGCGCATGTCCGAGTCGCGGTGAAAGCCCTGACCATCCCCGCCGTCGCGGTATTGAATGAGGCCGAACCCACCAAACTCGACGCGGTAACGATGCTGAAGCGCCCGGGTGGCCTCGGCCAAGGCGGGATGGGGTAACGGGGTGCCGGGCCGCCACGACGACCCCAGGCGCCGCTCCTCGACGTAGTGGTCGTAGCGAAAGAGGCGGCTCGTCTGCCACGCCACTGTCTCGAGCAGATCGGCGCACACCTCGTCGGCGTCGACCAGCCACGAGCGGGCGATATCGACCCAGGCGCCCTCGTCAAGGGCCAGGCGCTCGAATGCCACCTCCCGGTCAATGCGGGGTTCCCCGGTCATGCGACGCGGTCAGGCCCCGTCGAGGTCAGCGACCCGGTCGTCGGCTTCGCGCAAGATGGCCACCGCCCGCTCGACCGACCGCCGGGCGCGGGTCAAGCGCCGCTCATCGACCGGGAGCTCATTGCCGCCGGCGTCGATCGACTCCCGTAGCCGTTCGATGGCCAGGTCGGCCAGTTCCTCACTGATGACCTCCAGTCGTCCGCGGATCTCATCGAATTCTCCGGCCATGTCCCCTTCCTAGCGCGTCGCTGCGCCGCGTCCAAGCACACGAGGGAACCGAGCGCGGGTACGCTCCCCGTTCCAGATGGTCCTACTGATTGCCCATCCGGGCTCGATCCTCGACTGTGAGCCATGACCTCGCCCGACGACCTCCACGAGTGGATCTCATTCGACCTCGAAGACGAGACCTACGAGTTCGACCTCACGTTCTTGACCAGTCCCTGGACGTGCATCTTCGGGCGGGGGTGCCCGGGCGTGCTTACCGGACCGGCGGCCGAGATGGAACAGGGATGTTGCAGCTACGGGGCCCACTTCACCGGCAAGGAGGACCGCAAACGGGTAGCGAAGGCGGCCCAGCGGCTCGAACCCCACGAGTGGCAGTTCCACGCCGAAGCCGAGGAAGCCGGCGGCCCCCTGCACCGCAACGAGGACGGCGAGTGGGTGTCGAGGCTCGTCGACGACGCGTGCATCTTCCTGAATCGACCGGGCTTCGCCAACGGCGCCGGGTGCGCGCTCCATCAGGCCGCGGTCACTCGCGGCGAGCGCTTCATCGACTGGAAGCCCGACGTGTGCTGGCAGCTGCCGCTGCGGCTCGAGCAGCGTGCCGACGACAACGGACACCTCACCAACGTTCTGCGGGAGTGGAAGCGCCGGGATTGGGGCGAGGGTGGCCACGAGTTCCACTGGTGGTGCACCGACGCCCCGGACGCCTTCATCGGTCATCGTCCGGTCTACGAGGAGCTCAGCGACGAGATCACGGAAATGGTGGGCCAGAAGGCCTTCGGGTTGTTCCTGGAGACGTTGGAGCCCCGTACCTCCTGGCAGCTTCTTCCCCATCCAGCCCTCAAGAAGCGACCCTGACCCGCCGACAGGCTGAGGACAATGCGCGCGTTCACTGCTGAAGAGCTGACTCAGGCATCCATCGAAGAGGGAATGATCTTCCCGGACTACGTGATCGACCAATTGGTCGCGGCGATCGATGCCGGAAAACACGTGATCCTCACCGGCCCGCCGGGCACGGGGAAGACCACGCTGGCCTACCTGGCTGCCGATGTGGCCCGCCAGGCCATGTTCTGCACCGGGTACCTACCCACCACCGCCACGTCGGAGTGGACGACCTTCGAGACCATCGGTGGACTGCAGCCCACCCCCGACGGCCTCATCTATCGACCCGGCCTGTTCGTGGACGCCATCGAGAGTGGGCGGTGGCTGGTGATCGACGAGCTCAACCGCTCGAACTTCGACCGGGCCTTCGGGCAATTGTTCACCGTGTTGTCCGGTTCGGCGGTGGTCCTGCCCTTCAAGCGCAAGGGCCAGCCCAATCCCCTGTCGATCGTGCCCAGCGGGGTCGAGCCTCCGGAGAAGACCGACGTCATCCGGGTTCCGGCCAACTGGCGGATCATCGCCACCATGAACGTCTTCGACAAGAACCTCCTGTTCGATATGTCGTACGCCCTCATGCGCCGTTTCGCCTTCATCGAGGTGGGCACGCCCAGCGACTCGGCCTACGAGAAGTTGCTGCAGGGCCCGGGCGAGATCGTGGCCAAGCTGTTGCCCCTGCGGAAGTTCACCAACCTCGGCCCTGCGGTCTACCTCGACGCGGCCAAGTACGCGGCGCGCCGGGCCAAGGACGGTCCCACGGAGTCACGGCTGATCTACGAGGTCTTCTACGCCTACTTCCTGCCGCAGTTCGAAGGCATGGAAGACCGTCGGGCCACCACCCTGTACCGAACCGTGGCGCAGCTGCTCGACCCCCCAGAGCAGGCGGAAGCGGCCCGGACCATCTCCGAGGTGCTCGGCGTCGAGCTGGCCGTCTGAGCGCGGGAGCGAACGAGCTATGACGCTCATCGAGGCCCTGCCCCCGGCCGGCAGCAGTGGTGGACCTGATGCCTTGCTCGAGATCTGGGCTCGACTGTCCAAGCCGTTCGACGTGGTGCGTACCGTGTCGGCCATCGTCGGGCTACCCGCGACCGAGGTCGCCCAGGCCGTCGGCTCCGACATCGCCAACTCCGTCGAGGCGGAGACGCTGATGGCGGGGATGCATCGAACCTTGCGGTCCCTGGCCACCTCCCTCCAGACCCAGACCGAGCGGTGCATCGGCAGCATCCGCGGGCCCGTCCTGTGGAGCGAGACCATGTCGGCACGCGCCTCCAGCTTCGGCGACGAGGGACTGTTCGTGTGCAAGACCCCGTCGCGGGCCTACGACATCGATGAGAACCGGGTACTGGTGGCTGCCCTCAACGCCGTACGGGAGGGGGCGCAGGCGGCCGAGCACAACAATCCCCATGCCCTCGACGACCCCGTGATCCGGGCCGCCCGTCGACGCGGACTGGAAGCCAACCGCTACTTGGAGCACCCGTCCTTGGCCAGCGTGACCCGTGAGCGACCGACACCTCGAGCCATGAAGCGCACGCGGTCAGGCAAGCATCGCAAGTCCTATCAAGCAGCCATCGCCATGCTCGAACGAGCGGCCAATCCGCTCGATCTGGAGATGGTTCGGGCCCTCTGCGACGAGCGCACGCGGGCCCAGCACCAAGTGCTCATCGGCCTCATCCGACGGCTCGAGGTCCACGGTGGGACGCAGCTACCTCCCTTCCGGGTGGAACAGAACGCGCTCTTCTCCGGACCGGTGCAGTACTACCACTCCCGGCTGTTGGGCGATCGCAAAGCCATGTCGGGCATCGTCATCGGACAGTTGCTGGTCGATGTGCCCGAGCGTCTCCACGATCCCAATCGCAAGCGGGCCGAGGCTTCGTTGAAGGCGAGAGCCGGCAATCGCTCCACCATGGTGGTCATGGTGGGCGACGACCTCGATCTCGCCGTCACCCGAGCCATCGAACTGGCCAACGCCTGACGATCCCGCAGGCCGTCAGCGCTTCAGTCGGCGACGGTCCTGTTCCTTCAGAACCCGTTTGCGCAGGCGGAGCGACGTCGGGGTCACCTCGACCAACTCGTCGTCGGCGATGAACTCGATGGCCATCTCCAAGCTGACTTCGCGCGGTGGAGTCAGCTTGATGGCTTCGTCTGCGGCATGGGTCCGAATGTTCGTCTTTTGCTTCTCGCGGACCACGTTGATGTTCATGTCGTCGGGTCGGGCATTCTCCCCGACGATCATGCCCTCATAGACGGCTTCGCCGGGACCCACGAACATCTCGCCCCGCTGTTGCAGGTTGTCGAGCGCATAGCCGGTCGTGGTGCCCGTGCGGTCCGACAACATGGCACCGCCCTTGCGGCCCGGGAGGTCGCCCACCCAGGGAATCCACCCGGCATGGTGTTGGTGCATGAGCGCCGTGCCCCGGGTGGCGGTGAGGAGGCCAGAACGGAACCCGATGAGCCCCCGGCTGGGAGCCTCGAAGCTGATTACCGAGCGTCCGGTATCGCCGGGGCGAAGGTCAGTGACCTTGCCCTTGCGCGGCGCCAACATCTGGGTCACGGTACCGACGTGCTCGTCGGGAACGTCGATCACCGCTCGCTCGAGAGGCTCGTGGCGCTTGCCGTTGATCTCCCGCACGATGACTTCGGGCCGGCTCACTTGGAGCTCGTAGCCCTCGCGGCGCATGGCCTCGATGAGCACCGACAGCTGGAGCTCGCCGCGGCCGGCGACCTCGATGATCTCGGGAGTGTCGGTTTCGGCCAGGCGGATCGATACGTTGCCCAGCACTTCCCGATCCAGTCGGTCACGCAGGTGGCGCGACGTGACGTACGTCCCGGCCTGGCCGGCCAACGGCGACGTGTTGACCCCGAACGTCATGCGCAGCACCGGCTCATCCACCACGAGGCGAGGCAGCGGCTTGGGATCGGTCGGGTCCGCGACCGTGTCGCCGATCTCGACCTCGGGGAAGCCGGCGATCACGAACAGGTCGCCCGCCACCCGCTCGTCGACGTCGACTCGCGAGATGCCTTCGAACCCCATGAGGGTGGTGAGCTTGCGGCGCAGCGGCGTCTGGCCCTCGTCTTCCTCGCACAGGGCGACCTGGTCGCCCTTGCGCAGCGTCCCCTGAATCACGCGACCAACGGCCAGGCGACCGAGATATTCCGACGCGTCGAGGTTGGTGACAATGGCCTGCAGGGGCGCGTCGGGGTCACCGGTGGACACGGGCAACGTTTCGATGATGGCGTCGAACAACGCCGTGAGGTCGGCATCCGGGGCGGGCATACCCACGCCGCGCATGGCTCGGCCCTCGCGGGCGACGGCGGAGACGACGGGGAACTCGATCTTTTCGTCATCGGCGTCGAGGTCGAGGAAGAGTTGGTAGATCTCGTCGAGCACCTCGTCGGCCCGAGCGTCTTGGCGGTCGACCTTGTTGAGTACCACCACCGCGGGCAGGTGGGCGGCCAGCGCTTTGGACAAGACATAGCGCGTCTGGGGCAGCGGCCCCTCGGCCGCGTCGACCAGCAGCAGCACTCCGTCGACCAGGGCGAGGGCCCGCTCGACCTCCCCGCCGAAATCGGCGTGGCCGGGAGTGTCCACCAGGTTGATGCGGACATCGCCCCACTGCACCGAGGCGGCCTTGGCCAGAATCGTGATGCCCCGCTCCCGCTCCTGGTCGTTGGAGTCCATCACCCGATCGACGAGTGCGGCGTGAGGGTCGAATACCCCCGCGGCGCGCAACATGGCGTCCACCAGCGTGGTCTTGCCATGGTCGACGTGGGCCACCAGGGCCAGGTTTCGGAGTTGGGGTGGGGAGGACACAGGTTTTCTCTCAGATCGCAAGTAGGCAGGTAGGCAGGTGGGCGGGCGCGCCACGGGGGCGAAGAGCCCACGGGGATTGGAGGGTGGAGCGTTCGAGACCGGCTCAGGGCCTCAGAGGTTGCTCAGGACGGCCAGAGACCTTCATCCTCGGCCTCCTCCCGGAGGCACCAGGATGCGTGGTCATGACCCGGGCCGGCACCGCATTCGGGGCATGGCTCAGCGTCGCGCTTGTCGAGGATCGCGTCGATGTCCATTTCATTGGTGTGCTTGAGTGCACGGGCTTCTTCGAAGCGCCGATGCCGCCCCTTTTTCACGGGCCAACTCCCAAGTGGTGCCGGTTGTCGCCCGGGCAGTGTAGCCCCTCGTCGGGCCGGACTGACCACCTATGATCGCCCGATGCTGAGAAGCCCTCCGTGGTGGCAATCGGACGTCGTGTACCAGATCTACCCCCGGTCGTTCCTCGATACGGACGGGAATGGCGTGGGAGACCTCGAGGGTATCCGTCGACGGTTGCCGTACCTGGAGTGGTTGGGGGTTGACGCCCTGTGGCTGTCGCCGGTCTTTCGTTCCCCGATGCGGGACTTTGGCTACGACGTGTCGGACTACTGCGATGTTGACCCGGTCTTCGGAGACCTGGCATCGCTGGACGCGCTCATCGCCGAGGCCCACGAACGCTCCATTCGGCTGATCCTCGACTGGGTCCCGAATCACACGTCCGACCTCCATCCGTGGTTCGTCGACAGTCGGTCTTCCCGGGAAGCTCTCCATCGGGACTGGTACGTATGGCGCGACCCCGCGCCGGGGGGCGGTCCCCCCAACAACTGGATCCGGGCCTGGAGCGACCAGCCGGCGTGGACGTTCGACGAGGCCTCGGGCCAGTACTACCTCCATTGCTTCTTGTCGGAGCAGCCCGATCTGAACTGGGCTAATCCTGAGGTCGAGGCAGCGATGCACGAGGTGCTGCGCTTCTGGCTGGACCGCGGGATCGACGGCTTCCGCATGGACGTGATCCACCTGATCGGCAAGGATCCGACGCTGCCCGACGATCCTGACGAGCTGGCGGCGCTGTCTCACGTGCCGCTCAATAACCGGCCCGAGACCCACCCCCTGCTCCGTGGCCTGCGCCGTCTTCTGGACGCCTATCCGGACGATCGGGTCTCCATTGGTGAGGTCTACCTCCTCGACACCGCCCAGGTCGTCGAGTACCTCGGCGACGGGGACGAACTCCACTTGGCCTTCAACTTCGCTCCGCTCTTCGCCCGGTGGGATGCGGCCAAATGGCGCCGACAGATCGAGATCGTGGCGGCCGAGCACGACCCGGTTGGGGCCTGGCCCACCTGGGTGCTCTCCAATCACGACAACCAACGCCACCGGAGCCGATTCGGGTCCGAGGCCCGGGCGCGGGCCGCGGCCATCTTGGTGCTCACGCTGCGAGGCACCCCCTTCCTCTACGCCGGCGAGGAGTTGGGTCTGGAGGACGGAGTCATCCCCGCCGATCGCGTGGTGGATCCGGGTGGTCGGGATGGGTGCCGCTCCCCCATCCCCTGGGACTCGGGAGCCGCGCACGGCTGGCCAACGGAAGATCCCTGGCTGCCGTGGCCACCGGACGCGGAGCGCCGCAATGTGCAGGCCGAGACCGACGACCTCACGTCGGTGCTTCACCTCTATCGCCGGGTGCTCCACGCTCGCCGAGCCTCGATGGCGCTACGCGCGGGCGCGATCGTGGTGCTCGATGATCTGCCGGACGGGGTGCTGGCCTACGAACGGGTGGAGGGTGAGGACCGCCGGTTCGTGGTGATCAACTTCGGGAGCGACACGGTCGACTGCACCCACCCGTTGCTGGTCGGCACCGTCGAGGTGGCGAGCGACGGCGCCGGGGAGGGATCACCGTTCGCCGCCGTGCTGGGCCCAGACCAGGCCCTCATCCTCCGCCCCTAACCCCGAACCGGCGTAGGAAGTGGTCGCCCTGGCGACCACTTCCTACGCCGGTTGGGATTGCGCGGCCGGTTGGGATTGCGCGCGGCCGGTTCGAGAGGTTGGCGCGCCGCGGGTTTGGAACGGGTCGGGCGGCTTAGGGGAGCGATGTGTGTGATCGCGCCTCGAGCACGAGCTCGCCCCCGCCATCGAAGGCCAGCGCGGCCTCGCCGTCCACCAGGCGACGGATCGGCTCCCCCACCAACTCGGCGCGCCAACCAGTCGACAGCCGAGCCGACGGCTCGCGTCGCAACAGGGCCTCGATGTCTCCACGCGTGCCCAGCAGAGTGGTGTCGATCTCCAAGTCGCGGCTGAGCTGGCTCACCCACGCCGACACCAAGGCGACGGCCGGTCGGAGGTCCCGGTCCAGCTCCTTGATCTCGGGTTCCTCCGTGGGCTCCGATGTGCGGGCCAGGCCATCGCGGACGGCGGCCAGCACCCCTTCGGCGGCCTCACCCCGCAAGTGGCGATCATCGAGACCGCGGATCTTGCGCAACTCCGGCGGCGACTTGGGCTGACGTTGGGCGATGCCCACGATGGCCAGGTCGGGCAGCACGAAACGGACCGGCTGGTCGATCTCGGCCGCTCGTCGTTCGCGCCACGCGGCCACGGATTGGGCCACCCGGCGGGCAGGCCCCCGGAGTTGGCGGATCTCCTTGACCCGACGCCACGCCTCGTCAGGGTTGCGAGCCCCGCGCTCGCGGCGGCGGGCGTCCTCGCACTCGTCCAGGGCCCACGACAATCTCCCCCGGGCCTCGAGATCAGCAACCTCGTGGTCGTACACGGCCAGAAGGTGCTCGACGTCGCCTGCCGCATAGCGCAACTGGGCGTCGTTGAGCGGACGGGCCAGCCAGTCCGTCAGCCGATCACCCTTGCCGACGCGGATCCCCAGCACTCGCTCGTAGAGACTCGAGAGCGAGGGCATGGACATGCCCACGAACCCGGCCGCGATCTGGGTGTCGAACAAGCGTGAGGGGATAGTCCCGCAGGCGAGATCGAGGACCTCGAGATCCTGGTCCGAGGCGTGGAGCACAGCCACGCCGGGGCCGTCGAGGATCTGGGCCAGGGGTCCGATGTCGACGGCGATCGGGTCGATCAAGGCCAAGCCGTCCCGCCAGGCAATCTGGACCAGGGCCAGCTTGGGGTAATACGTCCGTTCGCGGTGGAACTCGGTGTCCACGGCATAGGCCGGAGCGTCTCGGAGCGCCTCGATGACGAGGTCGAACCCCTTGGCCGTATCGACCAGATCGTGCGTCACGGTCAAGTCAGCCGGCCTGGACGGAGCCGGGCTCGTCACCGGTAAGGACCGGCTGGCCTGCGTCGATCCAGGCCAGGGTCCCGCCCGCCACATTGGTGGCGTCGAGGCCCTGACCGATCAACCATTCGGCGGCCCGGCCACTGCGAGCACCACTCCGGCAGATCACAAAGACGGGCTGGTCATCGGGGATCTCCTCGATCCGCTCGGTGATCTCCCCCAAGGGGATGAGCACGGCACCGGCGACATGGGCCTCACGGTATTCATCGGGCTCTCGGACATCGATGATGACCGCTCCCTCGGCGTGGAGGTGCGCCAGCGTGACGACGTCGATCTCAGGAATGCTCACGATCACCCTTCTCGGTGCCTGCGACCGCGCCGCGGTCGGCGGGCTCGACGGACTTAGAGTTGGCGCCGAGCGTAGCGGTGCAGGTCGTCCGGTCGGTCCACATCCCCCAAGCGATGCTCGTCGAGGCCCATGACCTCCACTACGTCGAGTCCGACGATGGCTCGGCGGGGGGCTCGTTCACCCCCGGCGTAGGCGGCTGCCAGATGAAGGGCGGACCGCTGGCGGTAGGCCGCGGTCAAACATTGGCGACGCCCCGCCACCACGGGTACGGCGACGTCGCGGCCCTCGCCCCCGGCCAGGGCATCGACGATCGTGGCGACGGACTCGGCATCGATGGCGGGCATGTCGCAAGCCAGGATCATCACGATGTCGTCGGTGGCCAGGCGCAAGGCCGTAAGGAGGCCGCCGAGGGGACCCTGGCCCGGTTCGTCGTCGGGGTGGACGACGAGCCCCAATTGACGGAGCGCCTCGAGGTCGCCACCGATCACGATCACGTTGGATGCCCCGGCGTCGCGCAGGGCCGTCGCCGCGCCGCTGACCAGCACCCGGCCGTTCACCTCGAGGAGGGCCTTGTCAGTTCCCATCCGCGACGACGCGCCCCCGGCGAGCACGGCACCCGTGAACGACCGCCGGTCACCTCCCATCGTTCAGGCTCGATCCGACGGCGGCCAGTCGGGGTCGAGCTGGAGCAGGAACACTGCGCAGCGTTCCTCCTCGTCGGTCTCGCCGATCTCCTGAGCGGCACTGCGAAGGCCATCGAGGGCACGCAGGAAACCTCGATTCTCCGGATGCACCCACCGCACGTACCCCGAACCCCGCCACCCGTTCTGACGCAGACGATCGAGCCCGCGGTGATAGCCGACCCGGAACGACGCGTAGCGCTCGACCGGATCGCGGCCCAGCTCACCGAGGCGTGCCCATCCGTCCAGGAACCGCGGCCGCTGGCCAACGATGACGGCCACCGCGTCGCGCCGTTCGTCTGCAGGCCGGGCCAGCGCCGCATCGAGGGCCTGGAGCACATCGGGCGGCTCCGCATCGAGCACGGTCTCCGGTGGGCCGGAGGTGGTCAGGTTGACGGGACGGGAGTCAGACATGGAGCCGACTGTACGCGATGGCTGACCAGCCTCCGCCCTAGGCCTTGCCCGGCGGTCAGAGTTGGGGCTCAGGCTTGGCGGTCGACAGCCCGACGCACAAAGGCGGCGAAGTCGTCGGGGTGAGACGACTGGGCGGCATGGCCTGACCCGGCAATCACCATGAGCTCACCGTCGGGGGCCCACTCGGCCAGGCGGACCGCAGCCTCCCGGTGATACGGCTTGGATTCCGAGCCGTGACCGGCCAGGACGGGGACGGCCAGGCCGGCTGGGTCGTAGGGCGCGCCGCCCCGGATCGAGCCCAACTCCGCGAGCAGCGCCGGACCCTCGGAGCGTCGCTCGGACTTGGTCCTCGAAGGCAACCGCTGCCAATGGTCGTCGCCGATCATCCTCCGCATGAACTGCTCGGCGGCCTCCTGCGGCCCGCCCTCGTCGACGGCGGCCATGGCGGCCCCACCGGCCGACGCCTTTGGCCACCACGACGTCCACGACATGGGCGCCTCGAAGGCGGCCACGGAGGGAATCCGCTCGGGATGGGCCTGGGTAGCCGCCAGGGCGATCACTCCCCCCAGGCTGTGGCCCACCACCACGGCGGGATCGTCGCCGATCACCGCCAAGAGGTCGGCCACCTGCTCGTCGAGCGACGCGGCGATGCCGGCTCCCACCGAACGTCCGTAGCCCCGACGGTCGTAGCGGACCATCGACAACCCGCTCAGGCGGCGCGTCACCTTGAGGAAGCTGGCCCCGCGGTCCATGGAGCCGTGGACGAATACGACGCGGGCGCTCCCGGGCGCTCCCTCGTGGCGATAGACGGCCAACCCGGCCACTCGCTCGTCAACGATCGTGGTCATGTTGAAGGATCCTCGTGAGGTCGGCTCGCGGCACCCGTTCAGGGCACACGCATGAGGCGGAGGGTGTCCGTCGCCCGACCCTGATGCTCCGGCGAGCCGGCCAGCACCGCGACGAGTTCACCGCTGCGCACTTCGCCTCGGGTTCGGGCCAGCTCCAACGCCCGCATGATCATCTCGTCGGTGGGGAGCGCCTCGATGGGGAACGAGCGTGCCCCCCAGCTCAGGCTGAGTTGGCGGACCGTGCGCTCATCGGGGCTGAAGGCCAGGATGCGGGCTTCGGGGCGGAACCGGGCGATTGAGCGCACGGTGAACCCGGTACTGGTGAGACAGATGATCGCGGTGGCATCGGTCTCGACCGCCGCACGCCAGCCGGCCATGGACATGGCATCGGTGATGGCGTCGTCGGAATCGGTGATCGAGGTCATCCGGGTTTCGGACAGGCTGCGGCCCCAACCGGCGTAGTCGAAGCGCTGGTCGGCCTTCTCGGCGATGCGTGCCATCGTGGCCACGGCGTTGACCGGATCAGCCCCCATCGCCGTCTCTCCCGACAGCATCAGGGCCGAGGAGCCATCGAACACGGCGTTGGCGACATCGGAGGCCTCGGCTCGGGTGGGCGTCGGTGCGTGCACCATCGACTCGAGCATCTGTGTGGCGGTGATGGTCGGCCGCCCCAGGGCGATGCACCGTTGGATGATCTCTTTTTGGAGATGGGGAAGTTCCTCGATGGGGAACTCCATGCCGAGATCACCGCGGGCGACCATCACCGCGCCCGACGCCTCGACGATGCCCTCGAGGTTCTCCACCGCGGCACGGGTCTCGATCTTGGCAATGACCAGTGGACCACGGGGATGGGGCTCCACACCGACGCGACGGACGTCGTGGGCCGAGCGCACGAACGAGACCGCCACCATGTCCACCCCCGCCTCGATGAAGGCGTCCAACATGACGAGATCGAGCGGGGTGGGGGTCGGGATCCGCAGCCGGTCCGAAGGGATGTGCACCCCGGGGCGACCCATCACCACGCCGCCGTGGATGACCCGGGCCTCGAGTGCGTCGCCGGTGTTGCCGACGACTTCCACCACCACGGCGCCGTCGCCGAAGCCCAGCGAGTCGCCGTGGTGCACATCGTTGACCAGGTCGTCGTAGTCGACCTGCACAACCTCGGCCGTGCTGGCACCCGTACCGGGCACCATGCGGATGATCGTTCCCTCGTCGAGCAATACGCCCTCATCAGCGAATCGACCGGCCCGCACCTTGGGGCCGGGGAGATCGACGAGGATGCCGACCTCGCGCTCCAAGGCGGCGCTCGCCGAGCGGATACGGCGGAAGCGTTCGAGCGCGGTATCGAGACCGTCGTGGGCCAGCCCGATCCGGGCGACGTCCATGCCCGCGGCGATCATGTCCTTGAGGGTGGCCTCCGAATCGGAGGCGGGACCGATGGTGGCGACGATCTTGGTACGGCGGGCCATGGTGGACACGGTACCTTGCCCACCGCTCTCCCCCGGCGAGGGTTAGCCGGTTGGGACGGAGCCGACTAGGAGCGCGGAACGTCTTTCCAGGCCATCTCCTTGTCGGTCCGTACATCGCCGGGGAGGCCGAGCACGCGCTCGCCGAGGATGTTCTTCATGACCTCGGTCGTGCCCCCCTCGATCGAGTTCGCCCGCATCCGGAGGAAGCCCTTCTGGTGGCAATCCCACGACATGGTCGCCTGTGGTCGCACCATCTCATAGCTCGTGTAGAGCATCCCCTCAGCGCCCATGAGATCGACGAGGAAGTTGGTCACGGCCTTGTTGTGCTCCGCAGCCAAGATCTTGCCCACCGACCCTTCGGGACCGGGGGTGCCCACGGTGCGCAGCTGCGAGGCTCGGATGTTGGTGAGGCGCAGAACCTCAGCATCGATCCACAGCCGCATGAGCGTGTCGCGCTGGGCCGCGGTCCCCCCGCCGCCGGCGCGCCAGGTGGTGAGCACCTCGCGGATGAGGCCGCCCTCGCGCGGGGGGATGGCACCGCCGATCGAGACTCGCTCGTTCATGAGTGTGGTGAGCGCCACGCGCCAGCCCTCGCCGACGTCACCCAAGCGCTCGGCGTCGGGAATCCGCACGTCAGTCATGAAGACCTCGTTGAACTCGGCCTCGCCGGTCATCTGGCGGAGGGGTCGCACCTCGACGCCCGGGGCGTGCATGTCCATCACGAAATAGGTCATGCCCTTGTGCTTGGGCAGGTCGGGATTCGTCCGGGCCACGATCATCCCGAAGCGGGAAAGATGGGCCAGCGTCGTCCACACCTTTTGGCCGTTCAGGATCCACTCGTCGCCGTCGGCCATCGCCGTCGTCGACAGCGATGCCACATCCGAACCGGCGCCCGGCTCGCTGAACATCTGGCACCAGATCTCTTCGCCGGTGAAGAGGGGACGTAGGTACCGCTCGCGCTGTTCGTCGGAGCCGTGGGTCAGGATCGTCGGCGCCCCCATGCCGTAGCCGATTGGATTGCGGGCCGCCGCACTGGGTGCCTTCGCCTTGCCCAGCCGCTCGTTGATGGTCTTTTGCAGCCGAGGGCTGAGTCCGAGCCCGCCGGAACCCTCGGGGAAGTGCACCCAAGCCAGACCGAGGTCGTACTGCGCCCCCAGGAACTCCCGGGCCGGCGTCGCCGTTGGATCGTGCGCGGCCAACAACTCGTCGCACAGGTCCTGAACCTGCTGCTCTTCGCTCACCGTGACCCTCCCGGGATGTCCAGTGCAAACCCGCGCGCGGCGTGCGGACTGCTGCGTTGCTAGCACTCGCCAGCTAGGGCGGCCAAACCCGGCGGGCCGTCAGCTGGCTCGATTCCAGCACACCGTTCGGGTCGGGGGCTTCGCCACCAACGCCTCCATCAGCCGGCTGCTGTCGAAGCCGGGAAGCCGAGTAAGGGCTTCGGCCAGTCCGCTGTCCTGAAGGCGGTTGATGGGGACCAGACAGCCGTGGGTCTCGTCGCCGGAGACGATGACCACTCCCCCGGCGTCCCCATGCGGGCCGGAGTTGCTGGTGAGGACCTCGACCTCGGTGACGTCGGGCCAGTCCACCCCCTCCTCACGGCCGTCAGCAAGCACCCGCCGCACCCCGAACTCGTCCACCTTCAACTCCGCGGTGGCGGATCGCAACGCGGCGACGCGCTTTTGGTTGCGCAATACGCCGATCAACACGAAGAACGGCCCGAGAAAGAGCAGTACGGCCACCCACACGTTCATGCTCGGCTTCCCTCCACGTCGGCCATCGTAGGGGGCCTGTTCAGTTCAGTCGGGCCCGCAGGCGAGACGCGCTCCGACCGTATTCCTCACCCAGGGTGCCGCCCAACCGGCGGGCCGCACCCTCGTATTCGAACGCGGCGTCGCCGAAGCGTCCCACCGAGGCCAACGCCGCCGCCAAGTCAACCTGATCCTCGGCCGGAGATCCCGGCAGGAAGGTGCGCAGGCGGAGTACCCAGGTGATCGCCACGCGGTCAGCACGGGAGATGAACGCGTTGCGCAGGTTGGCCAGCATCCGAGCAGCGATGTCAAGGGTGCCGACGGGATCCAGATAGGCCTCGTCGAATGGCGCTTCGGCCCCGTGGATCCGATGGAACAGCAGTGCGCACCCCCTCCGGTCGAGGAGGGCACCGCCGTGGTAGGGATCCACGAAGGTCTCGGGCTCGACCTCGTCACGCACCAAGAAATGCCCCGGCATACCCACCCCGGCCAGCGACACGCCCAACCGAGCGCCCACCGTCATGGCCAACAACGACAGCGTGATGGGGATGCCCTGACGGCGGTTCATCACCTCGTCGAGGTAGGAGTTGCGGGGGTCGTAGTAGTCGCGTCGATCTCCGCCGAAGCCGAGCTCCACGAACAAGCGCTCCACCAGCGCACCGCGGCTCCGCGCCGCGCACGTGGCGGCCAACGCGTCGAGGCGCTCGAGCTCCATGGTGATGTCGAGTTCCGGGCGGCCATGGGCGGCGATGAGGAGGGCGAGTTCGTCGAGGGGGATCGCTGATGCCGGCTGACGCACGAGCTCAGCAAAGCGTTCCGTGATCTCCACTCGCCAGACGGTAGCGGCGAGAGGCTGCAGTAGCGTCAGTCTCCGCCGGCATCGGGCCGCGCTGAGGGGAGCACACGATGTACCCGGGCAACTTCGCCGAGACCACCCCGGAGAAGGCGGCCATCGTCATGGGCGGCACGGGCGAGGTGGTCACGTACAAGCAACTCGACGATGAAGCCAACCGGCTCTCCCACCTGTTCCGGGCTGCGGGGTTGAATCCCGGCGACCATGTGGCGTTCTGCCTCGAGAATCATCCTCGGTTCCTCGCCGTGGCCTGGGGCGCTCACTACGCTGGCCTGTACTACACCGCCATGAGCTCGCGACTCACGCTCGACGAGGCCACCTACATCATCAACGACTGTGGGGCCCGCGCCTTCATCACCTCGGCCTACAAAGCCGACGTCGCCGCCGAGCTGGCCGATCGCATGCCGGATGTGACCACCCGGTTGATGCTCGACGCGGTGATCGACGGGTTCGAGTCTTACGACGACGCCGTCGACCGTTTCCCGTCGAATCCGTTGCCCGACGCGGTGGGTGGACGCGACATGCTCTACAGCTCGGGCACCACCGGCCGGCCAAAGGGAGTCAAGCCCTCCGCGCCGGTCGGACCCGTCGACGCCCCGACCTCCGTCACGGGCCTGGCGCAGCTCTTGTTCGGCTATGACCAGGACACCGTGTACCTCTCGCCGGCGCCGCTCTACCACGCCGCGCCATTGCGCTTCACGATGGCCGTCCACCAGGTGGGGGGTACGGCCGTGATCATGGAGCACTTCGACCCCGCCGAAGCGCTCGCCCTCATCGAGCGCTACCGGGTCACGGCCAGCCAGTGGGTGCCGACCATGTTCATCCGCATGCTGAAGCTGCCACCTGAGGTTCGTGCCCAATACGACGTGTCCAGCCTGGAGGCCGTGGTGCACGCCGCCGCGCCCTGCCCGGTGGCCGTCAAGGAGCAAATGATCGACTGGTGGGGCCCGGTGATCCACGAGTACTACGCCGGCACCGAGGGGAACGGGTTCGTCTACACGAACTCCGAGGACTGGCTGACCCACAAGGGCTCCGTAGGCCGGGCCATCCAAGGGCAGCTCCACATCGTGGGTGACGACGGCGAGGAGGTCCCCGTCGGCGAGGCCGGCACGATCTACTTCGATAGTGCCGGCGACTTCGAGTACCACAACGATCCGGTCAAGACCGCGGAGTCCCACGACGACCGGGGCTGGAGCACGTTGGGCGACATCGGCCGGCTCGATGAGGATGGCTTCCTCTACCTGACGGACCGCAAGTCATACATGATCATTTCGGGAGGCGTGAACATCTACCCGCAGGAGACGGAGAACCTCCTGGCGATGCACCCGAAGGTGTCCGACGTGGCCGTGATCGGGGTGCCCAATGCCGACTTCGGTGAGGAGGTCAAGGCGGTGGTCCAGCCCACGGATCCGGCGGAGGCGGGACCGGACCTCGAGCGCGAGCTCATCGACTACTGCCGCCAGCATCTGGCTGACGTGAAATGCCCCCGCTCAGTTGACTTTGCCGAGGAGCTACCCCGCCACCCGACGGGCAAGCTCTACAAGCGGCTCCTCCGCGACCAGTACTGGGCTGGTCACGAGTCACGGATCATCTGAGCGATGGCCCGGCCGTGACCTTCCCCTTCCTCGACCACCCGGGACCCATCCCCTTAGCTCATCGGGGCGGAGCGGGTGACTGGCCCGAGAACACGATGCCGGCGTTCGAGGGCGCGGTCGCGCTCGGCTACCGCTACGTCGAGACCGACGTGCACGTCACTGCCGACGGCGTGCTGTGCGCGTTCCATGATGAGCGCCTCGATCGCGTCACTGACGCCAAGGGCTTGATCCGTGAGCTGTCGTGGGCCGAGGTCTCCCGGGCTCGGGTCGACGGAGTCGAGCCGATCCCGCGGCTGGAAGATCTACTCGGCACCTGGCCCGACCTCCGGGTCAACATCGACCCCAAGCACGACTCCGCCGTCGATGCGCTGGCCGAGACGCTCCGCCGTGTCGGTGCCGTGGAGCGTGTGTGCATCGGCGCCTTCTCCGATCGGCGGATCGCCCGCCTGCACGAGCTCCTGGGACCGACGTTGTGTACTTCACTCGGCCCCCGGGGCGTCGCCCGGCTGGAAACCGCCAGTTTCCATATCCCCGTTGGCGGCTTCGCGGCGGGGTGCGTGCAGGTTCCGACGGCCCAGGGCCCCGTTCCCTTGGTCACGGAGCGCTTCATCCGTGCCGCGCATCGCCGCGACCTGGCCGTGCACGTGTGGACCATCGACGAGCCCGATGAGATGCATCGACTGCTGGAGTTGGGCGTGGACGGCATCATGACGGATCGGCCTGGCGTCTTGAAGGACGTGCTCGTGGCGCGCGGCCAGTGGATCGGCTGAGGCGACCGGGAGTGAGTCGAGTCACGTGACCCAACGCGAACGGGGGCCTCTGACGACTCACTACGCCCCCCACGGCATGGTGTGCAGCGTCGACCACCTGGCCTCGGCCAGCGGAGCGGCGATGCTGCGCCAGGGCGGGTCCGCCGCCGATGCCGCCATTGCCGCCAGCGCCGTGCTGGCCGTCACCACGCCCCACATGTGCGGCATGGGCGGGGACTTGTTCGCTCTTGTCCACCACGAGAGCGGTCCGCCCGCGGCCCTGAACGCGTCGGGCCGCGCCGGTTCGGGCGCCGATCTCGACCGGCTGCGCGCCGAGGGCCACCAGACCATGCCCTTCACCGATGACATCCGTTCGGTTCCCATCCCCGGGTGCGTGGACGGCTGGCTTTCGCTCCATGAACGCTTCGGCCGTCTCCCCCTGACGGAGGTGTTGGCCGCGGCCATCGGCTACGCCGACGATGGGTTCCTGGTGTCGTCGATGTTGGCGGACATGATCCCGATGGTGGCGGGTCGTCGCGGTGCTGGCGCCTTCGGCGACCGTCCCCGACCACTTCGGGCCGCGGAGCGTTGTCGGCGACCCGGTGTCGCGCGCGCCCTTACGGCACTTGCCGGTTCTGGTCGCCGCGGCTTCTATGAGGGCGAATTCGGGGAAGGCCTGCTGGCCCTCGGCGCCGGGGAATATCAGCCCGAGGATCTGCGACGTTCGCAGGCGGACTGGGTCACTCCGTTGGGTCGAGCGATGTGGGACCACGACGTCTGGACCATGCCGCCCAACTCACAGGGCTACCTGATCCTCGCCGCCGGAGCTATCGCCCAGGAACTCGACCTCCCGACTGATCCCGACGATCCCCGTTGGCCGCATCTGCTCGCCGAGAGTGCCCGCCACGCCAGCTTCGATCGACCGGAAGTCCTGCATGAGCACGCGGAGCCCGATTGGCTTCTGGGACCGGGTCGTCTGGGCTCCCAGCGACGGGCCATCGATCCTGAGCGCGCCAGCCCACTTCGACCTCCGGCGGGCGATGGTGGAACGGTGTATCTGTGCGCAGTGGACGATGATCGGATGGGTGTCTCCCTGATCCAGTCCAACGCCAGCGGGTTCGGCTCATTGCTCTTCGAACCGAACACGGGCATCAACCTGCACAATCGCGGGTTGGGGTTTTCCGTCGACCCTGGCCATCCCGCGGCCTACGGGCCCGGTCGCCGGCCGCCGCACACACTCTCGCCGGCGCTGGTCACAACGCCCGACGGAGCACTGCGGGCCACGGTCGGCTCGATGGGCGGCGATGCTCAGCCCCAGATCGTGCTCCAGCTACTGGCCCGGCTCCTGGTCGCCGATCAGGCACCGGCGACCGCTGTCCATGCGCCTCGATTCGTCCTGGCCAACCACGGGAATGGTCGCGGCTTCGACACCTGGGACGATCCTGGCCACGTCGGGGTCGACGTCGAGGCGGATGCGCCCGAGTCATGGCGTTCGGGCCTGGTCTCCCGTGGCCACGATGTTCGCATCGTGCGGTCGGCCAACCACGGTATGGGACATGCGCAGGTCATTTCGGTCCTCGCTGAAGGATTGGGTGGCGCCGCCGACCATCGTTGCGGGAGCGGTGGCGCCGTCGGGCTGTGAGCCTGACCATTTCCACACCTGTAGTACCCTGACCCGAAATTCAGAGGTCTCGGCGGCCTCCAACGCCGCCGGAACCGTTCGCCCAGAGTTGCTAGCTGCAGGAGACGCGTGGACACCCAGGACGATTCGCCCACCCCCGAAGATGCTCCGCAGGAAGCGATCATCGAGCCCGACGAGGAAGAGACGCCCAAGACGCTCGACCTGGGGAATCGCCAGGTGCTCATCGTTCTCGGCATCATCGCCCTGATCGTCATCGTGGTGGTCGGCGTCGTCGTGGCCACCAAGAATCCGAAGAAGTCCAGTGACCAGGCAACGCAGACGACCCAGGCCGGCGGCAGCCTTTGCGGTGGAGCCTGGCCCGCGCTGTACCAGGGCAAACCCGCCAACCTCGACGCCGCCACCGACTCTGGCTTTTACGTCTGGGTGGATGCCACCGGCTGGCACCTTCGGGCCATTGACACCGGTTCGACCACCACGTTCAAGGGGACCATTACCACCGCGACGACGATCAAGGACTCCAAGCAGTACAAGATGAACCCGGCCGATGCCGGCACCGTCACGGTAAAGGCCAACACCGCTGACTTCCAGTTCGCCGGCGGCCCTACCGCCAAGGGCATCGACTTCTCGCCCTGTTCCGCCAGCTTCCGCCTCGACGTCGGCACGCTCGACCTCCCGTGGCCGGCGAAGCAGATCTGGGTGGGTAAGAACAACAAGGCGGTCGGCAATCCCATGAACATCGAGCGTGAGGCCAAGTAGCCCCTCCCCGAGTCGCGGTCATGGGGCGGGTGTCGTAGCGGGTGTCGTCGCGGTCGCCCGCCGCTGAACTGGCGATGAACTGGCGATGATTCTGTCCGCCATGGGGGCGGCGGGTTCTAGGGATCAGCCGCACCAAATCTTCGCCAGAACGAGAAGAACCGGGGAAGCGGGGAACCGAGGGCTGAACGCGAGGAGGCCCCCGCCGTAGCGGGGGCCTCCTCAAGAACCAGGTTGCGTCAAGCAGGTTGCGCCGATGCGCTGAGCACTCAGGCGGCTTGCTTGTTGCGGTCTCGCCGGGAGCCCCAAACCGCAGCGCCACCGAGGGCGATGAGCGCGACGCCGAGGCCAACGTACTGACCGATGTCGCTACCGGTGCGGGGAAGGCTGCCAGTCGTGTTGGCAATCGTGACACTCAGCACCACGGTGAGCGGAGCACCCTTGGGGTCGACGCCGGTCAGCACGACTTTGCAGTCACCCAGAGGGGTATTCGATGGAATGGTCTCGGGAACCTTGATGTTGCCCGAACCGTCGGCCGCCACCGTGTCGAGCACCACCGGATCGACACCAGGGCACTCGAGGGTGATCGTGACAGTGGAACCGGGATCGAAGCCGCCGCCGTTGATCGTGACCTGGCCACCGGGAGCGACGGGATTCGGGTTCACGGCGGGGAATTGGCACTCGAGGTAGCCGGTCAGATCGAGCGAGCCATCAGGATTCTTGGCCTTGCCGACGGCGCACTTGGTCGCCGCGCTAGCGCTGCCGCTGAACAGGAACATGAACGTGCACATCAGGAGCCCAGCGGCCACCACACCGGCGACCCGCCGGCTGGGATGTTGCCTGATTTGAGTTCCCACTCTTGCTCCTTGCGATCGCCCCGGCCTCTGTGGCCCCGGATAGTAGTGCACTGGCGGTGCAACGACAACAACTGTCGTTCGCGTGATTACGCCACGAGTCGCTGCGAAAGACGTTAGCGCATCTATCGGCACATTGACGGGATGGCAGTAGCTAAAGGTTATATCGAGCCAAAAGGCCCAGGTTCTGGCGTCGATTCCTGGGGGGTTCTCCGGTGACGACCACGGGTGGCGACTGACCAGGTAATAGCACTCAGAGTGACGGCGTAGGCCGCCAGGACGAGCATCGCCGGCCAGTACCAGACCGGTCCCGAGCCGCCGGGCAACGATATGAGCCCCTGAGGATCCGACGACGTGGCGGTCAATCCGCGTAGCCACCCCTCCTCATAGGGGGCCGCCAGGCGGCCCGGACCCGAGGGGTCCACCTGCCAGTAGGGCTCAACGATGGGGTCTGAGGGGATCTCGGCGCCGGCCAGACTGGTCGCGAGACCCGGGAAATCCCGAACCCGATAGAGATCCAAGCTCGGACCCGACGCCGCCAACTCGAACCCGGGGTCGTTGGTCACCCCGGTGTAGCGCTCCCAATCGACGTCGTGTTGGAGCACCACCCAGTGCACGCCCATGGCCGCCATGCCGGTGGAAACCGGCACCCCCCGGGTGGCGGCATCGGCCATTTGGGCGATGATCGGCTCCCGCGGGTCGAATCGCTCCCGCTTCGGGTCAACGGTGAGGTTGGGGTTGGACGAGATGATGACGTCCCCGCCGAAATAGAACGGGACAACGTTCAAGACCAGCCGGTTGTCGGCGATGTCGAGCGTGAAGTACTGATACCAGGGGAACGCCACCACGGCTCCGGGGTCCTCCTCAACAATGGCTCGGGCCTGAGCCCATTCGCTCGGGAACTGGGCGGGGCGCAGCTGATCGTTGAAGCCCCACCACGCGGGGCTGGCCAGGATCACGGCGATCGCCAACGGAAGCGCGGCCACCAGACCGGCCGCCGCTCCCCGACGCGCCCGGGCCAGTCGGTCGGCCCCCAGCGCGGCGGCGGGGGCCAACCAGAGAAGGTAGAACACCAAGAAGCGTTGCGACTCCCGGAACGGTGCCCCGACCATGGTGGCGGTGAACCAGGTCCCCGGACCCTCCAGGCCCGGGATCGACACCAGGACCGCCAGGGCCACGCCGGTCACGGCGAGGCTCACGAGTGGGATCCGCCACGGCTTCGCCAACTCCGCCGTCCCGTAGACGGCCAGGGCCAGCAGGACGAACCCGAGGGCGCCGGCCACCCAGCCCTGACCCTTCCCGATCTGGAAGTAGTCGTTCCAAAATCCCTGCCCCGCGAGCAGTCGCCCGATCCCGCTGACACCCGACGCCGTCGTCGGGAAGCCGGAACCATCCACAGTCGTCCCGCTCCGACCCACGACCAGCAGCGGGATCAGCCACGGGAGCTGAGCGAGGACGAACACCCCGACCACCGGCACCAGACGGGCCCCGCGGCGGGCGACCAACCCGGCGAGCAGCACCATCCCGCAGACGATGCCGCCATAGACCCCGGCCACGCCGATCGCCGCCGCCCACCACAGGTCTCGCCGAAGCGATCGGTCGGGCTCCAACAGATCCGGAAGCGCCCAGGGCAACAGGGCCATCGTCCACAGGATCATGAGATGACCCACCGCTACCCGGGTGAGCAAGAACGGGCCGAAGGCGTAGAGCGCGCCGGCCGCCACCGCCGTGAAGCCCGGGCGACGCACGAACCGGTACATCCCCGCGAACGCGACCGTGAGTCCCACCACCATGAGGACCTTGACGGCTGCGTCGCCGCCGATGATGCGGGACAACCACGCCAGGAACACCCCGAGCGGGACGCGGCGTGGCAATTCGGGCCCGAGCCCCCATACACCGTGAGGAATCGGGAGATCCGGGACGGAGATGAGGTCCAGATTCAGCAGCGATCCCCCACCGAGCGCGGGCCCGAGGAGCAGGAGGGAGCTGACGAGACCGATCAGCCAGGACCACAGTGGGACTCCCGCCGGCCGAGCTCGCGCTACCCGGGCTCCGCGCCCCTGGAGGGGGGCTGGATTCACGTCACCGGGGGTGCCAGGTGCACGGAACCCCTTTGTTCTCCGTCGTCGCTGCCGACTTTCATTGAGCAGGGGTTACCACACGCATAGGGGCCAGCCGGGTCAACCGGGATCAAGAGTAGGTCAAACGTGTGCGGTGCCGCTGGTCGTCTGGCTTTGGACCAAACATCTATAGTGAAGGTCCGCATATCCCACTGGAGCGTCTGTGCCCATCGAGGACAACGATCGCGACACGGTCGAGGATCAGTCCCCTGCGGATCTGCCTCGGGGTCCGTCCCGTGAGGCCCGGCGATTTCTCCGGTACATGAAGCACACCCTGGGTGACATCGAGATGTTCCTGCCGGTGGTCCTGCGCGCCACGCCCACGGGGACCAGTCGAAGGCTGACCGATGAAACGCAGGTGGTCATCGAAGGATTTCCCCGCTCGGGAAATACCTTCGCCAGCCGGGCCATGGAACACGCGGCCGATGGGCCGATCGTCATCAGCAGCCACGTGCACGTGCCGGCCGGCGTCATGCGGGCCGTCCACCTCCACTACCCGACGCTCGTACTCATCCGTCGTCCCGTCGACTCCATTTGCTCGGAGAAGATCGCCGCCCCCCACGCCTCGTTGCCGAGCGTGGTTCGGGACTGGACGAGCTACTACCGCAAGGTCTGGCCTTACCGGGACGATTTCGTCGTTGCCACGTTCGACCAGGTGACAACGGACTTCGGCGCCGTGACCGCACGACTCAACGAGCGCTTCGGCACGTCGTTCGCTCACTTCGAGCATTCCGACGAGAACAACGAGCTCGTCTTTGATGCCATCGATCGAAAGCACCTGGCCGTGCACGGCAACACCGAGCATTTCGTGCCCCGGCCCTCGCCAGCACGTCATGCCGCCAAGGACCAACTCCTGGAGCGGCTGCAGAGCCCTGAGTTGCAGGGCCCACTCGAAGAAGCGGCCGAGGTCTACCGCGACTTCGCCAAGTTGGCTGGCGCGCCCGAGGACTGACGCCGGCGGTCTCGAGGCGTGCTCTGATCCATCACGGCTTGTCGGCGTCGAACGGGAGAGGACCGGTCATGGCGCCTTTGCGGCGCTGCTCAACGTCGGTTTGAGGGATGAAGACCTGAGCGACGCACACCCCGAGCAGCGTGACCGCCAGCGGTGCCGCCCATCCCAAGGGATCGCGGGCGGGGAGATCAGAGGTCGCCAAGACCAGGCTGACCACCGGCAACGCCCACAGGATCCACCAGTCGCGCCACAGGCGACGGCGAGCCGAGAGCCCCAATGCCGCAGCCAAGACGACGACCGCCACCAACCAACTCAGGCTCCGTGCGTGTCTCGACACGGAGACCGGATCGTTCAGGAAGGTGGCGAGGGCGGTGGCCGGGAGCACCCCTCCGGTCTGCTGGTGGATCCAGACCCACCACGGCGCCATCGTGGCGACGGCGGCCAGCGCCATCGTCCAGAGCTGACGCGGCGCCATTCCTCGATCCCATGACCACACCAACACCAACGGCAGGACGAGGAGCGTCTCCGGTCGGGAGAGCACGGCCAGCCCTAACACGATGCCGCCCCAGGCGACGCGCGACGAGGATGTGCGATCGCCGTCGACCAGCATCACCGCGGTGGTCAAGCACAGGCCGGCCACCACGACGGCGAGTGGCGCATCCCACATCGACGGCACCAGTGCGGCCAGGACCAAGACGACCAACCCCGCCCGGACTCCGGCGATCCGCGCCCCCAGGAACCCGCAGATGGTCATCGTCGCGAGCCCGGCCAGCACGAGCAGGAGTCGGGGCGAAAGTGGCACATAGGCGATGATCAGGGGCGACAGTGGCGGACTGGGCGCGGGAGCTCCGGCGCTGGTCACGACATCCTGCGTGAAGCGCGTCCCAAGGCGAAGGTTCACCAGCAGTGGCTCGTAGGGAAGGGCCAGGGCCCGGGGAGCCAGGGCCAGTCGGACGACGATCCCCACGATCAAGGTCACCGCGGCGACCCCGGCTACCGTCACGGAGGCAACGTCGCGCTCCCTCCACATCAATGCCGGCGATCGGCGCGCCAGGTGATCGAGCCGCACCCGCGGTCGGCGCGGTGCCGCCAAGCGTGAGCGCTCCCCGTAGGCCATCAGCACACTGGCGATGCCCACCAAAAGCCCGGCCAACCGCCCCGCGTCCGCGGCCAGGCCCCGGTCGGAAGCGAAGGTCAGGGACCAACCGTCCACCGTGGGGGGCACCAGCACCACCGTGGCCACGGCGGCGAGGACCAGCATGACGAGAGCGGCGAAGGCCAGCGGCCGGCCCGGGTCCCGACGCCACGTGAAGCCGGCGAAGACGGCGACGAGCGCCACTGGTACGACCTCGAACCCCACGAACAAGAAGCCCAGCGCCATGAGCGCCACGACCACCGCCCCGGCCTGGAGGTTGCGGCGATCGAGGAGCACGACGCGATCGTCTGAGGACCCGTCGGCGGTGGCCGCCTGATCGTCGTCTGTTGTCACCCTGCCGTCGCCGTCTCGGAGATCCGGGTCCGGTTGCGCCGTCGTTTCGGAGTCGAAGTCACTCATCGCTCGAAGCCACCTCCTCCCCGTCGGCTCGACGTCGGCGTCGAGCCGGTCGCAGGGCGAGCCAGAGGCAGCCCACGACGGTTGCCCCGGTGATGAGCAGACCCGACTCGAAGAGTCGGGCGGGCCGGAAGCGCAGGATGACATCGCGGGTACCGGCGCCACCCACTTCCCACCCGCTCTGGGTGTCGAACGCGGTGGCCTCCTGGGAGGCGCCGCCGTCCACCGACGCCACCCACCGGTTGTCGAACGACTCCCCCATCCACAACATGGCCGGACCGGGGCTGGACACTCGGAGATGCATCGACGTCGCCGTACGAGAGACCACGGTGACTGAGGAGGTCACTTCCGGCGTCGGCGGAGGGGGGGTGATGTCACTCGTCGTCAACTGGATCCGGTCGATCAAGAAGGCATCGGCGCTGACCAGCTGATGGTCACCTTCGGGCAAGGTGACGGGCGCACATGCCTTCCAACCGATCGGCCGGGAGGCGAGGAGATCGGCAACGGTGCCCGAGAGTCGAACGGGAACATCAGCGTCGTCGATCGTCAGGCCCACGGAGCGACACTCCGTGGACAGCGCGGCCGTGGTCTCCAGCTTGTTGTTCCCGATGCCGTTGACCTCGATCTCGCTGATCTGCACCTGCTTGTGGCTCTTGATGGCAGTCGGGTCGACAGCAACGACGGTGACCGTCACCTGGCTGTTGATCGACCGTTCGGGAAGCGTCACTGTGGCCGTGGGGGTGCACGTCGCGTTGGGCGCGGTGCACGTGGCGAGGTCGAGGGGGACAGTCTGCACTTGATCGCCCACGGTCACCTGGACCGTGGTGATGCGGGCGGTGGTGGCATCGGCGAGCGTGTGGATCTTCACGCTGCTCAGCGGCCGCGCTGGAACCTGGACGGTCACGCTCTGGCCCGCCTCCGAGGGCGCGGCCCACGTGGTGGAAGGATCGCCATCAGCGGCGTATCCGCCCCAACCGGCCAGATCGCCATCAGCGCGCGCCGAGGCCGTGCCGGTGGACAGCGGTCCGAGGATCGACGCCACATCTGTGTCGCTGGTCCGAGCGCCCACATGAAAGACGCCCTGGAGGCCGTACGGGCGCGAACCAATCGTGGAGAATCGCCGGCGCACAGCCAACTCGGCCGGCTGGGAGTGATCGGCCTGGGAGAGGCTCACCGTGGTCCCGATTGGCGCGACGTTCGTATCACGGGCGAACAGGAAGCTCACCGGAGATCGGTCGAGCTGAGCCCGAAGGTTCGCGTCGCCGGCGGCCGCGTCCCGGACATCGGTGGGGGCCTGGACGAACTCGCGGAGGTCGAGGCCAGGGAAGGTGAAGTCAGCGAATCCGACCGTCTGAGCGTCCGGGTTGACCCCCAGTATCTGGATGTCGATGAAGTTGGTCTCCCGGGCCGGGAAGTCGAACGTCGTCGTCGGCCCGGTGAGCTTCACCGCCAGGTCAGGGCCTTCGCTGAACTTGAGCTTGAGTTGGCTCACCGTCTTGTCCGGGTCCATTCCGGCGGCGAGCGTGACCACGAGGCGATCCACCGTATGGCGCTTGCGGAGTTGCACGCGGAACACACGTTGATCGGGCGCCTGCGCCTGGTGTATGAAGAATTCGGTATTGGGGTCGCCGTCAAAGGCGTTGGCGGGACGGTTCCAAGCCTCGGATCCGTTGATCGTCCGGGGGTTGCCTGACAACGAGATGCTGGTGGCGTCGGGGAACCACGCCCGCGACTGGGTGGCGGGGTCAGGGAACAGCGTCTGGGTCGACCGGTCGAGGTCCTGACCGTCGCTGAGCAGGTAGGAGTAGTCGGCTTCGTGGTCGATGACGACGCGCAGCCGTCGTCGGTTCGTGTCGGTGATGACGAGCGGCGAGCCACCGCTCAAGACCGCGGCGATGGCGGCACTGTCGAGGCTGCCCGTGTATTGCACCGGTGCGGAGCCGTTCAGCTGCCCGCCGGCCGCGAGGCCGGGCCAGGCCTGCCCATCACCGGAAACCAGCGTCGAGGGTCCGGCGGACGCGGCCCGCACCTCGGGGCCGACGTCGTCGATCCGGTAGATCTGGACGGGTGGGAGTTTTCGCTCGGCCACGGCGTCGAGCGAATCGTCCCGCTCCCTCGTGGTGTACTCCCCTGGATCCCCGAAGGTGGCCACCTCGTGGAGGGCGGGATCGTGGCGCAGCCCCTCCCACAACGCCGGACGGGGCCGCCCCATCTCTTGCCAGTCGAGATCGTTGCGCAAGACCAGCTCGCTGATCCCGAGGCGGCGCATGATGGGGGCCAAGGTCCCCACCTGGTAGGTGGGGTCGCTCGCATTGAGGCTCACCGCCTCGAGCAGATTCGCCGCCAGCGGTGTGCTGAGAGGGATCCCGGTGGCGATCGCGTGATCGCGAGTGAGCATGGCGTCGAAAATGTCATCGCCAACCCATCCCCATCGGTAGTGCGTTCGGCTCGACGCGGGGAGCACCAGGATCCGGGTGTCCGCCGGTTGGGCATCGAGCCAGCTCATCGCTTGGGTCCAGTACCCCGGGACGGCAGTCATGGCTCGGTCGCCGTCATAGAGGCCGCCGGTCCAGAAAGGAACGGCCCCGGCCAGCAGCGCCAGCGCCGCGCCGATCAGCACGATCCGCCGGCCGCCCGACCACTTGATGCCGGCCCGGCGGGCCAGTGCCACCACGCCGACACCCAACAGGATGGCGATGCCGATCGCCAACCCCGCGCCCGCCTTGTACGTGTTGCGAAAGGCGCGTAGTTGGTCGGCATTCGTCATCAGATCGAGCAGCACCGACCCGATGGGAGACGGCGCGGTCAAGGGGTACGCCTCGACCATGATGACCAGCGAGCAGATGGCCATCCAGATGAAGAGGAGGCGCGGTCGCCACTGGGAGCGCCAGACGACGGCGAGGGCGACGATGGCCGGCACGAACGTCGCCATGATGACCACGGGATTCACGAAGTAGGGCTGGCCCTGCGGCTTCTGCATGGCCCCCGAGTGGCGGAAATACGAGAGCCAGTTCCCGAGGCCGCGAAAGCTTTCCGACCATGACGAGGTGATGCTCGACACCTGGGGCGACTCAGTCTCGGCCAGCCTCTGGTCGAAGTTGGCTGCGGCGGCGATCGTCTTGGCCATCGCCGCGAAGGAGATCAACACGCACAGAAGTCCCGCCCGGGCGAGCCAGGCCACCAGATCTCGAATGCGAACGGATCGCTCGATGAGCAGGAGGTAAAGGGTCACCGGAATCAGCGGCACCATGCTGTAGATCAGCCCGGGCAGGTCAGCGTTGCCGGCCAGGAAAACCAGCAGGGCGAAGATCGCCGCCCAGCGCCAGGGTCTCGTCTCGGTGACTCCGCGCCACAAGGCAACGACGAACCACGGTGTCAGGGCGACCTGGAACATCAGGTTGCTCGGCACCAAGAAGGACGCGCTGTATGCCCCGAACATGACGGCCAGTCCCGCCAAGACGTGCTCGACCCCGATATCTCGGCGGAACAGTCGGAGCACGGCGACGGTGCCGACCCCGAGGATCACGAGCACCAGTGCATGCCAGAGCTTCTGGGACAGCACCGGTGAGAGACCCAAGCCCCGGAACACGGCGAGTGGAGCGGTGGTACCGGGCCAGAAGTCCTCGCGTACCCGACCGAGTCCGCGTGACCCGTCCCACAGCGTCAACGTCTTGGCGATACGACGAGCCGGGTTCGAGAACTGCTCGAAGCGGTTATCGCGGATCAGCTCACCGAACGCGCTGGTGATCGTGGCCAACGCCGCCAGCACCCCAAACAACGTCGTGATCGGCCAGAGCCGATCGCGACACGACGCACGGAACGAGCCGGATTCCGATCGACGGGGAGGCTTCGGGGGCGCCACGGCGCCCGGGTCCGACACCTCGTAGTCGGCGATCATGTCCTCGAGGGCTTTCACCCCGGTGACCCCTCTACGCTCGACAGTCCCGGGCGTGACCCCGCGGGACCCGGCATCGGTGGATTCATCAAGTCGATCACGTGTACGTCACACCAAGGGGGACAACGCTTCGAGGGGGGCTGGCT
>Ga0075021_10000235_pt1 | contig 30758 bp, 25 predicted proteins | sample ColStrG_CSR_2012_FD_72749 | JGI IMG/M metagenome (GOLD analysis project Ga0075021, IMG submission 72749) | Freshwater sediment microbial communities in response to fracking from Pennsylvania, USA - Cold Stream Run_MetaG_CSR_2012 | ecosystem: Environmental > Aquatic > Freshwater > Creek >...
CTGCCGGGGACGTCCGCGCCCAGAATTGCGACGCCCTGCTCCATCACCTGGCGCGTGATGGTGCGGCTAACCCGCAACGGCTCTCCCCGGTTCACCGTCGCAGGATGCACGAACTGGGACAAGAACTTCTCATTACCCTGGCCATCCAGCAGGATGGCGCCTCGCTCAGCGGGAACCGCCTCAAAGATCAGGGCCAGGATTTGCGCCTGCAACTGATCGAGGTCGGAAATGGAGTGCACGACGCGGCTGATCTTGAGCAGCGCGTTAAGATTTCGTCCCAGCCGCGAAGTTGCCGGCAATTCCTTCAGAATGCGTTCGGGCTGCAGATAGAGAACATCCTGGGGGCGGATTTGCGCAGTCGCCTGGGTGATGTGGTCGTCGAATTCCACCGCTCGCATGATCGCCTCGTCGGTGTCTTCTTTTACCAGGAACAGAAAAACCGAGTCTCCCACCGAGATTTGGTCTCCATGATTCAATCTGCGCTCGGTTACAGCCTCGCCATTCACAAACGTCCCATTGCGGCTATCCAGATCGCGAATCCGATAGCCGTCTTTCCCCTGGCCGAGCAGGCAGTGGCGTCGCGACAGGGAGAGGTCGCTGATCGCCAGTGAGTTGGAGGGATCCCGTCCGATACGGACTTCCGCCTCGGTCAGGAAATAAGTTGAGTCAGCCAAAAGACCTGCGGTCACCTGGAGTCTGGGCTTCACCGTTTTTTGCGCCTCATCCGCGCACTCCATTTATCACAGGGCCGGGCTTTTGAAACGCCGGTCGGGATCTTGTTCCACTATCCGAACAGATAGACTCTATCTGGTCGGATAGGGTTATCGCCTATTCTAGAGGGAGGTCTTCCATTTAGAGCGGCGTATAAAACTAATACAATGAATGAGTTACTGTCCAATCAAGTATTTGTTGTGCTTGGTCCGGCGATGGCCGGAGACGTGCTCTTACGGCGACTGCGGCAGCTTGGCAAAAGCGATGGGGGAAGCGCTTTCAGCAGTTCCGCCGGGATGCGCCGATCGGGAATCCGAGGGACCCCCTCATCGGGTTCCCGTTCGTTTTTCTACCGAAACCCGAAACTGACAACCAGGAACTGACCGCTGACCACTGGTTCATGAATCTTGCAATTACAGAAAGTGTGTTGCGACAGCCTTCCTACTCCCCCATCGCAGTTAAACGCTTCGAATCTGAGGCTGCCTCGTACGCGGCCACTCCATCTTTGAAAGCAACAGTTCTTCCTGAGATCGCAGGAACACGCTCCCCCGGCACCAGAATTCCCACCAGATTCAAAGGATCGGCAGCCGAGAGCACAATCGTCTCTCCCGTGTTCGGCAGTTTACGCGTCGCCCGTAGCGACTCGACGGCCACCGGCAGGGCGAACTGTTCTCCAAGGAAGCCATCCACGAAGCGGCCGCCGCGAATCTCGCCGCGATCTTCCAACCGCCGGAAAGCCATTTGCAGTTCGCGCCACTTGGGAAGATTCGTCTCGCGAACCAGCAGGTCGCGAAACACGATGCCGTAACGCTTGAGCAGCATCCAGCAGGTGGCTTCGACCGCACGATTGCGTTCGGTAGCCTGGTCGGTATAGAGGAGTGCCCATCTCCCGGTGCTATGCCGCGGACGTGACGCTCGCCCGTTACCTTGTCCGGCGCGGCGCTTGGGATCAATCAACGAGCGCAAATTGTCAAAACCGTCCGCCGTGATCAATCCGCCGGCGACCAGTTCCCAAAGTGCGGTTTCCACTTCCGCTTTCAGGCGTCCCGTGGCGCGAACGATGTCGGCGAAAAACGACGCCCCGCGCTGGCGCAGGAAATCCAGCACCTGCCGCGCAACTTCGCTGAGGCCGCGGATTTCGGGATGGTCCGAGGCTACACTGCCAGAGGCCGAGCTGCCCGGGCGATGCGGTGTCATCCAATCGGCCTCTTCACGCACAAAAAAAGTGATCGGGGCCACGCTGGTCGGAATTACCCGCCGCTTCCCAGCCGCGGTGTCATCGAGCGTGGCGGGATGAGGAGAAAGGCGTCCCCAACCCACGGCGCCAGTGAGACAAAGTTGATCGAGCCATTTGGGATCATAGTTAGCGATGCGTCTGCCGAGGACCTGTCTTTCCCAGGCATTGGCTGGGATCTCAAATCCTTGCAATTGGCGCAACACGTCCAGCGTGGCCCGTTCGCCCTGGACCCCGGTTCCCTGAGCGACATGCTGCCAGCGCAACAGCCAGCGCATAAACTGCGCGGCGGTCACTGGCTCGATCTGTTTGCGGAGCGTGGCGACGGTCAGACGATGAATGCGCGCCAGCAACCGCCGCTCACACCACTCGAGTTCAGGCTCTGTTTTGTGTGGCGCGGGCGCCCCCGCCCGCGAGGCCTTGTCGGTGAATTGTCCTCTCAATACAGCCCCGCTGGCTTCCAGACGAAGCAAGGCTTTTTCAATTTCCGACGCCGGCAGACCGAGCGGTTCTCCAAGTTGTGAAGCCGTAGTCGGCCCCAGATGCGACATCCAGCCGGTCACGAGCGAAAGCAGGGCATCGTCGGGTGAGGGAAGTGTCGACGCAATCTCCGCTACCGTACGATCAAACCTGGAGTCAGGGAAGAGCAGCGAAAATGTTTTCGCCCGCTCCGCTGCCACCCAGTAGGTCATGCCGGTGTGTTCGGCGCGAGCCGCGCGTCCTTGTTCCAGGAGCTGCTGGAAATATTTCCGCCATTCGAGACTCACGTGGGGACAGCCGCCCTCGGCTGTCCGGTCGAGCGCAGCTCGACGGTTGTCGCTGGCTTCGAATTCGCCGATTTGGCTGAGCGAGGCAGCCTCCGTCCGGGCGGGCGAGACGCCCGCCTCTACACCAGCTTCGGGCAGAGCGATCAGGGTGTGCAGCACATCGTGCAACTCATCCGCATCGCGCACATCCGGCCAGGCTTCTTCGCGGACCTGCGCGATCGCGGCCGGATCGAGCTTGCCCACTTCCTCCAGCACCGATTCGGGCAGGATGCGCCGCATCTCAACCGCGCGAGCCCGCCGTTCTTCCAGCGGCGCGTCGTCAAGGTAGGCGTACGGATTCGCGTTCAAAATCTCGTGCGAGAACTGCGATGGCACTGGCGTATCTACCGCCAGGCAGCGGATTCGTCCTTCCTGAATTCCTCGGAGCAGGGACCTGAGGCCGTCGATATCCATCGCCTCGGTGAGCACGTCTTTCATCACCTCTTTCACCAGGGGATGGTCGGGAATCTGGATGTCACCCACAATGTTTTCCTGGCACGCGGCCACGTCGGGAAAGACGGAGGCCAGCAGATCGTCTGAACGCATGCGCTGAATCTGTGGTGGAACCTTCTTGCCGCTTTGAAAACGCAGCAAGGCGAGAGCGCGATTGGCATCCCAGCGCCAGCGGGTTCCAAAGATGGGCGAAGCCAATGCCGCTTGTTCGAGAACCGGCTGTACCGTATCGGCGTTCAGGAAATGAAAGACATCGGCCAGAGGAAAGCTGTGCTGCTCAGCCAGTGCGATATTAAGTCCGTTGTCGGTGGCGGCAGCCTGCAACTCAAAATTGAAGCTGCGGCAGAAGCGCTTGCGCAGCGCCAGGCCCCAGGCTTTGTTGATGCGACCGCCGAAGGGAGCGTGGATGATCAACTGCATTCCGCCGCCCTCGTCGAAAAATCGCTCCGCGATGATGGTGTCCTGAGTGGGAACATCTCCCAGCACTGCGCGTCCCTGCAAAACGTACTCGATCGCCTGCTCGGCGCCGGAGTCATCCAATCCACACTCTTCTTTCAGCCACGCGACCGTCTCTGCCACCGCGGGCTGGCTCTGCGAGATTCCAACCGGGAAAATGTTGTGCAGGCGATCGCTGATTTCTTTTCGCAGGTCGGCAACATGAGCGGAAAGTTCCTGGGTCCGTGCCGGAGCCTCGCCCCGCCAGAAGGGGACGGTGGGCGGAGTGCCATGAGCATCTTCGACCAGCACGCGGCCCGACTTGCCTTCGACGCGGCGAATACGCCACGAAGTGTTGCCAAGCAGCATAATGTCGCCGGCCATGCTTTCGACGGCGAAGTCTTCGTCAAGCGTGCCCACGACAACACCGTCCGGCTCGGCCACTACCGTGAACAGTGCGGTCTCCGGGATGGCGCCGCCGCTGGTGATGGCCGCCAGCCGGCTGCCCCGCCGCGGACGCAGCTTACGGTTCACGCGGTCGCGATGGATGTAGGCGCCGTAACGGCCGCGCCTGGCTGCAATTCCCTCGGAAAGCATTTCGAGAACGGAATCGTAAGTTTCGCGGGACAGATTGCGGTAGGGATAGGCCTTCTTCACCAGCGCGAAGAGTTCATCTTCATCCCAGCCGGTGTCGGGATCGTCCTGGATTATGTGGCGCGGGCGCCCCGCCCGCGTTTCGAAGTTGCCAGTGCTGACGTGGCTTGTACCCACGCCTGCGGTATCGTTCTCCCAAAGCCCACCCTCCGAATCCTCGAGCTTCGATATGGTTTCCAGCGTTCGCGGGCGGGGCGCCCGCGCCACATAATCATTGCCTCCAGCGGCGCAGGTGGCCACGATCTGCTGCGCCAGAATATCCAAAGGTGCGTCAGGGATTATGAGCCGATCCAGATCTCCCTGGCGGATGGCACGCACCAGCGCTGCACATTCCAGCAGATCGTCGCGAGTGCCGGTGAAGAATCGTCCCTTCGGAATCGCGCCGCGCCAGTGCCCGGAACGCCCCACGCGCTGCAACGCAACCGCAATCGCTCGCGGGGAACTGATCTGGACGACCAGATCGACTGTGCCGATATCGATTCCGAGTTCCAGCGATGCCGTCGCCACCAGAACTTTGATCTCGCCTTCTTTCAACCTTCTTTCCGCGTTGAGGCGGAGCTTGCGGGAGAGGCTGCCGTGGTGAGCCGCAACATTGTCTTCGCCCAGTCGTTCTCCCAGGTGATGGGCGATTCGCTCCGCCAGCCTCCGGGTGTTAACGAACACCAGCGTGGAGCGATGCTGCTCCACCAACTCGACCAGGCGATTGTAGATTTCGTCCCACATCTCATTGGTAGTGATTGGACCGAGCTGGCTGCCGGGAACTTCCACGGCAATATCGAGCTTGCGCTTGTGTCCAACGTCCACGATGACTGGCGCGGGCCGGCCATTGCCGGTCAGAAAGTGAGCCACTTCTTCGATCGGTTTCTGGGTGGCGGAAAGTCCGATGCGCACCGGCCGCCGATAGGTGAGCGCTTCCAGGCGTTCCAGCGAGAGCGACAGATGCGCTCCCCGTTTGTCGTCGGCGACGGCGTGGATTTCATCCACAATGACGGTTTCCACATGGCGCAGGATGGCGCGGCTCTTTTCTGCAGTCAGCAGAATGTAGAGCGACTCCGGCGTGGTGACCAGAATGTGCGGCGGCCGCTTCAGCATCGCGCGGCGCTCGTGCATGAGCGTGTCGCCGGTGCGGATCGCGGTGCGAATCTCCGGCATCAGCAACCCGCGATCGCCCGCCATTTGAAGAATCTCGCCTAACGGCCCTTCGAGATTCTTCTGGATGTCGTTGCCCAGTGCTTTCAGCGGCGATACGTAGAGCACTTCTGTGCGGTCGTGCAAATCACCCGCCAGCGCCTTGCAGACCAGCCGGTCAATGCAGGCGAGAAACGCGGCGAGCGTCTTGCCGGAACCGGTTGGTGCGGAGATCAGCGTGGTTCGCCCGGCCAGAATGTGCGGCCAGCCTTGTTCCTGAGGTTCCGTGGGCGTGCCGAACTTGCGGACAAACCACTCCTGCACGAGAGGATGGGCCCAGGCGAGCGAGGAGGGGGACGACATCGCGATATTCTACCATGCGACTTTCGTAAAACGTTCGCCTATGGTCAGGCAGGGAGCGTTCCGCTCGCTCGGGGAAGGGACGCGGATGTGCACGGGGCAAGCCATAGCTTTGCCTAACGCAGCGCCAGCGTGATCCTGATGGCCTCTTCGATCCGACCAATCGCATCCTTGTCTAACCTGCCGTAATAACCCACAAAGCGCGAAACCTGGATGGCTCGAATCTGCTCGGCCTTAGCTATGCTGTCAACCTTCAGGCCGCCGGAGTTTTTCGGCAGATACACGTGGCTAGGATATGTTCGCTTGACGTTCGAAGCGTCGGTCACCGGCACGATCACTACTACGGGGCCGTTGGCATTGATGGAATCTCTGCTGACAACCACTACGGGCCGCGTTCCTGCCTGCTCGCTGCCTTCGGTGGGATCAAGCCGGGCGCTGAAAACGTCACCGCGAGCGGGTTTTGGAAGCACGGGTTTTGGGGGCGAGGGCATTGCCAGTGTCGGTTGTTCGGGAAACTTCCCAGTCGCTCTGCTCGAATTCCTTGGTCAAGGCGATAGCGTCGCGTTGATAGGTGAAATCGTCGGCCATGTGCGTGAAAGCCGCGTCAATCTCCGCTTCGGTGAGTTGCTGGAGTTTTTGCTCAATCGCCTGTACCACGAAGTCATTGAAGCTGGAGACGACTTCTGACTTCTCTACCGCAGTCCTGGCAAGCTCGTAGACTTGCTTGGGCAGTCGGACAGTGGCGTTCTGGTATTCCTTCCTGCGAGCTACCGCCATAACGACACTCTCCTCAATCTGAACGGTTACACTATGGCACACTACCACATAGTTTTCAAGTGCAATAATGATATCATATCATGGCATAGATCGCGCAGTCAGGCACCGGGGTGTTGAGACACCACTTTTGAATCATGTGGTTTACGCGGCCCTGAACCTCCGCGACAAGCGAATGCTAGAATCGCGGGAATGTCCAAAACATCATCCGCCAAAGCCCGCGCCAAGAAAATCAAACTGCTTCTTTTCGACGTGGATGGCGTCCTTACCGACGGCCAGATATTTATCTTTCCGGTTCCGTCCGGGGACACCCGTCAGATTGTGGTCGAAGCCAAGGGCTTCAGTGCGCATGACGGTGCGGGCATCTCTCTCGCCCGGCTGGGGGGCCTGAAGACCGGCCTCATCACCCGGCGCAATTCGGAAACCGTCGCGCTCCGGGCCCGCGATCTCAAGCTGGAGTATGTCTATCAGGGAAGCACAGACAAGTTAGCGGCCTTTCAGGAAATTCTTGGAAAAGAAAAACTGACTGCGAGTGAAGCTGCCTTCGTAGGCGACGACGTGATTGATCTGCCCGCGATGGAGAATTGCGGATTTTCTGTGGCCGTGGCCAACGCTCGACGCGAGGTGAAAGACAGGGCGCACTACATCACTCCGCATGCCGGAGGCGACGGAGCTCTGCGAGACGTGATCGAGTACATCCTGAAGGCTCAGGGAAAATGGAAGCAGGCGGTAGAGAAATACATCGGCGGCGAATCGAAACTTGGGAACTAGCGCCTGGCAATTGGCACTGGGCATTTAGCCGATGCTGCTTCAAATTTGCTTACCGTGGATCGAAAAAATTAAAAATCAGAAATCAGACGAGAGAAGGCGGAGAGGCGGCGTCTCGAACTCGAATTGGCTAAGTGCCAAATGCGAAGTGCCAATTGCTTCACTCCAACTGCAAAAAGAAAACCCACCGGCCGTCTGCTTGGGGCGTGCTCGGGTCGACGACCGATGGGCTACCGTTTCTCCTTACTCACCCTGTTGTTTTCAGGAGTATGTTGACGATTCTAAACCCAACATGAGCAAGAAGTTTCGCGGTTTTTTGTAAATATTTGTAATCGCAAAATCCGCTCCGGCTACTCCGGAATCGCCAGTGGACGGGCGGCCATTAACTCAGTGAATCGCGGGTCTTTGCGCAATCCGGCGAACTCCGCGTCTTTGTAGACGTTGTCAATCCCCTTGTAGCCTTCCTCCATTGACCGGCGCAAATATTGCAGGGAACGTTCGGGGCTGCCGGCCTTGGCGTAAAGCCTCGCCAGCACGTAGTAGAAATGCGCTCGGTCTCCCGGAGACGACATTTGCGCCTGCACTCCGGTGTGCGAGGTTCGCTCGAAAATATCGGGATCGAGCGCCAGCGCCTGGTTATAAGCCACGCTGGCCTTCTCGAATTCCTTCCTGGAGAAATATGCTGCCCCGAGGTTGCTATAGAAAGACGCCGAATCCTGTCGCAGCTTGATCGCCTGCTCGTACTCTTTGATCGCCTTCCCATACTTTTTTTGCAGATAGTAAATCACGCCCAGGTTATTGTAGGCGTCAGCAAACTCGCGGTCATTCCTGACGGCGCGCTCGAAATCCTTGCGCGCTTCGGCGAATCGCGCCATTTGCAGTTCGTTGATCCCGATTTTGTTACAGAGGCGGGCATTGCTGGGTTCTTTTGCCAGTGCGGCGCGGTAGTAATCCAACGCGTCCAGATAGGCTTTTTCCGCCCGCAAAGTATCGCCACGTTGTTCCAGTTGGGCGAGGGTGGCATCCGGCGCCGGAGGTTCCGCGCGACGCAGAGGCGGCGGACTGACCTGGACCTGTTCAGTGGAATGAGCCTGAGCCTGTGAGAATGGACTGGCACAGATCAACGCAGCCAGAAGAAAGAGCAGAGATTGGCGACCCATAAGTCCACTCCTGAAGACGGCGAACTTAGGTACTGCGCGCCGATCTACTGAGGACCTTTACCGCTATCGTCCGGTGGTTTGGGCGGCGGTTCGTTAGACGGTTTGTCGTCCTTAAAGATACCCGCAATCTTGCCAAAGAACCCCTTTTTCTTCTTGGGATCGTCGCCAGGGTTAGCGGCGGTCCCCTGCTGCGCCACGGGCTGAACCCCGGGTGGCGGAGGCGGAAGGGCTTTTTCTCCGCCCAAACCAAAGACCCGGGAGAAGAAACCGCGCATCCCCGTGCCCTGGTCACAGGTTTCGTTGGGCTCGGTGCCGGCGATAAAGGCTACGCTGTAAGTCTCCGGGCAAGAGGGAGTGGCCAGCAGGTTGGTCGATTTGTCGAGCTGCACGTCCACGACGCCGGAAGGCTGGGAGAAAGGCTTCGCGTCGGAGTACTGCGACAGCGTGACCGCCTTCTTCATGAACTCAGCCCAGATGGGCGCGGCGGTCTGAGCCCCACTTAGGCGCAAGTCGCTGTAGTCGTCGTAGCCTACCCAAACGATGCAGAGCAGATTGCTGGTATAGCCGGCGAACCAACCGTCGTGCGAGCTTCCGGTCTTGCCCGCCGCGGGAGAGGTAAAACCACGCTGGCGTACTACGTACGCCGTCCCGCTGTTCATTACGCCTTCCATCATTGTGGTCATCAGGTAAGCGACGCGGGCATCAAGCACTGGGCGATGGTCCGGCTTGAAATCCAACACCACATCACCATTGGCATTGCGCACCGAGTTGACCACGGTGGCGGATATTCGTTCACCCGAGTTGGCAAATACAGTGTAGGCCGCCGCCATGTCCACGGGAGTCGCATCGTAGGCGCCCAGCGCCATGGCGGGCGTCGCCTTCACGGATACAATGCCCGCCGACCTGGCCAGATCCGCCACCTTGTCATACCCCACTTGCTCAGCCAGCTTCACCGTGGCGTTGTTCAAGGACATGGCCAGCGCGTAGCGAGCGGTTACTTCCCCGTGATACTCCTCTTTGTAGTTGCGCGGCTCGTAGATCTGGTCGCCATAAGAGAAGGTGCTGGGTTCGTCCGGGACCATCGACGCCGGAGTGAAGACCGGATTCGCGCCATCCAACGCCGTGTTCATGGCGGCAGCATAAACGAAGGGCTTGAAGATCGATCCCGTAGGGCGCTTCGCGACCGCGTGATTCAACTGGCTCAGGCCATAGTTTCGTCCGCCCACCAGGGCAAGCACCTCGCCGGTGTGGGGATCCATGGCCACCAGTGCCACTTGCGCCTGAGGTCCGGGCAGGACCTTGGTTTCGTACTTATTCTTCCCGATCTTCGTCCGCTTCGTACGCAGTTTGGTTACCTGTTCATCCACCAGCTTCATTCCGGTTTCGACAGCTGAGGCGGCGGCTTTCTGCAGGTCGGGATCGAGCGTCGTATAGATGCGATAGCCCTGCTCGTTCATCTGCCGTTCGTCCAGACGGCTGATCAGGGTTTCACGCAGCAGGTCCACGAAGTAGGGTGCGTCGCTGGCTTCCACGTTGGGCGGCGCCAGTTTCAGCGGCGTGGCCTTGGCTTTTTCCGCATCCGCCTGCGAGATCGCGTGCGTCTCCACCATGCTTTCCAGCACCAGGTTGCGGCGCTCCAGGGCGCGTTCGGGATGGCGGTAGGGCGAAAGATAGCTGGGAGCCTGAATGATTCCCGCAATTAGTGCGGCTTCGGCGGGAGAAAGGTCCTTTAGGTCTTTGTTGAAATAAGCTTGCGACGCCTGGGCGAAGCCGCTGATGGTAAAAGAGCCTCGCTGGCCCAGATCGACCCGATTCGCATAAAACTCGAAGATCTGCTGCTTGCTGAACTTCTGCTCCATCTCGAGGGCAATCATCATCTCCGACAGCTTGCGTTTGACGGTCTTCTGCGGAGTCAGAAAAAAGGCCCGGGAGAGCTGCATCGTAATCGTCGAACCGCCCTGCTCGTGGCGCTGATGAGTCACGTCGACCCAAGTGGCCTCGGCCAGACGAATAAAGTTCACGCCGCCGTGCTGGAAGAAGCGCCGGTCTTCAATGGCCAGCACCGCATCCACCAGCAGCTTGGGAATGTCTTCGTACTTGACCAGTTGGCGTTTGGAACGCTGTCCGGCATCGAACAGCGAGCTGATCATCTGCGGTTCAAGTTCGTAGGCGGCAAGATCGCCCGATTTACTACTGATGCTGTCGACCCTGCCGCCGCGAAAGCGGACGACGGCCGATTCCTGGCTGTGATAAGAATCTGGACCCGGTTTGATCTCGATGCCGCCTTCGAACAGGCGGAAACTGCCCATCGGCGATCTGCCGTCGCCCTGATCCGAATAGCCGGCGCGGCGCAGTTGCGCCGCGATTTCCTTGATCTCGATCTTTTCACCTACCTGAAGTGCGTGGGGTATGGCGTAGATTCGGGCAGAGTTGCCGAACACCGGACCTTTGAAGCGCTGGTCAATCATCCGGCCGAAGGTGACGTAGTAGTAGGCGAATACCCCGCCCGATGCGGTGGCGAGGACGAGAAAGACTGCCAGCGCGACCCTCAGCACCGGATCGCGGGAGAACAGCGTTTTTCCGGCTTGCCCAGGCTTCGTGCTTGTCGGGATCTTGAGTCTTATGGCCACAAATTAGATGGGCAGATGAGCCTCTTCCATGGTTAGACGGCGGAGGGCATCATTACAGTTATCCCGATATAAAGAAATCCCTTTCCCGGCCAGGCCGAGCGCTCCTATCCCCAGATTGACTTTGGGAGAGACAAGCTATTTTAACCCCTCAGGCATGGTTTTGCTGCGCACCCTGATTGGCAGTCAGGTACCAGTGGCGCGGGACTTTCGGCTCTTGCACCTGACGCTAGTCGGTGGGCACGAAGGCAACCGAGCTGCTGGTGACGCTCAAGTCGGTCACGGTATGGGCCAAGGCTCCGGTGGAGGTGTTGGTGTTCAGGATCGAGAAAGCGGGGGCGGTCGCGCTGGCGCAGAAGGCTTCTCCCCCTCCCTGGTCCCACTTGCAATCCGCCATGGTCGGCAGTCCACTGAAGGGAGAGCCTGTCAGAGGAGTGAGCGCGCCGGTCGTCGGATCCAACTGGAAACCCTCGATGGCCGCAACAATGCCGTTGACGTCCTGCCCGAAGCTGTAGACAAACTGACTGCTGGGATGCACTCTCAGGTCATACGGCGTGTTTGCGCTGGTCGCAAACGGAGAGCCGGTCACCTGGGCCAGAGCACCCGTGGTCGCGTCGATGGCAAACACGTAGAGATGGTTGTCCCCAACGATGCCGCTGAGCCCAACCGTATATTTGCCAGTGAAGTCAGTCCGAACTCCGGCCACATTCATTACGAAGGGACTGCCGATCACCTGCGAAAGTGCGCCGGTGTTCTGATCGATGGAGAACGCATAGATCGGCAGAAAATGGGATCCCTGGCCGGCGTATAAAAATTTTCCGCTTCCATCCACCGCCAGAGTATGCGCGAAATCAAGATTAAACGCGGAGAATGGCGAACCCGGAACCGCCACAAGAGCGCCGGTCGTGGCATTGATCTGAAACACTGCGATTTGACCCGTCGTGTCGCTGCCGACAAAAAGAAAACGTCCGGCCGGATCGCTGGCGATGGAGTTAGCACTCACCGAAGGGAAGGGACTTCCGGCGACCGCGGTCAGGATGCCAGTGCCGTGATCAATCGAGAATGCCTGGATCGTCGAGGAATCGCTTTGTGGCAGGTAAAGGAATTTCTTGTTGACGACCGCCATGTCACTGCCGACGCTGCTCGGAAGGGTGGCCGCGGTAGTGGTAAGGGCGGCGAAGGTTCCGGTGGTAGACAGGCTGGCACCCAGGATGCTGTTATTGCCCAAATAGTAAAGAAGGGCTGCGGTATTTCCGTTCGCCGGTGGCGGGGTCGTTCCGGCACCGCACAGCGTTCCTGCGGTGGTGACGCCGCCCCCAGGCCCCGTGGAACTCCCGGTGCTGCTCAAGGTAGCCGTTGGACACCCACCTCCACAGCCAACCCATCCCAGTATCGCGGCCATCGCCAGCGCGAGAGAGAAGATTCTTTTCCCCAGCCTCATCACATCCTCCATACAGAATCCCGGAATGCGCGCGAGCTTCGTCTGAACCGCGGTTTCGAAACCCACTGCCACGCTTACCTAAGTGGCGTGACCCATGGTGCGCCTTCCCGAATGTTAGGGAGTTACGGGAATGGGAAACAAGATTACCGAGGTAAGAAGAGTGCCCTTTTGGGTTCTGGCCAGTATGAAAACCAGAAAAAAGATCACGACAAGACACCGACCACGTTCGGGAACTTGCTTCTTTGTTTTTTGCTTCTGCGGAAGTCTTTAGAACACGCCCTTGTTTCTGGTGGTGGGAGTGAAATTGAGATCCAATGGATAGCCGGGCAGATCTACGTGCACAGTATAGGGAGCTTCAATGGTGACTGAGCCGTTTCCGATCACTCCACCGCGCTGCACCTTGATGTGCTCTCTGACGATCGGAACATCCAGATCCTGCGCCCTTTTGTAGACTTCGTCGCGGATCGCATCCTCGGACTTGTTGTTGTAGGTGCTCATCTGCGCCTCGGTCTTGAGCGCGTCCTCGAACTGATAGTTCGACATGTAGGGAGGCGCCAATTCGGCGAGCAGATATACCACGGCAACAATGGCGAAGAGACCGACGATCAGCTTCAGGGACCCCATTACGCGCTCCGCTTCCGGTTGCGCGCCAGGAGACCCTTAGCCCGCAGACCGTAGATTTTTTTCAAAATATTCGGTTATTGCGGCGATGCTAGCATCCTCGATTTGGCGTGTCGAGCGCCGAACGACTTCGACAGTGCCTTCAGTAACCTTCTTTCCTACGGTCACCCGGAAGGGGATGCCCACCAGGTCGGCGTCCTTGAACTTCACTCCCGGCCTTTCGTCCCGGTCGTCCAGTAACACCTGGTAACCAGCGGATGCGAGGCGACTGGCGATGTCCTCGGCGGCGGCCCTTATCTTTTCGTCACTTACGTTGGTGGGCGTGACGACAATCTCGAACGGGGCAATCTGCGGCGGCAACCAGAAGCCATTTTCGTCGTTGCCCTGCTCTACCGACGCGGTCAGGATGCGCTCGATCCCGATCCCATAGCTGCCCATGATCGGCGTAACTTCCTTGCCATTCTTATCGAGCACGCGCGCGCCCATCGAGTCCGAATACTTGTAGCCCAGTTTGAAGATGTGGCCGATTTCAACCGCGGTGTCGATGCGTAGCGTTCCGCCGCATTTTGGGCAGGCTTCGCCCGCAGTCACACTGCGCAGGTCGGCATAGGCGGTCGGTTGGAAGTCACGCCCCGGCGTTATGTTCTTGAGGTGATAGTCCTCTTTGTTTGCCCCGCCGATCAGATTGGTGCGGCCTTCGAGCGCCTTGTCCACCAGCACGAAAGGAAGACTAGTATCACTGGGTTTTGTCAGAGACTTTGGATCACCCCCGGTGTAGACCGTAACCTTCACCGGGTTGCTTGGAAACGTCGTGGGAAGGGGGAGACACCATTCGGCGAATTCCTGGTAGGGAGCCGCCTCGATACCTACAGGTCCCAGGTATCCTGCAGGCGACGTGAATATCTGACGAATTTCCTCTTCTTGCAGGGGACGAATATCAATCGCTTTGAGGACTGACTTGAGCTTCGCCTCATTTAGCGAGTGGTCACCACGGAGGAGCACGACCACCGGCCGTTCCACGTCAACCTTTCCAGTTCTATCCACATGCTGGATCTTGGCCATCAGCGCCAGGGTCTTGAGCATGTTCTTCGGGGAAACTTCGAGGAACTTCGCTACATCTTCAATTGTCTTGTAGCCAGGAGTGTGGATTTCATAAATCCTCCCGCTGCTATCCAGGCCCGGCGCCAGATCCTCCACCGCGGCCAGCTTCGACGTCGCCTTCTCCAGGTTCGCTGCGTAGTCACATTTCTCGCAGCTCACGATCTGGTCTTCGCCCGCGGGCGTACGCACCATGAACTCGTGGGATTGCGATCCCCCCATGGCGCCTGAATCTGCTTCCACCACCATGTATTTCAATCCGCAGCGATCAAAGATCCGGCGGTAGGCGTCATAGTGCTTTTGGTAAGACACGTCGAGTCCGGCGGCATCGATGTCGAAGGAGTACGAATCTTTCATGATGAACTGCCGCACTCTCAACAGACCTGACTTTGGCCGGGCTTCATCCCGGAACTTGGTTTGAATCTGGTACCAGATTTGCGGCAGCTGCTTGTAGCTGCGCAGCTCCTTGCGGGCAATGTCGGTCATGACTTCTTCATGGGTCATGCTCAGACAGAGGTCGGCCCCCTTGCGATCTTTGAGGCGGAACATGTTGTCTCCCATCACCGCCCATCGCCCGCTGGCCTCCCACAATTCCCGGGGATGAATCGCCGGCAGAAAAAACTCCTGACCGATCTTGTCCATCTCCTCGCGGACTATGCCCATGATCTTGTTGAACGAGCGATTCCCAAGGAAAAGATAGGAGTAAATCCCGGCAGCCAGCTGGCGGATGTAACCCGCCCGCACCAGAAATTTGTGGCTGGCGACCTCGGCATCGGCCGGAGCCTCGCGCAGAGTGGGGATGAAGAGTTGCGACCAACGATGCATAGTTGAGAGTCCTGGGTATCAGGGAATTGGTTATTGTAAATGATTGCGGGCACTGAATTCGGCTATGGCTGCATGAACCAGCAACATCCACGTGGGGACAGCCGCCCTCGGCTGTCCGGCCGAGCGAAGCTCGGCGGGATCACGATCATGCTCTGCATTCCCCGCCGGGTTCCTTGCCGCGTTCCGACTGCTAGAGCACTCTTCTAAGCTCGTCGGCCCAATCTGGACTGAGGATCATCAGGAGTCGTAAGGCAATCTCTTTCGGCAATCGGATCGCAACTTCTTCATCGGCATTTCCGGCGTCCACAGCGATGTAAATCGGTGTGGCGATTCCGCCGTTGTCCGTTTCACGCTCGGCAAGTTCCCGGTAGATGTGGACGCACTTGCCCTTGCTTTCGCCAAGCCAAATCGATGATCGGGTGCTCATGGGTTCCTCTGACATGGTTATCGACAAGATCGCTGGCGGGCTTTGCCCGCCAGGACAGCCGAGGGCGGCTGTCCCCACGTGAGGTGTGCAAAAACCTAGATAATTGCTCCCCTAACCCGCCAGCTGCTGCAAAATCTCTTTCCCCAGTTTTTGCGCCTCGCCGAAAAATTTCTGATATTCGACAAACAGCCGGTTCAGCTCCAGCGACTTGTCGGCGTTGACCCGTTTCCGCAGGATCATGTCGCGCACATGGACAGGGTTAGGCAGAGTGGCGTCTTCGGTGAGTTCTTCCAGCGCCGTGTTTGGATCGTAGTGATACATAGGATTGAACCAGTGAGAGATTGAATCATTGAAGCATTGACATCAAGCTCCCTGCTTATTGTACTTTGCCGTGCGCAACGAGGCGGCACAGATGGCTAGCAACTCATTTGCTTCCTTCAACAGTAGTGCCAGTTTGTCCTTCGGGACAATTTTGGTATCGGTGAGTAGTTCCAGCCAAGATACTGTCTCGTCGGTCTCTTCCACAACGATACTCATTTTCGATATGAACTCTGCCCGTGAGCGCGCCCGGCACACGGCGCGGTAATTGGCGGCTACCGCGGTGCCCGATCGCGCAACTGGTTCCCGACAACATTTCCTTCTCGCGATGTCGGCAAGGATCGAACCACGGCGACGATCCGAATGGCGAACTGCTTAGATCGCTCCTTCAGCAACGCCGCTTTTTCGAGCGCGTTCATGGTGATCTCAAATGACTCAATGATTCAATCCATCAATGATTCGATCTCCTACATCATCTCCGTTCCCCACAAGTCGTGCAGGTGAACAATTCCCAGCAGCGTACGATCACCATCAATCACGATAAGGGAGGTAATCTTTTTCTCTTCCATCAAAGCCAGCGCCGTGGCGGCGAATTCATTCGCCCCAATTGTTCTGGGCTTCGTGGTCATGCACTCGCCCGCGCTTAAATCCAGTACGTCCTTTCCGCGCGCCTCCAGAAGCCTCCTCAGATCGCCGTCGCTGATCACCCCCACCAACTTTTGACCGTCGACCACGGTGGTAACACCCAGCTTCTTGCGCGACATTTCGTAAATCACATCCGGCATCCTGGTTTGCAGAGTGACTCGTGGCACGGCCTCACCGGTATGCATCAGCGACTCAACCCGAGCCAGGCGTTTGCCTAGCTTTCCGCCGGGATGCAGGTTGGCAAAATCTTCTTCCTGGAAGCCGCGTTTTTCCGCCAGGGCCATCGCCAGGGCATCACCCAAAGCCAACATGGCTGTGGTCGAAGCAGTCGGCGCCAGTCCCAGCCCGCAGGCTTCCCGGTCCACCGAGCAATCCAACGCAACATCCGCCGCGGTTGCAAGGGTTGAGATTCCCGGTGTGGCGCGGGCGCCCTCGCCCGCGGATTTTTCGGATACCGCATCCCCGGTCATGCTGATCAATGGCACCTGCAGCCGCTTGATGGTCGCCAGCAACCGGAGAATCTCCTCCGTCTCGCCGCTGGCCGAAAGCGCCAGCACCAGATCACCACGTACCACCATGCCCAGGTCGCCATGGACCGCGTCGACCGGATGCATAAACAAAGCCGGGGTCCCGGTTGAACTCAGTGTGGCCGCGATCTTGCGCGCGATAATGCCACTCTTTCCCATGCCCGTAACCACGATCCGGCCGGAGCAGGCATAGAACAACTCGACCGCAGCGTTGAAGGCCGCAGCCATAGGTCCGGCGATGCGATCAGCGAGCGCACGCAAGGCTTCCGCCTCAATCCGGACTACGTTCTCGCCAATATGCTTCATGGAAGGAAAAGATGTTAGCACGCGAAAGACAGCTCTCAGCCATCAGCTTTCAGCTCTCAGAATTCGCATGATGATGACAGTTTTCGTCACAGCGGCACAGACTGAAAGCTGAGAGCTGACGGCTGAAACTTTTCTAGAAATGATCGTCCATCCGCTGCACGCGTCCGGCCAGGCTCCGGGCCTGGATGGCTCGGTCCCAGGGACCGGCTTGCCAGTTATCTTTTCGCTTCTCGGGATGAATCCAGGGTGGCAATGTGATAGAGAGGTTGAGCGCAATCGCTGCCGCGTAGGGCTCATACAGCGATCGTAAACGCGCCAGAGTTTCCTCGAACTCGGCGCCACCGTGCAGTTTCACACCGCTCACAGACAGGCTCTGCCGCAGGCGATCCAGTTCGGCCGGGGGAAGCCGGTCGGGCACTTCCGGGTCGTAGCGCGCGTTGACCACCTGGGCCAAGTCGACCACCGCGTGCCGCGCCACCGCGAAAGTGATTTTGGCTTGCTCGTCACGCAATCCGTCGACGCCGGCCATGACCAGTGCGCTGCCGTCCAGAATCGTCGTCAACGCACCCAGCCACGATTGGTTATTGTGCTGCGAGCGAAAAAAACTGAGAGCAGGATAAGAGAGATGGCTTTCCAGCACCTCCGCCGCCCAACGTTCCCAATCGCGAAAGATCTGGTCGAGCACCTCCTGCTGCGGACAGTTCCCGAACCGCGCCAGCAGTTCGGCAGCGGTTGGCGGCGAACCCGCCCGCGCATCGAGCAGAGAGATTTCGATCTCGCGACGGGAGAACGACGAATAAATCGTCGGCAAGTACCCGATCACCACGCCCAGAAAGCCAAAGCCCAGGCCGGCTTCGATCACGGACAGGGCACGAGCCACACCGGAACTGGGGATGATGTCCCCGTAACCGAGGGTAAAGAAGGTCTCGCCGCTGTGGTAGGCCAGGAGGCCAAAGGTCATAGGCTCGCCACTCAAACGGAAGTGTTCCCCCGCTCCGTATTGCAGCAGAGCGAAGCCAAAGATCAGCCCGGTTGCCCACAAGGCCAGCAGGAAAATCAGCGAGAGAGGTCCGAAGTAGCCGAGAAAATTTTCTCGCCGGGACTGGTTCTCAATGCGCTTGGCCAACTTCCGCCATGGAATCCAGGTGCGCCGGTAGAACCAGTTGGAAACGCGGAAGGTGCGGCGCACCCGCCGCGGCAGCACCACGGTCTCGAACGCATCCAGCAGAATAGCCAGGATGGAAAAAATTCCGGCAATGGCAGACAGGACATGCATTACGCGATCAGGTGGCGAAAATGTTAGCAGATTCAGCGCGAGCTTACCGGGTTCCACCGTCGCTTAGCCGGATCGTTTTTCCGGAAGCCGCGGAGCGCCTTGCGGCGTCCAGAATTTCGCTCACGATGACATTTGTCTCCAGAGAAGAAGGTCCGTCCGGCGATACTCCTCCGGTGACCACCGCTCTCAGAAACCGCAACGAATCGTCATACGGAGGAGGAACCAGCTTGGCCGCAACCGCCTTCTCTTCCTCTCCCTTGAGCCGCACCCGCACATCGTCATGACGAACCGTCAGCACGTACCCCGTCTGGCCGTAGACCTCCATGTCCTTGCGATCGAAAGGCCAGTTCCACGACGCTTGTATGATCGCCTGCGCCTTCGGATAGGTAAGGATGACGGTGGCTTCATCATCCACATGGGGATAAATTTCCGGTTTGATCTGCTGAGTGACTGCGGTTACTGTGATGGGGCGTTGCCCATCCATGAGCCAGGTCATGAGATCGGCGCCGTAGCAGCCAAAGTCGTAAAGGGCTCCGGCCCCGCCCAGCTTGGGATCGGTGAGCCAGGCAAAGAACTCGGGCTGGACGTTGATCTCCTTCGGGCCCTGGTGGCCATCGTGAACGACCACCTTGCGAATGTCGCCAATCGCTTTTTCATGGACCATGTCGTAGGCAGCGTGATTGCTCCGGTACCACGAGGTCTCGTAATTCACCAGGACCTGAATCTTGCCTTTGCGCGCGGCCTCGGCGATGGCGTGCGCATCCTCGGCGCTGACCGCCATCGGCTTTTCCATCATGACAGGAATGCCGTGCCGGGCGCAGATTTCCACTACCCGCCAGTGGTCGTAGGTGTTGGTGTAGGCCAAAACAGCTTGGGGATGCGTTTTCTGCAGCATGTCATCCAGGTCGCTAAACATCAGAGCGCGATCCAGGCCAAACTGGGCGGCGTAACGCGAGACGATCTGCTGGTCCGCTTCCGCGATTCCCACAATCTGGATGTCCGGGCGATGCATCGAGCGCTCGAAGAATCCCTGGGCATGTCCGTGCGCCAGACCTGCGATCGCGACGCGGAGAGGCTCGGTCCCGGTGGCGGTTTGTGCGTGCGATATCGTGGGCAAGATGAATAAAACACTGGCGAGAATAGCGGGGAGGAGATTCCTCATATTGGATCTCTGCGACACGGCGGGAATGGTAGCAGATTTGTGCCTGAAAATGGCTTGAGGCTTTTGTCGCACGATCTGCGCGTGTACTATTTATGTAGGATATTTTCGCGATTCGTGCGGAGAGTCTGCCCGCCATGGAGACACCTCATAGCCCTGACTCGGACGTGTTCAGGATAGGTCCGGAAGACTATATAAGCCGAAACTGGTACCCGTTAGCTTCATTTCTTGTTCTTCTCTTCTCATGGATTCTTGTGTCATTCGTTCTAGGTAGATTTGTGCCTTTCTTTCGTGTCGGATCTTACCCTGTCGGCTCCGTAGAATGGTTCGGCAGGTCCTTCGTTACCGGAGCTTGGGCCGCCATGATGGTGATGTGGCCCGGGTTCTCTCAACGCCGAAGACGCTATGAAATCGAGATAAAGTCCGACCGAATTATCAAATCATGGAACCAGGAAACGCGGAATATTTATAGAGAGGAGTTTCAGGGGGTGAAGGAACGGCGCGAGTTCGGAAAGTTGCAGGGCTTCGTTGTTACTTCGAAGTATCACAACATCTTTGTTCCATTGGGCCACCCACGGTACCTTGAGATCAAGTCCAAACTGTCAGACTGGCAGCGCGGCGCAGCCTCCTAGGGTGTCAAACGCGAGCCGGCAAGCGCATTCTGAATCGCCTGCAACTCTTTTAACACTCCCCGCAGTTTGGTGGACTCCAGCGCGTTCGCCCCGTCGGACTTGGCGTGCAGAGGGTTTTCATGGACCTCCATGAAGACTCCATCCACGCCCGCTGCCACCGCGGCCCGTGCCAGTATGGGGATGAACTCGGGTTGTCCTCCACTCACGGCGTGATCTCCATCAGCGGCAGAAGACGGCAGTTGCACCGAATGGGTAGCGTCGAAGACCACCGGAACAAATTTGCGCATAATGGCCAGCGAGCGCATATCAACGACCAGATTGTTGTAGCCAAAGCTCGACCCGCGCTCAGTAACGAAGACCTTGTCATTCCCCGCGCTTCGGCATTTATCTACGATATGCCGCATATCGTTTGGCGACACGAACTGGCCTTTCTTGATATTCACCACGCGTTCTGTCATGGCGGCGGCCACGACCAGGTCGGTCTGACGGCACAGAAAAGCCGGAATCTGCAAGATATCCGCCACTTCCGCGACCCTGGCCACGTCGGCAGTCTCGTGTACGTCGGTCAGGATGGGAACATGAACTTCATCTTTCACTTTTTTCAGGATGCGCAAGCCCTCCGCCAGCCCGGGGCCGCGATAGCTTCGAATGGAAGTCCGGTTGGCCTTGTCGTAGGACGCCTTAAAAATAAAAGGGAAATTAAGCGAACGAGTGACGCCTTTGATCACTTCTGCCATGAAGAGTGCGTGCTCTTCGCTCTCTATCACGCAGGGGCCGGCGATGAGAAAGAGAGTTCCATCACCGATCCGGATCGTATCGATTTGGAAGGAAGTGGGCAGTAGTCGGTTCCCGGTTCTCAGTTACCTTTTTCCTACTTTTTCCGGCCGGTGGAACATCTCTACCTCGGAAGCAGCCTTATCCGATCTGCGCTTCAGGCCGTGCTCGTATGACGCCCCGATAAACGCCTTGAACAGAGGATGGGGTTCCAGCGGCTTCGACTTGAACTCAGGGTGAAACTGGCAACCGATAAAGTGAGGATGATCGGGCAGTTCCACCATCTCAACGTAAGTCCCGTCCGGCGTCGATCCTGAAATGCGCAGCCCGCCCGCGGTCAACGTCTCTTCATATTCACGGTTAAATTCGTAACGGTGGCGATGGCGTTCGCTGATTTCGAGCTTGCCATAAATCTTGTGGGCCAGAGTTCCGGGCTCGATCTTGCAGGGCCATGCGCCCAGGCGCATGGTTCCTCCCAGTTCCTCCACTCCACGCAATTCGCGCAGTTTGTAGATGACGCGGTGGGGTGTGGCCGGATCGAATTCGCTCGAATTGGCCTCCGCCAGCCCACATACATTGCGCGCGAACTCGATGCACGCCGTCTGCATGCCCAGGCAAATGCCGAAGTACGGGACTTTGTTCTCCCGGGCGTAGCGGATCGCGATCAACATTCCTTCGATGCCGCGCTTGCCAAATCCTCCGGGCACCAGCAGCCCGTCGTAGTCTGCGAGCTGTTCTTCGTAGGTGCGGTCCCCGGTTTCCAGACCCTCGGCTTCAATCCAGTTCAGATTCAGCTTCAGGTTGTGCGCCAGGGCGCCGTGCACCAGCGCTTCCTTTAACGATTTGTAGGAATCTTCGTACTCGACGTACTTGCCCACAATCCCGATGGTGACCTCGGCCTTCGGGTTGTAGACCCGCTGCACGATGTCTTCCCAATCCTTCAGGTCACGGTCCTTGGCCTCGAGCCGCAGGTAGCGAAGCACCAGCGAGTCCACGCCTTCACGCGAGAACACCAGCGGTACTTCGTAGATGGAAGCAACATCCTTGGCCGTGATGACCGCTTCTTCTTCCACGTTGCAGAACAGCGCGATCTTCGACTTGATCTCCTTGGAGAGAAACCGGTCGGTGCGGCACAGCAGAATATCGGGTTGAATTCCAATGCTCAGCAGCTCTTTCACCGAGTGCTGTGTCGGCTTGGTTTTGAGTTCCTGCGCGGCCGCAATGAATGGTACCAGGGTCACATGCATGAACAAGGTGTGGTCGCGGCCCAGTTCCTGCCGCATCTGACGGATGGCTTCCATGAAAGGCAGAGACTCAATGTCGCCGACCGTGCCCCCAACCTCGACGATGGCGACGTCCACATCCTGAGCCACCTTCTTCATCGCGGCTTTGATTTCGTTGGTCACATGCGGAATCACCTGTACCGTTTTGCCCAGATAATCGCCGCGCCGCTCCTTGGCGATGATCTGCTCGTAAATACGCCCGGTGGTCCAGTTGTTGTCGCGGGAAAGCTTGGCGTGGGTGAAGCGCTCGTAGTGGCCGAGGTCGAGGTCGGTTTCGGCGCCGTCGTCGGTGACAAAAACCTCTCCATGCTGGAAAGGTGACATGGTGCCCGGGTCTACGTTGAGATAAGGATCGAACTTCATCAGGTTGACTTTCAGCCCGCGGCTCTCCAGCAGGCAGCCGATCGAAGCTGCCGCCAGTCCCTTGCCCAGTGAAGACACCACGCCCCCGGTCACAAAGATGTACTTTGCCGACATCGATTCCTCACCTTAAATTGTCTTTGAGATTTTGTGCAGGATGGGTGCACAACTGATTATGCCAGAAAAATATTCGGGTGACTAGGTGAAGTTTAGGAAAGTCGCGAAGATCTCCGTAGGTGCAGAAGGGCGCCCCATTTCTCGCGGTTTGTGCGAGAAGTGGGCCTTCGTCACCTCGCGAGAAAGGGTCTTCGGAGTACACTGGGCGGCAGCAGGTTGCATCCAATAGATTAGCCTTATGGGTCGCCTTCATCGCATCCTGGTAGCGTTACTGGCGGGAATTGCATTCTTCCCGTTGATCGCTGCCCCTGCATCAGCCCAGCAACTGGCCAAGCGCCTCATCCTGAAAGATGGTTCCTACCAGTTGGCGACCAAATACGAGGTCAAGGGCGATCGCGTCCACTACCTGAGCGCGGAGCGCAATGAGTGGGAGGAAGTGCCTAACTCCATGGTGGATTGGGCGGCCACGGAGCAATTTGAAAAGGACCGGGCGGCAGGCAAGCCGGCGCCCGAAGCGGTGGCGCTCGACAAGGAACTCGAGGCCGAACGCCAGGCCGATGAAGCCCGATCGCCGCACGTCGCTCCCGGATTGCGTTTGCCCGACGACGGCGGCGTGCTACTGCTGGATACTTTCCAGAGCCAGCCCCAGTTGCTCGAACTACAGCAAAATAGCGGTGAGCTCAACCGGAATATAAAAGGAAACATTCTGCGCGCTACCATCAATCCGGTTGCCAGCGCCAAGCAAATCATCGAGCTCCCCGGACAGCATGCCAAAATCCAGGCGCATGCGACCGTCCCCGCGATCTACGTAAACATCGAACAACAGGACCAGCTCGACAAGGCGACGCAGATTGCCGAGAAGTCGAAAGAAGAAGTTCGTCCCTGGGATCGCTTTCGCATCGTGCATCTGCAGGCAAATAAGGACAAGCGTGTGGTTGGGGACATCAAAATTGCGGTTTACGGCAAGGTCAGCCAGGAACAGAAGTTCATTCCTTCCACGGCGACCAAACTTACCGGCGGCTGGGTGAAGGTAACTCCGTCGAGCGACCTCGCTCCTGGTGAGTACGCTGTTGTCGAACTGCTGGGTAAAGAAGGCATGAACCTCTACGTGTGGGATTTCGGAGTGGATCCGACTGCCGGCGCCAACGCGACCGCGTGGAAACCCGACCCGTCTGCCTCCAAGCCACAACCCGAAAAGCCGGTGGAATTGGAAAAGAGGCAGTAAGAGAGCTCTCAGTTCTCAGCCGTCAGCTCTCAGGTTAAATCCGATGTAGCGACGAGCATCGCTTCGACTTCGGACAAGGAGGCCTCCCGGCTGCCAGTTATTGAAACAGCTGAAAGCTGATAGCTCAAAGCTGACGGCTGAGAGCTTACGCCTCCAAAACATCTTTGACCCCCCCTATCCCCGGGGTTAGACTAGCCTCGATTTTCTGTCTCCAGGATTTGCCCTTGAAAGTTTATCGCCCCACTTTCCGGCTGCTCGCCGACGTCGAACGCGTGCTCGTATCGGCGCGGCCCTGCTTTGGGAATTCTCCCCTGGAGGAAGTGGTCGATCTACTTTGCCGTGGACGTCACTACGCCTGGGTCGGAATATTCCTGGCCAGCGGTGAAGACGCTCCACAGCACCTGTTGTGCGGAGGAGCTGACGGCCCGGTGCATAGATCGGCGCAAAGCGAGCCAGCTCAAGTTGTGCTTCCCGAAACCCGCAGCAAGATACTCATTTCCCTTAAGTTGGCATCACGAGAGCTGGGCGTGCTCAGCGTCGAGAGCGACCGTGAAAATGCTTTCGGCTCTGAGGATCGCGTCCTGCTGGAAGGTGTTGCCGACGCGGTGGCGCGCTTCCTGGCGGGCAGGGGGAAATATCTAGCCCGCAGGGCACGCCAGCAAACCACCGGCAGCCAACCGGCGCCGCAGGCCCGCGTCGCTTAGCCCTGATCTTATTAGCTTCGATCTGGGTGGCTTCAATCTAGTCAGCTTCGTCCAACCTCGACGCTTCTTCCTGAATTCGTTTCCAGGCGCGCTCCACGTGTCGCAACGTGGTGTTGGTCTGACCCACGCACAATCGCAGCGTGAGGCGATTATTCAGGCGGGTATGCGTGAGATAGAGGTCGCCGCTGCGGTTGAGGCGGTCCATCAGAGTCTGATTCGCCTCGTCTCCGCCCTTGTGCCGGAAACACACCAGATTCAGCGGGACGGGTGCGGCCATTTCGAAACGGTCGTCATTGTTTACCCATTGGGCAAGGTTCTGCGCCAGTGCAACATGTTGCCGGATGTGGTGCTGCAGTCCCTCGATCCCGTAATGGCGGATCACAAACCACAGCTTGAGCGAACGGAAGCGCCGCCCGAGAGGAATCTGCCAGTCGCGATAGTCGACCACCGCCCCGGTTTCGGTCGCCTTGTTGCGCAGATATTCCGGCAGCACGCTGAGCGTCTTGATGAGCGCCTTGCGATCAGCCACGTAGAAACAGTCGCAGTCGAAGTTGGTGAACATCCACTTGTGCGGATTGAAGCAGTAGCTGTCAGCAGACTCCAGGCCGGCATGGATGTGGCGAAGTTCCGGACAAAGCGCCGCCGTGCCTGACATGGCGGCATCGACGTGCAACCAAAGCCTGTGCTGGCGGCAGATACGGCCGATTTCCGGCACCGGATCAATCGCATTGGAGGACGTGGTGCCAACGGTTGCACAGACGAAAAACGGCACCAGTCCGGCACGGTGATCCTGCTCGATCTGTCGGTCCAACGCCTCCGGGCGTATGGCAAAATTCTCGTCCACTTCGAGCGCACGCAGGTTTTCCCGCCCGATCCCGGCGATCTGGGCTCCCTTCTCCAACGAAGAATGCGCCTGCGATGAGGTGTAGGCCACCAGCTTCCCATCGCAGCCATGCGCATTGCTGGCAAAATTCGTCGCGCGCTCCCGCGCAGCGAGCAACGCGCACAGAGAAGCGCTTGAAGCCGTGTCCTGGATCACGCCGCCGCCGCTGCTTGTCGAAAGAAATTTCTGCGGCAGATCCAGCATGTGGACCAGCCAGTCCAGCACATGTGTCTCCAGTTCCGTGCACGCCGGGCTGGTCGCCCAGAGCATCCCCTGCACGCCCAGGCCGGAAGAAAGCAGGTCACCGAGAATTGCCGGTCCCGAGGCATTCGAAGGGAAGTAAGCGTAGAAATTCGGCGATTGCCAGTGGGTGACACCGGGCAAAATCAGCTTTTCAATGTCCGCCAACAGCGACGGGAAGGGCTCGCCATGCGCGGGCGGATCAGCCGGTAGCGAACTGCGAACCTGTCCAGGCTCGACGCGAGAGAGAACAGGAAAAGACTCGATTCGGGTGTAGTAGTCGGCGATCCAGTCCACCACGGCATGTCCGTGGCGCCGGAATTCGTCGGGAGTCATATGAAAGGATTTGTCGCTGGCCATTGGTTCTCCGTGCGGGACTGACATCTTAAACCAGGAGCCCGGCAACCAATGAGTTGTCATCCTGAGCGGAGGCGGCCCATTCGCTTGCGAATGGGCTGGTGGAGTTGAAGGACCTCTACCCTAGGAGCGCCCTTTACCTTTCACGGATTTCTACAGCGCAGCCGTGGGAGTGCAGGGGTCCTTCGACTCCGTAGCGGCTTCGCCAGGCGAAGCCGCTACGCCGCTCAGGATGACACTGAGGCGCTTTATTACCCAGAATCAGCTCAACCGCCCGTAAAAAACCTGCGAATCGTACTCGAACGCCACGTGACCATCCACCTGGTGAGACTCGAATATCTTCCGAAGCTCTTGCAGCATTGGTCGATAAGCTACATCGTCGGATTGCGGCGTGTAGGAGGAAGAGAGCAGCCGGCCTTCGAGCGCCGTGTAGTCGAATTGCTGCTGATAGTCAAAAGTCCCGGTCTGAAAGGGAGAAGGCGCAAAGAATGTCTCAATTTCACCCGTAGTGCGCTCGTGGCGGACATTCTGATAGTCCGTGCCGTAGCGAAGCAGCAACTTCTCGTAGTCCCGGAGGAACGGCGTCGAGTCGATGCGTCGCTCGTTCCACAGCAGCACAGCCCAGCCGGTGGGCTTCAGAATGCGAACGAATTCGCGCCGCGCCTCCCGGAGATCAAACCAGTGCGCTGCCTGCGCGGCGGTAACCAGATCGACGCTGTGATCCGGGAGAGTGGTCGCTTCCGCCGTGCCATTCACGCTGATGAAGTCCGGATATGCGGCCAGAAACTCCTCGCCGGCCTTACGCATTTCCGGATTGGGCTCGACGCCGAACACGCGGGTGCCATTTTCCAGCAGCATGCGGGTAAAGATGCCGGTGCCGGAAGCGACATCGGCGACGACCGTACTCCGGTTGAGACCGCATTCCTTCTTCAGCAGATCAATCACTGCCGCCGGATAGCCCGGCCGATAGCGGACATAATTGCTGACGCGGGACGAAAAGCGCTGGGTCGGGTTTGGAGCCGGCATGAAATCAGTGTAACGCGGGGCCGCGTCTGGAACCGCCAACCACACAGGGGCGGGTGCCCATATCAACCCAGCCGAGAGAAGCTCGGCGGTCATTCGCCCAAATCCGTCTGAATTGGTAAATTAGAAGCTCGAACATGCGCCTCGTCGTCAAAGTCGGTACCAGTCTGATTGCGCCCGGAGGCCGCATCGACAACACTCGCATGCGCACGCTGGTAGACCAACTCGATCTCTCCCAGCATGAGTATCTGATCGTCAGCTCGGGTGCCATCGCGTCCGGCATGGCCCACCTGGGGCTTAAAGAACGGCCGGCCACTGTGCCTCTCATGCAGGCCTGCGCCGCGGTGGGACAAAGCCTGCTGATGCATACCTACGAGCAGCTTTTTTTCGGCAAGAAAGTGGTGGCCCAGCTGCTGCTCTCGAGCGACGATTTCACTTCGCCGATCCGCTATCGGAACCTGCAAAATGCCTTGCACGAGTTGTTAGATCTCGGCGTGGTGCCGGTGGTGAATGAGAACGATAGCGTTTCAGTCCGCGAACTGGTAGGAGCATTCGGCGACAACGACGAGCTCAGTGCGCTGCTGGCCAAGGCCGTCAAGGCCGATTGGTTGATTCTGCTGACCGATGTGGATGGCTTCTTCGTCCCCGATGGAAAACGGCCGCGCCTGTTGCGTACTGTGCGCAAGCTGACTGCGGACATGGAAGCCCTGTGCAGCGGCAAAGGCAAGCTGGGCACGGGAGGCATGCGCACCAAGCTGCGCGCGGCCAAGGTGGCCAGTGAAGCCGGCACCAATGTTACCATCGCCAACGGACGCCATGCGCAGGCGATTCCATGGGCGCTCGAGCGCAAGATCGGCACTTATTTTCCGCCGCAGCGCAGGAAGTCTCCCGATGGCAACTAGCCTCAGAACTCCCATATCCACTCGCGACAAGCTTTTGCGGGCACGGGACGCTGCCGCGCATCTGGCGCAACTGACCACGGCGCAGAAGAACGCGATTCTGCTGGCGATGGCGGATGCAATTACCGGCAACGTGGCAAGCATCATGCAGGCGAACCAGATGGATATGGACTCCTCGGGACTGGCGGGCGCGATGCGCGATCGTCTTCTGCTCAATCCCGAGCGGGTCGCCTCGATGGTCGCTGGAGTCCGCGAGGTGGCCGGCCTTCCTGACCCGGTCGGCGAAACCCTGGCGGATTGGACGCGCCCGAACGGGATACGCATCCGCAAAGTGCGTGTGCCGCTGGGGGTGGTGGGCATCATCTACGAGTCGCGCCCCAACGTGACCGTGGATACGATGTCCCTGGCCCTGAAAACCGGCAACGCGATTGTGTTGCGAGGTGGCAAGGAAGCGGTCCACAGCAACCAGAGGCTGGTAGAGATTCTGAACGCCGTGCCGGGAGTGCCCGACGGCGCGATCGAGTTGCTGGATTCGAGCACGCGCGACTCCGTGCACGAACTGGTCAAGGCGCGCGGCCTGGTGGATGTGCTGATCCCTCGCGGCGGGATCGGGCTGATTTCTTTTGTTACGGAGAACGCCACCGTGCCGGTGATTGAGACCGGAGCAGGGAACTGCCACATCTTCGTTGACGAATCGGCGGATGCCGACATGGCCGATCGCATCGTGATCAATGCCAAGACGCAGCGTCCGTCAGTCTGCAACTCGGCGGAGAAAGTGCTGGTGCACGAGCGCATTGCAGCAGAGTATGTTCCGCGAATTGTGAAAAAACTGCTCGATTGCGGCGTGGAAGTACGCGGTGACGATGAGACTCTGCGCTTGACGCCCGGAATGGCCGTCCGCCCGGCGGAAGCGCAGGATTGGGGCGAAGAATATTTGCGACTGTGTATTGCGGTCCGGGTCGTCGGCAGCGTCGAAGATGCGATCGAGCACATCAACCGCTATTCCACTAAAAACTCTGAAGCCATTGTGACCAGCGATGAAACCAGAGCGCGGCTGTTCCTTCGCCTGGTGGATTCCGCCGTGGTCTACTGGAACGCCTCCACCAGGTTCTCGGATGGAGGAGAATTCGGTTTCGGCGCCGAGATGGGCATCAGCACGCAGAAATTGCACTGCCGTGGGCCGTTCGCACTGGCGGAATTAACTTCGTCGAAGTACGAAGTGATCGGCAACGGACAAGTCAGGTAGGTCGCAGGCTTCCGCAATCGAATCAGGAGTGCCAGACCGTGTCTCGGTGGGCGTAGCTTCCTGTACCAGGAGAACGAGGGTGTTGCAGGCCGGCGACGTAGCTCCTGATTTCGAAGTACCCGTCCTGATCGGCGGAGTAAGAAAACAGTTCCGGCTCTCCGAGCACCGGGGCAAGCAGAACCTGGTGCTCGCTTTCTACCCGATGAACTGGGATCCGGTGAGTGCGCAGCAGATGATCGGGTATCAGGTGGAGCGGGAAGAGTTTCTGGCGCGCGGAGCTGAAGTGGCCGCCATCAGCGTGGACCACATCATGAATACCACCTCGTGGGAGCGCGAGATCGGCCCCTTCGATTTTCCGCTGTGCAGCGATTTCTGGCCGCACGGCGAAGTCAGCCGCCACTACGGGGTGCTGCGGCAGACGGAACCCTTCGCCGGAGCCAGCGAGCGCGCTGTCTTTGTCATCGACAAAGTCGGACGAATCGCGTTCAGCAGAATTTATCCCGTCAATCAGCTTCCGGGTCTCGAGGAAACGCTTGGCGCTTTGCCGCGAAAATAGGTTTGCGAACAGGTGGAAGTATCCAGGCTGCCATGCAGCAGGAGCCCGATGAAATTTATCTTTGCCCCCATCCCTGCGGCGGTTTTCTTCATCGTTATCTTCCTTTTTTCCAACCTGAGCGGAACATCGCAATCCGCCTTGCCATCCAGCGGTGCGGCTTCCATCTTCGGGTTTCGCAATTCATCCGACGAGATGGCGCGGGAAATCCGCTTCATGGTCGTGCCCGACCCGAAACTTGCCGAAGACCACCTGCGCATCCTTACCCAGGCGCCGCACATGGCCGGCACTCCCGAGGACAAGGCGACCGCCGACTACGTGGCCCAGAAATTTCGCGAGGCCGGCCTCGACACCGAGATCGTCGAATACCGGGTCTGGATGAACTACCCCGCGGAAATCAGCGTGGACGTGACCGCGCCTGACGGCGTGACCATGCATGGCCCCACGCGGGAGCGAGTCAGCAGCGATCCCTACCAGGACGATCCCCGCGTTGTGATGCCATTCAACAGCATGTCGCCATCGGGCGACGTCGAAGCTGAAGTGGTGTACGCGAACTATGGATCGCCGGAAGATTTTCAAAAGCTCGAACAGATGAAGATCGACGTGCGCGGCAAGATCGTTCTGGTGCGCTACGGCCAAAACTTTCGCGGCGTAAAAGCGTTCGTGGCCCAGGAGCATGGCGCGGCGGGAGTCCTGATCTACTCCGATC
>Ga0075021_10000236_pt1 | contig 30637 bp, 28 predicted proteins | sample ColStrG_CSR_2012_FD_72749 | JGI IMG/M metagenome (GOLD analysis project Ga0075021, IMG submission 72749) | Freshwater sediment microbial communities in response to fracking from Pennsylvania, USA - Cold Stream Run_MetaG_CSR_2012 | ecosystem: Environmental > Aquatic > Freshwater > Creek >...
AACCACGGCCTTGGCACCGATGGTCCCGCCAGCGGCAGACGAGGGTCCGGCGACGCATCAGTAAAGTGCTTTAAGCCTCAGCTTTGAAAAAGCCCGCGCAAGCGGGCTTTTTTCTGATGAGACCGAGGGGTGGCCCATTCAAGCCCTCTTTTGGCTTGAGTGGGGCAGTTCGACTGCGGGACAGAGCCTTCCATCTGCCCGTTCCCGCTCCCGCGCCGTCCACTCGCATTCAATCTCCACGCGCCCTGCGCAACCCGTCGCATGCTGGCGAAAACTGCTCCACTCCCAGTCTTCCGGGCGTTTGCACAAACCGCTCTTCACAGGATTGCGATGGATATAGCGCAGCTTCTCCACAAACTGCTGATAGTTCCGAATATTGAAATCGTAGTAGCGCCTTTGCCAGAGGTGTTCCGCCTCGCCGATTAAGCGGCGGGATACGCCTTGTTTCAGAGATTTAATAGCATCCGCGAGGAATAAATCCCCACTCAAGCCAAAAGAAGGCTTGAGTGGGCCACCCGATGGATTCAGTGGAATATCCGGCTGCGCTGGCTCGCTCAGCAGCAAGTGAACGTGCTCTGGCATGACGACGTAGCCGTAAATGCAAAGTCCGAAGCGGCGTCGAACACGCTCCAGCGCGTTCTCGAAGATTCTCTTCGATGCGTTTGCCGCAAACGATGGGCAGCGATCGTAGCAACAGAATGTTACGAAGTGACTCTGCCGGGATTGTTGGAAGCGCTGAAGTCCCCAAGGCATGGGGCCAGCTTATGCTTGGGAAAAGCCCCACTCAAGCCAAAAGAGGGCTTGAGTGGGCCACCCGAAGATTTCGTTCCTAGTTTGGGAAAGGTGGGCCAGCCCCTTCCGGCGCCCAGGCATCCTCATACCCCGACGAATAGCGGGTCAGGGCTTTGCTCTTGGTCTGTTCCAAACCGCCCAATCGACACCGATGCACCGTTCACTCGCTTCGCAAGCCGCGCCGCCACCTTCATTGTGAGCGATCGAAATTGGTGAATGGAAGTCGGCAAGTCATGAATCGCCGTCAGCTCCCGCAGCCAATCTCCGGCTGCGACCTCCGCCTGTTCCGACCCGAACAGCTCAGTCACCGCGCGGAAGAATGCTGCCAACTCCCGCTCCGCCATAGTCATCAGGTCACCGCAAATAGGATCTCGATCCTTCGACTGTCTATTCATTGCGAATTGGTTCATAAACTCCAAGTCTCCTCACGCTGCCTATGTTGACGGTTCAGTTCCCGAAATATTGCATTGTTTATTCCCCGCCGATTGCGTTGAGGGCTGCGATTACTTTCGGAGGAAGTTGCAACTCTGCCGCGTTCAGATTCTCGCGTAAGTGTTCCAGGGACGAAGTCCCTGGAATCAACAGGATGTTGGGAGAGCGCTGCAGCAGCCAAGCAAGCGCAACCTGCATGGGCGTGGCTTGCAGGGACGCCGCCGCCGCATCGAGTTCCGACGACTGCAACGGGGTGAACCCTCCCAGCGGGAAGAAGGGCACATAAGCGATGCCCTGTTGGCCAAGAGCATCGATGAACCCATCGTCGTTTCGCTGCGCCAGGTTATAAAAGTTCTGCACGCAGACGATCTCCGCGATTTTCTGACCCTCAGCGAACTGCTGTGGAGTGATGTTACTCAGGCCGAGATGTCGAATCCGGCCCTGACGCTGAAGCTCCGCCAGGACAGTCAAGGGTGCTTCGATGGAGCCTTCCGTCGGGCCAGTGATTCCACCCACTCGGAGATTCACAACGTCCAGCACGTCGATCCCGAGGTTGCGGAGATTGTCCTGAACTCCATCGATGAGTTCCTGACGGGAAAGAGCATGAAGCCAGGACTTGTCTTCGCCACGCCGGGCACCCAACTTGGTCACGATGGTCAACCCATCCGCGTAAGGATGCAGGGCCTGCTTGATGATTTGATTGGTGACATGGGGACCGTAGTAGTCGCTGGTATCGATGTGGTTCACGCCGGCTTCCACCGCAGATCGCAGAACCGCGATAGCCGCGTTCATATCGCGTGGCGGTCCCCACACTTGCGGTCCGGCGAGCTGCATGGCGCCATAGCCCACGCGGTGTAAGGTGATCGATGTGTTCCGCAGCGTGAAGCTTCCGCCGAGACTGGTGCTGACTTGTGTTTGTGCCGTCATCTTATTTCCTCTTGTTCTGTTGTTCTATATCCAGATCTCGTAGCTAGAGGGCTACATCCCGCCGATGTCTTTAGAATTCAAGCGGCAGAAGTCAGCCGGCAGAAGTCAAGCGGCCAAATACTGCATCTGTTCGAGATCCGCAATCAGCCCCGGCCCGCTCGGATGCCATCCCAGCTGCCTTTGCGTCTGTGTGCTCGAAGCCGCAAGGTCGAGAGCCGCGAATGGGGCCAGCCATCCGAAATGAGCTGCCGCCTTCTCCGGAGACATGGCAACCACCGGAATCTTCAGGCCTCGGCCAATGGCCCCGGCGATTTCCCGGAGTGACACTCCCTCTTCGGCGACCGCGTGATACCTGGCACCTGCAGCCTGCTTCTCCAGCGCCAGTCTGTAGAGTCGCGCAACATCGAGGACGTGCGCAGCGGACCAGCGATTGCCTCCATCGCCCACATACGCCGAAACACCCTTCTCGCGAGCCGCCGCGATCAGGTAGCTGACGAACCCCTGCTTCAACGTGTTATGAACCTGCGGAAGGCGCACGACGGATACGCGCACGCCCTTCGCGGTTAGCGCTGCGGCTGTCACCTCGGAAGCGCGAGGATACGAATCGGAGAGAGGAGCCGGCGCATCCTCCTCAGTAGCGTTGCGGCCCACCGCTAGAAACCCGAGACCCGAGGTCACGACAAGCGGCCGGTCCGTACCTTCGAGTGCGGAGCCAAGCGCCTCGATGGCGCGACCTTCCATCTCGCAATTTTGCGCGAACTTCGTGAAATCGTGATTAAACGCGGTGTGAATCACGCCCTCCGACATTCTTGCTCCACTGCGCAAGCTTTCGAGGTCTTCCATATCCCCTCGATGCACCTGAGCGCCCGCCGCAGCCAGCGCCTTCGCGCCCGCGTCTGAGCGAGCCAGACCAAGCACCTGATGGCCCGAAGTGATAAGTTCCTTCACTACCGCAGTACCGACAAAACCCGTAGCACCCGTAACGAATACACGCACGTTTCTTCCCTCCTTCATAGTGGTTCGAACCGTCGTGGTTCGAATCTGTCCTCGCCACATTCGGCCTTGACGATTCGCCACGACTTCGACTAAAACGGAGAGTGTCTCCGAATCAGTTGATAAGATAACCGGAGAGTGTCTCCGGTTGCAAGAATTTTTTATGGCCAAGGATTTAGTGAGAAAGAAGCATCCAGAATCCCCCCCGCGAAAGCCCCGCACCGATGCACTGCGGAATCGCGAGCGCATTCTGGAAGTCGCCAAGGATGCGTTCACCAAGTCCGGCGCCAGCGCCAGCCTGGATGACATCGCGAAAGACTCAGGGGTAGGAGCGGGAACGTTGTATCGCCACTTTCCGACGCGCGATGCGCTGATCGAGGCCGTCTATCGCACGGAAGTAGAAAAGCTAGCCGCCGCAGAGCGGAAGTTCTCCGCGGCCTTGCCCCCAATTGAGGCGTTGCGCGCCTGGATGTTGCTGTTCATTGATCACATTGCTGCCAAGCAGATCATCGCGCCGGTATTGAACACGTTTGTCGGAGGTCCCTCGAAGCTGTACGAAGGTTCCCGCGCTCAGGTCCAGGCGGCGATCACTGCGCTCGTGAAGCGCGCCATCAAAAGCGGCGATATGCGCGAAGACGTCGAGCCCTTCGATTTACTACGCGCGCTGATCGGTGTCTCCTACGTGGCAACCAGCCCCGACTGGCAACAAAGCGCGAAGCGACTTGTAGAGATCCTGATCACCGGTTCGCGCCCCGTCAAATAGAGTTTTTACAGCAGCTTTTCACTTGCAACTCGAAACTTGAAACTTGAAACTGATTTACACTCGCAACTCTCATGCGCGTTCACTCCCGTTTCGTCACTTCCGCCGTTGCACCCGCGCACTTCCCGCCGCCGGGATTGCCGGAAATCGCTTTTCTCGGGCGCTCCAACGTCGGCAAGTCCAGCCTCATCAATTCGTTAGTCGGGGAGAAGATCGCCAAGACCAGTTCCACCCCCGGCCGCACGCAGATGATTAACTTCTTTGAAATTCAATGGCATGGCAAGACCACACCGGAAATGCAGTTTGCCGACCTGCCCGGATACGGATATGCGAAGGTTCCCGTCGCGGTCAAATCCGAGTGGAGCAAGTTCATCGACCCCTACCTTCGGGACCGCCCTACGCTGGCGCTCTGCGTCGTTTTGGTCGACATGAACGTTCCGCCGCAGGAAAAGGACGCGCAACTCATTGAATTCCTTACCTCCGCCGATCGCGACTACATCATTGCAGCGACCAAGAGCGACAAGCTCTCCGGCAACACTCGCCGTAACGCGTTGAAAACACTCCAGCAAGCCTATCCAAGCGCCAAAATCTTTCCGTATTCTGCCAAAACCGGCGACGGACGCGACGAACTCTGGCGGGAACTCCGTCAAGCGGCCGCTACCCCAAGCTAAGATTCCTTCGGAGCTCCCCAAGACCCTCGCTAAGGCCACTGGCGGGCTCCTGGAGGCGCACCTGCCGCTGGCGTGAGCTTCGGGTCCCAAAGTCGCCCGAGCGCCACCCAAGACCGAAATTCGGGAACTGCCAACTATTGGGCACTCCGAGTCTTGCGCGCTCAGTTCTTGGGCGGTCAGTTCTTGGATGCTCCAGTTTCAAGCACTCGCCCTCTCCTGCCGATGAAGAACAGGGGAGCCTTGCGAGACGCCAATGGACTCTGAATCCAAGAATTTGACGCCCAATGCCGGCATTTGGGCGGCATGGGGTAAAGAGCAAGCCGGGGAGACTCCTGAAGTAATCCCAGAAGTGCTTCCGGGCGGCCAGAGCGGAACAGCGGTCGCCGCAGCGCGCGCCGTCGCGCCCGACCCTCGCTTCACAGGCGGCAAGACACGTCCGCCGATCGAATCCGAAGGCGCTACCAACACCAAAGAGAAGCGCCGATATCCCCGCTTCAAGTGCGAGGGCAGTCTTGAGCTAAAAACGGACGGCGCATCGCTGCACACCTGGGCCACCTTCACCGATGTCAGCGCCAGCGGCTGCTACGTGGAGATCATGACCACATTCCCGGTTGGCACGGTCATGCATCTGCGCCTCGGCATGCACGGATTTCTGGTGGAAACAAACGCCGTCGTGCGTGCCACCTATCCATTCCTGGGGATGGGCATTCAATTTACTGACATTTCGGACGACGACTTCGAGCAGCTCAGATTGATGCTGGACTCTCTTGCGGGTGCGTTTGCTAAACGCTTGCAAATGCCTGAGCGGGCAGGCCTGAAACTGCCTCCCATCACCGAGCCCGAACGGGTGATTGATGCACTGGCAAAGTTCTTTGAAACCAAAGCGAGCCTAAGCACCGACGAATTTGTCCGTCTCGTGCAGGACAGCCAGCAGCGGAGTATGTGAAGAGCGGCTGTCGGCCATCTGCTGTCGGCTTGGAACCCGCGGCATCTGACTGCATCGACAGAAGCCAGCTCGAACCAAACTCACGACCGAATGCCGACAAGCCTGTTTGCTATCATCAAAGCATGGCGCAATATTTGGTAACTGGTATCGCTGGCTTCATCGGATCGAACATTGCACGGGCCCTTCTGGCACGCGGCGAACAGGTTCGTGGGATCGACAACCTCTCCACCGGAAACCGCGCAAATCTCGTCGACATTGGACCCAAGATCGACTTTCACGAGGCGGATATCCTCGACACCGCCGCCATCACCAAGGCATGCAATGGCGTCGACTACATTTTTCACGAAGCGGCGATTCCGTCGGTCCCGAAATCCGTGAAGGACCCCGTCACCACCAATCGCGCCTGCGTCGATGGCACGGTCAGTGTGCTGGTTGCGGCGCGCGACGCCAAGGTGAAACGCGTCGTCTACGCGGCATCGTCTTCGGTGTATGGCGATACTCCGACTTTGCCCAAGCACGAGGCCATGATCCCGAATCCGATCTCTCCCTACGCAGTGGCCAAACTGACCGGCGAATACTACATGACCAGTTTCTACCGCTGTTATGGGCTCGAAACCGTAAGCTTGCGATATTTCAATATCTTCGGCCCGTTTCAGGATCCTACATCGCCGTATTCCGGCGTACTGGCGAAGTTCACGACGCTGATGCTGAAGGGTGAGCAGCCGACCATTTTCGGTGACGGCGAAACCAGCCGCGACTTCACGTACATCGACAACGCGGTCAGCGCGAATCTTCTAGCCTGCCACGCTCCCGCAGCGCAAGTGGCGGGAAAGGTATGCAACGTGGCAACGGGGACGCGCTTCACGCTGAATCAGACTTTCGAACTCATGAAGAAGCTGACCGGCTACTCGGGCAACGTGGCCTACGCACCCCAGCGCGAAGGCGACGTGAAGCATTCTCTCGCGGACATTTCGCGAGCCACCGAGTGTTTCGGATACAAACCATTGGTCGACTTCGAAGAAGGCCTGCGGCGCACGATGGAGTGGTATAAGACGCAGGGATAGCTGGGGCACCGCGCTATGATCTAGCCCATGCCGGATTCTTTGTCAGAACTGAACTTGTGGAAGAAGCAGCTGGGGCGCGTGCCAGGTTCTGTATGGGAACAAACCGAACTCGAAAGCTTGGTGCTGGCTGAGAATGGTCTATCCGAAGTGTCCGAACAGATCGGCCGCCTGAAGCGGCTTCGGATGCTCGATCTGGGACATAATCAATTAACGTGGTTGCCCGAGAGTCTTGGTGACATCGATGGCCTCACGGATTTCCTGTATCTCCACGACAATCGATTCACCGCGCTACCGTCGTCTCTCGGAAGGCTAACAAAGTTACGCTATCTGAACATCGGTGAGAACGCGTTCGAAGCGTTCCCGGAATGCGTGTGCGGTATGTCGAGCCTGATGGAACTCAGAGTCTCTGACAACCGCCTGGAACAGCTCCCCGATTCGATTTGGCGTTTGTCACGCTTGCGAGAGCTGCACCTCAGAAACAATAAGCTAACCTCGTTGCCAGAAACGATTGGGGAGCTGCGGGAATTGCGGCACATCGATCTCCGGGGCAACTCGCTGACGCACTTGCCAGAGGCGATTGCCGCACTACCTCGATTAGAGAAGCTTGATTTGCGGTGGGTGCCTGCACTGATACCGCCCGTGTGGATTGCGGATCTCGAAGCACGCGGATGCCTGGTCTATCGTTAATGTCTATCGTCGACAATGACTCGCACCATGACTAGCAACGTACTTAGGAGATTCGCGTGATTGGACAATCTTTGAGTTCCGCCCAGGGTTCCGCCCCCATCTTCTGTGCTCACCTGCTGCGCAGAGTTGACGAAAAACTTGTAGATCTGTTGGATTCGCTCGAACCGGGCGAATGGGATCTACAGACTCTTGCACCGCAGTGGAAGGTCCGCGACGTCGCAGCACATTTGCTCGATACTGCGCTTCGCAAGCTTTCCATGGTGCGGGACGCTTGTTATGTAGAAGCCGTTACTATCCGTTCACCGCAAGATGTAATCGCGTTGGTGAATCGCCTGAATGCGGAAGGCGTGACGGTCTATCACCGTCTTAGCCCGCCGGTTCTGATCGATATGATGAAGGCGGCCTGTCAACAGAGCGCCAGTTTTCACGAATCTCTCGACCCGTTTGCTCCTGCTGCGTTCGCCGTAAGCTGGGCGGGAGAAGAAACATCTTTAAACTGGTTTGATACTGCTCGCGAACTGACGGAACGCTGGCATCATCAGCAGCAGATCCGGCTCGCCACCAATCGGCCCGGAATCATGACGCCGGATTTCTACCACCCGGTCCTTGATTGTTTCGTGCGGGGACTGCCGCACGTTTATCGAGATGTTGATGCGCCCGTCGGAACAGTGCTCCTGTTGGAGGTTTCCGGCGAATGCGGCGGCCAATGGTTTCTGTCCAGAGAATCGACACGATGGAATTTTCTTAGCCAATCGGCCAGGGAGTTTGCCTGCCGTGTCACGATACCGCAGGAGTTGGCTTGGCGTGTTTTTACAAAGGGCATCGATCGTGATTCCGCTCGGGGGCAGATTGCGATCGAAGGAAATCGAGACCTTGGCGAAAGAGTTCTTCATCTGACCGCAATCGTTGGTTAGGACTGTTCTTGGTGGATTGTCGCTTTGCAGTCCTGACGCAAACCGACAGCAGCCGCAGATAGGGTGAGAACTCGTTCTGATGCCGCCCTTAAGACTCTGTCATTCCGAGGCGCAGCGAGGAATCCTTTTCCCTCAGAGCTCCTGCAGCGAAAGGGATGCTTCACTTCGTTCAGCATGACAATTTGTATTTTCAGTATTGTGTGAAGGTCGCGCTTCCCCGCACGGGCGAGGACGCCCGGGCCTACATTGAATTCTGTTCGCATTTCTCCGTGGTCTCAGTGCCCCGCGGTTCTGCAAGGCGCTCAATTACCTTGGTGACCTACTGACCGCGTACTTCCGAGACTACGATGACTGCATGACACTTGAATCCCTGGTCGTATCGCGGGACTGGCAGGAAGTCAGCGTGGTGGAATGCATTCTGGGCGGCATGGAAATTGGCGTTGCCGTGGAGCCCGATCTGGCGAAAGCCCGCCGCTGTCTTGCCCAAACGAAAATCGACGCCGTGATCGTGGATTACGACGTCGAAGGCGCCAGTACATTTGTTCAGGAATTGGACTTTTTCCGGCAAGGCACCAACGTGGTGCCGCTCGTCCTGATGAGCGGTCCCGGGCATCGCGACGAACTCCGATGCAGCGGGGCGGACTACTACTTCGACAAACCCGTCTCGGTTGAGGAGGCTGTCCACACGTTAGCGGCCGCCCGCAACAAGATCCTGCATGGCCGTTTGCGCTATCACCGCCAGGAGCTGCAGGCGCCGGTCGCGATCTTCGTCAACGGCAAGCAGATTGGCGGAGAAATGCTGAATGTCAGCCAAGGCGGAATTGGCATCTACACGTCTTGCGAACTGCCTACCGGAGAGTCGCTGCAGTTGGGATTCTCGATGCCGGGGCGGGAATGCGGCGTTCAAGCGAAGGCGAGAGTGGCGTGGCAGAGGCCATCCGGACAAGCAGGCCTGCGGTTCGAAGAAATCGCTGAGACGGACCAGCAAGAACTGCAGTTATGGCTGGCCAGCCGATACTTCGAAAGCTAAGATCGGGCTATCGGCTTTCGGCTATCAGCTGTCGACCATCAGCGATCAGATTTCAAAACCGCGAGCCATTGGCCGGGGACCGAGAGCGAGATTCAAGCGACTTTTTCGCGGCGTTTCCGGTCCCAAGCCGTAAGTTTATTTAAATCATAGCTATACGGACCATAACTGGTGAAGGTGGGCTCATCAAACAGGCGCTTGATGCCGCAGCCGAGGCAAACCCGGTACGAGCAGCCCTGCACGGTAACGGGCCAGCTCATCTTGCGGTGCCAGCACCCGCGCGTTACGAGAACGGCAAATCCAGCCAGTCCAGTAGCCGCTACGCTGACGGGCAAAAGCCAGCGGGCCTTGGGCTTTTTTCCAGAGATCGGTTGTTCGGAGATCAGCTTTTCGGAGATCGGTTTTTCGAAGATCCGGTTTTTCGAGATCTTTTCGGGGGCAATGCCTTCGGAATTTCGGGGGACTTCCATCAAGTCAGCATACGGCGCTTAGGGACGGAGTACAAGAGCGCGTTTGGGCAGTGCACAGTCAAAGGGTCGCCTGTTTTGGCACCTGTTTTGGCACCTGTTTTGACACCCAGGTACTTCGGGGACATTGCTGGAGATTGCGCAACACTGTAACTTACTGAAGAGGCTGGGCGGAATCAGCCCTCAGGGCAAAGCCCACGTCTCTCGCGGCATTTACGCGGCGGTCTAGCGGCCTCTGGCGCGAATTCGACCGATGTGAGAGGAATCTGACGGACGAAAAATGAGCAGCAACCCGCATCAGAGCATCGGCGAAACACCGGTCGCAAAACCGATCGACGGGCGCGCCATGGGAGCCAATCCCATCGGAGCCAACCACGTCGGAGCGAACCCCATCGCGCCGACGTCCGCGCCGGGTTCCGGTACCGTACCCGATCCGGCCTTGCAGACGCTGCTGACCTTTTCCTCCCTGCATGAAGAATTGCAACACACGAGAAAAGAACTGGCGCGCTCGGGAGTCAGCGCGGAACACATCCGCGCCCAAGTCCTGCAAACCATTGCCGAACGGGCACTCGCCATCAGCGGAGCCAGCGGGGTCGCAATCGCTCTGGCGGAAGGGCGCGATATTGTTTGCCGCGGCACGGCAGGCGACACGGCGCCGCCACTTGGGCTCAAGCTTGATCTTCGCTCGGGGCTGACTGCAGTTTGTTTTCAAACTGGGACGGTGGTTCGCTGCGACGACGCCGATAAAGACCTGCGCGTCGATCGTGAAGCCTGCCGGTCGCTGGGAGTGCGCTCCGTGGTTGCAGTTCCTTTGCGCGCGCAGCAGAGCATTCTCGGTCTGATCGAGGCCTTCGAGAAAGAGTCCTTCGCGTTTACCGACGGCGATATTCGCGAACTAAGCCTATTGGCCGAGCTGACTGTGGAAGCGATTCAGTCGGAAGCTCCGCGCGCGAGCAGCGGAGCAGCGGCTGCGGCGAGCGACCTGACAGACAACCCCGCCGGGCAGACCACGTCGCTCGGCGATTGGACACAGCTAGCGGGATCCACCGCCGTCCCAGCGCGGGTGAGCGACTCGGCGTTGACCGCCATCGACGATGTTCCGGAACGAGTACCATTTTCTTCGTATCCCGCCACCAGTGCCGGCGGCCCTTGGGGACCGCGCGTGACGCAATGGGGAATTGCTGCTCTCCTGTTCGCGATAGTAGCTGGCGGTGGCGCATGGTGGCGTTCTCACAGAGCTCCATCGACTGTCACTGCGCAGTTTGCGGCGCCAACGCCAACGGCAACGACCGCGCCCTCATCCACTCCCTCGTCCGCGCAGGCGGCCGAAAACAGCCTTTTGCCGCATATCACTGGCCTGCGCCACTGGTCGAACAACGATACCAGCACGGTCGTCATCGATCTGCAGGATGAAGTGCCTTACGAAATTCATCGTTTGGCCTCTCCCGAACGCATTTATGTCGACCTGCATGATGCGGCTCTGAGCCCGGAACTTGCCGGCAAGAGCATGGACGTGGAAGACGCCCTGCTCAGCCGCATCAAGATTGGGCCGACGGCTCCTGGTGTAACCCGGGTTGAACTGGAAACCAAGAACAGCTCAAATTTTTCGGTCAGCCTGGAACCGAATCCCTACCGCATGGTGCTGGAGATTCGCAGCCTGCAGGCTGCGCCGAAGCCGAAGATGGACACGCAGGCGGTCTGGCAAAATACGACGCATCCAACGTTTCCGGAAATCTCGAAGACTCCCACCGCTGAAGACACGCGGCTGCGTGCGCATGTTCCAAAACTGCGCATCGTAGTCGACGCGGGACACGGTGGCTGGGATATGGGTACGGTAGGCCAGCAGGGATTGCTGGAAAAAGATCTGGCGCTGGAAATCGCGCAGCGTCTCGGCGTTTTGCTGGAACAGCGACTCGGACTCGAAGTGATCTACACGCGCTCCGATGATACGTTCGTGCCTCTGGGACGTCGCGCCGCGATCGCGAATCAGGTTGGGGCTGACCTGTTCGTCTCTGTACACGCGAATTACAGTAGCGAATCCGCCGCGCGTGGCGTCGAGACTTATTACACGTCGAATGGCCCGTCGACGCAGGTGCTGGCGGAAGAAGAACGTGAGGTTGGATCGGCGCCGACGCTCCAACTCGCCGCGTCTGAATTACGCGAAAAATCCGACGCCTCGCGCAAGCTGGCGACCAGCGTGCAGCAGTCGCTCTACGGAACCCTTGCCTCCAAGAGCCCCGGCGTACGCAACCGCGGCGTGAAGGCGGCTTCCTTCGTGGTCCTGACGGGAACTACAATGCCTGCGATTCTGGCGGAAGTTTCCTTCGTCAGCAGCCCCACCGATGAGCACAACCTGCAGGATCCGTTCTACCGGCAGAATATTGCCGAGGCTCTCTATCGGGGCATCGCACGCTACGCCGCTGGCACGCACAAGACCAACGTGGCCAGCGCCGCTAAACGCGAGACTGGGCTGTAGCAACCATCGAAGCCCGTCGGGTTCATGCTTCGTGAGAGAGGTGTGAGCGAAAGTTTGCTATACACATATATCACTGCTATATCTGTATAGCGAGGTTTGAAATGCTGGCTGTCCGCCTTCCCGAGCCCATCGAAAAACGCCTTGAAGAGCTGGCCCAACGCACAGGCCGCACCAAGACTTTTTATGTTCGTGAAGCCATTCTGCAACACTTGGAAGAGATTGAGGACATCTACCTCGCCGAAGGTGCGCTGGATCGCATTCGCAGGGGCAAAGAGAAAACTGTTCCCTTGCAGGATGCGTTGAAGCGACGAGAGGCTGGACTTGTCTTAAAGACCCGTACGAGGTAGGTTAAGCCATGCAAACGCTGACTCGAAATGAAATTACACGCCTCAGCCCAGAAGAACGACTGGCCTTGATTGGGCAGCTGTGGGATAGTCTGCAGGATACAGAAGTACCTCTGCCGCCTGCTCAACGTGAAGAGCTTTCCAGGAGGCTAGCTTCTTTCGATCAGGATCGTGCCCAAGCGGTCACTTGGGAACATCTCCGCGCTGAACTGGCCCGACGCTGTCCGTGACTCTTGTAGTTATCTTCACCCCAGCAGCGCGTGCGGAACTGATCGACGCTCTCGACTGGTACGAAGTTCAGCGGCCGGGATTGGGACGGCGTTTCCGTGGAGAAATCGAAGCCGCAGTGATCCGCATCGCGGCAAATCCCCAACAATTCCCGTTGGTGTTCGAGGACATTCGCCGCTCTCGTTTGCGGAAATTCCCGTACGGCCTGTTCTTCCGCATTGAACAGGATTCGCTCACGGTCATCGCGTGCTTTCATGCCAGCCGCAATCCGCAGCAGTGGCAGCAGAGAGTTTGACACTTATGTTAGGTCAGAGCGCTCCGAACGACAGGGTTACTCTCTCGGCTTCTTCATCTGCCATTCCAGGTGCGCCTTCACCGCAGACCATTCTCCATCGATAATGCTGTAGACGCAACTGTCTCGTCGCGTTCCGTTGGGCATCAAGACATGACTGCGCAGGATTCCATCGAGCTTGGCGCCCAGGCGCTCAATCGCACGCCGGCTGGAATGGTTGAAGAAGTTCGTGCGGAGCTCCACAGCGATGCATTTGAGCGTCTCAAAAGCGTGCTGCAGTAGCAGAAATTTGCATTCGGTATTGATGCCCGTGCGCTGAACGCCCTTGCGATACCAGGTCGAGCCGATCTCGACGCGCTTGTTTGTGGCATCGATATGCATGTAGGTCGTCATGCCCACAGCTTTGCCGCTGGCATTGTCGATCACCGTGAACGGCAGCATGGAACCCTCTGCCCGCAGTTTGAGCCGGCGCTCGATTTCTTCGCACATCTTTTCCGGAGTGGGAACAATGGTGTACCACAGATTCCAGAGTTCACCATCGCGAGCGGCCTCGACCAGATCGTCGTGGTGGCTCTGCGCTAGCGGCTCCAGCGTGGCGAGTGCGCCTTGCAGTGTTATGGGTTCAGGCCAGGTCATTGGATGTTTTTGAGGTCCTTGGATTTTTGAATTCACCGGATCGCCGCTGTCACGCCGGGCTTCCCAGCATATTTCTCCAGCCATTTCATTTCTTCCCGCACCTTAATTTTCCCATGCCACGGATTCTTGCCGAGACTATGCCCTTCGCCCGGGAAAATCAGTAGCGCGCTCGGGATACCGAGGGAGTGCAGAGCGGAATCCAATAAGTATTGCTCCAGTACCGCAACGCGAACATCTTCGCTGCCTCCCACAATATGTGTCGGCGTCTTCACCTTGTCGATCTGGAAGATTGCAGCTTCATCGTGATAGCGCGCCGGAGCTTCCCAGGGACGTCCGCCAAGAAAATAAGCATCGTCAAACGTCGTATCGTCGTTACCCCAGTCGCCAACATGTTCCACCGACCCCGCGCCGGTCATGGCTGCCTTAAAGCGGGTGGATTGCGTAATCAGCCAGTTCGTCATGTAGCCGCCATAGCTGTACCCGCCCACAGCAAGATGCTCGGGATCGGCGATCCCCTCTTTGACAAGAGCGTCAATTCCGGTGAGAACGTCCTTCCCAGGCTTCGAAACAATCTCCGGTACGATCTGCATAAGAAACTTATCGCCATAGCCGATAGAGCCGCGATAGTTGGGCTGGAACACCAGCCACCCACTCGTGGCCGCGAGCGCCGACCACTGATACCAGTCCGCTTCAAAATGATTTCCGTCGGCATCCGCCGGACCGCCGTGAATCAGTGTCAGCATCGGCAGGCCCTTCGCCTCAAACTTCCCAGGAGGGTAAATCAACATGCCTTCTACTGGCGTTCCGTCGCTCGATTTCCACCGGTACGGTTTACCTTTGGGCAACTCACGCTCGGTCAAGAGCTTGTTGAATGAGGTGATCGGACGAGCCTGCTGGAGCTTGTCCGGGCCCTCGGCCAAGTAGACCTCGGCTGGCTTTTCCAGCGAAGAGTACACAAATGCGACCCGCGAAGACGGCTGCGCCGCCGACATCGGACCATAGGTACCTGGCCAGGAGGATTGCGGCTGCACTTTGGACGATGGACTCGCCTGCGTGAACAAACCAACTTCCGTTCCAAGAACCCCGGGAAAGACCATGCCTCCTCCTGGAATCGGCTGATATCCAGCCACGCTGCCGTCGAAACTGGAAGCCCATCGCGCGGTTTCACCGCTATCCACATCCACCCAGTAGACGCGCTCCTGCGTGTCGACATACTTCCCTTCCACCGATCCCACCGGGACGTGGAAAAATATGTGACGACTATCGCTGGCCCACGCCAGTCTTTCTTCCGGCGCTTCGTTGTGCGTCACGCGGCGCGGCGCGCGATCGAGGTTCGCTCCCGCCAGATCGACCGTATAGATTTCGAATTCGCTGACAATTTCCTGCCGCTCGGAAATCGAGGTAGTAGCAAAGGCCAGCCGCTTCCCGTCCGGCGAAGCCACAATCTGCGCGATGCGAAATTCCGAGCCTGCCAACGCGATCGCGCCCGGAGTCACGTCGGGAGAGATCTCATCCCCTTCGGGCGCCGGTTTCGCGCCTTTCGTATCCCGAGCCGCCAGTACATCCGCAAGCTGGATACTGAATATCTGATCCCCTCGCTCCGCATTCCGATACTCGACTACATCCTTCCAATCTTTCTTGTAGGCATCCTTCTGCGCCTTGGTCCACGGAACACGCGTCGCAAAATAGAGCGCCTTCGAATCCGGCGACCATTCAAAACTGTGAACTTCTTCTTCACCTTGGGTTACGGCAAACGCCTCGCCACCGTCGGGAGAAATCACGTAGAGCTCCGTAACGTCCTTGCCCTTCGAAGTGTCCGAGTCGTCGTCTCTACCTTTTGCTGTGCCGCCGTTCTTGCCAGCAGAAACCTTCCGGTCGGATAAGAACGCGATCCAACGACCGTCCGGGGACCACTTCGGATCACCATCGTGTCCCGATTGCGTCAGTTGAAGCAGCGAGCCTCCTCCGCTGTCGCGATACAGGTACAGGTCGCGCCGATAAATACTCTGATCCCAATCGGCGCGGTCTACGGCAATCACAACGGAGTGTCCGTCAGGAGAAATGCTCAGAGCATCGAACCCAACTGAGTTGAAGAATTCGTCGAAAGTCAGCGCGGGTTTTTGGGCTTGCGCCGTACCAGAAAGTACTAAAGGAAGCGACAGGACACACGAGCAAAGCAGGCTGCGAAGGTTCACGGAGCGGGTTCCTTACACGGCAAAGATGACTGCGACCGACTGGCTAGTCTACCTGCGCCACGATTCGAGGGGAAGAGCAGGACCGTCAAAGTACATCCTGCGCAACAAGTTGGCTCAACATAACGACGGCGAGGTGTTACCGCGCGGTCGGTGCGATTGGCGAGGCGGCGGTCGCGGTCGTCGGATGAGACCGACTCCACTCGCGAAGGCGCTGCTGGACCTCCAGCAAATCCGCGCGAGACATCCGAGCAGCCAAAACATCCACGCGCTGTTTGCTGATCTCGTCGTTCCCCGAACGGGCGACCGCGGACCAGAAATACGCCTGTTTCAAGTCTTTCGGCACGCCGCGTCCTACCCAGTAATAGGAACCGAGGATTCCCTGCGCAGGAGCGAATCCGCTCATGGCTGCACGCTGGAACCAATACGCAGCTTTGGTGTGGTCCTGCGCAACGCCCTCGCCGCCGGCATACTTGGCGCCCATCTTAAATTGCGATTGCACATCGCCCTGCCGCGCGGCTTGACGCAAAGCTTCAATCGAAGCGGCAGAATCCGTACTCGCTTCCTTCGCAAGATCCGCTTCGGGCCGAGGCAGATTGTTGGCCACCGGAGTCACCGATGCGGAACCAGGCGCAGAAACTCCCGCCTGATATCCGGAAGCCGCAGGAGTACGTCCGAGCGACCAAAGCGTCTTCCCCTGCGTCACCACGAGCCACGTCACCGGCACCACCACAGCAACCACAGCCACCGCGAGCGCGGCGCGCAGATGCATGGGCAAGCCCCGTACCCCAACGCCTCGCGTATACTTTCTTCGCTGCCGATCGAGTTCTTCCAAATCGATAACATCCCGGCGGCTCAGCTGGAACCTCGCCTCCCGACCATCTTCGCGCCGATCGTCTTCGGGCCGATCGTTTCCGTGCGGATCACTCCCATGCTGATCATCCCTATCCTGCCGCCGGACGCTCTTCCGCAACGCTCCGGAGGGGACCTCCGCAAACAGCGAGCCAATCACCGGACGCGCCAGCATATCCAAAACCTTGGCGTCCCCGGGATCAAACGCCCCCGGACGCTGCGAAAGCACCTCCAGCAGCCCGACCACGCGCTCGCCGGCAAAAAGCGGCAGCGCCAGTAACGAGCGAATCCCAAGATCCGCGCAGACGTCTCGGTCAACACGCGGATCGGACTGTGTGTCGCGGCAATACATCACGCTCGCGGTCCGAATGCATTCTCCGGTGAGTCCCGTATGAACGGAAATAGTTGAACCCAGCCCCGGTGTATCGGTTCCGCACGTGGCCCGACAAACCAACGGGCTTCCTTCAAATAGCGCCAGCGCCGCACCTTTCGCCCCAGTCAGCGCCAGCGCGCGGCTGACCATCGCGTTCGCTTCGCGCACTAGCGGAGAAAGCAAGGGCTCCGATTCCTCTTCCTCACCAACCTCTTCGTCGCGAAACAACTCGGCTTTGGGGCGTTGCGAGGATTGAGCGGTCTCACGATCAGGAGCGCCGGAAACGGCATCTGAAATCGACCCACCAATCGAACCATTGGACCGCGCACCCTGCGGAAACAGTTCCGCAAAGCGGCCGTCTTCTGTCGCCCGCGCAACGGCATTCAAAAATAACCACTGCTGGATTTGCTGAAGAGCCTTCTGATCGAGAGAGAAGAAGCGTACGCCCGCTCGCCCGGAGGCCTCCGACCATGCGACCTGCCCAATTAAGCGCAAATGTTCGCCGTCAAACTCAAGGTCCAGCCCAAGTGTCCGCTCGAGTTGCAGGGCGGTGGCGGTCTCCACGCCTATGCCATCCTCGGAAAGATCCACAACTTTGGTGGGAGACGAACTCAGGGCGGGTCCGCGCAGACGTACTGTTGCCAGCCCGCGCAGCGGGTGTCGAACCTGGCGGCGGCGTTCCGACCGCGCACCCGAATCCGACCGTAAAGCCGTCGTGGCCTGCAGGTTAGGGGTGCTCATGGGGGAGCAGCCCCATAATACACTCCGCAAGGATCGTTTTGGAGTAGTAGAAAGTACCCGTTAGGCCGTACGCGCCTGCCGGTCGACCACCCGACTAATCGCCGCCACCATCATCCCTGACAGCATTTGCATGGTCGCGACGTCGCGATGATCGAACGCATAGGGAGAGGCAGAAAGCACTTCAAAAATGCCCAAAGTCCGCTGGAAATAGCGAATCGGCGACACCAGAATCGACCGAACCCCCAACCGGCGACTCACCGCCGGATCAACATTCGGGTTGGATTCGGTATCGTGACAAAGCAGGATTTCACCCGTCCTTACGCACTGGCCCGAGATGCCAGATTCCGTTTGTAGCCGCACGCCAAGGTCAGGCGCCGTTCGCCCCGCGCGAGCGCGGCACACGATATCGCTACCACGATTCAGCGCAATGGCCGCCCCGGTCGCGCGCGTCATTACCTGCGCACGGTCCGCGATGATATCGACCGCAGGATTCAGATCAAGATCGAACGCCGAAATATTTTCCAGCACAGCCTTCTTCGGGCGAGGCGTCACCGCAACCTGATTTACCAACTCCTTGTTGACCAACTGCAAATCGACTCTGCGGCGGGCAGCGTTGGCAAACTCTTCGTCGCGCTCGTTCCCGGACTCCGCATCGGCATGCGCTTCCACTGGAATGGATTGCAGCAACTCGCGCACCACACGATCCAGCGCGGCATCCTGAATCAGATTCGCCGTCGACTGGTGCCGCAGCGAGCCCCCCATCAATCGCGACATACTCAACAACGCCTTGCTGCCGCAGGCTAGGCAGGCAGGCGTATTATTTTCGCTGATCTGCTCACATTCGGCGCAAAATATAGCAGCCTGCAGAGGAACAAAGTTTACATCCCGTGCGGTCATCCAGCGGTACATCCGTTGAAGCCTCCTGCAACTGGGGGAGTGTTGAGAATAAATCGGGGCCGCAACCCAGCACGAGTAGCGGAATAGATTCCGCTGTGGATTTCTCGGCACGAATCCCAGGCGGGTTAACTCAGGAGAATCTTCGCAATCCGCTCGGACGCATGCCCGTCCCACAACGGAATCGGACGCGCCTCTGGCGGCGGACTGACCAACACGCGCTGAAGTTCTGAACGCAACCGTGTAATATCCCGGCCCACCAAGGTATTCGTGCCCGCCCTCAACGTTCCCGCCGTCAAAGTTATGGGCCGCTCCGTATTTTCACGCACCGTGAGACACGGCACTCCAAGATACGAGCTCTCTTCCTGAATTCCGCCCGAATCCGTGATCACAACCCGCGCTGCCTTCTGCATCGCGAGAAACTCCAGATACGGCACCGGAGGCAGTAACCGGAGTCGACCATCGTCGGCCGGAAGAAATCCCGCCTCGGCGATGCGCTGCTGCGTCCGCGGATGCACCGGGAAAACCACAGGCAGCTCGCGGCTAACCTCCAGCAAGGCTGTCAGCATTTCCCGCAGCCACGGCAAGTCATCGACATTCGCCGGCCGATGCAGCGTAACCAGCACGAAGGTTCCTAGGCCTGCAAGATCGCCGGACATCGCAGCCAGCGGCAACAGACGCACCAGCGTGTCGATCATGACGTTCCCAACCAGATGAATCTTCTCCCGCGGAATTCCCTCTCGCAGCAAATTCGTATCCGCGTCCGCCGACGGCGTGAACAGCATGTCTGACAATTGATCCGTAACCAACCGGTTAATTTCCTCCGGCATCGTTCGGTCCCTCGAGCGCAATCCCGCTTCAACGTGAGCCACCGGAATTTGCAATTTCGCGCACACCAGCGCAGCTGCCGCAGTCGAGTTCACGTCCCCGTACACCAGCACCCAGTCCGGCTTCTGTTCCAAAACTACGGGCTCAAAACGTTCCATCACTTGCGCTGTTTGTTGGGCATGGCTACCCGATCCCACCGATAAGTTCACATCGGGTACAGGCATGCCAAGTTGCTGGAAGAAGACGTCCGACATGGCCGCATCGTAGTGCTGCCCCGTGTGAACCAGAGTTTGACGGACCAGGGTTTGACGGATCTGGCTGGACTCCGCGATAGCGCGCAGAACGGGAGCTGCCTTCATGAAATTGGGGCGCGCTCCTACTACGTGAAGAATGTGCATGAAAGAAGTAGACCGTCGGAACCGATTCTACCTTGAGGGTGCGATCTAGTTGATTTGCGTCCGCAGAAGCGCAGGATGCGCTTCCGGCTTCACCAATGGCAGCACAGAAGCCTGCAGCGTGCGATCCAGAGCATCTGCCAGGGCCCCCGGAAAAGCCGCAGTCAACAAATTAATGTCGAGTTGCAGGGCGCGATGAGAATATCCACGGAACAGGATCATGCGACCCAGGTAGCGGCCTCCACTGGTCAGCAAATCCAGTTGCAGTTTCCAGGATGGCGATAGCTCCCTGACTTGCCCTGCGATCGCACGCTGCCACTGGAATCGCAGTTCGGCTGGTTGCGGCAGGAGATGCATTCTTATGCCGTCGGGATCCACCTCCCACTCCAGGCTGTCGAAATCGTTCGTCTCGAAGGCAGCCTGCACAACGCGGCACACCTGTTGATAGTCGGCAGCGACTTTGAGTTCCTCCACCGCGCGGCGGATCGCCATGTTGTTGATAAACACCTGCGGCTGCTCAATCGTTCGTTGCGCCACACGACGCAGTTCGCCAAATTCCAAATAGCCCAGGTGCTGGACGCCGACCCAAATCCCACAGCCCACCACGGCCAACACCAGACCCAACGTGCTACCTGTCGGCCACAAGAGGAACAGACTGAGCATCGCAAATATCGCCGACACTCCATACAGCACAATCACGACTTGCCGGTGAGAAAGCCCACGCTCCAGCAACTTGTGATGGATATGCTCGCGGTCGCCGGTGAAAACAGGGCGCCCGCTGATCAGCCGACGAAGAATCGAAAGGCCAGTCTCCAGAATCGGCAAGCCAAACGAAACAACCGGGATGGCAACTGCCACTACCGTCGGGGCCTTAGCCGCTCCTTGCAGCGCAAACGCGCTCAGCAGAAATCCAATGAAAAGACTGCCCGAATCGCCCAGGAAAATTGTCGCTGGATTGAAGTTAAAACGCAGGAATCCAAGAATTGCGCCGGTCAACGTGATGGTTGCGAGCGCCAGCCATCCCGAGTGACTCACCAGCGCCACCACAAAGACGACCAAGGTCGAAAACAAAGCGGAACCCGCTGCTAGACCATCCAACCCGTCGATCAGATTGAACGCGTTCGTGATACCGATGACCCAGAAAATGGTGAGGAACAGTCCCGCGTACAAACCAAAATGTCGGTGCCCAAAGACGACCGGCACGGAAAGGATCCTCAGGCCACCCCAGTACAGCATCGCACCCGCGACCCCTTGCACTGCAAACTTCATCCACGGACGCGCGCCGCGAAGGTCGTCATACACTCCGAGCAGAAAGACCAGGCAAGCCGGGGTGACAATCGTCAGCCACGGCCCCGACGGCAGGTGCGTCTTGAATGTTGGAAATCCATACGCCAGCAGAAAAACGAAGCCCTGGGTGCACAAGAATGCCATGCAAATCGCGACCCCGCCCAACCGCGGCAGAGGATGCGCATGCATGTGACGCCCCGACAAAGGAATCGAAACCCATCCCCGCGCGAACGCGTGGTCACGCACATACCGCGTGAGGACGAACGAAAGGACTAACGAAAATCCGAATGCAAGGAGATAGAGTGCGGTCACTGTGAAATCCCCGGATTCCGCAACATAGACCAACTTGGGCGCGGGATCGCCCTACACACAGGTGCGGCATGATCGAGAAGCCCGAAGCCCAAAGCTGACATGAAATCTTTCACTGGAATATAGCAGCCCAGCCTCCTATCTTGCAACGCAAGGTGCCATTCCCGCCCGTAACAAGGGAGGTCCGCCACCGGCCCACATGCTACACTTAAGCCATCCAGACACAATTGTGGAGACGAATCATGCCTGAGTTCAGGCGCTCTAGCCTGCCCTTTTTTGTTTTTTTAGGAATGCTGCTTACCGCTGGCTCTGCCGCCCAATCCGCTTTTGCACAGGCGGGATTCCCGAGCGCTGTCCCTCAAGCCGCCAATGAGCAGGCCCCATCCACTGCGGCACCCAGCCCGATCCCCGGCGCGGCTCCCGCTCCACCACCACCGCCCACGCAGCAGCATCTCGCGCTCTTGGGGCCATCCGATCTGGTCGAAGTTAACGTGTACAACGTTCCCGAGCTTTCCACCAAGGGCAGGGTCAGCAGCTCCGGCGACCTCTACCTTCCCTTGATCGACAACGTCCATGTGGACGGCTTAACTCCCGAAGAAGCCCAGTCGGTAATTGAGAAGCGGCTCGAAGATGGCGGCTTCGTCAGGAATCCCCACGTAGTGCTTCTAGTTACGGATTCGACGTCCTCGAACGTCAGCATGTTGGGAGAGGTCAACAAGCCCGGTCCGTACGGCGTTCTCGGCGAGCGCCGTCTGCTCGACTTGATCTCCGCCGCGGGCGGCTTTACCGAGCGCGCCGGAGGTACCGTAACGATTACGCACCGCTCCGATCCCGGCCATGCCGTCAGCGTGAAATTGCCATCGGATGCTTCTCCCGACAACCCTGGCAACGTCCCGGTTCTCGCCGGCGATACCATCATGGTTCAACGCGGACCGGTTTTCTATGTCGTCGGCGACGTGGGACGTCCCGCCGGATTTGTCTCCGATACCGACACGTTTACCGTCCTCAAAGCCCTCGCCTTGGCGGGTGGCGCCAACAAGACGGCTTCCTTGAACGGCAGCACGATTCTGCGCAAGTCCGCTCAAGGTACCCAGCAAATCAAAATTCCGCTGAAGCAGATTCTCCGCGCCAAGGCCGAAGACATCCGCATGCAATCCGGCGATATCTTATTTGTCCCCAATAGCGCGGGCAAGGCCGCTCTTGACCGCTCGGTTCAGGCCGTGACCCAGTTGGCCAGCGGCGTAGCGCTCTTGGCCATCCATCCCTAAGCGCATAGAACGACACTTTGTCATTCCGACCCTGAGCGTTCTTTGCGAAGGGGAGGAATCCCTTTCGCTGAAAAGGCTTTCGAAGTTCGGAAAAATCTCAACCTTCGGTTGGAACGTTTACCGCCTTGTTGGACAGGATACCCTCAAGTATCTGCAGATAATCCCGCGCCGTCTGCGGGCGCGAAAAATGCTTCACGATATAGGCGCGCCCATTCCGGCCCAGGCTCTCACCCAAACCCGCGTCGCTCGCCAGCCGCTGCACTCCTTCCACCAGTTCCTCAACGCTCTCCGGCTCTATGAAAATTCCCGCGTTCCCCGCTTCCATGATCTCCCGCGCCTGCCCGTCCACAGCCAGAATTACAGGCCGCGCGCAGGACATGAACTCCAGCATCTTCGTTGGAATCACGGTCTTGAAAAGCTCTGCCTTCTTCAGCATCACCAGACAAGCATCGGATGCCGAGATAAACGAAGGGATATCCCCCCGAGGCTGCTGACCAAGAAATGTCATGTTACTCAGGCCCCTCTCCCGCACAAGATTCTCGATGCGCTCTTTGTCCGCGCCTTCTCCCACGAGCAAAAACTGCACATGAGGATTTGCCGTCTGCAACCTCTCCGCGGCCTGGATCAAAGTCTCCAGACCGTGCGCGAGCCCCATGGTTCCGACATAGCAGACGAGAAACTTCCCCTCCAGTCGCAATTCTCTCTTCTTCACTGCCGCATCCGGCTGTGGCGAAAACAGATCGGTTTCCACTCCGTTCTCGACAATGGAAATCTTTTCCGCCGGTACGTCCCAATTCTCGATCAGGAAGGTCTTAAACGCGTTGGTCACGACGACGATATGGTCCGAGCGCTTGTAAAGAAACCCAGCAATCTTTCCCAGCACCCAATTCAGCGGCGAATTTCCCTCTCCCACTCCCACCGCAGCCAGGGACTCCGGCCAAAGATCCCGCACTTCGAACACAAACGGCACCCGGCGAAGAGCGCCCAGCCACCAACCACTCAAGGCCACCAGCAACTGCGGCGATGTCGCGATCAAAATGTCGGGCTTGTCGAGAAACAATCCCGTCAACGCCGAGGATACGCAGAACGATCCATAGTTCAGCATCCGCTCGTAGGGCTTGCGATTCGGAAACGGTAGCAGCCAGGTTCGCACGAGCGTTACGCCATTCCACACTTCCCGTGTGACCATTCGGCGAAACTGTTTGCGGTATTCGGGTGGAACCACGCCAGTCGGATGGTTTGGGAAACCAGTCAATACCGTGACGTCGTGACCATCGCTGACCCAATGCCGCGCCAGTTCAGCCGCCCGCGCGGCAGGCGCTCCCATCTCGGGCGGAAAGTATTGTGAGACGTAAAGAATTTTCATCAGAACCTTGAGCCAGCCAGGTGATTCATGCCGCTCTCGAAGAAACGAAGGTAAACCGTTCTTTGAGTCTCAGAAAGGGCTTCTCGAGAAAACGATACGAGACTGCGGCAAACAGAACCGTCATCAGCAGCCCGAAAGAAATTGCGGCAAGACTCCTGAGGCCAACTTCGATCTTGCCGTACCGAATTGCACTCCCCGGCCTCACTCCTGGCGCAAATATGCGTACGGCCAGATCCAGACAAAGATAATGAAAAACGTACAGGCCGTACGAGATCTTCCCGAGGTAGACCAGCGTGCGTGGGACCCCTGTTTGAGCCATCCCAAGAAAACCAAGCAACAGCAGGAGACAGCCGACTGCCACCATCTGGTAGCCTGCCACATACGACAGCGGCCCCGAGAGCGCTACCGATTCCCTAAGGTGAAAAAGGCTTTCGGCGGCGAGCCACAGTACTCCTCCAGTCGTGATCATGGCGAGTCGGGCCCAAATCGTCAGCCGGGGAATTCGCCCATGTAGCATCAAAGCAGCTAGTCCCCCTAGCGCAAAAAACTCAAACTGCACCAGCGAACTCGCCCAGATCGTCTGGCTGGCGCCTTGCGTGTAGCGAGCCAGCAGATAAATCGCGAGCCACGAAACTGGCAGCAACAGCATCGATACAGCCTGGATCGCCGGCTTCCCCCCGAACTTCGCTAGCCCGGGCCAGATCAGGTAAAACTGTTCTTCAATTGAAATGCTCCACAGTGGAGCAATCGGGTTGGCAGTCCAGCCAAACGCCGCCACATACCAGTTCCCCAGCAGCGCCAGGAACGCCAGCAACCGCGGTGTCTCCAGCCGCCATTCGGGCACTAGATGTCCCAAGCCAAAGCCGACCAGCAAGAAGAAGAAATAGAGCGGCCAAATACGAAGAATGCGGCGAGTATAAAACGCTTTGACGTGAACCGTGCCCGTCTTGCCTCGTTCACGAATCAGGAGCTCCGTGATCAGAAAAGAACTGAGGACAAAAAACAGGCAGACCCCAAAACTACCCGCGCTTTTGAAATTGGTCAGCGCGGCCGCCGCGACGCGCCCCCAGCCTGCGTGGTTGCCAACCTCGACTCCCGGTAGCGCATGAAACAAAAACACGCTGAGGAATGCGAAGAAGCGCAAGACATCGAGTTCCGGCCTGTAGTAGTGGCCCCCGGCACTGGAATCCCGCGTGTTCACGATGCTCTCTTCCAAAAAATCTCCCAAAGGAAACTCTGATTAAATAATTGTCATCCCGACCGGAGGGACCTGCTTTTGATTGGAGAAAGACTCAATCCGAGAGTCGCTAATAGTAAAGAAGCTTAAACAAAGCCTTCCCACCCACGGCGCGCATTTTCCCGACACGGCTGCCCAGAAACTCCTCCCACCGATCCGCGAATCTCGCAAACACATCCACACCCGTTAACCGATGCATCACCCGCAGCTGAACTATATGCAACCGGTGATAGAACGGGCTGGCCAGCATCTTCAGCCGCGTCCCCGATTGCTCGTATAAGGACCAATATCCCGTGTCATATCTCGCTAGATTCTTTTCCAGCGTTTTCACGCCGCGATCAAACAGTGCGCGGTGCGGACTCTCCCCAGTCACCAGGAACATGTCGTACACACCCCACAGCGCCCAGATGAATCCATTCAGGATATGCGTTGGCGGTCGCACAATATACTCCTCGATCCACCAGTCTCCGCGGGAATCCGTGAACGCAACGCCGCCCTCATCTACCGGCTTCTCAAAAGCCTTGAAAGCATCCCGCGCGGCGCCAAGATAATTGGGATTCCCCGTCACCAGATGTGCCCGCAGCAACAACGAGATGCCTTGCCCCTGCGCCAGCCCGGAGTACCACGGAGCCCTCAGCGTATCGCGATACTCCCAATCGAAATGGTGTTTCCAAACCCAAACGCTCTGCGGATTCTGATCCAAATTCGAAAGCAGCCAATCGGCGCACCGAACCACCTTTTCGCGCCGCAGAGAATCGCCCGTCTGCCGCAGCAGGTTGTAGTTCCCCAAACCCCACTGCGCAATCGCAATCGGGTTGTACTGGAGACCGATCTTGCCGTGGTAATCCAACATCGGAATCCCGTTCGCATCGTGATGCCCCGGGTAATCCGCTTTCGCGGTAAACGTCATGTAGTATTCGCCGAGCTGGTCCGTCCGCAGATTGCGATTGATTTCCGGCGTCTCGTGCCAAAACGTGAGCTGGCTCTTGCCGGGCAGCAAGTAGGCACTGGCGATGCGGCGGTAGTATTGGATGCGGTTCAGGAGAGCCATGCGGGGAACATTCCCTCACCATCTTACTCGGTATGGCTTCCTACCTAGAAAGTCATCTCATGAATGTGCCGTCCGGTCGGATGACTTGTGCTATTCTGCGAACAATACGGTCGTTCTCCAATAATTGTTAGAAGTCCGCATGAGCCGTCGACAGCTCCTCTCGAAATTCCTTCTTGGCGTCCTCACCATTATCATTTCAATTCCATTTTTCTGGCTATTTGGGGGAATTCGTTGGCTGGATACGCAAGTCTTTCCACCTCAGCGCCCGAAGGACATGCCAGAGAACTCCGTTTGGATTGACGCGCCAGCGCTCCCGATTTCTTGGCATCACGGATGGTGGTTTGGCTGTGACGTGTCTTCATCAGGCACGACAAACTATTGCCAGCTAGTTGATGCAGATGGCCATACCGTCAGTGCAGGCGAATATCTACCCTGTGGTGGCAAGGCACCGCTACCCGCATTGAATATGCATTTGGTACCCCCGCCAGATTCTACAGGGATGTGGATTGCAGATCAGCGATTGGATGGCTTGGCTCCAATCGGAGCCCTGCGCAGTGGGGGAATTCTGCTCCCAATCGCCGCCCTCGATCGGTGCGACAAAATTAGAGCAGACATGCGCCGTTAGATTAGATGCTTAATCTCGCGTGGGCAAACCGTTTCAACTCTCCAAAGCGAACCTTCCAGATCATGCTCCTCAACCGCGATGGCGGTAAGCGCCAGGAGGTTCGTACTGTTGCTCCCTCCCGCTAGAAACGCGTTGCCATACTGAAACAACTTCATCGACCAAAAGTCTTTCTTCCCGGAATGCAAGCATTGCCAGGAAGAACCACCCGTACTGCCGTAAAGACTGACGCTCCGATCCAGATTCACGGTGCTCGGCTCAACCATCGTCGTGAAGAAAATCGCATCCCCCACGGCACACCCGCACAGTACTGATGCGTGAATCTCACTCAGTCGGATCAAATTGCCTTGACGGTCCAGCTTGTAGATATAGTTCTGCTCCAGCGGCGTGTCGGACGCGAAATACAGCCCGTCTTCTCTCGGCACCGCCGCGACCGCCCGTGCCTGCTGATTTCCCGAAATCAGTGTCTCCACCTTGTTCCAATCCGTCGACACTCGCAGCACACGGCACTCCTCGCCAATATCTCCAGTCAACGCCCACAGACAGTCTTCCCACCGATCGTAAACAATGTTGTGAACGTGACGGATGGAGCTCTTGGGAAACGAATAAACGATCTTCCAACTCACGCCACGATCTTCCGACCCGTAAATGTGAACTTCATCGCGCCCCGAGTTGTCGAAGTATTCTCCCCAGAAAACCCGCCCATCGGGTGTGACCGCGATGTTCAAGGGACGCGTGCCACGCTCGAGTGCGTGGATAACTTGAAATTCTCTTTCCCCCGGCCTGAGCGTTGCGATGGCGCCTGGAACCGCAGCGATCAGCTCTCCTGTAGGCAGCCGGACCAAAGCATGAAACCCGTCGCGCACTAGGCGAGACCCCAACCGGCTCTTCGATGTAACGTTGCGCCACCACGCCGGTGAGAATCGGCCGACAGACTCCCAGTGCATCGGTGCGCTACCCGGAAGGCCTGCAGGTCGGCAGCGCAGCAGGTCATATCCGCGCGCCGCATAGAGAACATCTCCGTCCCAAGCCAGCACTCGCGTGCCCGGAAAGCGTCCAACGCAAGTCAAGCGAATTCCGCTGCCCGTCTCGCGCGAAAGCTGATCATTGGGATTCGTCATGGCTCTCGGAACAACTTTAGACCTTTGTCATTCCGAACAGCTCTATCGTGAGGAATCTGCTGTTCTCGACTGGAATTCGGTGGGGCAGTATTCTTCAGCAACCTCTTAGGTATCTAATTTCAGAACAAGATACGAACCAATGGCCAGAACATCCATCTTGGTCCGCTGGAAGCAATCGATGGCTTCCTCCGGCTTGCAAACAATCGGCTCGTTCTCGTTGAAGCTGGTATTCAGAATCACCGGAATGCCGGTCTTCCGCTCAAACGCTTGTATCAACTCGTAGTACAGCGGATTTTCCTCGTGACTCACCGTTTGCAGTCGCCCCGTGTCGTCTACGTGGTTCACAGCACACAACTGCGCTCGCTTCTCTGGACGAATCCTATACACGTGCAACATAAACGGCGACGGATGATCGTGCTCAAAGTATTCATGCTGACGATCCGCCAATATCGAAGGCGCAAACGGACGAAACCACTCCCTCTGTTTGATGCGAGCGTTCAAGGTATCTTTCATTGTCGGCAATCCAGGATGCGCCACAATCGACCGATTCCCCAACGCACGAGGCCCCCACTCCGTCCGCCCCTGAAACCATCCCACGATATTTCCCGCAGCCATCTGCTCCGCCACGGCATCCAGCAATGGCTGGCGTTCCATGCGCCTAAATTTCAAATTCGCAGCCTTCAGGCAGCCTTCGATTTCCGTATCCGAATATTCCGGCCCCATGTACGAATTCTTCATCACAAACTTGCGCGGCTGCTTCAAAACGCTGTGATACGTGTGCAAGGCGGCGCCTATCGCCAAGCCTTCATCGCCAGCCGCTGGCTGAATCCAGGTCTGCCTGAACGGCGTCCGATCAAACAGCTTGCCGTTCGCCACGCTGTTCAGTGCGCAGCCTCCAGCCATCGCCAGATGCTCCGTCGGCACCTTCGCGTGCAGCGCGTTCAGCACATCGAAAAATACTTCTTCAAAACAGTGCTGCATTGCAAACGCCAAGTCCATATCGCGTTGCGTAATCTCGGTGCCCGGAACGCGCGGCTCTCCAAACACCTCTACCATGCGTTCGGAGAAGTGTCGCGCCAACTCGACGCTCCCGTCGTCCTTCACCTGCATTCCCTGATTGCTGCCCAGCGCCTGAAAATAATCGAGATCAAGCTGGAACCCACCGTTCTTCGAATGAATCAGATTCTTGATCTGCTCGCAATACGTGTCCTTGCCATAGGGCGCCAAACCCATCACTTTGCCTTCATCGCCGTATTTGCGATAGCCGATGAAATCGCAAATCATCGTATAAAAGCTGCCCAGTGAATGCGGCAGGTAGACCCGGTCCAGCACTTCAATCTCGGTGCCATGGCATCGCGCTGTCATCGTAGAAACAAAATCTCCGGAACCGTCATAGCTAAATCCGGCCGCATTCTCCCATGGCGAGCAATAAAACGCGCTCGCAATGTGCGCAATGTGATGTTCCAGATGATGCTCGGTAAAGCGAAGCCGCTGTGGGTCCGCCTCGAGGGCCTTTACAATCAGCGTCCGCAGATCGCGCATCTCTTCCTTGCGCTGCCGCATCTTGATGAAGTTCACAATCCGCGATGGATTCGACAGCGCATATTGCACTTTCTTCGTCAGATTCGCATCCGTGTCCTGCCCAATGGCGACATGGTCCACGTCGTAAATCGACGCGCCAACATAGTCGAGGCAAGCGCGAATCGATAGCGCCGGGAAGCCTCCAAAGTGCTTTTTCCGGTTCAGGCGTTCTTCCGCAATGGCAAAAACAACTTCACCATCCTTCACGATGGCGGCGGACGCATCCGCGTGGAACATGTTCAAACCGAGAATCAACATTACAGGGAGTGTTCTTTCGAGTTATGTTCTTAGATCGTTAGTCTTTCAATTGTCTCCGCCAGTCGCTTGCGGATGCAAGGCGGCGCTGAGGAAAACTCGTGTATCTATAGCTACCGCCTCTCCCAATCGGCGCGAGTCCAGAGCACGCAGAGTTGCCAGAGAAACCGATACAATTTCCTCAAATGGAATAGGTGCCGGGCCGCCTGTTCGCAAAGTCTTCAAAAACGCATCCCACTCGGCGCGATGCCCCTTATCCTGACTCAGGCGAGAACGCTCGACTTGTTTCTTACCACCGCGAACCAGTTCGAGTTCGCGAAAATCCTCCAAAACCCCAACCGCTCCGCAGCCAAACACCTCGACGCGCTCCTTCGAATAAGCCTTATCGCCGTTCGCAACGTAAGTAATCGTCCCCTGCGAGCCATTCGCGAACTCAAGTTGCACGGTAAGGTTGTCGTCGCTGTAGAGCCCGTTATTGGCGAGCGCACGAGTCTGCACGCGAACCGGCCACGCCCCCGCCATAAACCCAAGAAAATCTATAAAGTGGCAGACCTCACCCAGGATTCTGCCGCCGCCTTCCTCCGGATCCTGCGTCCAGTGATTCGCCGC